>Ga0265299_10001662_pt1 | contig 24601 bp, 19 predicted proteins | sample AusTroGonzalo_MG_4_FD_193485 | JGI IMG/M metagenome (GOLD analysis project Ga0265299, IMG submission 193485) | Bovine rumen microbial communities from tropical cattle in Woodstock, Queensland, Australia - Gonzalo_02 | ecosystem: Host-associated > Mammals > Digestive system > Stomach > Rumen ... | reverse complement strand
GTCTTCAGTATTTAGAGACACCCACAGAGGCAATGGCCAGTGTATCTACAGGCTATCTCATCGTCCGTCTTATCGCCCTTGTCGTGGGCGCCTTCTTGGTTTATTGGGCATACACACACCCTCGTTGGAACATCAGTCCCGGCCGTCATAGAATCGTGGAATCGCTGATTGCCTTGTTATGCATTCCGTTGATTGTCATCGGAATCCGTGGTGGAGTGGACGAATCTACGGCCAACATAGGGCAGGTATATTTCTCGCAGAACCAATTTCTCAACCACTCTGCAGTCAATCCCGTATTTAGTTTCTTTTACTCTTTAGATGACAGAGGAAGGGTAAGCGTGGACTATCACTTCATGGACGACGAACAATGTGAACAAATCATCCGGGAATACTATAATACCAAAAGTGTGGATATTGACACGCTGCTGAATACGCAGACGCCAAACATTATTATCATTCTGTTGGAAGGATGCGGAGGCACTTTTACAGAAATCGGCGGACGTACTGACATCACGCCCCACCTGAACCAATTGGCCAAGGAAGGAGTCTACTTTGCCAACTGCTATGGTAACACTTGGCGTACGGACCGTGGAACAGTCTGTGCTTTAAGCGGCTACCCATCTTTCCCCACGATGTCACTGATGAAAATACCAGCAAAATCGCGCTCACTACCCAATATAGCACAAACCCTACAGCAACAGCGAGGCTATCACACCGCCTACTTATATGGGGGAGACATCAATTTCACCAATATGCGTGGCTACCTCATCAGTGGGGGCTTCGAACAGTTAACCTGGATGAAGGACTATAGTGCAGAAGAACAAAAAACAGCGCAATGGGGCGTACGCGACGATATCACCTTCAATACGCTCTACCAGATGGCCACAAACGCCGAAGAGCCCTTCTTAATAGGTTTCTCTACCTTAAGCAGTCATGCACCATGGGATGTACCTATCAAGAAGTTTGACGATGAAGTGTTTAACGCATTCTATTATCTTGACCAGTGCTTAGGAGAGTTTATGCAGAAATTCCGCAAAAGTGCAGCATGGAAGAATACACTCCTTATCCTGTTGCCAGACCATGGTATTCCTCATGAGGGCAAAGGTGAAAACACCCAGATAATGAACCACATCCCTATGATTTGGACGGGTGGTGCCATCAAAGAACCTCGTCGCATAGAACAAGTCTGCAACCAGACCGACCTGCCAGCAACCCTGTTGGGACAGTTAGGTCTGAATCACGACAACTATTTCCTCAGTCGCGATGTGATGAGCAAGACGTATACCAAACCCTTTGCCATCCATACTTACACTGAAGGCTACTCGATGTACGACAGCGTGAGTTTTGTAAACTATGACATGATCAGCGACCGGGTCATTGTGGAAGAAGGTCGCAAGAATCCGGAACTACTTCAACGTGCCAGAGCCATCCTGCAGGCAGCATCAGACGATCTGAAGAAAAGGTAAAAAAGTAAAGAGGTAAAGAGGATGAAACAGTTGCTTCAGAGATACCATTCCCCACTACTGGCAGTACTTTGGAACTTGCTACTGGTATATTTTGTATATCAGATAGCACGACTGGAATACTGGTTGGAGAATACCGACTATCTAAACTATACCTTCGACGTATGGCAAGGGGGACTGTTGTTCGACACGTCCGCCATTCTCTATACCAATGCACTTTATGTCGTGCTCATGCTGTTCCCGTGGCATGCAAAGGAGACAACAGCATTTCACCGCATCTGCAAGTGGCTGTTTGTCATTGTCAATGGTGCTACCTTCGCTATCAACCTTATGGACTCCGTCTATTTCCAGTACACCATGCGACGCACGACAACAACAGTATTCGACGAATTCTCTCGCGAAGGCAATCTGGGAAGCATCATTGGTAAAGAGTTCCTCAGCCATTGGTATCTGCTACTGTTATTCGCACTCGTCATGGCGGTACTCTGGAAACTATATGCCATGCCCTATCTGAACACCAAAAGGCTCAACTGGTGGAAATATAGCATCGCATGCTTGTTGTCGCTTTTACTTTTTACCCCCTTCTGCATAGCAGGCATGCGAGGCGGATTCACCACCGCAGTCCGTCCTATCACCATCTCCAATGCCAACCAGTATACCAAACACCCTGCCGATGCCGCCTTAGTGCTCAATACCCCATTCTCACTGATTCGCACCATCGGCACAAACGTGTTTGTCGTTCCCAACTATTTCGACTGTCAAGAAAAGATGGAATCCATCTATTCTCCGATACATATACCAGCTGACACGCTTCAGATGTCTAAAAAGAATGTGGTAGTCCTTATCGTAGAGAGTTTCGGGCGAGAATATATCGGAGCATTGAACCGATCGCTTGAGAACGGGAAATACAAAGGCTATACGCCATGCGTCGATTCGCTCATAGCCCATAGCACCACTTTCCGCTATAGCTATTGCAATGGACGTAAGAGCATCGACGGTATGCCCAGCATCCTTTCAAGCATACCCATGTTCGTCGAGCCTTTCATCCTCACTCCATCGTCCATGAACGACTTCACGGGGTTGGCTGGTATCCTGGAGCAGGAAGGTTATCAGACGGCATTCTTCCATGGGGCCCAGAATGGCAGCATGGGATTCCAGGCCTTTGCCCAGAAAACTGGTTTCCAACACTATTATGGCCGAACGGAATATGAGAATGCACGCGGAACAGATGATTTTGATGGAACCTGGGCCATCTGGGATGAGCCGTTCCTGCAATATTATGCTGAGGAAATGAGCCACATGCAGCAGCCTTTCATGACGGCAGTTTTTACGGCATCCAGCCATCATCCTTTTGTCATCCCTGAGAAATATCAGCAACAGTTTCCTGAGGAAGGATTGGAGATTCATAAATGCATTCGCTATACGGATATGGCCATTGGCCGTTTCTTCGAGACAGCCAGTCGTCAGCCTTGGTTCGAAAATACAATCTTTGTGCTTACCAGCGACCATACTAACATGAGCGACCATGCAGTATACCAAACAGACCTCGGTGGATTCTGTTCGCCTATTATCATCTATGATCCGAGTCGTCCGACAGGTGTCATACAGGATAAAGTTGCCCAGCAGATTGACATCCTCCCCACGATACTGGGAATGCTCGGATACACTAAGAGTTACTTTGGTTTCGGTATTGACGTATTGAACACGCCCACAGAGAAGACATGGGCCGTGAACTATCTCAATGGTATCTACCAATATGTCAAATACGGTTATGTGCTCCAGTTTGACGGCACCAACACCAAAGCCGTTTACAGCCTCGATGACCGTCTGATGAAGAACAACCTGAAAGCGAAAGTAGAAATTCAGTCTCAGATGGAACTTGAACTGGAGGCTATTATCCAACAATACATGGAGCGCATGAACCAAAACCGTCTCATGCCTTAATCAGAATTTATACCAAGGCTTCTTAGGTGGGGCAGGTTTGTTGTCAGGATGATCTTTCGCAATTACTTTTCCATCGATTACCTCGAAACGCTCATTAAACTCCTCACGGGTTCGCTTCCACCTGTCATGACTCCACAACCAGAACTCAGGAGCACGTCTGATGCTCTGCTCCAACATCTCAAAATAGATGTCCGTTAACTCATATTCCTTCATCTTCTGAGGCTCACGGGTGATGAGTTTAAACTCTGCCTCATAATAACCCCGACGAACACGCTGAATCTCAAGATACAACACCGCATGATTCATCTTGTGCACGATACGTTCAGTTCCCGTCAGTACCGGTGTGTCATGATGAAGGAAATTGACCCAATGATGTATATTCACCCAATGGGGCTTTTGATCAGAGATGTATCCTATGATGATTGGCTGGTTCTCACGCTTGTGTTTCACTACCTCACGGAGCGTATCTTGCATGGCGATACAGGTAGCGCCCATCCTTTCGCGAATCTTCAGGAAAAGTTTGTCGAAATCCTTATTTTCCAACGGGTGATAGACCTGTCCACACCATGCATTCGGATTTACCCACAACGGAACAGACGACACCCATTCCCAATTGCAGTAATGACCAAGATACAGAGCAATGGACTGCCCATTTCCCATAATTTCATCGACAAGTTCCGCATTCTTGAATACGATACGTCTTTTCATTTCCTCCTTACTGATGGTCATCAGTTTTACGGTCTCCACCAGATAGTCACAGAAGAAATGATAGAATCCACGCTCTATCTTCCGCAGTTCCTCTTCCGACTTCTCAGGGAATGACTCCGTCAGATTCTTCCACACTACATCCCTGCGATATCCCACCACCTTATAGAGTATCCAGAACAAAAAGTCTGAGATAACGTAGTGTACGCTCATCGGCAATAGAGAGAACACATACCAAATGGCCAAAATGATATAGTACAGAATCTTCATTTCACCTACTCCTGATAGTTCTTATAAGACTTTTCCAAATCCAGATAATGGAAATTATGCTGACGCTGATGATCTCCGTCAGGAATCGTCATATAGTCACCATATTTGTTTGACAGATAGGTGTCGTATTGTTCTACACCCAGGACTTTTGTTCCCTCGAACTCGTAAGGCGTAGGCGTACCAAGCACAGATTTTGGCATCACACCTTTAGAGCCGTCGTCATAGTCGGCAACAAGATTACACTCATCGAAATTGTATGTTGTAAGAATCTTGCGTATCTTTGCCTGAACCCCATGCAGCGAATACAAACTGCGACACAACAGCGGAATCCAACTGCTTGGCCCATGCCCATGCTTATAGGGATCTCGGAAAAGCAGATACAGCACCCGCTTATAATACTCATATCTTCCGAAATGCCACTTCTGTGCCAGCCATCCCTTTGGGGCACCGTCAACAGGGAACACATCAAGATAGATACCACCAAGATATTTCAGGTGCATACGCTCAATCAACGTAGTACTGCCATCCTGTATCTTGGCAAAAGGCAGGGGATAGACATCGTCGTTTTCTGCACACACCATCTCAAAAGGTTCAGGCAACCATTCCTTACAATGAGCTATCAGCTGGTCGTAGTCTGGACGCGGCATCGCTATATCCAAGTCATCGTCCCAAGGAATAAAACCCTTATGGCGGACGGCTCCAATCATAGTGCCCGCCCAAAGATAATAGCGCAGACCATGCTCCTGACAAGTCTGGTGGACAGCCTTCAAAATGGGAAGTATCCGTAACTGTAGTGGACGTATATCGTAGAGTGCCATTATTGAAATAGTAATGCTTAATAAAATTATCTCAAATTATACAAGAGTTGCTTGTAGTTTTTCTTAAACCACCAGCGGAGCTTAATCATGCGATCTTTCTTCTTTGACAAAGAGGAACGAAATGCACCCGTAAATGAACCTTGGGTCGCCAAAGCGGGCTGACACCATAAATAATTGATAAAACCCTCCTTGATAAGTTGATAGTGGTAGACGTCAATAGCCACATCAGCTTGTTCATTCTTTAAGCGATCCAATATGGCTTGAGCTGCGTGACGATTGATAAAGTAGGCTCCAGCCATACGGTCTTTAGACCCAGGATAGAGCATCTGCCCCTTCTTCCTCTTGCTGCGTGGTACAAATTGCAACGAGCTGTCCTCATAAGAAATAAGAACTCTCTGACTGGCATAATGTTGCTCATATTCCTCTATACTCTGTTCAAAGAGTTGTTTGAAGTTGTCATATAAAACCGTATCATCCTCCAGAATCAGGGCTCCTTCAAGATTCTCCTGAAGGATTCGTTGGTAAGCCAGGAAATGTGATATCGTACAAAGCGACCTTGAGCTTCTACAAAGCATTTTTTCCCTACCGTCCCTAAGAAAACTCTTCAAATAGGTATTTATCTGAGCCTCGTCATGGCCTTCATTGACAAATTCATAACACAAATTCACATCACTGAGCATCTTTGCCATGTGGACACCACGTTCTTTAAGCTTATCTGGATGTATTACGAAAGTTTTCATTTTGCAAAGTTACAATTTTATTCTGAAATAACTTGCATTTTCCTCTTTTTTTCGTATATTTGCACAAAAAATATAAAAGGAATGAATGCCAGAAAGATATATTATACGCTGAACAGTGGGAAAAACAGCAAGCTCAAGTATTATGTTCAGTGCTATCTACGGGAGATGATGCCGCGACTCCTTTGGCAGGGACAGCTGTCTCAGCTTCTCGAACAAGTAAGTCAGCGACCAGATAAAGACTATATTTTACAGAGAACGGACTACTATAACCGATTGACACCAGAAACAGCAATAGACCCTACACTATGGGCAGAACAAGCAATCACCTTAAAAGAGCAGCCAATGACAGGTCAGTCAGTATATTACCATGACTCTATGGAGATTGCCCGATACTTCCACGGAGACCTTACGTGGGTATTGTTACCTGGTGACACAAAGCATGTGCCTGCTTTACCTTCTATCACCAAGAGCAGGCCATTAGGCAACTACCCCACAGCAGTTCTGTTGAATATGGATAAAGTCCGCCATTTCCTTTTTGTTGAAGACAAGAAGCCATGGCTCGACAAGAAGAATATAGCGATCTTTAGAGGTGATTTGGGTCAGTGGAAAGAGAACCGCAATATCTTCATGCGCCGATTTGCCAATGGGCAGTCGCCCCTTGTGAATGCGGCCTCAACAAACCGATGGGAGGAGCATCCTGAATGGCAAAAGGAAAAGCTCACCATAGGCGAACACTTGAACTATAAATTCATCATGTCGCTCGAAGGTAACGACGTTGCCTCGAACCTAAAGTGGATTATGTCATCCAATTCCATTGCCGTCACTCCACGCTTGACTTGCGAGACATGGTTCATGGAGGGGACACTCATTCCCAACTACCACTACATTGAGGTTAAGGACGACTTCTCCGACCTTGAGGAGCGGCTCACATACTATATCGACCATCCAGAAGAGGCTGAAACTATCATCCAGCATGCACATGAATACGTGGCTCAGTTCTTTGACCAGAAGCGCGAAAAACTTATTTCCCTTTTGGTACTGAAGAAATATTTTGAAATCACCAATAACCGATATAAATAATGATTTTTGCACGCGATAAGAGCCAGATGTGCAACAACCTGTTGCAGTATGCCCACGTCTATGCATGGGGAAGAGAGCATGGACGGAGGGTTATTTCTATGCGTTTCAGCTATAAGTACCAGTATTTCCATATTTGCCATACCAACCTCACGGGATTCGGATGGTATCTTTTTGCCAAATACACGGCGGCGCTACGACTCCTGCCCACTGCCAGCTTCAAGCATAGCGACTGCGATAGGGAGGGTCTGGAGCGTAAGATGCTGCGTCACAGGCATGTCGTGGTGAGTGGTTGGCATGCCCGATGGTATGAGTTGTTTCTAAAATATCGTCAGGAGATTTGTGAACTGTTTGCCCTTGACGAGCAGTACACCGCACCTGTCCGCCAAAAGATGCAGGACGTGAAAGGTGACAATATAATCCGTTTGGGTATACATATCCGTCGTGGCGATTATGCAGCATGGAATAACGGCATATACTGTTATGACGATGAGGTTTATGCCCGACACATCAACCAATTTGCCGAATTACACAAAGGGAAAGACATTCATGTGTATCTCTCCACAAACGACCCTGCTGTGACGGAAGAAAAATATCAAAAGATATGCCCCGACGTCAGAATCCACCATCTGCAGGGCAGTGCACCGGAAGACCTGTTCATGCTTTCTGAATGCGACTTTCTGATAGGACCGCCCAGCACCTTTTCGCTGGTAGCAGCCATGTATAATGATATTCCGTTGTACAGGATGGATTCTGCCGATGAAAAGCTCATGACAGCAGAGTCGTTCAAGCTGTTTGACTACTGGTTCCGCAGAATCGTCTAATGTCCTTCCACCTGATAGCCCGTGACATCAAGCACCAAATCTATCAAATTCTCTGTGTTGTACGGACTAACTGACATCTTCTGAAGTGTTGTCATCACCTCAGGATGATCAGCGCGGTAGCTGGGCGTCGTATATACAACAAAAGGGATCTGCAAACCTGCCTTGACAGATGCAGGATTATTGTTGTTGGCATGGGAACAATAGTCAGATGCCGATTCGTAGAAGTCCATACCATGATCGGAAAAGTAGAAGGCAATGGCATTCTGGTTTTTCAAAGTGGAGAAGAGACTGTCGACGACATAGTCATTATACAGGGTGGCATTGTCGTATGTGGCATAGTCATGCCGCTGCTCTTCCGGACGATTGGTGTATTGTTTCTCCTTAAAGTGACTGAACTGGGCAGGATAACGCTGTTCAAAGTCAACATGTTGTCCCATCAGGTGGATAAAGACGGCATGGCGACTATTGGGAGTGAAACCCCTGACGAATTTTTCCACACTATCAAACAATATTCCGTCTGGCTTGGCACCCTGTTCGCCTTCTTCTGGTGTAGAGGTATAATGTGTATATTGGCACATTTTGGCAAAGGCTGCAGAGATGTTGTCATACCAACCAGACCGTGCCTGATTAGAGAACCATGCTGTCTTATAGTTTGAGGCATGAAGGGCTTCAATAAGTGTCAGACATTCATACCATTCCTTATCTGTGGTCTCATGGCTGTAGGACGTCATGAAATGTTTAAAAGCCTCTGCCGTGTGCGTGGCTGGGGCTATGGGGTCGCGGAAAACAATCAGTTGTCCGCTGTCTGCCAGCTGTTGTAGTCGCGGGTTGGTCAATTTATCGTAGCCATACAATGAACTATGGCTTCTGACGAAACTCTCGCCGACAATCACCATCACCACATCAGGGTGTGTCGTCATGGTTTCTTTCATCTGAGGATGTTGCAGATAGTCTGCCAGATTCTTCTGCTCTGTTATGATCACGCCCTCAATACGGCCTGGCAAGGTGTAGAAGGAATATCCCAGGCAGCAACAGCCAACCAAGGTATAGATACCCAGCGCTATCAACAGTTTACGGGACAGCCGGACAGGAAGACGCATGACATAGACAAACGACAAAAAGAGCAACAGGACAGCCAACAACAACACCACAATGATAGTTGGGGTGATATACACCTGAAAGAATTCATGTGCCTCGGCATTGTTCGTACCTGTCACCAAGGCTATCATCCCCTTGTCCATAGGTGCTCCGAAACGATACCAGCAAAAAGCCAGCAGACAACAATAGCATGAGATGATGAACTCAAAAATGACCTGCAAAAACTTCCTCAGATGAACGAGAGAAGCAAACTGTAACACAATCCACAAAGCCAGTGCCATCATGTAGTTAGCACCCAGAATCAGGAAGCTCTTCAGCGGATTGCCGTCGATGATGGTATAGAACAGCACATCGACAATACCCATGAGGAACCCTGCCGTCAGAATAAAGGTGATATCTTTGCCTTTTATTCTTTCCATAGTGACCATACCATTTTCCCCCAAGCCAACATATACAGATAAACATCAATAAATAAGGTTCCATTCAGGAAATCATGTATAGAAGAGGGCACAAAGACATCGGCCGGTACTATCCCGAAGAAGACTATTATAGTCCAGAACAGCACCTTGTCGAAAAACGAATGCTGCTCCTGCAGGTAGTACCAAAGCATATAGCCCGCCAAGGCTATCAGATAGGTGTGGGTCTCAGAGGAGTCGCCCCAAAGGATGATCCACCCCATCAGCACACCCAACGTTACCGTACGGAAGCGGAAATCTTGCCACTTCTTGTATCGGCAGAAGAATATGACGACCACCAGACCTATGGTTACAAGCTGAACCATACGATAGTAGTCCAGCACATAACGTAACGGCCAAGCATAGAGCAGTGATACGTAATAGGCATCCGATTGGTGCTGTGACAACATGTTCCACCAGTTCTCATAGCAGGGAAGGAGTCCCTCGAAACCTGTTTTCAATACGGGCAACAGCAGCAACAAACCACCTAAGAAGAAAGCATAGAGCAGACGACGGAACGTTTTTGGATAGCAGAAAAGCAATAACAGCTCTACAATACCATAAACTTTGGTGGTGGTGGAAATCATGATGAGTAGCACAGCCCAGAAGCCATGCCCCCGTTCCAGCAATGTAAATGAAAAGAGGAAGCAGTAGGCGACGACGATATTGAACTGGAAGGGGAATACGCTCTGTTCCAGTATCAGCAAGAGGGACAGGAAGATTTTAACTTTGTAGGCGTCGTATCGCTTAGGTAGCATGAATACCGATAGGGCAAAGAGCGTATAGTTTCCCAAGTTCCAAACGAATGGTCCTAGCCATTTGGGCAACAGGGCAATAGGCAAATAAAGAACGGAGAACACCGGCGTATAAAGAAAATACCTGCCGTGAGCATCGACAAAGTCCTGGGTGTAGGGATTGATTCCGTTCCAGAAGTCGAGTGTAGAATCCGTATAGACCAGGTAGTTGGCATAGCGCAGGCGGAAAGTTTCCAGTGCCGTTGCGACAATGGCAACCAACAGTCCCAAGAGATAGACGGAGAGCTTGGGATGCTGAAGTATCAGGTCATTCTTCAGTTTCATTCCGCTTTCCGTTATACGAATTAACAAAATAGCCCGGACGATGTTTTACCTCATTGAATACTCTTCCCAAATATTCACCAAGGATACCCAAGCTCAGCAACTGTACACCACCAAGGAACAATATGGTGACCATGATAGTAGGATAGCCTTGCACAGGGTCGCCATAAAGGTTCGTTACAATAATAATATATATAAGGTACAGGAAAGCGGCCAGAGAAACAATGATTCCCAATACAGAGGCCAGTCGGAGGGGCGCCGTCGTGTATGACAAGATACCATTGAGCGCCAGGTTTACCAGCGACATGACACTCCACTTCGACTTGCCTTCCTGCCGTTCCTGCTGCTGGTAGAAGATACCCTTTTTGCGGAATCCTATCCACGAATACATTCCCTTCGTATTTCGCTCCGATTCGCGCATCTGCTTGAGAGCCTCAACACAGGAACGGTCCAACAGGCGGAAATCACCGGTATCCTTTTGGATGGGTACTCTTGTGAGCGACTGCAACAGCTTGTAATACCAATGGGAGGTCTTTCGCTTGAGCCACGACTCATGACTGTTTTGGCGTTGGGCATAGACATCATCGTAGCCTTCCTCCCAATATTTCAGCATCTCGGGAATGACATTGACAGGATGCTGCATGTCGGCATCCATAATAATCAGTGCATCCCCTGTGGCATAGTCGAAACCAGCCATCATCGCCACCTCTTTGCCATAGTTACGCGAAAGATCGATGTAATTGTAGTGCGAATCCATCTGATGCAACTTCGCCATCTGCTGCAGTGTGTTGTCGGTGCTGCCGTCGTTCACCATCAGAAACTCCCATTCATAATTGCTGTTGTCTCTCACCACCTGCTCCATACATTTGGCAATGAGTGAGAATGAGGCTTCCTCGTTATAGGCTGGAAGGAGTATTGTGACTTTTTTCATAAGCTGAGACGAATTCGTTGAATGTTCCAAAAGTTTCGTGATTCACTTGGAAAGCCTGAATGAGCTGCCTCAAACGACCTGCCATAGCATGACCTGAATGGCGTCTGATGATCCAGGGAATCTTCCATTCCGGGTGTTCGCTGAGTTCAACGAATTCCCAGGGATGGAAATAGATGACAAACTGTCCGTCATGGCGCAACGTCCACAGGCACAGTTTCTTATAGAGCCACATGGGATAATGGTGACAGGCTAGCCAGAATACTGGCAGGCGAAACCACGGAGTGACCGACGCCGGAATCTCCAACACCTTTCCACGATAGAAAGGAGTCCTTGGCTCACTGAGGTGCATATAGCGTCCGGGGATGAAGGCTGGATGGAGTGACGAGTTATACAAGTAGCCTGCCTGCTCGATGGATTCGTCGCTAACAGGAAACATGCGAGGCTGACGATAGCCGAAAGCCGGACGGTCAGTAACTTGTTCTATTATCTGTTTTGACAAGGCGACATCACTCTCCTTAGGCTGGAAATGGTCTACGCCATGACAGGCCACCTCGTGGCCTTCCTGCATGATGCGCTGCATCACCTCCGTGGCATTTTCGGCAAAGTTTCCTGTACAGAAGAAGGTTGCCCTGACACCGTATTCCTTCAGCACGTCAAGAATGCGATGAGTTCCCTCTATACTGACCTTCATACCTTCTTCCAGCGAGATGTCTACATGCTGTTCGCGAGGTACGTCGAACTCCTCCGTGTCAAAACTCAGTAATACCATTCCCCCTAACCTTGTGATCTAGTATAATGCCGCAGGAATAAGCTCCTTAGCACGCTGGAAATCCTCCACCGTATCAAGCTCGATAGAGAAGAGGTCGGTAGTGTCGACCACACAGAAATGGCGCCCCTGCGGTATAAGACGCTCGAAAGCCCGTTCATAGAAGATGTCAATGAGTCCCTCGCGCTCTATCATCTGTTCCAACTCCTGGAACAGGGCCGATGAGTAGTCGGCAGCAATGCGCTCAATACCTACCGACTCGCCAATGGCATCGGCAATGCTGCACGTCTTGCTCAGCTCCACGACACGGCCAGCCTCATCAACAATAATCTTGATTTCTTCTTCGCCACACTCATGACGGTTCAGTGCCAGGGCGGTTCCCTCCTGATTGACCATACGGCTCACTGCCTGAGGGTCGCACAGAATATCACTGTCCATCAACAGAAAGTCGTGACCGTCGGTATAGGGACGCGTCATCCACAGCGAGAAGATGTTGTTGTTGTGCTCGTAGTCGGCATTATGAATGAAATGGATAGCCAGTTGGGGATAGTGAACCGTCAGGAAATCGCGCAGCATCTCTCCGCGATAACCTGTCACCACCACCAGTTCCGTAATGCCTGCATCCAGCATCGCATCAACGGTACGGGCCAACAAGGTTCGCTCACCGACCTTCAACAGGCATTTGGGACATTCGTCTGTCAGCGGACGCAGGCGCTTGGCCATGCCTGCAGCAAGAATAACTCCAATCATAACTCCTTCTGGATCTTGGCAGCAATCTCCTTGAACTCCTCCTCGGAAAGCTTAAGTTTCTCACGACGGAAGTCAGCATCAGCCTCACTCTGCATAGGGATGAGATGAATATGAGCGTGAGCCACCTCCAAACCCAATACCACCTGGGCTACCTTCTTACAAGGAAATGCCTGTTTGATGGCAATTGCCACGCGCTTGGCAAACTGCTGATAACGAGCCAGTTCATCATCGTCCATATCAAAGAAATAGTCGACCTCACGACGTGGAATGACCAGCGTATGGCCCTTCACCAACGGGTTGATGTCAAGAAAAGCATAGAACTCGTCGTTCTCTGCACACTTGTAGCTGGGAATCTCGCCAGCGGCAATCTTACTGAAAATATCCATAATTATCTTGATTTAAGCTATCGAGATTTTCTCAATACGCAGTTTGATGGTTCCGCGGGGAATATTAATCTCTACCTCGTCACCGACCTTCTTGCCCAACAGTCCCTGGGCAATAGGAGTCTTGATAGAGATCTTACCGGCACGAAGGTCGGCTTCGTTCTCGCTGACGATGGTATAACTCATCGTGGTATTGGTGGTCAGATTGGTCATCTCCACTTTCGTCAGAATCTGCACGGAATCGGTATTCAGACGAGAGGTATCCACAATTTTAGCCTCAGAGATAGTAGCTTTCAGACGATTGATCTTGTCCTCCAAATGAGCTTGGGCCTCCTTGGCAGCGTCGTACTCACTATTCTCGCTCAAGTCGCCCTTCTCGCGAGCCTCAGCAATAGCTGCAGAGGCCTTGGGGCGCTCTACCGCCTCTAAGCGGTGCAGTTCGGCTATGAGCTTGTCATAGCCCTCTTGTGACATGTATGCCATAACGATTTTATATTTTAATTGTTTTATGTTTCTTCTCTCAGACGTAAAAAAGAAAGAATCCCGACTCATCACCCTGTCGGAATCCCTGAACTCTTATCATGTCTTTTTCCGTTTGCAAAGATAGCAATTAATTCCTAACTAACCAAATTTTCGGCAAAAAACTTAAAAAAATGATTGATTTAGGTCAAGAAACGAACTGGCGCTCACCTTTTTTTATTATCATTTCTTGCAGACAAATTAGAATGTCGTAACTTTGCAGCGTGTTTTTCATAGTATTAGATTTAAGGTTAACAAAGGTCGGGGCTCAGCGGAGTCCCATTTTTTTCATGTAAGCGTATGAATCCTAAGATATTGATTACAGGAGCCAGCGGTTTTATCGGCTCATTTATTGTGGAGGAAGCCATCAAACGGGGCTTTGAAGTGTGGGCTGCTATGCGAAGAAGCAGTTCACGCCAATTTCTGTCTGATGAACGCATCCACTTCATCGAATTGAACCTCGCTTCAGAAGCCAATCTGAAACAGCAGTTGGCTGGCCACTTCTTCGACTATGTGGTCCATGCAGCCGGTGTTACAAAGTGCTTGGACAAACAGGATTTCTTCCGTATCAACACAGAAGGTACCCAGCATCTGGTGCGAGCCATACATGAATTAGGCATGCCCCTGAAGCGCTTTGTCTACATCAGTTCGCTGAGTATCATGGGAGCCATCCGCGAAGAACAACCCTATCAGGAAATACGTGAAAGTGACGAGGCACGCCCCAATACTGCCTATGGAGAAAGCAAGCTAAAGGCCGAGCAATGGCTCGATGCTTTCAACCAAGAGCTAACAGCCAATGGGCAACAGGCACTCCCCTATGTCATTCTCCGTCCTACGGGAGTCTACGGCCCTCGTGAGCGCGACTACTTCATGATGGCCAAAAGCATCAAGGCACATACCGATTTTGCCGTCGGATTCAAACAGCAAGACATCACCTTCGTCTATGTCACCGACGTGGTACAGGCCGTATTCCTGGCTCTGGAGAAGGGAAAGACTGGACGGCGCTATTTCCTTTCCGACGGAGCGGTCTACCAGTCATCAACCTTCAGCAACCTCATCCGAAAGGAGCTGGGAAATCCCTGGTGGATTCGCATCACTGCACCCCTATGGCTGTTGCGTATCATCACCTTCTTCGGTGAACATATCGGACACATGTCGGGTAAGGTGACTGCACTTAACAACGACAAATACTACATCATGCGCCAGCGTAACTGGCGGTGCGACATAGAGCCGGCTCGTCAGGAACTGGGCTACCAGCCACAGGTAACTCTGGAGGAAGGCGTACGCCGCAGCATCAAATGGTATAAGGACAACGGATGGCTGTAAAGTTTAGCGAATTACTGTCACGCGAGAAGAAGCCTGCATGCGGACTGCTGGCTTTCGAGTGGGTAGCTATCGGCTATCTGCTCATCTCCCTGTTGATGATTGCCATCCTATGGGACAAAATGGTATCACCAGCAGAAATGCTGAAGGGCCGCGCACAGTTTCTCTTGGTTACTCTGGCTTGCTGGGCCGTCTACTACCTCTGGCCATGCCGACTGATGATATTTATCCGTGTATTGGTGCAGATGGCTTTTCTCGGCTGGTGGTATCCTGACACCTATGAACTGAACCGTTCCCTGCCCAACCTCGACCACCTCTTTGCCGGTTGGGAACAGTCGCTATTTGGTTGTCAGCCCTCCCTGCTCTTCTCTCAGAAAGTGCCTTACGGATGGTTCTCAGAACTCATGTGCTTAGGCTATGTCAGCTACTTTCCACTGATGCTGATCACCTATCTCTACTATTTCTTCAAGCGTTATCAGGAATTTCAGCAGACAGCTTTTGTCATGCTGGCATCCTTCTTCGCCTACTATGTCGTCTTCATCCTATTGCCTGTCACAGGACCGCAATTCTACTATCTGGCAGTAGGAACCGACCAGATAGCACAGGGCATATTTCCTAACCTCGGCGACTGGTTTCTGACCCACAGCGAACGCATGGCGGCACCAGGCTGGAGCGATGGGTTCTTTTATCACCTGCTTGACCTGACACACGATGCCGGAGAGCGGCCCACGGCAGCATTTCCCAGCAGTCATGTCGGTGTGACAACCGTCGTATTCCTGTTGGCACTGCGCACACGAAGCAAAGGACTCATACTGACTATCCTGCCATTCTACGTGCTCATGTGCCTGTCGACAGTTTACATCTACGCCCATTACGCCATCGATGCACTGGCAGGACTCGTCACTGGCATACTGTTCTATTTCGTCTTCCTTCGCCTCTACCCAGGCAAGAAATGACCCCAAAGTATTGGAAATCTATTGATTTTAATTAGATTAACAATTAAAATCATGCTTTTCTTCGTTTTTTTCGTACCTTCGCGGCATATTAACAATAAAGAAAAAAGAAATGATGAAAACAAAAGCATTGATTTTGGGTCTTGGTGTACTGCTGATGACCTCGTGTTCAGGGAAGTTAGGACAACTGACAAGTGACAATTTCAAGGTAACACCCAACCCGTTGGAGGCTGAAGCCGGACAGGTGACAGCGACCATCAACGGCACGTTCCCCGAGAAATACATGAAAAAGAAGGCTATGGTGACGGTAGTCCCCGAACTGCGCTTTACCAAGGACGGCATTGCTCAGGCTGTCAAGGGCCAGCCGGCTACGTTCCAGGGCGAGAAGGTGCTGGGCAACGACCAGACCATCTCCTACCTGCTGGGCGGACATTACACCATGAAGACTTCGTTCCCCTATCAGGAAGCCATGCAGAAGAGCGAGCTCTACCTGACCTTCAACGCCAAGATTGGCAAGAAGGATGTCCAGGTTCCTGCCGTAAAGGTGGCCGACGGCGTGATAGCTACCAGCGAGCTGTGGCACAAATCTCTGCTGCAGTCGACGGGTAGCGTGGCTCAGGACGGTTTCCAGCGCGTGGTAGCACAGAAGCAGGAAGCCAACATCAAGTTCCTGATCCAGCAGGCAGAACTGCGCAAGAGCGAGCTGAAGAACGGTTCCGTACAGGAGTTCGTCAACCTGCTGAAGCAGATCAGCCAGGATCGCGAAGGTCTGAACCTCCAGAATGTCGAGGTTTCTGCCTATGCTTCTCCTGACGGCGGTTTCGCCCTGAACGAGAAACTGGCCAACAAGCGTCAGCAGAATGCTGAAACCTACGTCAAGCAGCAGATGAAGCAGGCCAACCTCACCGACCCCATCGAGGCCAGCTATACCGCTCAGGACTGGGAGGGCTTCCAGCAGCTGGTGGCAGCATCGAACATTCAGGACAAGGATGTCATCCTGCGCGTTCTTTCCATGTACAAAGACCCCGAGGAGCGCGAACAGCAGATTAAGAACATGAGTGCCGGCTTCCGCGAGCTGGCCGACGGCATTCTACCCGAGTTGCGCCGTGCCCGTCTGACCATCAACTACGAGACCATCGGACGCAACGATGAACAAATCATGCAACAGCTGAAGGACGACGCCTCACAGCTCAGCATCGAAGAGATGCTCTATGCCGCAACGCTGACCGACAATGCTGCCGAGAAGAAGAATATTTATGAGAAGGCTGTCAGCCAGTATGCTCAGGACGTGCGCGCCTTCAACAACCTCGCCACACTGGCTTGGCAACAGGGCAACATGACCGAAGCCCGTCAATGGCTGGAGAAGGCCCAGGCCATCAAGGGCGACTGCCCCGAGATGCTGGCTAACCTGGGAATGCTTGCTTTACAACAGGGCGACCTGCAAACTGCCGAGAGCTTCATCGGACGTGCTGCCGGAGCCTACAACCTCGCCGAGGTACTGGGTAACCTGCATCTGGCACAGGGCAACTACGCACTGGCTGCTCAGGACTTGAAGGATGTCGTTTCCAACAGTGCCGGTCTGGCTCAGTTGCTCAACAAGGACTATGTCGCTGCTGCCCAGACGTTGCGCGCCATCAAGTCTGGCGACGGCATTACCGACTATCTGCAGGCCATCGTCTGCGCCCGTCAGGGCAACGAGGGCATGGCAGGTTTCTTCCTGCGTCAGGCCATCGACAAGGATCCCACGCTGGCTGCCTATGCTGCCAACGACCTGGAGCTGATCAAGGTTGAAAAGTAATGAAACGACAGTTCATTGCACTTCTCTCCGTCGTCTTGTTGCTGTCGTCATGTGGTGTCGACAGCAACAAGTTCCGACTATCGGGACGTCTGCGTAACATGAATCAGGGCATGTTTTGGGTCTACAGCCCTGATGGTGCCATCGAAGGGCTCGACACCATTCAGGTGCACGAAGGACGATTCGCGTACGAGACGGAACTCCGTGTGCCTGCTACCTTAGTCATCATATTCCCTAACTTTTCCGAACAGCCCGTCTTTGCGGAGCCTGGAGAAGAGGTCGACATCAAAGGCGACGCCTCGCATTTGAAGGACCTGATCATCAAAGGCACAGACGACAATGATGCAATGACTGAGCTTCGTATGGATTTGAACAAGCTGATGCCCCCGGAGGTTCCAAAGGCTGTGGCTAAGTTCATCAACGAAAATCCCAAGTCACGCGCCAGCCGTTACTTGTTGCAGCGCTATTTCCTAACAGACCCGCAAGCCAATATGGAGCAGGCCTACGTGCTGGCCTCGGCGATGCAGAAAGAAGACCCCGATGACGGCCAGCTGACGAAATGGAAAAAAGAACTGGAAGGGCTGCGCAATGGTCAGCTGAACAAGCGTCTGTCCGACTTCACCGCCAAGGACGTCAAAGGACGCGATGTTTCCATGAACGACTTGAAATCAAAAGTCAACGTCATCACGGTATGGGCTTCGTGGAACTACCAAAGCACTGAGATCCAACGGCGCCTGCAACGCCTGAAGAGTACCGATGGCGACAGAATCAGTGTGGTCAGCATCTGTCTGGATGCCGATTCCAAGAAATGCAAGCAGACTGTCGAACGCGACTCCCTACCCTGGAAAACCATCTGCGACGGACGCATGTGGCAGACTCCCCTACTCTCGAAACTTGGCATTGCCGACGTACCGGGTAATCTGGTTCTCGACGCCAGAGGCGTTGTACAGGCCCGTAATCTGAATCCACAGCAGTTGGAAGACAAGATATTGCAAATGCTAAGATAACAGAGGATGAAGAGGTTGCTGAAATGGACAATACGTGTAGCCTGCATTTTTGTAGGATTACTTGTTGTTCTGCTCATCGTAGCCTTCTTCGTCGTCAACTCCGCATCCTTCCAAAAGAAACTCCTTCAACGGACTACCGACATCCTTGAAGACAAGTTACAGACCTCCGTTCAGATCGACAGCGTAAGCATCGACCTGCTGACACTCGATGCCGAACTCTACCGATTGTGCGTGGAGGACCGCCAGCAGCGCAAGATGTTCCAGATGGACTATCTGAAGGCCGACATGGACATCTGGGCACTGCTCAACCATAAGGTCCGCATCAGCGAGGCAAAGGTCACAGGTCTGCGCGCCGAGCTGCACCACGACTCCATCGACACCATCGCCAACTACCAGTTCGTCATCGATGCCTTCAAGGCTGACAAGACTGGCGAGAAGAGCGTGGAAAAGAAGGAGAAGGCCAAGGGCAAGAAGAAGCTGACGTTCATCATGAACAAGTTTACCGTCGAGGACGTCCAAGTCAGCTACAACAACTATACGTTCTCCATCGACAAGCTGCTCTACACCCAGAAACGCCGCAACAAGACCCAGGTCAACGTCGAACAGTTGTCGGCACAGTGGGACCGCATCAACAAGAAAGGATGGCTCGTGTCAAACGATGCCACCATCGGCAAACTTTTCGTGCGCAACGAAAACAAACGCTGGCTCGTCGATGTCGACGACCTCCATTTCCACAGCGACAACCACCATCCCCGCAAGAATGCCGGCAAGCCTAAACGTGGTTTCTTCGACCTCGAACACCTTAATGCCTATGCCCAACTGAAGATGGAGATCGACGCCACAAAGGGCGACATCATACACGGACGACTGACCGAATGCACCGCCCGCGACACCATCATGGGCATCGACATCCGCGACCTGCGCACCACCTTCTCATACCAGAAGCAACGGCTTTTCCTGCGCGACTTTGTCGTTCGCCAAGTCAATACCGAGCTGCGGTTCGCCAAAGGCTACATCACGCTGCCCAGCAAAAAGCAGGGGCGCACCCTGTCCTACCGCACGTCGACCATCACGGGCCGCACACAACTAACGGACATCTCGCGAACCTTTGCCCCCGTCCTCAAGAACTTCACCATGCCTTTGAACCTCAGCGTGCGACTCAACGGCAACGACAACAGCATGACCTTCAGCAACATCAAGGTCGCTACCGACGACAGGCGCCTCACCGTTGCGGCACATGGAAACATCAGCAACCTGAAAGACAAATACAAGCTGCGCGTCCATTTCGATGTCGACCGCACGATTGCTGAGGGAGGCATCAAGGAAGCCGTCATCAAGCAGTTCCCCGTCAAGCGCTTCATGATGAAACAGCTCAACGCCCTCGGCACGCTCCACTATCAGGGCGCATTCAACGTGCTTTGGAAAAAAGTGGAGTTCCAGGGAAACTTAGCCACACATGCCGGTGTACTGAAATTCTATTTCGCCATCGACGGGCTCACCAAATACCTCTCTGGCAATGCCAACACCGAATTCCTCGAGATCGGTAAGGTCATGGATTTGCCCCAAATTGGCCCCGTTGCCGCCAATGCCACCTTCAAGATCGATATCTCCAAGCCCCGCACTGCCGTCATGCGCAAACGCTTAGGCGGTAAGCTGCCCATCGGCGAGGTGAAGGCCCATGTATCGCGTGCCTCCTATAAATTCGTTTCCACCAAGAATCTCGACATCGAAATCATCAGCGACGGTGCCATAGCGGAAGGCAGCGTCAAGGCTCCAGGCAAAATGATGGATCTGAACTGCACGTTCAGCTTCACCAATACCAACGAGATGCACAAGATGAAGATCAAACCTGCCGTCAAAGTCCACCTCTTTGGCAAGTCAAATGCCACGCCGGAGGAGAAGGCCGAGCAGGAAGCACAGCTTCGACAGAAACTGGAGGAGAAAGAAGCCGTCAAGGCTGCCAAGTTGCAGTACAAAACTGAGAAAAAACAACGCAAAGCCGAAGAAAGACAGCGCAAGGCCGAAGAGAAAGCCGCCCGCAAGGCTGCCCGCAAAGCCGAGAAAGACGCCCGCAAAGCCGCCAAGAATCAAGAGTAGCCTCCACCCTTTCTTACATCATACATCTTCCATCATACATCTTATTTCTTCCTTCTTTTCCTCCTCTTCCCTTTCCCCTCATTATCCATAGCATCCAATTGCGAGTACTGCTTCTGACGCAGATAACCGGCAATGGTAAACGTCCGTTCCGACATCTGCTGCAACAGATAGCGGCGCGAGAGCCAGACCTGTCGCAGGTCGCCATGATTCTCCGTCAGTCGCTTCATGGCCAGCTTGTTCTGCGACTTGATGTCAGTCACCAGGGCCAGCGGTTTCGCCAACACCGTATTTAAGGTCTGCTCGAAATAGGCGGCACTGCGTTTCACACGTTCCAGGAAATCCTCCTCGTGCAGGGCGGCAATGGGCATCTGCTGAATCATCGCCCGCCACTTGTCGGCCACGACCACCACCTGCTGCTTGTAGTCCTCCAAGGCCCGCTTGTGCAGCTCGGCAATGTCCGTATAGGCACGATAGAAGAACTCCACGATGATACGCCCCAGATACTCCTCGCGATACAGGATGTCCTTGAAGTCGAACAGTTCCATCAACAGATGGCGGTAGTACTCATCCTTCAGTGTGGGCAACTGTTCGATGCTGCGCTGGGCGGCCTCTTCCTGGTGCGAGATATAGCTATCTACACGCTCGTCGCTGATGATGGCCTGTGGGGGAATCTGCGAGGCCAACACCATGCCTTCCAGCGTCTTGCAGCGGCTCAGGGCCACATACACCTGCCCGGGGGCAAACGACAGACTGGCATCGATGATGGCCCGTTCGAAGGTCAGTCCCTGGCTCTTGTGGATGGTGATGGCCCATGCCAGCCGCAGGGGCAACTGCGTAAATTTTCCCAGCACCTCAGTTTCTATCTCGCGCGTCTCTTCGTTCAGCGTGTAACGCGCATTCTCCCATTCCAGGGGCTCCACCTCGATAGCCTCACTGTCACCAGGGCAATACACCTCCAGCCTGTTGTCCTCAGCCAGCGTCACATACCCGATACGCCCATTGTAATAGCGGTGTTCCCCCGAGGGGTCGTTCTTCACAAACATCACCTGCGCACCTTCCTTCAGCACCAGCGTCTCGGCCGTGGGATACGAGTAGTCAGGGAACGTACCCTCAATCCTTGCCCTATAAGTATAGGAACGTGTGGAGAGCTTCTTCAACTCCGACTCGTTATAGTTGTTCGCCATCTGGTTGTGCGTAGTCAGGCGGATATAACCCTCCTCGGGTTTGGGGGCGAACTGTGGCTGACAGCGTGCGTTCAACAACGTCATATCCTCCCTTGTGGGCTGTCCCTCGCGAATGTGGTTCAGAAACGTCAGAAACGTGTCGTCCTGCTGGCGGTACACCTTCTCCAGCTGAATGGTTACATAGTCTATCTGCGCCAGTGCCTTCGAACCGAAGAAGTACGGCGTGTCGTAATACGGCGCCAGCACGCGTTCGTCCTCAGGAGTCACCACGGGAGTCAGCTGCTGCAGGTCGCCAATCATCAGCAGCTGTATCCCGCCAAAGGGCTGGTAGCGGTCGCGGAATCGTCGCAGCACGCTGTCTATGGCGTCCAGCAGGTCGCTGCGCACCATCGATATCTCATCGATGATCAATAGGTCCAGCGATGCAATGATTTTCCGTTTTTCCTTGCCGAAATCGAATCTCGATTCAATCTTCGCACCAGGCACAAACGGCGAGAAGGGCAGTTGGAAAAACGAATGTATCGTCATGCCGCCCGCATTGATGGCTGCCACACCCGTCGGAGCCACCACGATGCTGCGCTTGCTGCTATGCTCCACCACCGACTTCAGAAACGTCGTCTTCCCCGTGCCGGCCTTACCCGTCAGGAAGATGCTACGCCCCGTATGCTCCACGAAGTCCCAGGCATGACTCAATTCACTATTCTGTTCCATCATTCTATGCACTTTTGTCAGATAATCAAATGACCTCGAAGTGGCGGAGGACGTTGAGGATGCCGTCGTCATCGACAGATGTGGTGACATAGTCGGCCTGCTGCTTGAGGGCGTCGATGCCATTGCCCATAGCGATGCCGATGCCTGCCTGGAGAATCATGGAGGTGTCGTTGCCGCCATCGCCAAAGGCCATGGTGCGGCTGGGGTCGAAGCCTTCGTGACGTGCCATGGCGAGGATGCCCTTACCTTTGTCGGCACCATTGGCGGTGATGTCGGTGAACTCAGGATGCCAGCGCCCGGAGACGCACTGCGGCATGCGGGCCATAAGCACGGGCTCATAGTCGGCAGGGAAGAAGGGCGTCAGCTGGAGAATGTCCTGCTGGAGCACGACGTCGAGGGGTGAAGCCTTGTCGAGGTTCTTCACGGCAAGTATCTGACGGAAGATGCGGTCGACATCGCCCTTGGGGTCGAGAACCGCCACATCCTTACGGCCCACCACGATGAGACTGTTGCCCTTAGCCCGGCAGTCGTCGATACACGTCATGACGTCGGCCTTGGGGATGGGTTGGCAACACACCAGCGTATCGCCCACGAAGCAGAGGGCGCCATTGGTAGTGATGTAGCCGTCGATGAGATGCTCTATGGCACCGAGGTTCGTAATGATGAGCGGCGGACGGCCCGTGGCAATATAGACACGCGAGCCGTTGGCCTTGGCTTGTGTAAGGGCAAGGATAGTGGACGGCGGAATCTCGTGGGTCTTGAAACTGACCAATGTGCCGTCGATATCGAAGAAAAGGGCGTAACGCTGCGTCATAGACTATCAAGTTTGTGAGTGTAACGGTGCGGTGGCGGTGCGGAGCCAGTCACGGTCGGGGGCGTCGAGGTGTGGTGACAGACGGTCGAAGACCAGCTGGTGGTAGTCGTTGAGCCACTGCAGTTCCTCGGGGGTGAGCAGGGTGACGTCGAGCGGTGCCGTGTCGATGGGACAGAGCGTCAACGTCTCGAACTGGAGGAAACGTCCGAAGGCAGTCTCCTGCCAAGGCTGGGTGAGCAGCACATTCTCGATACGTACGCCAAAACGGCCTTCAAGGTAGATGCCCGGCTCGTCGGTGACGGTCATGCCGGCATGGAGCGGAGCGGGCCGATACTCCATACGGATCTGATGGGGTCCCTCGTGGACATTCAGATAAGCCCCCACCCCATGTCCCGTGCCGTGCAGGAAGTTGAGTCCGGCATGCCACAGGTCGCGACGGGCAATGGCGTCGAGCTGGGTGCCGCTGGTTCCATCGGGGAAGCGCAGCAGTTGCAGTTGGATATGGCCTTTCAAGACCAGGGTATAGATGCGGCGCTGCTCGTCGGTGACGGGACCGAGGGCGATGGTTCGCGTGATGTCGGTGGTGCCATCGATGTATTGTGCGCCGCTGTCGAGCAACAGCAGACCTTCAGGACGCAGCGGGGCGTCGGTGTCGGGTGTAGCCTCGTAATGGACAATGGCACCATGAGCCTCGTAGGCGGCTATGGTATCGAAGGAGAGTCCCCGATAGAGCGGCTGTTCGGCACGCAGGCTGGTAAGTTTTCGGTCGATGCCCATCTCCGTCTGTCCCCCAGTGGCAACGGCGGGTTTCAGCCAGCGCAGGAAACGCACCAGGGCGACACCGTCGCGAATCATCGCCTGTCGGAAGCCACGCTGTTCGGCTTGCGTTTTAACAGCC
>Ga0265299_10001661_pt1 | contig 24602 bp, 39 predicted proteins | sample AusTroGonzalo_MG_4_FD_193485 | JGI IMG/M metagenome (GOLD analysis project Ga0265299, IMG submission 193485) | Bovine rumen microbial communities from tropical cattle in Woodstock, Queensland, Australia - Gonzalo_02 | ecosystem: Host-associated > Mammals > Digestive system > Stomach > Rumen ... | reverse complement strand
CAATAGTCCCAAACGGCAATAAAACTTCGTCAAAGTTGAGTTCCAAATCTTCGGCAAACTCCAAAACAGATTCTTTCGTCATACGACCATATTGAGAATTCAATCTTAATAACTTTTGTTTTGCTTCCGTCTTATTCTTGCATTGGATATAGACAACGGGTAAAGGCGGGATAATATAGCCGTCTTTCTGCATTTTGCATAAGGTTGCAAATCTGCCGTGTCCGTCTATTAAATAATTTTTGTTTCCGTTCTTCCAGATAAAGAAGGGGAAAGAAAAACCGAACTTGCAGATTGACAGTTTTATTTTGTCATAATCTATATCGGTTCTTTCTTTCAGTCCGCCCTGCAATTCTGTCATTTCTGCAATTTCTAGCCTGTCTTGTGTTTCACATTTTATTGATATAGTTTTAATCTGTTTCACTATTTGCCCCCATTGAGCATATTTTAACACGGCTTTCTATTGTTTGCAATAGTTTTCGTTTTCGTTCCACGGCTTTACACCCTTTATGTTCATTTCCTATGGTGAGAATATTCTTTATGTAAAGGTTCTGTTAAGGCTCTTTCTACAGTCCAACCGTACCGATTTATTCTTCCTAATATCACAGATTGTGAAAGCCCTGTTATATTACTCCATTGTTTAATTGTGTGAGCTTCGCCCTTATATGTTAGAATATGATTTACAGTTTTATTGTTTTGTTGTTCTGAGATAGTAATCCACCGACAATTTGAAGGTTCATAATTGCCATTTACATCTATTCTGTCGATAGTCAAATTATCAGAATAACCGTGCGTCATAGCCCAATTATAAAAGTTCATAAAATCTGTTTGCCAATCTTCACAAACTTCTATACCCTTTCCCCCATAATACTTATAACCTGTGGCGGTTTCCTTATTGCAACGCTTTTTCATATTTTCCCATATATGATAAAGCCTTGTATTACACATATTATGTGTATAATGGATCGCATATTTATAGCCACATTTTTTGCATTTTGTGGATTCTCCGCTTGTTAGAGTTGTTCCTATCACAATATGTTCTGCTCCACATTCACATTTACATAAATATCTTACCCTTTTTTCGTTTTCTCTAACCCTTTTTATAACTGTCCATTTTCCGAATTTCTGCCCTGTTAAATCTTTTATAACCTTTTCCCCTACAAGTTTTCTAGCACAAGTCCTGCACATACTAGTAGGTTTTTTCTTCGACAATAATCCAGATTGTAAAACCGCAAATTCTGTTCCACATTCACATTTTACAAGCCACCGACTTCTGTGATTTATTTTTTCAAGCCTTTTAATTACTTCTAATTTCCCGTATCTTTTCCCTGCTAGTTCATAAACAATACTACTCATTCCCATACCCCATTCTTTTGTATTCTGCTAAAAGAACATCTGCAATATAATCAACCCCAACTTTGCCAATTCGTTCTGAAGTTTCCTTTATAAGTATTTCTGCCAAAACTCTTAATTGATTACCGATTGACTTTCCTACATCTGCCTTTGCATTACATTCTAGAGAACAAGTATATAGTAAATCCCATTTACTGTCTATAAAAAAAGAACCATATTTATTTCTGTTTGTAATTGTATTCCCAATCCTATGTGCCCCTTGCATAGCATTACTATATAAAGGTTTCCCGCAAATTTCACAAACCCCGCAACTTCTATTAAGTGCCTGCTCCCTTTGGGTTTTCTGTTTTTCTGTCACCTTATTCCCCCTATGCTTTATCCAAGCATTCGTCACAAACATCATAATAATTATCTTTATCTATTTCTTTTCCACAGGCTTTACACCATTTTTTATTTAATACATCATATTTGCAGATTTGTAAAAGATGTTTTTTTTCTGTTTTTGAGTTTGCCAAAATATAAAGATACCTGTTTTTTGATGTTCTTTCTTCTGGAATCCAATTCTTTTGTTGTGCCATTTCTTTTGTAATATTTACACCGCATTGTCTTGGGTGATGTAATCTGCCCTGTTCGTCTTTATAAAAAACGGCATTCCCTGTTTTGCCAATATAATAAAAGTTTGTCGCTTGATAGATAGTCCCGTTATGTCCTTCTGAACTATCACTAAAAGAAATAACGGCTTTAATTTTTGGATCGTCTTTTTTCAACAGTTTCAAACATCTGGAAATAAACCAACTTTCTGTATTTTTCGGGGTTATATCTAAAATATGAAGACGGTGCAATTCTATTACGCTATCTTTCATTTCTTCCCCAAATATACTTGACCTTACGGCTTCCGAACAGGGTGTCGCAAACATTAAAACCCCAATTAAGTTTTCATTTTCTATCAGCCCATAACATGGAAACGGTCCATTATGGCACCCGTGCGAATAATGATATTTTATTATATATCTTTTCGCCGTATCACAATCTAATGTTCTGATTGAATAGTTTTTATTCTGAACTGTTTTTGTTTCCATTGTCGGAAAGTTCAAAAACCCCTGTTGCAAATCCATTTATTTCCTGCCCCCGTAAAACTTCAAATACATAATTTCAAGCCCCATTTTTTCGGCTTCTGCCTTTTCCATTTTTGCACCCTTGCTTTCTTCCCAACCTTCAAGAAGTGCAATATGGGTGCAGGTTTTCAAGGCTTCAAGGTCTTTTTTCATAAAGTCATTCCAAGAAGCAGAAGGGTTTATCTTCAAAACTTCTTCCCCGATTTTCACGGGGTTTATTACATCAAATCCGCTTGTCCTGTAGAATGCTTCTGCCCGTTCAAACTGTCTGGTATAAACTTCTTTATCAAGCCCCGTAATTTTACCACTTAAATAGATTCTCATTTTTGCCCCCTATTGCTTTTATCTTAACACCTTTTTTAATTTTTATCAATGTTTATTTCTTTCATTTTTTCAAGTTCTGCCCGAATTCTGTCTATAATGGCAGGGTCTTTCTGATAATACCCATAGCACCAATGAATGAACTTGTGCGTTAAATTATTAAAGCATACAAAGTTTTTTTCGTCTAATTCTGCATATCTTGTTTCATCAAGAAGAAGGTGGTGAAGTTGCCAACCCTTGCGAAGGGGCTTTTGTGTTATGCGATCCACCTTCCCAGACTGTGAAAACATCAGCTTGCGAAAATTCTTCCATTCCTTTGTCTGACGAAACTTCTTTTTTGCTTTCTGTGTTTCGTTCATTCTTCCCACCTGTTTCCGTTGTCGCAGGAATGACAAGGTTCTTTTCCAGAAGTAATTTTGTTTTTGTGCTTACAGTTAGAACAAAGATTTTCTGCTTCAATGTTTAATTCAAAATTACTAGGATAAAACCAACAACAGTTTTTGCAGACACCTTCAATGTATTCGTCTTTTTCTTTGTCATAATGCCCCATATCATAGCCCTTGTTTTTTTTGTAAACCTTACATTGTTTGCAGGGGTCTATTACAAGCGGAATGTCGTTTATATACCCTTCATAAGATTTCAACTGTTCTTTAAGTTCTTTCTTTGCCATTTCTTTCCTTCTTCCCTTTTCGGACAATAAATACAAGAATAATCAATCCCGTCTTTACATCTGCGACAGGGTGAAAACAACCACGCTATTTTGTCTTTTAAACGAAACTTTACTTTCATTCTATTCAATCTCCTTTGACAACAAATCTTTAAGCACTTTATCGACAGTATGCTCAAAATAATCTGTCCAAGCACTGTCTGTTCTGTCATAGTCTTTCAAAGCATTTGCCATTGTTCTGACACCTTTTATATAGGCAGTTTTATACTTTCCTTCGTGTTCCTTTTGACATTCATGGTAGCCGTCATCAAAACCTGTGAAATAATTTATTTCTTTTTGTTTATCTCGTCTTTCTCTCCAAGATTTATTTCTACATTCTACATATTCTGCCATCTGTCCTGTCATATCTATTCAATCTCCTTTATTTGTTCTTGCTCCCATTTCATCATTTCTTGTAAACTTGGAAAATACAAATCTATTGTACGAGTATGAATTGCTGATACACTATGACTATAGTGATATGTGCCAAAAGCACAAAAGAACAATCTGTACATTTCTATTCAATCTCCTTTGGGAAGTCTACATATTTCCAAGCCTTTACCTTCTTTAACCTTTCAAGTGTTCTAGGCTCAATCCAAACTTCCCCATTCCAAAAACAAAGCATTATATTGGGCAAATAATCAACATTTACAAGACAGGATTTGTGCGTTATATCTGGAACTCCGTCATAGTGCCATTCGTGTTCCTTCTGACATTCGTGATAACCGTCTAGGAATGTCTTTTTGAAATATTTTGGAAAATAGTGCAGATGTTCTACAAACTCCAATTCTTCTTCTGTGCTTTGATGTTTGTATTGTTCTGCCTTCCATTCAATAAATGCCTGTTCTTCTGTCATATTCTCTTACTCCTTGTAAAAATGTGCAAAAACTATTTCCAAATATCCTAACCAAATCGTAAAAGAAAAACACTTGTCCCCATTTTTCTTTCTTCCACCATTATCAAATATCTTGAATTGACGTGGAAAATATGGAATATTTTTATTCCAGAAAATACGAACAATTCTATTTCTCCAAGATTTATTAAATATCTCTTTTTGATATTTTTCTTCTGTCATAATTACTCCTTTATCTTTTTATAGTGTAAACATTTTAATTTTGGGTATCGTGGCACTAACAGTTTTCCACTTCTTTTACAGGCAAGTGTTGTTTTTAGTTCAACTGCATAAACACAAGTAATACATTGTACTTTAGGTATTTTTAGGCGTTCTAATCGTTCGAGTGCAGTCATATTCTCTTACTCCTTTATTTTAGTTTCTGCCTTAAAAGTAAAATAACAGGTTTTCTTATTTTACTTTTTTCAAGAATTGCTCTGCTTCTACGACTGCTTCACATTTATCGTAGTCGTTTATTTCTTCATAACTTGTTACTTCTTCAATCAAAGACTTAATAAGTTCCTTTGCCTGTGCGAGTTGGTCTGATAATTTTGTATAAATTGCCATTCGCTCTATGTTTTTCAGTTCTGCATTTTCCTTTTCAAGTTCTGCAATCTGTGTTTTTCTTGGCTCGACAATTTTGTTACATAATTCTTCTACTTCATCAATAGTCAACTTCTGACAAATATCATCTTTCAATTCAACACGAAATTTGGTTCTCCACCAATCTACAATTTCTTGTTTCAATTCGTCTGCTTTACTCATTTTCTTTCAACTCCCATAACTGATATTTTGCTCTTTTACCATTTCCTACATCACAATAATCTTCTTTTTCTTCATTCCAATTATGAAAAGTTCTGTTTCCGTCTGTATCTATACTGATAGAACTTCCACCACAATATCCATATTTACAGTTTTGACACCTTTTCATTTTCTCTATCTGTTGTTCAAGGCTCTTAATGTAATCTTCTGCGTGCAGATGTAATTCAACTTCTTCTGCGTGTCTGTCTTTTAAGTCTTGAAGTTCCTGTTCAAGTTCTGCAACCCTGCTTTGCAACATTCCGATTTCTTCTTGGTCGTGAAGTTTAAGTGTTTCATAGGCAACTTCGTCATTCTCGATAGTCTGTGCAAGTGTTTCTTTGAGTTCCTTAATTTCTACATCTTTGCCTTCAAGAACATAGTCAAAGTTTGCTTTAAGGTCTGCTATCTTTTCTTCTGGTGTCATTCTTCACCCCCTGCCAATTGGTCCGTTGTAAGCTTTATTATAAAGTCAACATCTTGCCTTGCCAATCGGCTGTTCTTTTCCGTTTCTTCTATTTCCACCTTCAAGGCAGAAACCCGTTTTTCTAATTCTGCGATTCTTACAGAATTAACCATAACAAAAGAAAGTGCCAGAAGTAAAACCCCTAGCACGATCCCGATTAAACACCTGTCAATCATTCTTCCCCGTCCTGTAAATGCTTTTCTTCAAGATAAGCTTCTTCCCTTGTCATATTCTGCCCCCTTAATATAAGGCGGGTTTCCCCGCCCCCTGTTTTATGCTACTACAAGCATTTTGCTTTCTGCTTCTTCAATGTTTCTGCTTTCAAAGAAGTCAACCTTGCCAACCTTCAAAAAGATAACCGAGTAAATAACCCCGTGTCTATCTTTTCCGCTGATTAAAATTGCATTTTCTGTTTCTTCCAGAACCTTTGCGTATCGTGGTAAACAAATAAGGCTCTTTTCTGTTGCCTTTCTAACCAATCCGAAAACCTTTGTTTCTGCCTTTGTCATATTAAAGCCCCCTATTGCTTTGTTATGATTATATCTTAACACCTTTTATTGTTCTTGTCAACACTTTTTTTTAGAAAAAAAATTAAAAATTATCTGGGTTTATTCCTAGTTCTGCCAACTCCTGTTTTGCTTCGTCTATCAGATACCCCATTTCAACAGTATTGACTTTTGTTGTAGAAGCAGGACGAAGCCTGCCCGTTAACCTATTTATTTTATAAGGATACCCACGCTTGATTGCTTTTTCTTTCAAAGCGTCTTTTACATCTTCAATGTCGTTTCCCGTTTCTTTGCATATTTCCGTTACCAACAGATAAAACAAATTGTTCTGCGATCCTTCGCCTGTAGTTCTAGATTTATACGGCTTTTGTAAATCGACTTTCAAATAGCCGTTATAATTTTCTTTTGCTCCTTCCCACAGGTGCAGAATCTGTTGTTTGATTTCTTTACTAGGATAGTGAAGAAGTAAGCCGTTTTCTGTCGGCTGTGCATAACATACTATTTTCATTTATTGCCCCATAATGATTGTTGTATTGCTTTCTTTTCTTCCCTTTCTGCCTGTATAAACATATCTTCATTGATAAGCGGGAATAACCTATCATAAAACCCTTTTACATATTCTTTCTTTAATTCAAAGCCGTATGCCCTTCTTCCCAAGTTTGCAGAAGCAAGAAGCGTTGTTCCAGAGCCTGCACAACAATCAATAACTACATCATCAATATCGGTGTATAAGCTGATAAGTTCTTCAAGCAAAGGCACGGGCTTTTGTGTCGGGTGGATTTTCGGTGTATTTCTATCTTCAATCCATTCACGACAAGTGAAAATCATTTTTCCGTTATTTCTGAATTTCGGCAGTTTATCACGATAGAAAAGAATGGCAATTTCATAGTTTCCAACCGCCCGCATATTTGCCTTCAAAACCTGTGCAGAATAGTTTTTATAAAATATAAAAATCTGATGTTTCATAAAGCCGTATTCTTTCGCATAGTGTATAAGTTCTTCCTGTTGTTCGTATGCACAGAATAAAATCATACACCCTGCTTCACCTTTTTCTTTCGGTTCTTTTTTTACAAGTTTAGAGCAGAAGTGGAAGAATTCAGAAATACGGAAACCCGCCTTTGTATCTGTATCAAAAGCCTGCTTTCCTGCAAGTTCGCTTTCTCCGTTTGCGTTGTCCCCGCCTTTATACCATACAGGGTTTGAACCATACATCTGATTTCCTAATTGATACGGAATATCTGTTAAAATAAGTTGTGCGTGTGGTATATCGTGAGTTTTCCAATTTTGAAAACTGTCATTAAAAAGTGCTATTCTTTCCATTTTGTTTTTCCCCTAGAATAAAGCCCGTTTGAAAATCGTCTGGAACACAGAAGTCGGGTGAGTTTTGGGTCTAACTTCTGCTTTCACATTTTCCGCCACGGGCTAGGGCTTGTCCGTTGTTTTAATCCTGCAAAACTTTCGTCTTGCATTTTATTTTTTCACCCATACGGGCTACTTTCCCATTTTAGATAAAATTGCTTTGAGCTTCTGAACATCTCGCCCCGCAATCGCCTTGTTTGTGAAATCCAACTGTTCGTCACTCATTGTGTTCATTTTTGCTTGAACCTGTTTTATAAGGTTTTCAACTTCTGTATCAGCAGAAGGATTCATTGTTCCGTCAAGTTCGTCATTTTCCACAATCTCAAAACAGTTCTGATACAAATATCTTTTGATATAAGTTTCAACCGCCCCCAAGTTCTGCACTTCGTGGCACCCTTTAAGGCTTGCCGTTGACATAGGGCTTGTAAACTGAATTCTTCCGTCACCTTCCAAATCGCAGAAGTCAAGTGTTGCAAGTTCTGGTGTAAAGTTTACCACGCAACAGAATTTCAATTCGTTTGCAAGTTTGTTTATTTCGGGCAGAATGTCCGACAATTCGTAATATGAATAACCCGCAAACTTATTCTGCCCGCTTTTTTGTATGCCCGCATTTTGAAATCGCAGGCGGGCTTCATTTAATTTTTCAAATACTGTCATTATCTTGCCCCCTTCTTTGCACCTTTCCTGTCTTTCAATATTTGAAGTTCTTTCGGGAAGGTTTTAATTTCAATGAACTTTGACCTAGAAACACCCATTTTTTCGGCTTCCCTGTCAAGCCATTCCAACTGATTAGAACGCAGATACACGGAAAATCTTGCCCCGTCTTTCTGCCCGTTTTTCAAAGTGTTTGCCATTTTCTACCCCCTAGTTCCACGGGAAATCTTCTTTGAAATCTGAATCATTCCCCGCCTTTTCAACAGGCTTTTCAACCTTTTCCAGAATCTGAACAGAATCAGCGTTGATGTAAATACGGCTTTTTTTCTGCCCGTCCTTTTCCCAACGGTCCTGTTTCAAGCGACCCGAAACCCCAACCAACAAACCCTTGCGGATTTTCTGCTTCAAGTTTTCGGCAGGCTTGCCCCAAACTGTAATGTCAAAAAAAGAAGTTTCGTCAACCCATTCTTCGCCCTTCTTTCTGCTTTCATTGTTTGCAATATGCAAAGTCAATTTTGCCGTTCCTGTGGAAACATAACCGAAGTCATTTTCCCCGATTTCCTGTGTAATACGACCTATTACAAACACGCTGTTAATATCTGTCATTTTTTACCCCCTACAACAGAATTAAAGTTATTAAAACAATCAGCACAATGCCGATTAAAATTGCTTCGTAAAGTTCAAGCTTTCTTTCATACCTGTATTTGTTTTCCCCTATCTGCCTAATGGTCTTTTTCATCACATACTCCTTGCAAACAGATAAATGAATGACGCAAAACATTTTATACTAGTTATCGTTGCGTCTGGTATAAGATTTAATATATCTTCTACCGTCAAACCTTCTTTTATTGTTCCGTCTGCAAAAACCACATCAAGAAAAAATGACTTGCCCCTACAAATCGTGAACAATGTTTTTTTATTTTCGTCTTTCACTTCCAGACTTTTGTTTATCGGTTGGTGGTGAAAAACATAAGGTTTCATTTTTGTTTCTTCGTTCATATAAAGCCCCCTATTGCTTTTGATATATACATCTTAACACTTTTTTACATAATTGTCAACACCTAAAATGTCAAGCCCAACGATCCAACCGCATATTTAACAAAACTGTTCTGCATTTCCTTTCTGTGAAGTTCTACCGATTCAACAGGCTTCAAACTTTCATCTTTTTCCTGTATCTTTCTCCTACATCTTCCAACACTTTCGATTGTCGGCAAGCCGTATTTCCTGTAGTGCAGAAGATAATCGTGCGCTGATATTCTATGCAAAGATTTCCCCATTCTCTGCAATCTGCCTTCAATGAGCATAGCATAGAGCAAATCGTCACTTGCTCTGGTCTGTGGGTTTGAAATCAGAAAACCCCGCACTTCCTTTTCAAGTTCTTTCAATTTCATTTTCTGCCCCCTGTCTGTGTCTGCCGATATACCACCCCGCCCGAATGTTTCTTTCTGTTTTTGTTTTGCCACCACTTGCAAAAGCTTCTGCCTTTTTGCGTAATTCTTCATCAACACGCATTATGTCATAAACGGCATTTCTTTTTTCCTGTTCCGTCTGCTTCATAGTTTGCCCCCTTAATCGTGATAATCTGCAAGGCTTCCAACGTTTATGACTGTTTCTTCTTCGTCATAAAGAACACGGCAATTTGCAATCGCAAGTTCTTCCACCTTTTTGAAGTCTGGTGCTTTTGCAATCAGCTTCTGCAAGATAACCGATTCGGGCTTGAAATCGCCCCCTTCTTCTGTCGGTGTAAATTCCCCGATTACATAACCCTTGCACACCTTGATTTCCATTGCTTCATAACTGAAATTAAAATCTGCCCTTACTTTCATTTTGTTTACCCCCTTGTTTAAGCGGGGTTTCCCCCGCCATAGTTTTATTTTCCTTCAACCATTTTTTTATAGAACGGGCAGAAAATGTTGCAATTGCAATATTCTGAACATCTGCGGGCTTCTGCTTTTCGCTCTTCAATGTAAGTTCCGCCAAGTGCTTTCATATTGCTTTCGGCTTCTTCCTTACTGTCAAAAAGTTTGATTGCGGTTTTACGACCTTCTTTCATAACGGCGAACTTTGCAGGACTTTGCCACCTTTCTTCTTCGCTACAAGGTGCAAGTTCTTCGTCTGGGATAAGTTCTGCCTTTTCAAGTTCTGCGATCCGTGTTTTTATGAAGTTTTCAATTTCGGCAAGGTCTGTTTCTGTAACTTCAAATTCATAATTGTAAACAGGCATTTGCGGATAACTTGAATCGGTCTTTGCCTTGCTTTTTGAATGGTCTTTGAGAAGTGCAATAAATCTGCATTCCTTTACTTCAAGTCCGTTCTGTTTCATAAGCCAAGCATAAATCAAACCCTGCTTCTTCCAATCTGAAAAATCATTGAAAGTGCATTTGTAAGTGCTTGCGGTTTTCCAATCGTAAAGAACCCCGTTTCTTTCGTCAAACAAATCCACCCGACCTGTAACTTTTGAATGACTGACAGGAACTTCAAATCTTGCTTCTTTCAAGCCGTCAATTCCAGAATCTTCAAAAATCTTGTGTACGGCAGTTCCCCAAATCTGCCACACGCAATCTGCTACATCAACTTCAATTTCGTCAAAGTGTCTGTCTGTCAAAATTGTAGAAGCTGAACCCTTCAAGAGAGTTGTTGCCGAGTAGCAACCTTTCTCATTGTGTTTTTCGAGATTTACCGCATTTACAAAAGCCTGTGGTAAGTTCATAGAATTAAGTACCTTCATTTTTGTACCCCCTAGATTTAATATATCTTAATCTTAACACCTTTTTATTATTCTGTCAACACTTTTTTTGCACCCTTGACAATTGCTCTGGGTCTATAGAAGTCCTGCCATAAGTCTTTATTTTCTGAATAATACTTTTTGTTGTAAGCCATATATTTTTCTCGGTTTCTTTCCCGATAAGCTTTTTCCTGTTCCTTATGCGTTTTGTAATATTCCCGCCTTTTTTCTTTTTCCGTGTATTTGTGAATGCGGTAATATTCCCGCCTATAGATTTTTCGTTCTTCTTTTGTCATATTGCAGAACTCCCGTCCGATTTTCCAAACCACCCCAAACCGCTACCCGTTGCAATGCCTTCCCATTCGATAACCCTTTGCATTTTTGCCCCGCAATTAGAACAAATCTGCTTTTCCTTTTCCCTGTCGTAATCAGAAACAGGAATGTTCTTTTCTTCTTCGCACCCGCAATTTTTGTCCGTGCAGATAAAACGATAATACATTTTTTTACCACCTATTGTTTTTTTATTTTAATTCCGATTTCCCAATCTTTATTGATTTTTTTAATCTGTGAATGAACTTGTAAAAGGCTTTTGAAATTATCTGCCTTTTCAAGTTTTTCTTTCACCTGTTCTGGAAGCTGATTGTCTTTATATGTTTCTAAAATATGTTTCAACTCGCTTTCTTTTCCCCGATAGAATATTTTTTAGAATGACACTTTGGACATTCCCAATTCCCCATTTCATACTCACAGCCACAATCAGAACAAATCATATAATATATTTTTGGTGTAGAAGAACTATTATTTTTTATATTATTAAATTTTATATTATTATCTTTAAAGTTTTGTTTATACCCTTTTAAAGTTTTATTTATACCCTTTTCAAGTTTTGTTGAATTGGTATCGGGTAAAATTGAAATCCGTCTTTCTTTTATTTCTGTTCCGTTGTGCAGATATTCACAAGAAATATAACCGCACTTTTCAAGATGTTTTACCCACCCGCTTATTGCCTGTGGGGAAACTTCATAAAGCTCTGAAAAATATTTGTTGGAAGCAAAACAATAGCCGTTCTTGTTTGACAAACAAACTATTTCCCCATACATCAATTTTTCATTTGCCTTCAACCTGTTGTCGTATCTTACATTGGCAGGAATTATTGCGTAATAACTAGGCTTTTCATTTTCCAATTTTTGAACTCCTTTGCCGATAAAAAAACCTATTCACAGAGTTTAGCAGGTTGCGAGCCTTGAATCTGCCCTACTGTCAAAAGCAGATATTCTAAACCCTATGAATAGGTTTTCTTAACGACAGTATAATTTTTTTATCGGGTTCGCTATTCCCGACATCTTTATAATAAATTATAACCCTTAATTTGTAAAGTGCCAATTTTGACAAGGAAGGAAAAATACAGTAATATAAAACATACCCTTCTTAATGCCCCCTAGCTTTAGGAATGGTAAAAAAGGCAATCTTTCCCCTTCGGCTTTCTTCCGAGTGCAATACTCCCGAAGGGGTTTTTTATTTAACCCTTGAAATATGCTCTATAATGCCCCTAGAAAGCCCTACAACGCATTTGTTTACAAAAATAATGATATTATACCACCGAGCCTTTTTCGGTGCGTTATAGCGAAGATTTTAATAACAAGGGAAATTAACGGAAAATAAGGGAAAATTTCCCCTAAATAAAAAACCGCCCTGCAACGCAAGACGGTTTAATTCGGGTTTTTGACCCGCTACAGAAGTTATAATGATTATATGTCAATTTTCAAGATAATACAAGTCCGTTACTACATCACCCCACGCTTCCCATTCTTCAACCAAGCATTCGTAATAGTTGATAATCTCTGCACAGTCTTTCAATGTTTGCGGGGCTTCAAGTTCCTGTCGTTCGGGTTTCGGGGGAAGGTCATTTTTTTGTTTTGTTGTCTGACACCCTGTTGTTATTGCGACCGATAATATTACCAAGAATGTCAAGGATTTCTTCTTCTGTTTCTGCATTTTCAATTTCCTTTTGAACTGTTGCCCCGTCTTTACGGATCAATGCAAGTTCCGTCATATATTCGCAAAGGCTTTCTTTGTATTCTGTAATCAGTTTTTCAAGCCGTGCAATTTCTTTTTTCTGTCCGATTGCTTTTCTTATTACGGCATAAGAAACGACAATCAGAACGGCAATTATAAGAACCAGAGTCAAAGTGACATTCATTCTTCACCCCGCTTCACAAACTTATCAAGTGCTATGTTCAAGTCTATAGTTCCGAACACCGCCATTTCTGCAAAGCCTATTTTGATTAAATCGTTTACATCAACTTCCCAAACACCAAAGGCTTTGAGTATAAACCCAACAAGAATAATAAGTCCGCCTACAATCTTCCCGATTAAAGATACGGCTTTTGCACTTACACCTTTTTTTTCTTCTGCCATAATTTTACCCCCTATTTTGAAAACTTTAAAATTCGAGCCGTAACAGGTCTTCCGTTTTCTACACAGTTTGAATGTTCAAGAGAATTGAAAGCGATACTGCCGTTTTCTACTCCGACCCAATGCGACTTGCCGTGATAGTCAAAGCGAACAGGTGTGCGTTTTTTTATTCCCTTTATGTCCGTAATATCTTTGAAATCAACAGTAAGTTTTTTGCCTGTCAAGTATTCACAAGCCTGCGACCAATAAACCGAACAGTCCTGTGCAATAACTCCACGATCCATCATTTGCCCGACTGTGATTATTGCTTCGTAATCTTCTAGTTCCAACCCGCAACACCAGATAAGAACCAAAGCACAACACGAATAATCTTTTATAGATTTAAGCTTCAAAGACGGGAATTGCCGATACAGTTTTTCTGCAACTGTCTGTGGATTTTTCATTCTTTACCCCATTATAAACTTAATCAGCAGGGCAACCCCTTCGCCAAGTATTGCGATTAAAAGCCCGATAAGTTTTGCTTGATATTTTTTCTCTGTTTCTGTGATTGCAAGTTTGATTTTTATGTCTACACTTTCCCCGATTTTCTCTGCGATTTTATCGGGCATACTTTTCAAATCGTCTTTGATTTCTTTTATGTCGGCTTCCAATTGTTTCACCTTCTCCCCTAAAACTTCGTCATTCATTTTTCCCCCCTTCGTACTTGATTCTTTCTTCAAGCACTTCTTTGTAGACCTTCATTGCGTCTATCTGCTTAGACAGAAGGTGAAGCCCGAAATCGTCAATGTCGTATGGTGGATTTTGAAGAAGTTTAATCGCCTTGTTAATTCGGTTTTCAAGTTCTTCTTTCTCTGCCTTCATTCTTGTTATGTATTCTTTCATAAATAAAGTGTATACCTATTTTTATTTCGTGTCAAAATTCGCACAGGCGAACTTCCCATAATATGCAATCTGTCTCGTCATTTTTATGCAAACTTATGTTGTCTTTGTATATTCAATCGTTAAATAATAAGTTATATTTAACGGAGGGGCGGAACTTCCCCTTCTAATACGAAAATTATTATTATTATAATAATAATTCAAATAATCATCACTTGCTTGATAATAACCAGACATATAAGACCCACCAGAGCCAGCCTTTATAAACAAGTTTATATTTGTAAACTCTCTAACATTATTATTTGTCATTGAAAAAGGAACAGTTATTGATTGTCCACTAGTCCAAGAACCAGTAAGCACCCTTCTATAAATCGGTCTTCCGTCTATCCACTTTCCACCTGTAAGAGTTTCTGTTTCTGAATAACTGTTCTTTTCGTCAATGTAATTTGCTACTACTCTTAAGAAACTTTCGTCGTCTGATACTACTACGCTGTCTACTGCTACAATGTAAACAAAGACTGCTTTCTGTTTAGTACGAGTTACACTTGAATTTCCTACTTCAATTCTCACAGGTCTCATTTCATTTCCTGCCTCGACTTGCCAACCATAAGCACCACTTGAGAAGTTTCCCATACATTTTGAAGTATCCATATAGTAGGAACCCCTTCCACCCCAACCATCTTGAGGCAAATGTCCTCCGTGTGATTTTAGTGTATCGTCCTTAAATTGTCCTTGCGTAAATACATCGTGTGTTGCAATCGCATCCGTAGTATTCTGTTCCGCACCTACCATTACACACTCACGATAATCAGGAAGTACATTACTTCCAAGATACATATACAATGCAGGGTAATGTGTACTAAGTTCTTCATCGGTTCCTGTTGTGTCTCTACCGTCACAATAAAGACAATTCTTCGGCTGTATTTTCTTATACTTCATTATGAGTGAGCCGACACTTCCGTCTGGCACACCACCTGTCATAGGAGTTAATTGTTTCTGTCCGTTTACTGTCTGTACTTGAAATATTGCCATATAGCACTCCTTTTTTACTATGCAAACTTATGCTGTCTTTGTGTATTCAAAAGTAAAATAAACATCAAAGCCATAGCTTGTGTAACTTGTTCCGAAAAAAATCTTCATCAAATTGGCACTTTTGTGCCAATAATATTTTATTGTCCATTCAAGACTATCACCCCAAACACCTTGCTCGAAGAAAACATACCCATTGAAAGGAGCAGTAAAATATTTTACATTTATAATATTATCTATATTGCTATTTGTACTGATAGTTTGGTCTTGAGAAGAATTTGCAGTATGAGTAAGCTTCACAACTTTTCTGTAAATCGGTTTTCCGTCAATCCACTTTCCACCTGTTAATTGTTCTGTTGTTGAATAACTTAATGCCCCTGCAACTGCATTTGAAGTTACGGCGTTCATATTTCCACTTTCTACCGTGTCTACAACACCGCCATTTCCATCTGGGGTTGAAACCCAATCTCCATTTTCCAAGTTTGGTAAATCGGCTTCTGCTTCAGCACAGTTATCATAAACTTTAATGTCTGTGCCGCCGCCTTGTTGGATTGCTTCATAGACTGCTTGGCTTGTCGGTGGTTGGGTATTTCCCATTGCAATTGTGCTTGTAGGTGTTGCACCTTGTGACAATACATTTCCATCTTGGTCTACATAAATGATGGCAACATAAGTTCCTGCATTCATCACAAGATTGCTTGCACCAGAAACACCTGTTGTCAATGTAAGTTTTCCACTTCCTGCCAACTGCTTAAACCATATATGATAAGTTTTCGCACCTGTCTTTTCTGTGTCATAATATAATTTAAATGTTGCACCACCACTTCCCACATCACCTTGAAAACCGATTGTGTCATATATAACATCTGATTTCGGCATTTGTGTGTCTGTCGGTATTGTGTAATATTTTACAGAAGAAGTTGAAGTTGTTTTGTTGCTTGCCTTTTGTATCTGTTTCAACATCAACTGCAACTGTCTTGATAAATCATTCTGCGGTTTTCCAAAACTAAATTCTATTCCGTACTGTCCCCAACTCCAATTTTCTGTTACTGATAAGATTTGGGCTTTTGCAGATTTACCAGAAAAAGCAAGTGTTATTGTATCGCCTATGTCATACTGTTCTTTGAAAATATAAGGGCATTTTGCAAGTCCTTGCCCAGATATGTTCAAAGTCTGTCCGTACTGTGTAAGCATTGAGAAGGCTTCGGCTTCATATTCTGATTCAGAAGTCATTGAAGATTGATTATCATAGGCTTCGTATCGTTCCATTCCACTTGGTGAGTTTCCTTCGATTTCCTGTTCCCCTTCGTAAATGTCCCTGTCTGCACCTGTTCCCTTTCCTGCAACATAAACAGTATTTGCATAACTTTCGGCAGAATCTGTGAATTTGCCATTGCTCAAACTGTCAAAATCTGTTGAGAACTGAACAGAAGAAGAAAGGTCTTGTCCTTCATAAACTTCAAGGGTTAATGTTCCTTCAAACTTTATTCGCCACCCGATTTCTGACTGTGTGGCAATTGTTACAAGTGTGTCATACAAATTAGAAAAGGCTTCTGCGACACTATATTCTTTTCCAAGTGCAGAACTTGAAGAAGGAATTGTGTTTGAAACAGGAAGTTGCCTTTTTGCTTCTGCACCACTTCCACATTGAGCTTTGACAAGTTCCCTTAAACAGATTTCACCTTTATCTGTCATTGCCCAATTTTCTTCATTGTTCAAGTTCTTTATAACTCGCCTTTTGAAAATATATCTTGCGTCTTTTCCTGTGATTGTTCTCTGCTGGCTTCCTTTTCCATCTTCGCCAATTGCGTCTGTAATTGTTTGGATTTCCCCGAACATATAAGGGTCATTCCCGAATTGAATCCACATTCCCCTTTCAAACTTCAAGGCATTTGGAATATTATAATTTATCGTAATTGTAAAATCACCTGCTTCATAAAGGTTATGCGAAAAACTGATTTCTTGGTAATCGTCTATTACTGCCTGTGCTTGAAACTCCCCATCTGCGTAAGTATAAAGTTTTAAGTTCAACTGTTCATTATATCTCATTTTATACCCCTACATATTTCTGACGAAAACTCAAAGAACCCGCAACAGAACTTATGCTTGAAACTATAATCTTGTTTGTTCCGTTTTTAAGTTTCATTCCTAAATCAGAATTCTTTGATAACTGCGAAATTATGTTTTCCCCTAATTCAAATTCAAGAATTAAAAACCCATTGACAGGGCAATATATTTTATCGTCTACGATTTCAAAATAACCTGCATATGAATCGCCAAGATAATAATTTGTTTCTATTACATTTATTCCGTCTGGCGAAAGATATAGTTTACCCGAATCCATTATTAAGAATAATTGCATTTTACTGTACCATTCTACCTGTCCAAGTTCGCCTAATTCATAATTACCACCAAAAAAAGTTTTTCCGTCATAAGAATATAACGAAGGTGAATCGTGTCCACCTGCGATAAACATTCCTTTTTCTTCTGAATAATAAACTTCCCGAAAATGAGTATCACCGCCAACAAGAGTAATAGGTTGAAAAGTTTCACCACCATCTTCTGAATAAACTCTTGCACTACTACCATAATTTGTTGTTAATATAACTAAAATATTTTTATCTTCTGCCCAAGCCAACACTAAACCTTGGTCGTTTGCTTGAAGTATAGAAGTAAAAGTGTTATTTGTTAGTTTATAGCACCCATTATAATTTGAAAAATAAAAACAATTATATCTTTTACTCCAAGCTCCACTTGAAAAATTTGTATATTGACCTGTATCAATTTTTGTCCAAGTTCTCAAATCTTCGCTTTCATATAAATAGATTCCTATTGCAATTACTTTATTTTCATTCCATACTGCGTCAAAGAAAGCGATATTATTTTCTGTTTCAAATACTATTTCATAATTTGAAAAATCCTTATTTGCAATAGCGATAGAATAACTATTAAGAATAAGCAGTTTATCTCTTTCTTTTATATATTTAATCCTTTTTGCAGAAGGATAACCTAACCCCACAATATTGAATTCATTATTTTCAAGATACCAAAGCCCATCGTACCCGAAACTTCCAAAATAAAGCATATTTAATTCTTTTGAAAAACTTATGTTTTTTGCATATTGTTCAAGAACTTCAAAGGTATTAAGACCTTTGATTACATTCTTGATGTTATTCTGTCCTGTAAGTCCGTAGAAATACCCGTTATAAAAATATAAATCTATAATATCGTAGCTAGTATCAACTGTCATTTGTTGCCAACCACTAGTATATTCATAAAGATTTCCGTCTGAACCACCCATTAAACCAATTTTTCTTGCGGTATCAACTGCGATTGACAAAATATCAAATTCAAATGCTACTCCAGAACTTTCGATTGTTGTGCCATCTTCTGTTTTTAATAATTTCCCGTTTGCACCGCCGAAATACAATCCTTTATTGTCCCAATAACTTAATGGCATATCACAAATACAATAAAGATTTTCTGTTGTCCCACTTGTCAAAGCAGAAAAGGTAACTCCATCAGAACTTGAAAGAACAAGCCCTTCATTTCCTACAACACAAACTTTTGAAAAGTCTGAACTATAAAATAAAGCGTTAAGTGTTTTATCTCCTGTGTAAACTGTAGTCCAATCTTCTGCATTCTGACTTGTTTTTATTGTGCTTCCATTAAGCATAAAAAACAAATCTAAAGCACCTACATAATAAGGTTTTCCATATTCTTCTATCTCTGTTTCAAAACCATTTTTGTAAATATAGCCAGAATATAAATAAGTATCGATTTTAGGAGAATAGGCAACTTTCCCGATTTGGCTTGTTAATTTTTGGGCAACAATATTGCAGGAAATTTTATTTGCACTTTTTTCGCCTGCTTTTGTTGAAATATTTATTATTCTTTTTTCTGTATTTGTAACTTCTATAATTTTGTTTTCTGTTTTATTTTCAACACTAAAATCTGCGTCAGACATTAAACTCATTTCAAAGTCGGCAGGCACATCACCATTGTTTTCGATTTCAATAATTCCGTTGTTTATCGAAATATTTGTATCTTCCAAATCTTCCCAATAAGGGTTGCAGGCAGTAAAACTGCAAGAAACTTTTGGTGTTCCAGAATCATTTGAGTTTTTGTTCTGGAATACTGGCAATTGTGGAATACAATGAATTTGCTTTGATAAAAAATCATTTGTGTAAATTAAAACGCCTTCGCCTAACTTCGGGTTCAACTTGCTAATCATTTCCCGTCTTAACTGATAGCGTCTTTCCAAATAGTTTCCGTCATTCATAGCGACAGTCACCGACAAAGTTCTTTCTCCGAGAAGTGCGTCAAGGTAAACATCGCCATCTTGAAAAGGCACCTGCTGACTTTGTATGTTCAAATCGTCTGCCGAAAATCCTTCCCATTCCGTAATTCCGAACGGGTCGCTAGTCAAATCCAATTCTATTCCGTTTGCGTTTCTGAATACTAATTTTTGCATTTTCTATCTCCTATAGAACCCCATTGAAAGCAAGGTTTCTTTGATATTGTTTTAATTGACTCATCATTGCGAAAGCTGTTGTGTCCTGTGTATTGTTGAATGTAACATTGAAGATTGAACTTCCTTTGCTTATTCCTGCAAGTGCCTTTTGTGTATTCATATTATTCAATACTCTTTCTCCGCCATTAAATCTAACAAGCTCTGGTCCTGCTTCGCCAACAAGTGCTAAACCTTTCGGGGCATTGCTTGTTCCGTTTGCAAATCCGAAAAGCCCTTTGATTTTTCCGCCAACCCATTCTGCTCCACTTTTAATTGCACTTCCTGTTTTCTTTGCGGTATCTGCAACTTTCTCAACCGCAGTTTCTACAAAGTTTGCAACTTTTCCACCGCCTGCTTTTTCTACTGCGTCTTTTAGTCCGCTCGTTACTTTTCCAACACCTTCGATTATAGATTGTATTTTATCCCAAATCCATTGTATTACATCTTTGATAACCTTAAACGCATTTTCAAAAGAACTGCTAATTGATTTTATAGCACTTTCCCAAGTTTCCTTGAAATTGTCTGTTATTTCTTTCCACCCGTTTTTGAATGCGTTTTTTATGCCTTCCCAAGACATATTCTCGACGCTTATTTTTATAGACTTAAATATTTCTGCAATAGTATTAGGAATAAAAGTAATTACCGCTTCTGCTATTTTTATAATCATTTCACCAACTGCAAATATTATGCTCAACAAATCCTGTGTTGTAAGATTTTTGATTAAGTCTGCCACCGCTTTGACAACCTCTGTTATTATTTGCGGTAAAACCTCTATAACAACCTGTACTATTTCGGGGATAAGTCTTGATAAAATAGGTGGCAATGCTTTTATAATTGCCGACACTAATTTAATTATTTGTCCGCTCAACTTTGGAATTGCTCTTACAAGAGCCTTGATTATTTCGAGAATAGCGTCTAATAATGTCGGTAATAATTCGGGAAGAACTTCACCGATTAAAGTATCTAGCACTTCCAAAATAGCGTTTATCAATGAAGGGAGCAAATCCACAACAACGTTGATTAAAGATTTAAGTGACTTCACCACTCCGATAATAAGTGATTTCAAGAAACTTGGTAAACCTGCGAAAATTGTTTCTGTCAAGAAGTTGGAAATTGTTTCAAACACTCCCGAATCAACAATTGTGTTCATCATAATAAGGATTGCGTTTGAAACAGGCTCTACAAGTTTTTCAAATATGCCGATAATTCCATTCAATATTCGGGGTACGTATTTATTAAAAGTTTCTACAATGTCATTGATAATTTTTTCCACTCCTGCCCAATCTACTGTTTCTAGCAAGGTGTCAATAAGTGTTGCTACCGATGACATAGCAGATTCAAAAAACGCAGGCAATCTCGGTAATGTTTCCACGAAAAATGTTAATACAGAATCTTCAAAAGCGAGAAGATTGTTCAATGCTTCGTCGGGGTCGAACTTGAATAATTTAGTGAATATGTTTATTGCTCCGTTGATTGCCGATTTAATAGCAGAAACAACGGTTTGAACAACGCTTACAATACCTTTGAAAACTTTTTTGATTTTCTCCGAATATTCCATAGTTGTAGCGAGAATAGAACTAAATGTTTTCTCGTTTGAAGATTCAATATCATTGTTTAAATCTTCGTTTGCCTGTTCAATTTCTGCATTATAATTTTGTATTATAAGTTTGTTTTCTTCTTCTGCTTCTGCCACCTTTTGCTTGAATCTGTCTATAAATCCGCCAAGTTTTTCTCCTGCTCCACGTGTGAAACTATCAATATCTTTCACACCTTTGTCTGCAACTTTTCCTGTGAGTTCTTGTATTTTTTCTTCTGTGTTGCTTATAAACTTTTCCAAGCCCGATGACTTACTGAAATCAACTTTGCGTAACGGTTCAATAAGCCCGATTTGGTCTTGTCCGAAAAACTCTCGTACAACGTTTATCTTTTCGATGAGTCGATTCAAGAATCCCGTAATTTTATCTATCATTTGTGGAAAAGCGTTTACTATTGTTGAGAGGAAATCAAGGATAGAATCTGCCACCCTTGCTACTGTAAGTTTTGTATATTCCCACGCAACTGTCCAATCACCGTGCAAAATAGCAGATACAGAATTAACTACATCTTGGACTGTTCTGAAAACGTTGTTAAACTGCTCCCAAAAAAAATCCGCCCACGAAGCAACATTAGTTCCACTATCTGCAAGTGCTTCGTCACTTGCTATAAACACATCTTTCAAATGCTCCCAAACATTAAGAGCAAAGTCTGCGACCTTTTTTCTAATCTCTGCAAAAATAGTTGATACTTCGTTGTACAAGAATACAAACCCATCAACAATTAAATTGACGGATTCTGCTACTTTCTTAAACTCTGAACTTGAAACAAATCCCGAAAAAATAGTTTTTACAGAACCGCTTATTGTAGAAAGTTTGTCTGTTGCTTCTGTCAAAAAGATTTTTATATCATTAAACACTACACGTGCGGTAGCACCGATTTTATCAAAATTAAGGGCATTTACTTTTTCAATGATTTTCTGCACTCCCTTAACAGAATCAATTGTAAATGTCTGAATTGTTGGGTATAACTTTGAGCCGATAGTTTCTTTCAAATCGCCCATTAAATTATTAAGTTGTTTTGACGGGTCGATAGAACTTTGTGCCATACCCTTGTATTTTTCACCAAGTATTTCAACCGCTTTTCCTGCTTCGAGTTGTGACTTTGAAAGGTCTTTGAGTTCTTTGTTTTGAACACCCAATCTTCCGATATTTCCATTCATAGTTGCATTCAACTGTGTAATAGCAGAATCAAGGCTCATTGTTCCGCCTGCTGCAATATCAGTAGCAGTTTTTACAATCTGCATTGCTTCTTGTTCTGTTCTTCCAGCTGTTGTTAATTGTGTAATTAATGGTAATAATTGCTCGTCTCCATAATTAGTAATTTTTTGCATATCACTTGCAAACTTTTTGAGATTTTCTGCACTTTTACCATTCATTAACGGGCTGTTTTTTACTGCTGTATCTAATGCCTTTTCTGCATTTAATTGTACTTTAAAAGCATCAGTACATTCTTTCATGCCTTTTGTTACAGTACTTACAGCACCAGAGATTAGTTTAAATGTTGCTGTTAATCCGTTTAAAGCAAGTCCAACTGTTGCGAGTGTTTTAGACAGACTTTTTCCCGCTTTTTCGGCTTTCTTTATTCCGCTTTCAAAACCGCTTGAATCTGCGGTTATTTCCGCTTTTATATTATAATCTGTCATAGTTCAATACCTCACAACATCAAACCTTTTAATGCTCCGTCACTAATAGGAATATCGCGGCCGGGCATTATTTTATTATTTTCAACTTCGTTTTCGTCAGGGTCTTTTCCCCAGACATAACAAGCTGTATAGATTGCTAAGTTTTTACATTTCGTTTTTTCTATAATGTTTTTCTGGTCAATTAAAGCCAAAACTTTTCTTGGAGTGGATTCCCAGAACTCTTCTTCACTCTTACCTAACAACAGATATTCTGTCATTAAGTAAGAGTATGGAAATTCGTTTATTGTGCTTCCACTTCCGTTTTTGAATTTTCTTCCTGTGGCAAAGAGCCATTAATTGCTTCAAAGAAAACATTTGTAATTTTCTGTATATCATTTAATCCATAATCATCAAGAATGTTTTCTTCTGTAACTCCTTCTTTGTCCACAAGTCCAATATAAAGCAGATGTGGAATATATTTGAAAGGTCGCTTTTCAACCTGTTCTTGCATTTTTTCTAGGTTTTTTATACCGTCATATTCTTCTTCAAGCTTTGCCCAAGCCGAAAAACCAAACTTGATTTCTCGTTCTTTTCCATGAATAAACAAAGTAACTTTTTTTGTTTGTACCTTTTCAAGTTCTGTCATAATTATTTCTCCTTAAAAAAATCCCTAATCGGCATTATAAACCAACTAGGGATTTTTTGCAAACTTGCCGTTTCAATTAAAGGCTTGTATCAATCAGCGGTGTTGCACCAACTCCGAATGAATCTTTCAAGCCACTTGTAACAAATGCACTTGCAGGTGTTTCGGCTTCTGCCGAAGGTGTAAAGACAATAGTAGGTGAAGCAGAAGCGGTTGTGCCGACTGCGTATTCACCATCAACCAATGCTCCGTTTGAATCAAGAACACCGATTGTCTGTCCGTCAATAACTGAACCTTTTGCAAATACAAAAGAAGCTCCGCTATCTTTGGCACCTGTGAATGTAACCTTGCTGTTTGCATAGGCAACAGAAACTGTCAATTCTGAATCGTCACTTGTTGTCTGAACAACAGGGGCATTGAACCAATTTGCCTTAACAGAAGCAGGAACGCTTGGATCGTCTGTTCTGATGTGTGTACAAATAGTTCCTGTTTCCTGTCCGTTCGGAACAAACTGTGTCTGAACAAACTGTGCGGTAACAGAAATATGCCCGAAGTTCAAGCTATCTGTCTTTGTTTCTCCGCCTGTTTCTGGCACAGAGAACTTTCCTTTTGCATACCAGAAATACTGATAGCGGTTGTTTCCGTTTGCGTCTTTTCCCGCAAGCCATACACGGAAACCAAGTGCATAGTCTGAACTCTGGTCAAGCGGTGTTTCGACTGTAATGCCGTTCACCTTTCTCTGTCCGAGTAACTGTGCAAGAACATCAACATCAACATCAATCATTTCAAGATTGAGTTCGGTGTTGCCACGATTTGAAGCAGAGAAGAATGGTCCGTTGTCTGCGAAGTCTACGGCAACATCACTGTTTGGGTTTACTGTTGCGTTAACTGCCCCTTTCAAAGGGATAACAGAATCAAAGGAAATTCCGTCTGCGGTGTCCGAAAGAACTTTTGCGATAACTACGTTATCCAAGCCGATTTTAGGTGCTTCGTTCATTTTCGTTTTCTCCTTAA
>Ga0265299_10001660_pt1 | contig 24644 bp, 17 predicted proteins | sample AusTroGonzalo_MG_4_FD_193485 | JGI IMG/M metagenome (GOLD analysis project Ga0265299, IMG submission 193485) | Bovine rumen microbial communities from tropical cattle in Woodstock, Queensland, Australia - Gonzalo_02 | ecosystem: Host-associated > Mammals > Digestive system > Stomach > Rumen ... | reverse complement strand
GATTTGCATGAACTAAACGATAAAACCATTGCTGCTATTAAAGCAACTACTACAAAAATACTCTTTTTCATTTCTATTAATTTTTATTAGTTAAACTTAAATTATTAATTCTTTCCTTAGGCAATACTTTTATCATATTGCGGTGCAAATATAAAACAACTTTTTAACATTGCAATAACTTTTTTTTAAAAAAAACTGCCACCAAAATATGGCAGCAGCGTATGAGGATAAATTATTCCCTTCAATTGATTTGAGACTATTATTTCATTCAACATTTTAGTGTCTAAAATGTCTTATTTCAGTGAAAACCATAGGGATTCTATTCTCGTTACAATACTTTATCGTATCCTCGTCACGTATAGAGCCTCCAGGTTGAATAACAGCGGAAATTCCTTCCTTGTATGCAATCTCTATGGAATCGGCAAATGGGAAAAAGGCATCCGAAGCCATCACTGCTCCTTCGAGATCAAAACCAAAGCCCTTGGCTTTCTCTACAGCCTGCTTCAGTGCGTCTACCCGCGAGGTCTGCCCTGTACCACTTGCCAAGAGCTGCGCATTCTTAACCAACACTATCGCATTGGACTTGGTACTCTTTACAATCTTGTTTGCAAAGAACAAGTCCTGAATTTGTGCCGATGTTGGTCTCTCGTTGGTAACATACTTGAGATCGTCCATTCCTTCTACTCGCACATCACGTTCCTGAACAAGAATTCCGTTAATTGCACTACGCAGCACATAGTTTGTTACATTACTGTGCTTCTGCACCAATATAATACGATTCTTTTTCTGCGTTAGCACCTCCAAAGCTTCCTTGGTAAAATCGGGTGCAATTATTACCTCGAAAAATATCTTGTTTATCTCCACCGCAACTTCACGGTCAACAGGCCTGTTTGTAACAATAATGCCCCCGTATGCAGAAACCGGATCACAGGCAAGTGCATCCTTCCATGCTTTCAACAAAGTGCTGCGGGTAGCCACACCACAGGCATTGTTATGCTTCAGGATGGCAACGGTGGTATCCTCAAACTCACGTATAAGATTTACTCCTGCATCAATGTCAAGAAGATTGTTGTAGCTAACCTCTTTGCCATTAAGCTTCTGGAACATATCATCGAAGTTTCCGAAGAATTTAGCCTGCTGATGAGGATTCTCGCCATAGCGCAAAGGCATACTTTCGTTCTGCGACAACTTCAGCTTCGACATCGAATTGTTGTCGAACCAATTGAATATTGCAGAATCGTAATTTGAACTTACAGCAAATGCTTCACGCGCAAATCTACGGCGAGTCTCAAGGTCGGTAGAACATGATTGCTCCTCAATTATATTGCAAAGTTCCTGATACTGTCCCTTGTGCGACACAATAAGAACATCCTTGTAGTTCTTTGCAGCAGCCCTGATAAGAGAAATTCCACCTATATCAATCTTCTCTATAATATCACTCTCGGAAGCATTTGACTTAACAGTCTGCTCGAATGGATATAGGTCAACAATGACAAGGTCTATCTCAGGAATTTCGTACTTTGTCATCTGCTCGACATGGCTGTCGTCCTCGCGTACTGCCAAAATACCACCAAAGATTTTTGGATGCAATGTCTTTACCCTGCCGTCAAGAATCGACGGATAACCAGTTACATCCTCAACCTTGGTAACTTCCACATCCAAAGATGATATAAAATCGTAGGTACCACCTGTTGAATAAATCTTAACGCCATAATTGCTCAAATTCTTTACCACCAAATCCAAATCGTGCTTGTCGAACACTGATATCAAAGCCGACTTAATAACCTTTTGCATATATCTTACCTTTTTAATTACTATATTATAAATTCTTATTTTTCTACCATAAATCGCTGACGTACAATTTCATATACTACTATTGCCGTCGATACCGAAACGTTGAGCGATTCAGTTTTGCCATACATAGGTATCTTTACCAAACGATCGGCACGCTTCTGCAAAGTTTTTGACACTCCCACGTCCTCGGCACCCATGACAATTGCAACTGGAGCCGAAAAATCCTCCTTATAGACAACATTTTCTGTTTTTTCGGTAGCAGCCAGTACAGTAAAACCGCTCTGCTGCAGGAATAGTACCGCATCTACAAGATTTTTCTCCCTGCATACCGGAATATTGTACAATGCTCCAGCCGAAGTCTTGATTGCATCCTCGGAGATACGTACCGAGTTGGTTTCAGGAATAACAATGGCAGTAACACCTGCACATTCGCAAGTACGGGCAATCGCACCAAAATTGCGGACATCGGTAATTCCGTCAAGTATGACTACTACAGGCACACGCCCTTCGTCAAAGGCTGCCATTACTACATTCTCAAGATTCTGGTACGATACCGGCGAAATATAGGCCACCACGCCCTGATGATTCCGGTTCGTAATCTTATCAAGCTTTTCGGCAGGAACATATTGTATGTTCAACTTGTTCCTACGCAGTTCCGCCATAAGTTCAACCGACAGGTCGCCAGTCATATTCTGCCTAACCAGCACCCTGTCAATCTCCTTTCCTGCCCTGATCGCCTCAAGCACAGGCCTTATTCCAAAAATAAAATCACTCATTGTTCAACTTTGATACTGTAAATATTTTTCCCGACCGCCAAGTATTCAACACCTGCTGCCATATCGAACTATATGTATTTGACCTCAGCAACGAAAAATCGTTCTTCAGTCCCGAATAATTTTCAAACGTAAACACAATGCTTTGCGTTCCACTCCCGTATGACCATTCCTCGCTATCCGGTGTTATATTAACCACGGACGGCGGACCTAGCATAACGTATATCATGCCACGGTCGGTCTTCCATCCTTCGACACGCGAAGCAAACATCATATTTGCCATAGCCACCCTGTTGTAGAATACCCGTATCTGCTCCTTGGCGTTCTTCTCGCTGCCCGACAACCCCAGCCAGAAAGCATCCACAGACTTCTTACGATTGTCCGACGTATCAATCCTTGCAAATTCACGTTCGGTACATATCAAATTCATGGGATCGACCATATCGGCAACTGTTGTAATAGATGGATACGACGCATTTTCTGTAACCACTATTCCAAACTTCTCATTCTTAGCAGTAGAACCTAACGCATAGAAACCTGAAGCATCCAAATGCAACGTATCGCCAAACCTATAGCTGAACAAAGAATCAGGGACATTCTGAGTCTTAACCGGAGAACTCAAGTAAGGAGGCAAATTCACATATTTACTTAACTCATAAAACTCTACGTCTATCGATTCGGCACATTGGGAACCGGCAACTACAAGCACATCCTGTCCAGGCTTAATAACGTTTGTAAACAACACCTCCCCCGACAAATTCTTCAGTAGATATTTACCATCATTGAAATCCTGTGTATTTTTTATATCGCATAAAAGCCGCTTACGAACATTATAATGCGAATTTGCAAAATCAACAACCAGCTTATACCTTATCTTCTCGTTTATCCCCACCTTGAAATGCCCATATACATATTCTCCCTGCGACACATTGAATGCATATACCAAGGAAGTGGTATCGACTATATGGAAATCGGAAGCATCACGCAGAAAATACCTCACATACAAATTGATTTCATTTTCAATAGGATTGGCAAGTGCATTGCGCAATTCACGCGTCTGAATTCTAAAAAACACATCGGCCTCGCTTTCGGAGGAGACGTATGCCACTAGCTGCGGATTAACAACAGACGCGCTAGGATTGTACATGGCAGAAAAGTCGGAAGCGTTGCTCTTGCTTTGAGTCGATACAGATGCATTATTCCGCTGAAATACGAAACACCCGCTTAACGACACAAGCAAAAGCAACAATATGAACAACCAACTTCTAGTATTCACTTTCTACATTCATGAATTTCTTGTCCATATCCTTCTTGAACTTATTCTTGTCGGCAGTACCTTCAAGCAAAACCGAGTAGTTGTCGAGAGGCTTTTCCTTTGAGTAGTCAGCAATTATGGAATTATACTTTTCTTCGCTCGATATTGTCTTCAGCACTCCATTCTTGTACATGAAATAGAACCACATTTGCCCATCGGGTTCAACCAGCATTTCGAATGACTCTGCGCCCTTGGTCTTCGTAATCCTTATATATCCGCCCACATATCGTGTTACGCGGTGCTTTCCAAAATTGACAAATCCGATAGGACCTCCGCACACCATTCCCTTAGTCTGGGACCTACGGTCAAAAATAAACTCCAGACCAGTGATAACTACCTTATTCTCAAGGAGCATCTTTGGAACCTTGTCGAAGTTTCCAAAGCTCATGTTAGTCATATATTTGTTGTATTCGGCAGTATCGAGGAAATGTTTCAAAGCCACATGATAGTTCTCATCATTTTCGTCAACATAGTCGGTACTTACCGACGGTATGGTCTTGGCCATATACTCGTATGCAGACGACGGCAGAGGCATATTTATAAACATCGTGGTATTGAACTTTACAGTATCGGTCTCCACCTTGTATTCAAATGTTCCATACGAGTTCACATTGAATGTATATGTCAATCCCTTGCTGAATGTAAACAAACCCTCACCACTGATATCGCATGTGCTTTCATTGATAGCCATATAGTTGCCTGGCAGGTTGCGCTCGTTCAGCTTTTCGAGAGATGCAATCTCATATCTTCCAGAATCCGGATCATAGTGCAAGTATCCATTTACATCAAACATAGCCTCATCTGCAGTTCCGCGCCTCCTTGCCACGAAAGCTGGATAAATATTGTTATTACCATACATTATTGCAGAACGCATGACTGTGTTGTTAATACTTTTCAAATCCTTGCTAATAGGAATGAATGCATCTTCAGAGTTTACAAACGACTTGAACTTGAACCATAGCGGAGCTGTATCACACTGGTAGTTGATTCTGGCAGCGCCTTCATATTCAAGCGAATCTATACCTGCATAAACATTAACCGTACCCTGATATCCGAAATGTCTAGTTATGTTAAAGTTATCAGGCTCCGAAATCTGTCCGCTGGCACGCGTTTCTCCTTTAACAACACCAATGTCGGTAAAATGTATGGTTTGCGGCTCCTTGGTATCGTTTATATAATCGTATGAAGCGTTACCAGTATATTCCTTCTGACCATGAATCTTTATAGTTCCATTATAGAAATTGTAATATTCGCTTGTTACATTAGCTTTTATCTTGGCATTACGCAGAGTATCCATGTTTGCATTCTCGTGTATAACCACATCGGCAGAAGGATAAATAGCAGCATCAGCCACACGTATGACACCAACCTCCTTGGCCGTAATCACATACTTCTTGTAATTGTATACTGCATTGGGAACATAGAACGAAAGATTGTCTTGTCCCGGCATATATGAAGTAAACTTTGAACCGCTTAGGAAAGTTGACTCCCACTTTTCCCAATCCTGCTCAACATCCACGTTCTTCAAATTATCAAGCACATCCTCCCTTGCCGCAAATGCGAGTTCGTCATTGTCCATGTGCCAAACAGTCCTGTCGGCTTTACATTTATACTTGTTGTATGGGAAACTTTGCTCCGACATATCTCCATTTGAAAGGAAATCGCCCTGCCTGTTAATAAAGTCAATGTGCGCTTTCTGTCCAGTACCGTCAAAAACAATGTCGGATCTTGATGTACCAAATATACTGAAGTCGGCAGTATCCGAATCAAATACGTCCTTGCTGAAAACAAAATCCTCAGACACGAGCATGGCCTTGTCGATGATAGTAGTTCCTGTTCCGTGCAACCCCTTCGAGGTTATAAGCAAATTTCCGTCTAAAATAGATTTGCCGTCATACATTACAAAGTTGGACGTATCCTTGTCAACATGGAACTCGTCCTTTGACACCTTCCAAAGCAAAGTATTTTCTGCTCCGACAACCTTTGGAAACTCCACCGGTGACTTTCTTGGTTCCATAAGCATATTCTTAGAGTGGCCTTCCATCTCTTCGGGGAACAAAGTAACGTATGCGTCAGAAAAAGTAGTTGAAATGTAATTGATTGTACCATTAGCTCTCAACCCCTTATTACTCAAGTCAATATCATTCTTAAACATAGCTTTCCCTTCGTACAGCGGGATTCCCGACGCAGGAGTCTTGTATTCGAAACCAAGCGACCAGTCGCTCTGACGTACAACAAGCGTTTCCTTCAGGTCGGGCAATATTCCACCGCTTACAAGCACTCCATCGAAGTGTACGTTGTCCTTGCTATATCCCTCAATACTGTCAAGCACAAACGGATCGACCTTGAAATAAAATTTATCCTTTTCATATATTCCATTGTAAACCTGCGGACTATCATAATATACGTATGTGTGCTTGGTAGATACTAGCTTGGGGAACTCCTTATAGTCGGCAAAACCCGACTTGTTGTTTGGGTAGTCGATGAAAAAGTCGCCAGACAGATTTTCCAGCTTATTACGAACAATTGCAGAACGCGGCTGTCCGTACTGGTCGAGGAAGCCCATCTCTGGCGTTGTCATTGCCACAATCTTCATAGAATCGCAATTTGGAACAGCTATCTTGAACAAATCGTAGTTGAAACTGAATCCCGATCCGTACATATAGAACTGTCCGGCCTGCAACAATCCGTCGAAAACAAAATTTCTATTCTTTTGGATTACCAGCTTTCCATCTTTAGGATATACCGTTACATTCTGGGAATCAGAAAGGTGAACCATTGGTACGCCAAACATCTTGAGGTCGAAGTTGGAAAGGCTCAACTTTGCATTTGCCACGGTATCGTTGCCAAGAGCACTTCTAACAACCTGCTTAGTTTCCTCATCAACCAATACGCCTTCTGGCGTTTTTACCTTGCTGTAGAATAATATAACATCTGAATCGGCATTACCTCTGTGAGCATCAAGGAATCGCCATGTTTCCTGATAAACCTTAATGACCTCGGTACTCTGGTCAAACGAAATATAACCTTTGTATGTAAGTTCAAAAACGAGTTGCAATGCCTGATCCCTAGCCACTTTCAAGTAGCTCATGACATCCGACAACGTAAACTCTGGATAACCGACATATTTTACAACACCTTCGATAACCTCGAGCGGATTACGTGCATCCTGTTTCTTCAGGGACTTGTACTTGTCGTATGTATAATAGTTAGCCGACTCAAAGAGCACTTCGCTTGGCGTTCCCTGAGTGTTGATTGTTGCTATGTCGATTATCGGCTTGTCAATCACCCACCGCATTGAAGTAAAGTCCATGGAAAGCTTGTGATAGGTATCAACAACATTGATGTTTGACCTTCCTTCCTTAGTTCTTATTATTTCCAAAAAGCCATTTTCCTTATATTCGTACTGCTTTTCAACCTTCTTATTTCTTCGACCCTGCGTCTGCTCCCCCTCGATTTCAAATTTTCGTTTTACGACAGTATATCTCATTGTTACCGAAGGGTGATATATTGAATCTTGAGCCAACCTGAAAACAATTTCGCAATCGTCAGATACAATTTTTTCTGGGTCGAAGACAAACGCGTTTGCATACGCACTGAACGAGACTGTATCATTTCTTGTTATACGAATTTCGGCCTTGTGACCATCAACACCGCTGCCTATGAAATTTCGTCCGCGTACCGACAATCCGCCCTTATAGTCAACATCCTTCATTATATCCTTAATATCAAAATCCTGCGAATAGCTTGTAAATCGAGGATAAGTTGACTTGTTTGTTTTTTCTCCGTTCTGAGCCTTGTCGACAAGAGAACCCATCAGATCCTCCTTAAAATAATATTTATTGCTGAAGACAACACTGTCGGCCTTTATCATAACATCGGTCATATTCAGGTTGTACTTGTTAAGCCTTACATTCATGCTATCGAGAGTATATCCAACACGCTCCCAGCCGAGCATACCGCCACTGCCATCCCATGTCTTGGCAATGGGATCAAGCACTCCGCTTGTATTATAAAGCTTCAGGCTGTCTTTATCCTGATACCCGATAAGATCTACATTATCAAACTTTATCAAAAACTTTTCGTCGCTGTACGTAATCAAAAAGTCGAACTTGCTAACCATCCACCTTGTACGCTGGTTATTTACCACAATGCGTTTGCGGAGAAACAAGTTCATACAGTTCAAGAATTCGGATAACTCAGTTGTCCTTACTTTTTTCCCTGCGGAAACCATGCCTTGCACAGCTTTTTCGTAATTCTCGTACTGACCGTCATCGAAGCCATTGCGCTTGAACGACATCAAATTATCGGTAAAGCGCACATAGTCGGGATATGCCTTGCATCCTTTAGACATAAGCATATTAATGCTCTTTATAAAACTCTCGCGCTGCTTGTTTGTAAGCGTATCCGACTGCCAGAATGCCAAAAATTCCTTATGCATACTTGCTCCATCCTTGCGGAGGTCGCCGGTATACGAAAGCTGCTGCGCAAAATCCTTCCCAAACTTGCTTGGATCCATGGTAAACTGAGAGTATGCTGACATTGCAGCCACACAGAGGATCAGTATCAAGAATATTTTTTTCATATTGATCTCATTTATTTTTCAAATACCGAAGCAGTCCATTCCGCTTCTGTAATGCATTTCGAATAGGTCAGGCCGCAATCGGCACAAACTTGCTTTATCTGGTCGATTTCTGCATAAAAGAAACCGCTCAAAAGTAATACCGCACCTTTTCTCATCAGCCGTGCATACGTTGGTATCTGCTTTTTAAGTATGTTAAGATTTATGTTTGCAAACACAAAATCGTACTCAACTTCTGGAATATTTTCAACGTCGCCTTGCGAAGCCACAATATTGCCTACGCCATTGCGCTCGGCATTCTCTATAGTATTTTCGTATGCCCACTCGTCAATGTCTATTGCATAAATCTTGGAAGCGCCTAGCAACGAGGCATATATAGCCAGTATACCTGTGCCGCACCCCATGTCAAGACCCACTTTGCCCTTTAGGTCAAGCTCAGCAATCAAACGGCACATCATTGATGTTGTTGCATGATGTCCAGTTCCAAACGACATTTTTGGCTCGATAACTATAGTGTACTTTGTATCAAATGTTTCGGAATGGAAAGGTGCTTTTATTGCAAGATTATCATCAACCACTATTGGCGAAAAATTCTCTTCCCACTGCCTATTCCAGTTTTCCTGAGGTATTATTTTTATAGATGACGATACGCCAAACTGATTCAAAATTTCATCAACTTCTACCTTGCTGAATTTTTCTTCTTCAGTATAAGCCATAAGCTTACCATTCTCCTCGCTGAAGCTATCAAAATTCTGTTCGGCTAGAAATGCCACCAATATGTCAGAAAGTTCGGGCTTGCTACGTGGTATTTCGATTGAAAGTTCCAGATAATTCATATTTGCTATTTTTATTCTTTGCCTATTGTTTCTTTTTTGAAAAAACGATGGAAGGATTTTTCAACCCTTCCATCAGTGTTTTTTTGTTAAATAGCCTTTATAATGCTAATAAAGTCGTTTGCCTTGAGCGATGCTCCACCAACAAGTCCTCCATCGATGTCGGGCTGAGCGAACAGGTTTGCTGCATTTCCTGCATTTACGCTACCGCCATAAAGGATTGTAGTGTCGTCGGCAATCTTGGCATCGTACAACTTTGCAATCAAGCCACGTATGAAAGCGTGGATTTCTTCTGCCTGATCAGGAGTTGCGGTCTTGCCAGTACCAATTGCCCATACAGGTTCGTAAGCAACAATAGTATTCTTGAAGTTCTCGGCAGAAACATTTTTCAAGGCATTGCGCAATTGCGACTCGATAACCTCGAAATGCTTGCCAGCCTCACGTTCCTCCAGCTTTTCGCCACAGCAAAGTATAGGCGAAAGTCCGTTTGCATAGCACTGTGCGAGCTTAGTTGCGATAACCTCATCGGTATCACCAAAATACTGACGGCGTTCACTATGACCGATAATAGTATATTCAACGCCCAAGTCCTTAATCATATTGGCTGCAACTTCGCCTGTATATGCGCCCTTCTCAAACTGTGAGCAGTTCTGTGCTGCGACGTGAATCTTCTTAGTATCAACAGCCTCAACACAAGTTGAAAGGTGTGTAAACGGTGTTCCAATAATTACCAATTTGCCTTCGGGCATATCGTAAGTCTTCATAAAGGCGTTCAACTCTTCTGCCAAAGCCTTGCCCTGACTTACAAGAGTATTCATCTTCCAGTTTCCTGCAACGATTTTCTTTCTCATATCAAATCTTTTTTTTCGTTAATATATCTGTTTTTCACTAGCCAATTGTATCCCAATCTAATAAGAGCCATAGCCAACAATACAGACAAAATCCAAACTGCATAGACAAGTCTATTCCGCTGATCATGCTGTTTTGAAATGACTGTTCCTGTCAACTCTTTTTCAAGTTCCTTAACTGTAGGCAGGTTACCATCGTGCCATTTGCCGATTATTGTTCCCTTGCGAAGCAAGAGCAAACCAGGATTTGACCTGACTATGGTCTTTAGTGTTGTTCCATCAGTATCATAGAACTTATATTTAGGATTGAACTTATTTTTAAAACTTTCAATCGACTTTGGTGACGAAGATGTCAAGCAATAAAAACCAATGCCATTCTTATTGGCGAAATCAGCTATTGAATCAAATTCAGCGATATGATCTTCGTCATAAATATCTACATCTCTAAATATCATCAAGAAAGAATAATCTTCGTCTCCTAGAACAATAGATGTAACATCTCCCCCATCATATATTGCTGAGTCGTAAAAAAGTCCTTTCGGATTATCCCAGACACTAAGATTAATCTCATTACCCTTAATATCCAAATATTTAATAACTAATTTTTTCATATCAAGAGGAGTATTACCATCTGCATATTTATAATGGCTGAAAGTATATGACTCATCTTCTGGAATAGTAGATACATCATAGGAGTCTGGCAATAATTCTCCATTCTTGTCCTTATAAAATAGTTCTATCATCTCCACGTCAACTGAGCTATTGCCATTTTCAATGGAATTTATGCTGAAGTCATGTATAGGTGGGACATATCCTGGATCAATCAGCTTATGGTCGGCATCTATGAATTTCCATTCCGGATCGCCTGTGGGAGCATTATCAGCATTAAAGATAACACGCTCACCATCCTTTACTCTTTCATAAATAAACCTTTGCTCATAAACTGGACGTGGAGCATCAGGCGGAATTTCCATTCCCTCCTTAATATTGGCACCAATATGGTATGGGCGGTAATCAATAATAGGCAAAGTATTGAGACAATACAAGCTAAGCACCAGCGAGGTCACACCTACCACTACCATTATTATCCATTGTACAGGAGGATTATAAGATGTTGGAATTTGTTTACGCTGTATGAACAGAACAATCGCCATTGCAAGCAGGAATAGGTTCTTAAAGAAAGTCTGCCAGTTTGTCAACACGAGTGCATCGCCAAAACAACCGCAATCCGAGACTGGATTTGCTATTGCAAGCCAAAGTGTCAATGGTGTAAAGAATGCCAGCATCAACAAAGCACCCAATGCACCTAATTTTGGCAGCTGCCTGAAAAACAACGAAAAACCAATCACCAACTCAATAACTGAAAGAATTACAGCCAGGGTTAATGCTGCACCAATAAGCGGCGAAAGCTTCATCGCATCCAGATAGTCAACAATCTTGTAGGAATACCCTATCGGATCTATCATCTTGACAAAACCGGAAAAAATAAACGTTGCTCCTACAAGCAATCTGAATATACACCTAACAATTTTCACAAAATTTTGCATATTATTTCAAAAATTTATTGTTTTTCAATTCTGCTATAATCTTTTCTGATATGGCCTCCGGCGGCAACATTTTGCCTCCTTCGGCACAATCGATACATACAAGGCTAGAATCTCTCCTACTTGCTTCTATATATGTTTCACGAACTTTTTTCTGGAAATTCAGATCGGCTTCATGAATATCAGTCTTACCATTCAGGTACTCGCGGTCTTTTCCTGTCCTGTTTTCGGCAAGCCTTTTCTCTGTAAACGAAAATGGCACATCAAGGAAAATGCTTAGGTCTGGTCGCGGAATCTTGAAATAATTGAACTCCAGATTGAAAATCCAGTCGAACAACTTCTGCTTTTCGCTGTCGTCATTGATTTTTGCACACTGGAAACCAATATTTGAATATACGTACCTGTCGTTTATCACAAATTTACCCTCGGTCAGCCACGAATTAATCGTTGGAGCCATGTTATAGCGGTCGCCAGCGAACAGCAACGACACCAGATATGGATTTACGTCGTCGATACCACCAAATTCGCCACGCAAAAAACGATTTATCATATCACCGAAAATTTCGGAATCGCCAGTTGGGAAATGCACATACTCCACGCCTATCCCTTTCGACTGCAAATATTTTGTAAGCAACTCTACCTGAGTAGATTTGCCTGCACCATCAAGACCTTCTATAACAATAAAAGCCATTCAAAACAAGATTTTGTTGAAACGCCAAAGTTAAAATTTTTTTTATAATTTTCAAAGCTTGAAGTGCGAAAAAGTTTTAAAATATCACGGCTCTTTCATTTAACCGCCCCCTGAGCTTCGAATGCTGAGCCTGTCGAAGTATCGAAGGGTAAGGTTAATACGAATTCATTGGTGTCCGCTAAAAAATGGGATAATACCTATAATCGCAATATTATCAAGCGTTTATATGACAGCATTAATAAAGGGGGCAGTCATTTACTTGCTTCGCTGCGTGAGCTAAAGGTGCGGAAGCTAGTCGTAACACGCGATACGGAACGGAGAGCGTTGTGAAGACAGCTATCCGAAACGCTGCTTGCAGCCTCGCGAAGCTTGCGAGCAATCTCCCACAATATTACTAATCAAGGAGATTATTCGCCTTTGGCTCATGAGTATAGTTCCGCATAAGCGAGTTCACACGACACGTTCCTTAGTCGGTTCACTCTGCTTTGTGGAATGACCTATTAATTTTTAGCGGACACCAGTAATTACGTATAAATGTCGGGCATCGAAATGGGATGTTGTTAAAACAGGGTAGGAGAGATGCTGCTTTTTTCAATCTTTGACGCAGCGTACAGAAAACCCATCCGACTTGCTGCTATAATTTGAAACTACACCTCCGTAATTGTAATATATATACCTGTAATATGCATTTCCGTCGTAATATTCGTATCCAGTTGCAGACCAAAAATAAGCAAACGAAGCAAAATTGCCGTATTTTTTTCCTTCAAAACTGCCTGCTGGCAAAACGTTGAAACCTGATTTTCCAAATGAAGGAGATCTTTCTAGGCTGCCATCGTTCCACAAATCGGCTTTGGTGGCGAGCTGCGCCCCAACATCATTTCCGCCTATATCATTTTTTAGCTGCTTCCATTCTGAAATAGTTGGTAGATGCCAGCCTTCGGGACATGCCTTTTCTGCTGCATACCAATTGTACAAATACCCGTACACAGGAACGTTTTCCTCTTTCCCGTTTGGAAGATAAGCGCAAGGCTTGTTGCTTTTAGTATAGCTTATTGGAATATCCTTTGAATAACGAAGGTTTTCCGACATCCATACCTTATTGCCTATCTTGATCGTCTTGTATGTGTTGCCGTCACGCTTATCAACAAATCGGCTTGTGTCTGGGGAGGCTGTCTCGGAAATATCATTTTTCCCGTCAAATAATGTCGTATTATCCAACGGAAAGGCATGCGTCAGTATGCAAGCGAATAATAATATAATGGTCAGACCCCAGCTTCTCATTTATACGTTGATATATTTGCAAATATATATCTTATTTTTAATAATCAATACAAAAAAATAGAGAAACAATAATTTTTTACATGAACTATACTGGCGTTGATGTGTCTAGAGAAAGTATTTCCTCGTATAAACCTGATTCGCAGGGCACTTTGTAATAATTAAGCAATTCGATCGTAGCATCCTCAATTTCAACTGGTTGGTATTGGGGTAGGTTTCCAAGTTCGTTGAGCAGACGGATTGTAAAAAAAACATCGAACTTGGAAAACATGCGCTTGGTAAAACTTTTTTTGTCGGAGGAATTTTTCCTACATTCATCCACCAAGCTATTAAACTTTTGTTCTCCTACAAAATCTATTATTTCTCTTGGTATCGGTACGTTGTTGTCGTATAGGCTGGGGAAGGAGGAATAGAATTGCCTTAGCATAAGAAATAATCCAAAGTTGTATGCCTTGCATGATCCTGTTTCCATTATTTTCTTAACGGAACGTCCTGTTCCGAATGGAACTCGCTCCGATACCGATGGTGCTGGATGTACTATTGGTTTCTGAATTCCTGCCACTCGTGAATTAAGCGCCAGTTTTTGTAAAAAATAGAAATCTTCCCCTGCTTGACGACGCGACATGCCGCCCATTTTGGCGTATGTTTCTGCTGTTGTTGCGAAGCACGAACCTATGGTATGAAGGCATTGCGGTATTCCTGCAACCTTTTGTGCAAGACGGAAATATCGTAAATACATTTCGTATCTGCGGCATGCTTCAATTTCTAAGTCAGAATATAGTTTCCTGTCGAAATTATGTTTGAACTGTAATGTGCAGGCATTGGTCTTTGGGTTGGAAAAGCAATTAAATATCTCCGTCATATATTCAAAGTCGATAATACAATCGGCATCTAGTGAAACTATTATTCCGCGTGGACGTTCTATGTCAGCAAATCTCCACACTGCTTCATCCATGCCTATTTTACGGGCATTACCGACTCCAGCAATCTTATGAGGCACACCTTCTACTATGTGCGGCAGAAGAGAAAAATTCTTATACGATATTTTTGGGTCACATAAAGCATTATAGATACAGCGGTTTTTCTCAACGATGTCACGAGGAGTGTCTTCTGCTGAATTCACTACGACAATTACCTCTACCGAACAAGGTGGTTTCTGTGCGGAATCAAGCGAATGCAGGGTGTTGAAAACAAAATCGTCATCGTAGCATGGTATTACAATAATAATCCCCGTATCAGTGCGGGGATTACTATTAAATATCTTAGGTGCGACAGAGTACCTTTCGGCGTAAAACTCTGCAAAATTCATATTGTCAAGCTACTTTTTTGTTGATGTTCCACCGTAACGCTGGTTCAGTATAGCTACAACATTAGGTGTTATATTCATACCTTGCTGTGCATATACAACAGAGGTGCCCCCCATATTGCCAAGAACAATATAATATTTGTCGCTTGCATACTGGTTGACAAAATTTACCACGGTATCATATATTTCATGGTTCATTTTATCCTGTAGGTCAAGAAGCTTGTTGGTCAAAGAGGCTTGCAGGTTTTCTATTGCTTGCTGCTCCTTTTCCAATTCGTTCTGCTGTGCTTGCTGGCTGGCCTGACTTAAGAACATTCCCGTACGTACTTTTTCTGCGTATGCATTATACATATCTTCAAACTTCTTCATGCGCGACTGGATAGTGCCTTCTGCCTTATTCTTTTCTATGGCAAGATCCTCCTGTAGCTTTACTGCGTAATTGTATGTAAGAAGGAGCGTATCGAGGTCAATGTATGCTATGCTTTTGGCTGTTGAATCTGATGCAGGGAGTGAAACTACGTTTGTAGTGTATTCAGCTTGTGCATTATTTCCATTATTTGAATCTTGATCTTTTTCTCCATCTGAATTTTTAATAGAAATAGCACCTGTGAACATCAAAATAAATAGAATAATTGCTGTGAGACCCAATACAAGCCCGCACACACCTATTATCATTCCGCAGTTGCATTTACATTTTTTCGGTTTTGTTTCACAAGAATAGTTGTCAATTTGAGTATCCTGATTCGGATATTTTTCTGTTTCTTGTCCATGTATTTCCTTTTCTATCTGGGCAATCTGTTCTTCAACACTTAGACCGTTGTTGTTTTCGGTCATGGTTTTTTCTTCACTATTAAAATCTTCCATTTTATTCGCGTTATAATTTCTTGCAAAGGTAAAGTTATTTTTGCTTTCAACACAGCAATAACTATGTTTTTAATGATTTTTTAATATTGATTTACTTGCATTGTTAAGTGTAGGATATATAACTGGCAAAACGCTACTCCTTTTTTATTCTATCTGTAAAGTCAGACCAGTCTTCAACCTTAAATGCTCGAATATCTCGAACAGACTTTCTAAACCAATTTATTGCCTTCAACCTATTCATTACGTCAAAGACCTTTCCGATACCATCATTACCCTTGTAAATATATACGCTACCTTGTATCCATTCAAAATCTTCAGCAGACATCTGCTTCTCAACTTCATAGTATGCATTAGTATACGAAGCGCCATAATGCTCCTTCAGTTTTGCAATTTCCAAATCAAATGCCACTGCGTACATACTTATGCCTTCTTAAAATACTTCTCCTTATCGAAATATATAATGCCACCAACAGTTCGTGCATACACAACAATACCATTGAAACTATTGTTCTTTATATCAAACACAACAGCATCAATCCAATTGTTATCACCTGTTATATCAGGTGACACTTTTACCTTATCTCCTTTTTTTAAATCCATATCCATTACTATTTTCCGCAAAGATAATATTTATTCCAAATCAACAACTTGTTTTTTTTACAATATGTATTAAAACTTAATTACAATTTTCAAATTCGGGCGGATTCCAGTAAGATACGACGGCACTGCATATTCCCTGCCACGAATGTCGGTTATCCAAGTGTGCGAAATTTCATTCTTGGTGTTGAGCAGATTGAACACTTCGAGCGAAATCCAGAAATCTTTTAGCCAATCAGCCTTCTTGAAATTAAACTGCTTCGATATTCCAAAGTCAACACGGCGGTACGATTTCATACGTCCGGTTGCCATATAGCGTTCTGAGTTTGGAGGTCCGTATGGAAGACCTGTCCCAAAATGCAAACTAAGGAAAACCTTCCATGTTGGAGCTTTTGGGATGTAGTCCTGGAAGAAAATTCCGAAATTAACAAGCTGGTCGGTTGGACGCGGAATATAGCCCGGGTATATTGTGTCGGTGACCCCATCAACGGTTTGTGTATAAAAGTCGTTTTCAATGTCTTCGCGGGTCCTCATAAGTCCAAGGCTTATCCACGATTCGGTGCCAGGAACAAATTCTCCGTTTATTTTAGCTTCGATTCCGTATGCATATCCGTGGGCAATATTGTCGCCATAGTATTTAATTTGCACATTGTCAACAGTGTAGGGATTAAGATTGTACATATACTTGTAATATGCTTCGGCAACAAACTTGAATGGGCGTCCCCAAGCAAGAAAATTTAAATCGCTTCCAACTACCACCTGTACCGACGACTGTGCCTTTATGTTGCTGTTGAGTGTCCCATCGCTGATTCTTCTGGCTTCCTTTATGGTTGGCGGTTGATGGTAAAGCCCTGTTGCGAGACGGAATACAATGTCCTGTTTCCAGTTTTTCGGTTTTATGCTGAAATTCATGCGAGGACTTACAAGAAACTGATTGTTGAATGTCCAGTGGTTAAATCTAATTCCACCACCTAGTGATATGTCAGTATTGTCGGTCTTAAAAACGTATGAATCTTGTATATAAGCTGACGACCTTACGCTTTGCAAGCCAATGCTGGCGATGTCGGTCTGGTACAGGAGGACAAGATTGTCGGAATATGGCAACGAATAGTCCGCCGAGTCATTCATAGTCCATTCGTGTACCTTGTACGAATAATTTTCGTAATTTGCCTGAATTCCCCAGTCTAGCTTATGGTTGTTTTTGAGAAACGTTCCAATATGCTTGGTAGAAACGACATAACCGTTGTAGTAGTTTCGTGCGTGATTAAGGTATGAACCTATGCCAATGTTAGAGACGCTATCGCCGACCGTAGCGCCAAGTTGCTGATCAATTTCGTTGAGGTAGTATTGTGCCAGAATGTCGTATGTTTCCTCTTCGTTAGTGTAGTAACTTGATGCTATAAATTTATAAATTGTATTGTTGTTTGGTGAATATATGGCCGATAGGGCAGCGGTTCCGCTATTGAACCTATCAACTTCCTGTCCTTCGAAATAAGTCCTTATCTTTAGGGCATCGCTAACTGTTCCGAAAGATGTTTCACCGTCAAGCGGAATATATTTGTATTTGTTTCCACTGTAGTTCCCTAAGAAATTCAGTTCCAATTTTTCGCTTATATTGTAAACAAGATATGTCTGTGCATCTATGTAAGAAGGATCGTAGTGCCCCGAAATGTCCATCGAAGTAAGCAGGTACTTGGAGGTCTTGTATCTCACTCCTACGTTGTATCTGAACAAATGGTTCTTGCTTGTGCCCTCAATGTGTGCATTAGCTCCAAGCAGACTCGCCATCAGTGAAGCTCCAAACTCGGTTGGTTTCTTATACTTGATGTCCAGTACCGATGACATTTTGTCTCCGTATCGGGGTTCGAAGGCTCCTGCCGAAAACAGAATGGACGAAACCATGTCGGGATTTATAAAACTCAGGCCTTCCTGCTGTCCCGACCGTATCAATTGTGGTCGATAAACCTCGATGTCGTTTACGAATACAAGGTTTTCATCAAAATTTCCACCTCGCACATTGTATTGGGAGCTTAGTTCGTTATTCGACGAAACTGATGGCAGTGCCTTTAGTATGTCCTCAAAACCGCCTGTAGTTGGTATTTTCATTGAAATCTGCGGGTTTAGGCGAGTGTTTGAAACCTGGCGTTCGCTTGTAGCTCCGATTTCGGCTGTCGGCAGCATTACGGCACCTTCGTTCAGGACAATTGTAATTTGCTTGCGCTCTCCCGATTTCAAACTTATTTTCTGAGAATATGTTTCATATCCGATAAATGAAACTTCTATCTCTACGTTTTTGGCTGCCGGTACTGTAATTTCAAAATATCCTGAAGTATTTGTCGACGTGCCGGTTGTAGACCCGATTAGGATTACGTTGGCATATTCTATTGGCTTTTTGTTATTGTCAAGAACATAACCGCAATAGATGGCGTTTTGTGCAAATGCCACGCTCGTGAATATCGACAGCACCAATACAAGCAAAAATCTCCGCATACCTTATAAACTACAGTAGTCTTGTTTTATTGTTTTGCATTGTCTTTCAGTTCGGGATATTCTATACGAGAATGATATATGTTCTCAATTTTTGATATTAGCACCTTCTTGGCGGTTCCAATCTGTTTCATGGTAATATCAACCTCCTCATACTGTCCGTCACGGAACTGTGAATCAATAATATTGTTGACAAGCGAAGATATTGTTTCGTGGGAATATACCTTTAGTGTTCGAGATGCAGCCTCCACGGCATCTGCCATCATCATGACGATAAGTTCCAACGACTGGGGCTTTGGTCCGGCATACTGGAACTTGGTTATGTCGGGTGTTTGTCCGGGATTTGCATTTTTCCACGAGTTGTAAAAATAGCGCGTTACCGTAGTGCCATGGTGTTGTTTGATAAAGTCGATTATCTGTGGCGGAAGATTGTGTTTTTTCGCCAGTTCGACGCCTTTGGTTACATGCGCTATTATCTTTTGTGCCGAATCTTCGTATTCAAGTGTGTCGTGTATGTTTTTTCCGCCACTCTGATTTTCAATAAAATATTCTGGAGCATATAGTTTGCCAATGTCGTGGTACAAGGCACCAGTACGAGCCAGCAAATGTTTTCCTCCTATTTCGCGTACTACGGAATCTACCATGTTGGAAAGCATAATGGAATGTTGGAATGATCCGGGGGCCTTTTCCGACAATTCGCGCAGGACGGCATTGTTGGTATCGCAGAGTTCCATTAGTGTGAATCCGGAAATGAAGCCAAATATCTTTTCGCAGACGTACAAGAATGGCAAATAAAGCAGAATCATACCCGAAGATATTCCGTAGTTTATAAAATTATCGATGTCATCTGTTGATATTGTGCCGTTCCTCATCAACGAAAAACCTATGTTCAGAACCGAATATGTCGCAAATATGACCAGCATGGTGATGAAAATCTGTTTGCGCTTGGAGGTCAACCTGAAGCTTAACATTCCGATAAGTCCTGTTACAACTTGCACAAATAAAAATTCGAATCTGTTTACAGCAAAGAAGCTGACAACAAATATGGTTATGAAGTAAACCAGCAATGAAAAGTCGAAGTCGATAAATGTGATTAGAAGAATAGGAATCAGGACAAACGGTATTATGTTGACACTTAATTGCGTATATGCAAAAATCACGTACGACGCTAAAAAAAGCAGAAGCATCTGCGAAAGCAGAAATATAATTTCCTTGATTCCCCATTTGCCTTTTTTCTTGAACGACAAGGAATAAAAGAATATTATCAAAAATAAAATTACGAATATGATTGAAACTCCTAGCTTTGTGAAAAATTTTGACCTGCCGCCTTCCGCACTCTTGCTTTGAAGTTTGTATGAGTCTAATAGTTGCTTCGAATAAGCATCAACTGTTTTTCCCTTGGCAATAACAAGATCGCCTTTATGAATAATGCCCGATGTAGGCATTACCGATTCCATTTTGCTTTTCAGGTATTGTTGATTTAGGTCTTCGTCAATAGTTATGTTTTCTGCAAATTCACTTTCTTCTATGAAATCACGTAAGTAATATCCATAAGCGGAGTCTGCTTCATGAATGTTTTTTGCTTTTTTGTAACATGACATGATTTCATTACGAACAAAATCCGCTGTATATAGATCGTCAACTATTTCCAAGGAGCTGACATTGTTACGTATCAGGCGTATTTTATTTCCAGCATTCTTATATTTGTTTTCGTCGTATTGGCGTATAACGCCTTTATTGTATATTGAATTTAACTTTTTCACCACATTATTGCATAGCATGTCAGCATCTTTTGGCGTCATGCATGGCTTGTATGTTATAATGTCCAAAAAACTACCGGAATCATCTTCCGAGCAAATTTTTATATGCTCATGCAAAACATTTGAAAATTCTGTTTTGTATGATGTAACAAAGTCTGTAAGCGCTGTAGTGTCGAAATAGTAAAACGGAATAAATGATGCTGCTATGCTATCTTTCTCTGCTTTAATGTCTTCTTCTGGGCGTTGAATGGCAAAGTCGTATGGAGAATAAAAATCATCATACAGCCACTGTACGCCCTCTTCGTATGAATATTCAAACTGACTTTCGGTAGGATAAATGAACACCGCAAACGATGCACTCACTACAAAAAGCAATATTATGTATATTAGACTATTCTTGTTTTTCATTCTAATTATTGACGATGTAAAAACGGCTGTAAAGGTACAAATTATTTAGCAAAAGAAAAAACGACTTGCATATTGTTGCAAACAAGGGAATAAACATACGATGAGGTAACAAAAAATAGAATCTTCAAATCATCAAATTCTCAAATCCTTGAATTCATCTTCCACAACTCACATTTCCTTGCCACTTACTTCGTATAGAACTCGATCATCTTAACTATTGCTCGTTTGCATACGGGACAGAACTCGTCGCATTGGAAATGGTTCATCAGGCAATCCTGCATGGGACGATAGAAATCTTTCTGCATGTAGCCTGCTCCTTCGTAAACCCCAACCTTGTTTTTGTATTCTGCGGTTGCTGGTGTTGGAATGGGGGTTCCTGGCTCTATCATGTCCTTCCATTTTACGTCAAAATTGACCAAGTTTGTAACATTTGGGTCGGCAGGTTCAAGTTTTTTGTTGTAAAAGTCGTTGTATTCCGCATTGCCTACATATTCGTCGCCAAGACCGGCAAATCCATGACCAAATTCATGGACAATGATTTTTCCTGCCATAACATTTGAATTAACTCCGGTGCAGTACCAGTTGTATATTCCGCCGCCACCATATTTAGTGCTGTTGACTAGAATGTATATCTGGTCGTAAGGTGCATTTGCTGCTACGTCGCGCAAAGTTTTGTTGTCGGTGGTCATTAGGTAGCGTTCGCTGCCAAGCGACCAGTATGAGCAACTTACTACGGTGTTCTTCCATATTCCCTTGCAGGGTTCGTCGCTGCCCGACTCCTCCGATGGCGCAAGTACGGCATGGATATTAAAGTCATCCTTGTGCGAACTGTACGGCTCGTACTTGAAGAATTCATTCTTGAACTTCTCGCAGTCCTTTTTGAACAACGACATTTGCGATGCTGTATATCCATCCGGTATAATCACAATGTCAACCTTTTTGTTTGCTTCTCCTCCTTTGTGAACTTCAAACACCGGATATTTGTGACGATTGTCTCTCTTTACAAGACAAGCATCCTCAGGGTTAATATCGTAGCGGTATTTTTCTTCGTAGAAGCCTGTGTCGAAGGATTTTGTGCAAAAGACAACCGTAACTGGATTTTTAGGATAAGGGAACACTACCGACTCGGAAAAGCTCTTTTGTACCGACTTGGCCTCGTCAACAGTCTGCCATTCTCCAAAAAGTGTTGAATACGAACGGCTATAGATCAATTTTCCAGAAGCCTTATCGAGAACTTTAACAAGGTATTTACCAAAATTCGTTTCATCAATAAGATTAACCTTTGATCCTCCCCAGTATGGTTCTGCTATGACCTCGTCTATAAAATAATTGTCAGTTTTGTTGTTGCCTGCATGAAAATAATCTACACGCATGCTCTTGTTTTCAAAATACTTGTCGAATTGTGCTGATACAAATATTGGCGTTGCCAACATCAATATTAAAACTAACTTTTTCATATACACTGATTTTTATATTCCTCTGTAAAAATAAATTTGACAGACTTTTCATCCATTTCTATTTCAATAATGTTCATAAGCATAAGGTTGACGAGAACATCTTCTACGCTTCGTGCTGCCATATTTGTAAAATGTACAATAAATTCCTTTGTGACAAAACCATTTAGTCGAATTTCGTCAACAATTAGCTTCATTACATCATCGTAGAACATGTCTGATGGTACAAAACTTTTTGATTGTCGCCAATAGCGCACAAGTTCGGGGGGCGCGAGCACGTTTTTGTCGTCGCAACGAACAAAGGCTCGCATGTCACCACGTACATCAGGAGCATAATGCGGAAGTTTTTCACTCCGCTCAACAACAACCTCAAGTACAGTTTTCCCTTCAACAATATGATTGATGGTAGAGTATTCTACTACTGGATAAGTATATAGCATTGAGGCTGTTTCTATCATGTAGCATTCTTCATCGGAGCTTATGCCTGAAATACTTCCATTGTCGCGCACACCTATCAGCAGCGATCCGCCATCAGTATTGGCGTAGGCGGCGAGCGAGCGGGCAATTTTTCCAGAATCGCTTATGCAATGCTTGAAATCGAGGTGCAAACCTTCGCCTTCAGCAATGCGGTCAAGCAATTCTTTACATTGAGTATTCATGCATTAACAATTCGTAGATGTTGTCTTTATGCTAATTCCATGTCAATCTGTTTCTTTTCTAGGTTCACATCCGAAATGCGAACTTTCACCTCGTCGCCAAGCCTGTAAATCTTACCAGTTTCTATTCCCTGAAGACAATATTCCTCTGCAAAGAACTCGTAGTTGTCGTCCATAAGCGTGCGTACATGAACAAGGCCTTCGCAAGCCGACTCCTTAAGTTCCACAAAGAATCCGTATTCCTGAACGCCAGAAATAACGCCGTCGAAAACATAGCCAATCTTGTCCTGCAAAAACTCCGCCTGCTTGTACTTTATGGAACTGCGCTCCGCTAAAACAGCCTGCTGCTCCTTGAACGAACAATGCTTGCACTTCAACTCAAGGTCTTCGACATCAGGTGTTTGACTACGCATGTAAGCATATAGCAAACGATGGGTCATCACATCTGGATAGCGGCGGATTGGCGAAGTAAAGTGAGTGTAGAAGTCGAATGCCAAACCATAATGACCTATGTTCTTGGTTGAATACACAGCCTTAGCCATTGCTCTGACGGCAAGGTTTTCAATTATGTTCTGCTCGGGCTTGCCCTTCACATCGTTTACCAATCCGTTCAGCGAATTGGACAAAGCAATGCTATTGGACATATCAATCGAATAGCCGAACTGGCTTATGAATGTCGAGAAATTTGACAACTTGTCGTAGTTCGGTTCTGCGTGAACACGATAGACGAACGGCTTGTGCTTCTTGCCAATAAGTTCAGCAACATTGCGGTTTGCCAAAAGCATAAATTCCTCAATCAGATTGTTTGCTTCCTTTGCCTCTTTGAAATATACGCTTACGGGACGGGCATCTTCGTCAAGCACAAACTTAACCTCCTTATGCTCGAAGTTGAATGCGCCCTTCTGGAAACGTGCCGAACGCAAGATTTTTGCCAACTCGTTCAGTTTCAATATTTCCTCGGCAAAATCACCCTTACCTGTCTCGATGATTTCCTGAGCCTCCTCGTATGCGAAACGCCTGTCGGACGAAATTATGGTCTTCATCGGCTTGAAACTCAGCACTTCGGCCTTATCGTTCATTTCAAAAATTGCCGAAAAGCAGAACTTGTCCTCGTTAGGACGAAGCGAACAAAGGAAGTTGCACAATCGTTCGGGCAACATCGGCACAGTGCGGTCAACAAGATAAACTGAAGTTGCGCGGGTGAACGCCTCGTCGTCGAGCGGAGTATTTTCGCGCATATAGTGGGTGACATCGGCAATATGCACACCTATTCGGTAATTACCATTGTCCAATTTTTCAAACGACAACGCATCGTCGAAGTCCTTTGCGTCGGCAGGGTCGATTGTAAATGTCGGTGCATTACGGAAATCCTCGCGTGTCTTTAGGTCGTAGTCAGTTATTTCAAACTTAATGCGGTTTGCCTCGCGCTCGATGTCTTCGGAGAATTTTGCAGG
>Ga0265299_10001659_pt1 | contig 24653 bp, 21 predicted proteins | sample AusTroGonzalo_MG_4_FD_193485 | JGI IMG/M metagenome (GOLD analysis project Ga0265299, IMG submission 193485) | Bovine rumen microbial communities from tropical cattle in Woodstock, Queensland, Australia - Gonzalo_02 | ecosystem: Host-associated > Mammals > Digestive system > Stomach > Rumen ... | reverse complement strand
GGGCCACAATCATCGGGACCACACCCAACGCAGTAGTGGCAGAGGTCAAGAAAATGGGCCTCATACGACGTTTACCCGCTTCAAAACCTGCCTCTTTGGAACTTAATCGATGGTTTTTACGCAAATTTTCAGCATATTCAAACATAATGATGGCATTTCTGACGATAATACCAATCAAACTTACTACTCCCAAAACAGCAGTGATACTGAAGTCGAGACCAAAAATCCACAATCCGAGACATGCCCCAAAAATACATATCAAACTCGCTGATAATGTGAGAAATACAATATCCAACCGACCGAAATGATAAAGCAGAAAGACGAACAGTACCAATACTGCGGCCAAGAAACTGAGCGCAATCTGCGGAATCACCTGATGATTGGCATCGGTAAGTCCTCCGTAAACGATCTCCACATCTTCCGGCAATTTGGATTTCAGCTCTGTATTTATGTACTTGTCAATCTTTTTCATCACCTCAGGTTGACTTTGTCCGAAAGTCAAATCCGCTCCTACGGTGACTGTGCGGATACTGTTCCTACGGTTAATCACAGCATCGTGCCATTCGGGACCAACCTCAGCGACCTGTCGCAAGGGCACCCAAGTACCTGGTATCGAGGTTGGTATAAGCATATCCTCCAAAGCTTGGTAGCTAATAGAGTCGCCGTGTTCTTGTGTGTACAGCATTACGGGCACTCTGTAATCCCCTTCCCAAACATTTGTCAGATTCTGTCCGCCCAACGCTGCAGAGAGGTAGAGAGAAAGGGCACTTTGGGTAACTCCGAGACGGGTAGCTTCATCGCTATTCAACGATACTTGGATGTTCTGTGAGGTCTCATCCATATTGGAATGCACCCAAGTCAGCTCCGGTAGCGTATTCAAGAAATTCTTCACCGAATCGGCGGCTGCCTTCAAGTGATCAAAATCCTCTCCTTTGAAACGAACCTCCACAGGGTTGTTAACTGCTTGATAATCTATTTGTTTGAAACGAATATAGGCATTAGGGAAATAATATTCGTACTTAGGACCATATTCCTGGATAATCCTCAGCGTGTTGAGCTCGGAAGAGGTGTTGACAATAAATTGCGCATAGTTCTTATGTGCCATTTGCGGGGCATAAGTGGCGTGGAAACGCGGCGAAGAACAGCCGATGAAGGAGGTGACAGATTCCACCCGCGGGTCGCTGCGCAGAATTATCTCCATGCTGTCAGCGACGGCCTCAGTTTGCGCAAGTGTGCTTCCATCAGCAAGATGCATCTCCACTGCAAAACAGTTGCGATCGGCCTTCGGCAACATCTGGATTTGCAGTCGGGTGAAGAGGAAGCCGCCCAAAGTCACGGCACCCAATGCCAAACCAATCACAACTGCTGGATGACGGAAACAGTGTTTCAATACGTTCTCATATACATTTTGAAGGAAGATGAAGAAGCGGTTCTGCGCCGCCTCGAAGCGATTGGGGGCGATACCATCTTTATTTCTCTTAATGAAAACTGTTGACAGATAAGGAATTACCCAAACTGCATAGAAGATGGAACAAACCAGTGCAAACAAGACTGTCCAAGGGAAAAGCTGTACGAAGTCGCCCAACGGTCCCTTGATTATGCGGGTCATCGGGAAGAACATCCCCGAAATGGCGAGCGTGGCCAACGACATGGGGACGAACAATGCTTTCGTACTGAAAAGGGCAGAGTACCAACGGGAATAACCACGTTGCAACATATCTGTATAGCCATCAATGACTATCACGGAATCATCGACAATCATGCCAAGCACCACGATGAGCGCAGCAAGGGTGACCGTATTCAGCTCAATGCCGCAAATATACATCAACCCCATTGTGACAGCCGTGCAGACGGGCACGCTGGAGCCTGAGACCATCGCCGTACGGAGTGGGAAAAGCAGCAACATCACTGCAATCACCACGAGAATAGAGAAGACTAAGTCGCGCAGAAAAGACATCACCGATTTATTCACCACGTAGGGTTGGTTGGTGATTTTATGCATATTGACATCCGGCGGAAGGGTTTCTTTGCATCGGGAAATTTCCTTTTCCACCTTCTTACCGAAGGCCACGATATTGTTACCCGGTGCCATCTCCATGGAAATCAGCACAGTAGAAGTACCGTTGTATTTGATATAGTTTTTAGGTTTGGCATATCGACGCTCTACCGTGGCGATGTCGCGCAAGCGCACTACATTGCCTGTGGGATCGGCATAAACAATCTGCTCACCGACCTCATACTCAGACTGATACGGAATCGTAACACGCACCTGAGCCTCACCAGATTCATTCTCCAAACTACCGCCTACAGTGCGCAGACCTTGGGTGGCCAATTCCACCAATAATGCCCGCTGGCTGATACCATAGGCAGCCAGTTTCTCTTGATCCACGGTCACGGCAATCTCCTCGTTCTGCTGTCCGAGAATCTTGATATTGCCCATTTCCGGAATGTTGCGCAGTCGGTCACAAAGCTGCTCGGCATAAGCTTCCAGCTCACGAGGCGTGCGCTCGGGCGAGTCCACCGTGAGCAGCATGGACGAAGTGTTTCCGAAATCATCCACCACCACAATTTCCAACACGCCCGCAGGCAGAGAGGTCTTCTTGAAAAGTTGCAACCCATGGCGGATTTTCGACCAAGCACCGTCTTTGTCCTTCACGGATGTACGCAGCTCGGCATATACATACACGATGCCATTCTCGGTCACCGAATAGGTTTTTTCCTTGTCGATTTCCGCGTAAGTGAAAAGAAAACGCTCCAGTGGTTTCGTCACCTGTTCCTCCACCTCCTGCGAAGAAGCCCCTGGATAGACCGCCGCCACAATTCCCTGACGTATAGTGAACTGAGGAAACTCATCCTTGTTCATTTTCGTCATACCGAAAATGCCAAAAGCCACCAAGCAAGCCACAATAAAGAAGATGATATTGTGGCTGCGCATCGCAGAAAGTATGTGGTGTTTGGTTGACATTCTTAATTCTTAATTCTTAATTCCGCATTGGTATAGAGTTTCTGCATTCCGGCGGTGATGATGGTGTCGCCGGGATGGAGGCCAGAGGAGACGAGGACGCCGTTGGCCACGAATTGCGTGGAGGTGATGAGGCGGCGTTGCGCCCGACCATTTTCCACAACCCATACAGAAAGCCCCTCAGGACGAGTTTGAACACATTTAGCGGGTACTATAAATCCTTGATTATCTGGTTGATCCAACATCACTTTACAAACCATACCCGGCAACAAGGATTTGTCGGGGTTAGGGAAAGCGATTTTCACCTGATAACTATGCGCCACACGGGAAGCCGCCACGCTACGTTCGGTAATCCGTCCCGTCAGCATCCTGTTGTTGAGCGCAGGCACGCAAACGTATGCCTCGTTGCCCACCACTATGGAGTTGATTTCACTCTCCGGCACCGAGAAAATCACCGAAACACTACCCATGTCCAATAGGGTGACGGCAGGTTCGCCAGGGAGCATGTTGCCGCCTGTTTTCGCGTTGCAGGTGCCCACCACGCCCGAAATGGGAGCGGTTAACGTACAGTCTTCCAACTGTTTCTTGGCTATCTGCTCTACCGAGCGGGCTTTCTCCAAAGTAGCCTGCATCTCCACCCATTTAACTTCGGCCAAACTGCCTTGCTCATAGACTTTTTTCAAACGATTATAGGCATCTTCGGCTTGTTGGAGAGAGGCTTTCGCTGAATTGTATGCATTCTGTGCATTGGCACTATTGGCCACAGCAAGAATCTGTCCCGCTTTCACATGGTCCCCTTCATGCACATAGACGCGCTCGACCCTGCCTCCAACCGGAAAACTCAGAGACACAGAAAGCTTCTCCTCTACTTCACCTACATACACGCGAGTAAGGTGACCTGAAACCGTATCCGTCACCATCACTTCCACGGGGAGAGGCATGCGTTCCGTCTGTTTCTCTTTCTGTTTGCATCCACAAACAAAAAAACAGAGTCCGACGGCAATGTATAATGTTAATAATCTGTTCATTACCACTAATTTTTCTCAGCCAAAATCGTTATTTCCGGAGCTTTCAATGTAATGGAGGGGTCACCACTTTGGATGCCCGTCCAATGTTCCCGCAAAATCAACATCTGACCGTTTGGCCGACCACTGCCTGCTGCCCGCACATGATAGACAAGCGAAGGGGTATTGTCCGAACCTATAGAAGGGAAATCATCTACAGAAAGGATGTTTGTTGAGAATTCATAAGGAGGCAATACTATTGTATCACCCTGAATATCAGCCAAAATCGTGTAGCAACCACCATTCATTTCGTTCATGGTGATAAGCAGTCCTGATTTCCGTGATTTGTCCTTCAAAATATTCATTTGTCCATTGCGATGGATAAATTGATGTGTCTCTTGTCCATCAGCATCGGTCAAAATCACCTCGCCGGAAATCTTATAGCTGTAATCGCCCACCAGATTCCGTTCATCACGGTTGCAGGCCGTAGCTAACAGCATTACTGCCATCACTATCCATAACAATCTATGTTTCATATACATATGCAATGACTATTTAAAACTACTCTTTACCCTTCTTTTTCATTCACAATGGTTAGAATCCTGTCCAGAAGGTCTCCCACAATTTATGCTCCATCTCCTGCCACGTCTGGCGAGTGGCACCGGCAAAGTCGGCGCTGTATTGGTTCAGCAGTTTTTGGGCTTCTTCTTTCTTGCCATCATTCAGCAATTTAACAGCTTTCTGCTCCAAAGCGGGCAATTCCTCGAAAGCCTTGTCCTCATAGCGCATGATGTTGTCCATCATCATCTTTTTGCTACGACCCCAACGCACTTGCGCTAACTTGTTGGCTTTGCGATAATGCCACAGCACTGCATTTTCGTTGTAGCGATGATGACCGCAAACCTCGAATCCCGCAGGCATCTTGGTGGTTCCGGCATAGATCGGGATGCGCGGACTTTGACCTGGATTCTCGATGGAAAACCAGCACAGACCTCCGACCTCATCGGGCAGCCAGTCGCGACACTGCATGATGAAAGAATAAGAACACCATGACATCGCCACACCGCGATAGAAGGTGACGGTGCCAGGATTCAAGAAGTTATACATTGCACGTTCATTGCCGTCCATCCAAGGGTTGGCGTTCGGGCAGATGATGGTGTCTTTATAGGGATTTCCGTTTTTGTCTTTGCGATTCACCTCCATCTTGAGGTTTCCAATTTGGTCAAGGACGGTACCTTCGTAAGTAGCTCTGAATAATGCCATTACGTCACGTACATCCACTTTCTTTTCGGGCTTCACGGAGAAGGGCAGTGCTTCGGCATTAAGGTCTAATTTCAAAGAAGGAGCCAATTCGTTGAAGATGTACCATTCGCGTTCCTTGTGGTTCTTGCCCTCGGCGTAGGAGGAGTTGAAGGCTTTCCACCAGAGGAAATCGCCTTTGCCATCCCAAAGTCCATATTTCTTAGCCACCTTTTCAATATTATCGGAACAGAGGAAGTTGTTCTTGTCTTTGCGGTTGAGTTTGCCAATGCGCGGCACGTTGCAGCTCACGGCTACCTCATCGTCGGGCACGCGCTGCGCCACCCACATACCGCCAATCACGTCGGGACCTTCGCCGAGAATCTCCATCTGCCACACTTCGTTCTTGTCGGCAATGGTGATGCATTCGCCGCCGTCGGCATAGCCGTACTGTTTCACCAAATCGCCAATGAGCAAGATAGCCTCACGAGCTGTCGTACAACGTTGTAGGGCAATGCGTTGCAGCTCTTCAATCATGAACATAGCGTTTTCATTCACCAAGGTGTCCGGACCTGAAAAGGTGCTCTCGCCCATGGCTAATTGCTTCTCGTTCATACAGGGATAAGCGGTGTTCATGTACGCGTACGTGTGCGTAGCTTCGGGAATTTCGCCTGCCAAAACTAAGTTGTCCATGCTTTTGGGCGTTTCCGTGTGCATCGTGCCTTTATAGACCTTATGCATGGTGCCGGGCTTATGGTCCGCAGCCGGCTCGATAGTCACCCATGTGCGGTACTTGCTGTCGCAGGTGTGCGAAGTGATAACAGAACCATCGGCAGAAGCTTTCTTGCCGACCATAATGGAAGTGCAGTTTGCGCCAACTAATTCCTCATTCTGAGCATAACCCCAGAATGCCAAAGATAAAATGCCTAAAAAGAGTAACAGTTTCTTCATTATTTTTTCGCTTTTAATATTCTTGAATAACAAAAGCGCAAAAATAACAAATTCTACTATTATTCGTATCGAAGTGCGGAAATAGGATCCATGCTGGCGGCCTTCTTGGCAGGATACCAGCCGAAGAAAATACCGGTGAGGGCGCAGACGATGAACGAGGCGACGATGGCCATCTCACTCACCACATACGGCATGTTCATTAATTTGGAGGCTACGTATGCAATAATCAGTCCCAAAATAATGCCGATGACGCCGCCGATCAAGCTCAGAATCACACTTTCGCACAGGAATTGCAACTTGATGTCGCGGTTGTGCGCCCCGATGGCCATGCGCAAACCGATCTCCTTGGTGCGCTCAGTCACCGTGACGTACATGATGTTCATGATGCCGATACCGCCCACAATCAACGAAATGGAGGCGATGGCAGCCAACAGCGTGGTCATCAAGCTGGTGATAGAACTCATTGTGGAGACCAACTCCTCCTGCGTGCGAATGTCGAAGTCGTCATTGTCGCCGCTTTTGATGCCGTGGTTGCTGCGCAGAATGTAGGTGATTTCGGTGGCAGCTAACTCAGATTCCTCCTCCGAAGTGGCCGATGCATACAACATATTAAAATAGGTAATCCCCAAAAACCGCTTCTGGATGGTGGTGTAAGGCGCAAAAACGATGTCGTCTTGGTCGTTGCCCATACCGTTTTGACCTTTTTCTGCCAAAACGCCGATAACTTTCATCGGGATAGTACCAAAGCGGATGATTTTTCCGATGGGATCTTCCCCATTGGTAAACAGCTTTTTCACTACAGTTTTTCCGATGATGCACACTTTGTTGTAGCGTTTCACATCCTCGTCAGTGAACATCACGCCCTGTTCTATTTCATATTTTCGAATATCCAGATAGGCGGCGGATACACCGTTGATGGAACAGCTATGGTTGTTATTTCCATAGATCAGTTGCGTGTTGCTGCTGACCATGGGCGATACGGCAGCCACATAGCGAGTATTGTTGGTGAGAGATTCTAAATCTTTGTTGTCCAATGTTTTGGAGGATGACATACCCATATCCACGCCGCCTCTTTGCTGACGGGCGGGCATAATCATAATCATATTGGAACCCATGGAGGAGAGCTCCGATTTCACGCTCTGGGTGGAAGCCTGCCCGATGCTGACCATGGCAATGACAGAGGCAATACCAATCACGATGCCGAGCATGGTGAGAGCGGTACGCATCTTATTGCGAAACAGCGAGTTGATGGCTATTTTGATAAGATTTCCGATGTTCATAGCTTAATCTTCTTTTTGGAGGTTGATGGCGGCTAACGCTGCCGCGGCCGACTGCGTGTTGATGGGCGCATCCTCGATAATCTGCCCGTCGCGAAGCTTGATCTTACGGGTGGTGAAGGTGGCAATATCGGGCTCGTGGGTCACAAACGCGATGGTTTTGCCCTGACTGTGAAGATCTTGGAACAGACTCATGATTTCGTAGGAGGTGCGGGTGTCGAGGTTGCCGGTAGCCTCGTCGGCCAAGAGGATGACGGGGTCGTTGACCAGTGCGCGGGCGATGGCGACGCGCTGCTGCTGACCACCGGAAAGCTGATTGGGCATATGCTCCATACGGCTTTCGAGTCCCACCAGTTTCAGCGCGGCCACGGCGCGGTCGCGGCGCTCCTTGGCGGGAACATCATTATTGTAGAACAACGGCAACTCCACGTTTTCCACGGCCGTGGTGCGCGCCAGCAGGTTATAGTTCTGGAACACAAAACCGATTTTACGGTTACGAAGTGTGGACAACTCGTTTTTACTCAGATTTTTGATAGAAACTCCGTCGATGATATAATCACCGCCGCTGGGCGTGTCCAAACAACCCAAAATGTTCAACAGGGTCGATTTACCCGAGCCGCTGGTGCCCATAATGCTGACGAACTCACCTTCCGTGATGGTGAAAGAGACCCCGCGCAAGGCGTGCACGTCCTCGCTACCCACGCGGAAGATGCGCTCCAGCTTCTCTACCTTTAAGATATCTTTTGCCATAACTACCTCTCTCTTTTTTGTGGAGGTCCCATCTTGAAGGGATTAGAACCGCCGCCATCCGGACCCTTGCCCGGCATTCCTTCCATGGCTTCGCTAACGCTGATTACGACCTCTTCGCCTGCGTTCAACCCTTCAGGAATGAGGGTCTTTACGCCGTTGTTCAGGCCCACGGTCACGCTGATTTGCTCGTAAGTGTTTTCCCCTCTCTTCACCCAAATGGTCTTTTTCGTCACATCTTTCAACCCTTGGGTGAGTTCTTCCTGATTTTTATACAGCGATTTGAAGGTGTAGCCTTTTTTCTCCAACAGCTTCATTGATTCGGGGTCGATCGAAGCGAAAAGCGCGGTCAGCGGAATGCAGACACCACTTTCTTTCTTGGTGGTGATGCTCACGTTGGCGGTCATGCCTGGGAAGAGTTTGGATTCGGGGTTCGGCGCGTTGATGATAACGGTGTAGGTCACCACGTTGGAGGTCACCGTCGGGTTGATGCGCACCTCCTTGACGGTGCCGGTGAAGACATCATCGGGGAAGGCATCCACGGTGAAAGTCACGGGTTGTCCGGCCTTCACTTCGCCAATGTCGGCCTCATCCACTTTCGCCTCTACCTGCATCTGTGTCAGGTCGTTGGCGATGGTGAACAGGGTAGGAGTATTGAAAGAAGAAGCCACGGTCTGGCCTTCCTCCACAGCCTTATCCATGATGATGCCATCGATGGGAGAGTAGATAGTAGCGTAGGAAAGGTTGGTTTGTGCACGCGACAGGTCTGATTGCGCGGTTTTAAGCTGGTTTTTAGCCAAAGTCAGCGAGTTGACCGCCGATTCGTAGGCCTCCAGTGTAGCCGCCTTATTGTCGTACAAAGACTTGATTCTATCGAATTGTTGTTGCGCCAAGGTAAGGTTGCTCTGCGCATTCGAGACACTGGCCTGCGCCGTCTTCAGTTGCTCGTTAAGGTTGGAACGGTCGAGCTCGGCTAACAGCTGTCCCTTCTTCACCACGGAATTGAAGTCCACATAGATGTGCTCCACGATACCGGACACCTGCGTACCCACATCCACCTTATAGACGGGTTGCAACTCGCCAGTAGCGGTCACTGTCACTTCAATGCTATCGATGCGGCTGCGCTCGGTCATGACATGTAATTCGCCTTTTTTACCTTTTTTCAGCGAAAAAAGCAGAATCAAAGCGATGACTACCACCGCTATAATCCCAATTATCCACCAAATCTTTTTTGATTTCTTATTGTTTGACATATATTATGATTTATGATACTTACCCAAATCCAAAGCAACTTGCATAATAATATGCAAGTAAAAACAACAAGACTACAAAAAGACAAAAAGGTTTAATTCTTCCCTTTTTTTGAGAAACGTACCTTGCGGGCGATAATCAAAACAGCTCCCATCAAAGTAATCAGCAACAATGGGATACCGATATTGAGAATAGCCATCAATACTTTATGATTGCGGACTTTCTCGTTGTTGAGTGAACCAATCTTGAAATTCTTGGCACGAAGCTGCAATAGGTCATCATCAGCACAGAGGTAGTTGACACAATTGATGATAAAGTCCGTATTATCAAAGGTTTGGCGCGTATAAATGTCATAACCTGCTGGATAGGGCTGGTTGCGCTTGCTGTCGAAGGGGTTGCGGATAATGTCACCGTCGGAGACGAAGATCTGCCGTGTGTATTCACTGTGGTCGCGGTAATCCAGCTCTTTGATCGTGTCGAACTCTATAGGCAGGATGCCTTTGAACGCCGACTGGAAATTGCCCTCCACCAGCACGGCCACAGGCACATGACGATAGGAAAATTCCTGCAAATTAGGCTTCACCATACCCACTTTCAGCGTCACAATGGAAGGTGTCGGCACCACTTTCGTACGTTCGGACGTGGTCATCAGCACCGTTTTGTTCAGGTCGGCATTGTTACCCACCAAATCGATACTACCCGCAAAATCAGATTTGATATCCTTCAAATTACGAACGATTGGATGGTCTCCAAAGTTCACAATATCAAGACAATACGGGAAAGCCATGAACTTGTACTGCGGTTGGTCGCCGATAATGCTCACCTGCTGCGGCACGGGCATGCAGCTCAAATCCTGAATCAAGTCGGTATTAAGGCGTACGCCGTAAGTGAAGAACAAGTCATTGATATAGAGTGCCCGTGGCGTGGCAAAAAACTCACCCACATGTTGCAAACTATCCAAAGAGGCCGTGGTATTGTCTATGAGCCACAGCACCTTGCCGCCGCGCATAATGAACTGGTCGATAATATACTTGTCGTATTCTTTGAACGGCTGGGTCGGCTGTGCCACGATCAGCACGTCATACTTGTTTTCGCCCGGTATCAGCTTGCCGGAAATAGTGTCTTCTATCTTGATGTTGCGCAAAGCATTAACTTTGCCGTCCAACGTGATGCGTCCCACATTGTAGAAACGCTGCAACTGCATGGCCGTCCACGAGGTGCTCCAAAAATCCAGCTCTCCGTGACCATCCAGATAGGCCACTTTCGGCTTTTCAGTTTTCATCAGACGGCGAAGAGGCGCCACTAAGTTGTACTCCAACTCTTCATTGGAATATTTCATCCAGTCCGAGCCCGACGGATCGGCCACCACCACCTTTGCAGGATATTCATGGTTGCGATAGGAGACAATAGCGCCCGGAATCACCACATGCGTAGAATAGCCACCGGCATCCTCCCGACTGATGGGAATCGGCTCCAAACCCTTCTTCACAAACTCACCCAAAATGGACCTCAACTCCTCATTCGTCTTTCCTTCTATCGGATCAATAAACTCGAAATAAACATTCTTGGAATAGCTGCGGAAAGTCTGCAACATCTGTTCCACTTGCTTTGCAAATAATTGATAGTCAGCAGGCTGATCCTTGCCTTTCAGATAGACGCGATAATAGACGCGGTCATCGAGATTCTTCAACATCTCAATAGTGCTCTTCGACAAAGAATGACGCTTGTCTTTCGTCAAATCAATGCGATAGAAGAAAATGGAGGACAATATATTGACAAGTGCAACAACAGCGATGACCACCAGCAGCCCGAGGAGCGTGCGTCTCTTGAATTGTTTGCTTTGCTTATTGATGTTTTTGCTCATAATGTTCAAATTTTCTTTTACTGTAGAGACACGATTCATCGCATCTCTACAAGATTACCATTTGCGACTCAACAAAACCAAACGGGTGGAATAGAGGAAAATAAAGATCACACTGCAGAAATATATCACATCTCGGGTGTCGATAACTCCTTGGCTGATAGAAGCATAATGATGCTCAATGCCAAGGGTCTTCAGGTAGTAGCCGAAGTTGCCGAGCGCGTCAAAGGAGTAGATAAAGGCAAAACCGAAAGAGAGGATAAAGCAGAGCAACGCAGCAATGATGAAAGCCACGATCTGGTTGTTGGTAATGCTGGAAGAGAAAAGTCCGATGGCAATGAACGCAGCGCCCAAAAACAAAAGTCCGAGGTAAGAACCCCAGGTGCTGCCCATGTCAATATTGCCCACAGGATTGCCAATCCAGTAGACGGTGATGACATAGACGAGGGTTGGCAGCAAGGCAATGACTAATAACGTCAAACATGCCAAGAACTTAGCCCATACGATTTGCATGTCCGTCAAAGGCAACGTAAGCAGAAAATCCATTGTGCCGGTGCGTTTCTCCTCCGCGAAAGAGCGCATGGTGATGGCCGGGACCAAAAACAGGAACAGGAACTGGGAAAGGTTGAACAGACCCTGCAAATCAGCAAGCCCCGACTCCATCACGTTGTTCACATTTGGAAAAACCCAGATGAACAATCCGGAAACAATTAGGAAAACCCCAATGAAAATATACCCGATGATAGAGCTCAAAAAAGCCTTAAGTTCTTTAATATAAAGACTAAACATACCTTACAAAAAAATTTCGCAAAAGTACATTTTTTTTCGTATTTTTGCCGCCGATAAAAAAAACAGATTTCCTTGTAATAATATCGGTTTTTTTGCATCTAAGGCTTAGAATTTTTGTTTAAAAAAAAGTATCTATGAAAAAAGTTTTTTTGTTTCTGATGGCAGTTTTCTGTGCACTGGTTGTTTTTGCACAGAAAGACCTGAACCTGAATGACCCCATTAAAGCGGATCCGAATGTGACTATCGGCAAGCTGGAAAACGGCATGACCTATTACATTCGTCGCAACACCTATCCGAAAGACCGTGTGGAGTTCCGTCTTGCTGTGAACGCCGGTTCCAACCAGGAGACCGATGCACAACAGGGTCTGGCGCACTTCACCGAGCATATGGCTTTCAACGGTATTGAAGGCTTCCCGAGCAACAGCGTGGTAGATCACTTGCGTAGCAAGGGCGTGGTGTTCGGCGCTGACCTCAACGCTTACACCAGCTTCGACGAAACGGTCTATATGATTCCCATGCCGCTCGACGATCCCAACAACATCGACCTCGGCCTCAAGATTCTCCGTGGCTGGGCTGCCGGTCTCCTTTACGACAACAAGGAAATCGACGAGGAGCGCGGTGTCATCATCGAGGAATACCGTCTCGGTCTGGGTGCCGACGATCGTATGCGCAAAGAGTACTGGCCTATCCTGATGAAGGATTCCCGTTATGCTGAGCGTATGCCTATCGGCAAGTTAGACATTCTCCAAACATTTGACTACCAAGTCATTAAAGACTTCTACAAGGATTGGTATCGTCCGGATTTGCAGGCTGTAATCGTGGTCGGCGACATCAATGTAGCTGAAGTGGAAGCCAAGATCAAAACGATGTTCGGCAATATTCCTGCCAAGCAAAATCCCAAAAAGAAAGAGACCTACGGCATCGCTCCCAACAAAGAGCCTCTCGTAGCTGTCTGTACCGACAAAGAGGCCACCGGCAACCAAGTGGAGCTCATCCGCAAGCACAAACACGCTCCGATGAAGACCATCGGCGACTTCCGTCAACAACTCTGCATCGACCTCTACAACGCTATGTTCGACGCCCGTCTCGAAGAGATGACCCAAGATCCGAAATGCCCGTTCATCGGTGCCAGTGCCGGCTATGGTGATTTTATCGGCAACACCGACGCTTACGCTGCCATGGCTATGGCCAAGGAAAACAACATTCCCGAAGCTTTGCGCGTACTCCTGCAAGAGGATTACCGCGTGCTGAAATATGGTTTCCTGCAAACTGAACTTGACCGTGCAAAAGAGGAATTATTAGAAAGATACGAAAAGGCAGCCAAAGAGGTTGACAAAACCGAATCTGCTCGTTTCGCCAGCCAATACATCAACAACTTCCTGCGTCAAGACCCCATCCCGGGTGCTAAACGTGAAAACACCTACGCCAAGAAGTTGATTGAAGGCATCACTTTGGAAGAAGTCAATGCTTTGGCCAAGAATTGGGTCACTGAAGACAACATGGTGGCTATCATCACTGCTCCTGAAAAGGAAGGTGTGAAAGTGCCGTCCAAAGAGGAAATCCTCTCTATCTTGAAAGACAAATCTTTAGCTGATGTCCAACCTTATGTCGATACTTACAAAGACCAGGAAATTTTGGAGAAAGAGACTCTGAAGCCCGGCAAAATCACCTCTGTGGAGAAAATTGAGGCTGTGGGTGCAGAAAAGTGGACCCTCTCCAACGGCATCACTGTTTATGTGAAGAAAACCGACTATAAGAACGATGAAATCCTCTTCAGCGCCTCCAGTAAGGGTGGTAAAACTCTTTATGATGTGAAAGATCTCGCTTCCGCCGATTTCGCCGCCGAAATCATCGACCGCGGTGGTATCGCTGGTTTGGACTACAACTCCTTGATGAAGAAAATGAAAGGTAAAAATGCTGGTGTCTCTCCCAGTATCAACCTTTTAAGCGAAGGCTTCTCCGGCTCATCCTCCCCGAAAGATTTGGAATTCTTCTTCCAATATCTCAATGCTTTCTTCACCAACCCGCGCATCGATCCGAACGCCTATGACCTGGTGATGCAAGAGACAAAAGAACAACTCAAGATGATCACCGCTCAGCCGTTGTACAAATACTTGGGCAAATTACTGGAAGCTGCTTACAATGACGATCCTTACATGAAGCAAATGTTCTCATATGACGATAAATATTTGGCTGAAGTGAACTTCGAACGCGCCATGCAGATTTACAAAGAACGTTTTGCTAACCCCGCCGACTTCACCTTCTTCTTCGTAGGCAACTACGACGAAAAAGAGATGAAAGATTTTGTGGAACTTTATCTCGGTTCCATGAAGACCGAACCGGCCAAGAAAGAGAAATACAACCTCTCCGTGCTGAAACCGCGTCCCAACAAAGCCTCCACTCAAACGGTTTATGCCGGCACTGAAGAACAAGGCTATATGGGCATGTATATCACCAACCCGATTGACTGGAGCTACCGCAACTCCATCATCGCCAGCATGATTGGCGAAGCTTTGGACATCCAATTCGTGCGCATCGTACGTGAAAAGATGGGCGATGTCTATTCTCCGATGGTGAGCATGGACGCCAGCAAGCTTCCTTATCCTGAAATGTCTTTGATGATCCTGTTGGGCTGCGACCCTGTGAAGACCGACAAGCTCGCCGATGCCAGCCTGAAGATCCTCAACGATTTCAAGGCCAAAGGTCCCGACAAAAAGACCATGGAACTGGTGAAGAAACAGATGACCAGCACCCGCGCCAAGAACATCCAAACCAACCGCTTCTGGCTCGGCTACATCAGCGGAAAGGTCACCCAAGATGAACCTCTCATCGCTCCGTCTGAATATGACAACATCGTCAATTCCGTCACCAAGAAGGAAATGGTCGAGTTCATGAAGAAGTATTTCAAACCTGAAATCTACACTCGCGCCGACATGCACCCGACAACGATGCAGAAATAATCATTCTGATTATCCATATATCAATGTAGAGACGCGACTCATCGCGTCTCTACATTTTTTTTATATTTTTGCAGCCACAAATATAATAATCGTAATATACTCATTCAAAGACAATTGGAGTTATGACTACAATGAAAGAAACCGAAGAAGCCCTCATTCAGGAGTTCGAAATGTTCGATGACTGGATGGACAAATATAATTACATCATCGAGATGGGCAAGGAGTTACCGATGATTGACCCGCAATACAAGACCGAAGAATTCCTCATCAGCGGATGTCAGTCGCAAGTATGGTTGCATCCGGAAATGCAGGACGGCAAGCTTTTCTTCACCGCCGACAGCGACGCCATCATCACCAAAGGCATTGTGAACCTGCTCATCAGAGTGCTTTCCGGTCATACTCCGAAGGAAATTCTGGACAACGACCTCTCCTATATCGATGCCATCGGTCTCAAAAACCATCTCTCCCCCACCCGTTCAAACGGGTTGGCTTCTATGATCAAACAAATCAAATTATACGCATTAGCCTATTCCACCAAACAATAAAATCTGAAAAAAATGAAAAAAATAGTGTGCGCATTATGCATTATCGCGGGATTGCTTTCATTGAACAGCTGTAGCATGAAAGAGTGCAATTGCTATTCTACCAATGAGATATTCCAAAGTGACACTCTGGTTCGATACTCGGTGGACACCGTTTTCAACTACACTCGCGGGGATTGCGAACTGTTCAACAAGATTGACGAACCCATCTACATGGAAGATTCCACTATCGTGGTGTACCACACCCTGACCTGTCAGGAGAATTAAGAGACACTTTAATTCGGTTAAAAAAGCTTAATCATGAACGAAGAAAGAGCGCAAAAGTTGGCATTGGTGACGGGCGCGGACGGCGGTATGGGACGCATTCATGTTCGCGAACTGGCCAAAGCCGGCTACGAAGTGATCATGGCCTGCATAGATACCACTGCGGCTCAGCCCGTGATGGAGGAAATTCGGAAAGAAACGGGCGGCACTTTCCATTTGATGCGCCTGGACCTCGGTAATCTGTCAGACATTGTCCGTTTCGCCAATGAGGTGAAAAGCCGCTTTTCTTCCTTGCAGGTATTGCTCAACAACGCCGGCGTGCTGCCCAGTCACTCAAAGGCCAGCGTGGACAACATCGAATACACCATGGCTGTCAACTACCTGGGGCACTTTACTTTAACGAATCTTTTGCATCCCATCATGGGCCAGGGCACGCGCATTGTGAGCATGATTTCCCTCTCCTATTTCCTCGGCAAAATCACCCCGGATCTGTTCACACCCAAAACACAAAGCGAGTACAACCGATTCACCGCGTACGGCAGTTCCAAGTTGGGACTTTACTACTTCATGCTGGACGCCTCCGCAGCATGGAAAGAAGAGGGCATCTGCTTCAACGTTTCCGACCCTTTCATCGTGAGTACCAGCATCATAAAGATGGACAACAAGGTGGTGGACAAGCTCTGTGACTGGCTCTTCCGTCCGTTGATCAACACCCCCGAGCAGGGTGCCGCCACCATGCTCACCGCCGCCATCGACCCCCAATACCAAGGAGTGACGGGAAAAATCTTCAAAAACAGGAAAATCGCCCCTCACAAGAAACGGTATTACAACAATCTCAAAGATCGTAAGATGTTGAGAGATATGACTTTGCAAATCCTTTCCGACCATAATATACAATTATGATTATTCCGCCCTATCTGACATCCGGAGACACTATCGCCATTGCCGCACCCGCCCGCAAGATTTCACGTGCGGAAATCCAGCCTGCTGAAGAATGGCTGAAGAAATGCGGTTTTAACGTTTTTTATGATGACAGACTTTTCTCCGAAGACCATCAATTTGCTGGAAGCGATGACGTGCGCGCCGGATACTTCCAAGATTTGCTGGACAACGATGGCGTGAAGGCTATTTGGTGCTCCCGCGGCGGTTACGGCTCTGCCCGCATCATCGACAAATTGGACTTCTCCCATTTCCGGAAACACCCTAAATGGATTTGCGGATATAGTGACATCACCGTGTTTCACAACCACATCCATCGTCACGAACAGACCGCCACCTTGCATACCACAATGCCCATCAACATCACTGCGGAAAACACGGAAAATGCTGCAGCACAATCTTTTATAAAAGCTCTTACGGGGGAGAATCTTTCGTATGAGATACCACAGCATCCGCTTTCCCGTTGTGGAGAGTTTTCCGGAACGCTCGTCGGAGGCAACCTCTCCATGCTCTATTCGCTTATCGGCTCGCCATCTGACCTTAATACAGACGGTAAGGTGCTGTTTATCGAAGACTTGGACGAATATCTGTACCATATCGACCGCATGGTGCTTAACCTGAAGCGCAGTGGTAAATTATCGAATATCAAGGCGTTGCTGGTCGGACATCTCAGTGACATGCACGACAACACGATTCCTTTCGGGAAAACGGCAGAGGAAATCGTAGCCGACCACTGTCGAGATTTAGATATTCCGTTGATTTTCAACGTACCCGTCGGACATCTGGCTGACAACCGCGCCTTCCGATGCGGCTGTAAAACAGAAGGATTTTTCAAAGACAATCAATTCATAATCAAAAACTTAAATCATGCTTAGCACCTTCCTTTTCAAATATATCTATCGTTTAAAGCCGATTCAATATCCTGATCCGAATGGCACGATTCCCAAAAGCGTGCTGATGATGGCTCCACACACTTCCATCATGGATTTCATCATCGGGTTGTCGGCCATGCAATATTACGACTTGCATGCCAACACTATCATCAAGAAGGAGTTCTTCTTTTTCCCGTTAAATCTGTTACTGAAGAAGTTAGGAGGGATTCCCGTGGATCGGAAGCATGTCCGCAACTTTGTGGAATACGCTGCCAACGTCATCAAAAGTCGCGAGCGCATCACGCTGATTATCTGTCCGGAGGGTACCCGCAAGCGCACGGAAAAGTGGAAACGTGGATTCTATCAAATCGCCATGGAAGCCGGTGTGCCCATCAGCCTCGGCTACATCGATTACAACACGCGCACCTGTGGCATCATGTCCATCTTCCATCCTACAGGTGATTATGAGAAGGACTTGGCGGAAATCCAAGCGCAATACTATGGTTTACAAGGATATCGAAAAGGCAAATTCAACTTGGAAGACAAGCCGCACGCCCATCCGGAATGGTTCAAATTATAACGGGCGTATTTCCGACACCGCTGCTTTCAACGCACGAACTACCTCCTGCACTTGCTCGTCAGTCAGATCAAAATAGACGGGCAGACTGATTTCGCAAGCATATTGGCGATAGGAATTGGGATAATCTTCGATATTGAATCCCAGAGATTTATAAACCGTCAGCATTGGCAACGGAATAAAATGCACATTGGTAGCAATTCCCTGATCCGCTAATTTCTGAATGACGGCATCGCGTTCTATCTCTGAAAAATCATTCACGCGCAAAGTGAAAACATGATAGGAAGAGGTCTTCTCTGAAGATTCATACGTAGGCACGCGGAACCTTTTATCATTAATAAATGCCTGATTATAAGCATCGAAAATCTGTTTCCTGCGAGGGAGAATCATCGTATCGTAGCGAGAGAGTTCCACCAAACCCATAGCCGCGGCCACATCCGTCATATTGCATTTGTAGCCTGCATTCATCACATCGTATCTCCAAGCCCCTGCCCGTGTTTTCGCAAATGCGTCTTTGGATTGGCCATGCAACGACTTCACGCACAGTTCATGATAAATACTCTCGGAACCGTCACCTTGCTTTTCGTAGAATGAGGCGGGCAGATTAAGGCAAATCGCACCACCTTCCGCTGTAGTCAGGTTTTTCACGGCATGGAATGAGAATACGGAGACATCCGCCACGGCACCCGTCCTCTGACCGTGGTAGTACGCTCCCAGTGAATGAGCGGCATCCGCCAATATCAGAATACGACCTAAATTTTGCTGATGTTTATTAGCCGGTTGGAACATCTTTTTGATATCTGTATCGCTCACTAAATCAAAGAGTTCCCGATAATCACAAGGCAAACCGACAATATCAACAGGAATGATGGCTTTAGTGCGCGGTGTGATGGCTTTGCGCACCAACTCAGGATTGATCAGCAAATCATCATTTACATCCACAAAGACGAGTTTTGCGCCACAGTGGAGCACCACTTCCGCACTGGCGGTGTAAGTGTAGGCCGGCACAATCACCTCGTCGCCTTCACCGATACCGAACCAACGCAGCATCAGCTCCAGGCCAGCCGACGCGGAATTGACGCACACCACATGAGGTACGCCAACATATTCGGCAATTCGCCTCTCAAACAGCTTTGTCCGAGGACCGGTAGTGATCCAACCAGAGCGCAAGGTGGCCACAACTTCGTCAATAATCGCATCATCAATGTGAGGCGGAGAAAAGGGTATATTCATACTCATTCGGTGGAAATTCGTTCTAACTTTCGGGTTTTTCTTTCTTTACTGTTTTTGGCCAACTCATCGAAATTAAAGGCCAAGTCAAAGCAATTGGGGGTAGCTCCGACCGCATAGTGCAACCGAGAGAATCCGACCCGCACACCTTTGATGTTCAACTGCAAACCGTAGGAGAATCCTGCCATAGATTTGCGCGAAACGACCTTCATTTCTTGATGAATATTGTGATTATAAGCCAGTTGTATAGAAAAATATTTAATGGGTTCTATTTCTAAACCAAAGACAAAATGACGGAACAAATTATCTGCAAACTGCGCCACTTTGGAGGGATATTGAGGCTGTCCGGAGATGGCATCCGTCTGGATGAAAGGATTGTCCGCACCATAATAGCTCATGTTCCAGCGATAGAGTGAGTGGAGGGTGATGTGATAGCGGACGGGAACGTGCTGCAGACGCTGGGAGAGCGCGAACTGCAAGTCGAAAGGTGCCATTTCGTAATTGCCTGGCGCATAGGATTTCAGTTGCGAACCAATATTCTTAGCCATCAACGTGAGTGACAGTTTTTTTTCTTCGTTATAGTAGCTGCCTGCCAAGTCGGCGACCATGCCCACGGAATAGTAGGACTCGTAATAGCTGAATACCGTTTTAAGGTTGGCGCCCACAGAAAAATGCGGGGAAAGTTCGCGTCCCCACCCGATCACGAGCGCGTAATCGCCCGCGGAGAATTGTCCCGTTTCATTGCCTGCAGCGTCAGCACCACGAAACGTACCGTAGTTGAGGCCGTAAATCCCGATGGCAAAACTACCCGCCTTGGGAAACGTGAAAGAATAGGAAGCCGCAATGGCGTTGCTTTTCGTAAAATAATCGGTGAAATTCAGTGTCAAAGCATTATGATACCGGTCACTGATATAAGAGGGATTTTGAAGCATTAAAGTAGGGTCATCATCATGTACGGAAATCAGGTTTCCTCCCAACCCCATCATTCTGGATGAATAACTGAGGTTCAGGAAATTATACACAAATTTCCCGCCATTCTGCGCCTTTAGCTGCACTGATACAGCCAACAGCAACATAACCCATATTAATTGTCGCCCTTTCATAAAAATGAAACGGCAAAAATAACAATTCTTCGATTATTAAACCGTCGTTTTAAAGTTTTAAGAATTATTAGGAAATGGCCTCTGGTGTTTTTTTCATCGTAGCGGTGTGAATTACCGTTATTTTTGTATTTTTGCGACCTGATTCTAAAAATATGAAATATAAGCGCATACTATTGAAATTAAGCGGAGAATCCCTGACGGGTGATGACGGTTATGGTGTAAGTTACAATCACATACTGCATTATGCACAAGAGATTAAGTCGGCAGTGGACGCTGGCGTGCAAGTGGCAGTGGTCATTGGCGGCGGCAACATTTTCCGCGGCGTGCAAGGTGCTTCCTCTGGTTTCGAACGTCGCCAAGGCGACCAAATGGGAATGCTGGCCACCATCATCAACGCTTTGGCGGTGCAAGGTGTGTTAGAAGGGATGGGAGTGAAAGCTCGCGTGCTCTCTGCCGTAAACATTGAGGGCGTATGCGAAAAAACCTCCTGGCGCAAAGCCATCGAATCATTGGAAGCTGGCTACGTGACGTTCCTCGGCGGCGGCACAGGCAATCCGTTTTTCACCACGGATACGGGCGCCGCACTTCGCGCACTCGAAATCAAGGCTGACCTGCTCATCAAGGGCACTCGCGTGGACGGCGTTTACACTGCAGATCCCGAAAAGGACCCCAATGCGGTGAAATTCACTGAAATCTCCCTCGCAGACGCTTATCAAAAGAACCTGAGAATCATGGACATGACAGCGTTCGCTCTCTGTCAGGACAACAAAATGCCCATATACGTCTATGATGCCAACACCAAAGGCAACCTGCTGAAAGTGTTGAACGGCGAACCTATCGGAACCCTCTTATATTAGTCTATTATGGAAGAAAATAACCCCACTATTCCCGAAATCTCCCCTGAAGAAGAAGCCAAACTGGCGAAAATGGCCGGACGCAGAACCTCCTTCAAGATTCATCTTGCCATTTTCCTCATCGCCAATGCCTTCTTATGGGTCGTTTGGTACTTCCTGTTCAAAGGGAGGGAGGACATCACGTTTCTGAAAGCCATTCTTTTCGTGTTGATTGTCTGGTTGTTAGCCATCATTCTGCACTACATGATTGTCTATAAGTGGACCAAATCGTACAAGGAGAAGGAACTTTCCTCGCTGAAGAAACTGCGTATGCAACAACTTCGCGAAATCGAGAATCTGAAAGCGGAAATGCTCAAGAAAACGACTCCGGAAGAAGAAAGCGATAGTTCCGAGGAAGAAAATGAGGAAAACAGCAATTTCATTAACCGAAATATTATTGATTAAAAATTGATACAATGGATACACAAACCTGCTTGAAACAAGCCAAAGAGAGCATGAATGCGACTGTCTCGCATTTTGACAAGGAATTACAGAAAGTACGCGCCGGCAAGGCTTCTCCGCAAATGCTGGACGGCATCAAGGTGGATTACTACGGAAACCCCACCCCTATCGACCAAGTGGCCAATGTGAACACGCCCGACGCTCATCAGATCGTAATCCAACCTTGGGAGCGCAACATGCTGCCCGTCATCGAGAAATCCATCTTGGCTGCCAATATCGGCGTGACCCCGCAAAACAACGGCGAGTTTATCCGTCTGGTAATTCCCGCCCCGACCGAAGAACGCCGCAAAGAGCTGGTGAAGAAGGCTAAACAAGATGCTGAACAGACGAAAGTGGCCATCCGCAACATCCGCCGCACCGCCAACGACGAGGCTAAAAAACTGAAAGACGACGGTGTGGAAGAAGATTCCATCAAGAAACTCGAAGGCGACATCCAAAAGGCTACCGACGAAGCTATCAGCAAGATCGACAAGATCATGGAAGCTAAGGAAAAAGAAATTATGACCGTTTAATTATCAATCACTTATAAAATTTAATCGTATGAATATTCCTGAAAATTTGAAGTATTCCCAAGACCACGAATGGTTAAGAGAAGAAGGTGAATTCGCGTATGTTGGTATTTCCGCACACGCTGCTAACGAACTGGGCGACATCGTTTTCCTGGACATCCCCTCTGTGGGCGAGACCCTGGACAAAGACGAAGTTTTCGGCTCTATCGAAGCTGTGAAAACCGTTGCTGACCTCTTGTTACCCGTGGCTGGCGAAATCGTTGAATTCAACGAAGCTCTCGAAGGCGAACCCGCTCTCGTGAACAGCGATCCTTACGGCGAAGGCTGGATCATCAAAATCAAGATGACGGAGCCCGCACAAGTGGCTGAATTGATGGATGCTGCCGCTTACACCGCAATGCTCGGCTAATCCATTATTTCGTAGAGACGTTTTCTGAAACGTCTCCATGACAAAACAAAAAAACCTGCGAGATTCGCAGGTTTTTTTATTTGGATTAGGAATATTTCCGTCTTAAAAGGTCGCAGAACGAAAGATATGCGTCCGATTTGGAATCCCAGAAGAATTTCTGTTTCAACTGCTCGAGACAATCGAAGGCCTCTTCCATGTTCTTACACTCGTTCAGTTGCTTGATAGAAGCACTGAAATCCTCGCCGCGATTATGGAATAACTCTTTGATATAGATAAACTTATCATTGATGGAAATCGCCTTGGTCAAATCGCCGACTTTGGCGCGTTGATACTGGCTGCTAATGGAGTGATCTTCACGCTGTTCATTGAAGAGATCGTTGAGGGAACGTTGCGGAGGCCGCTGAGCGATAGGCGATTGTTTCACTTCGGGCTTAGGCGCGGGCGCCTGAACGGGCTCTGGTGCGGGCGCAGGTTTTTCCTCCAAAACAGGCGCCGGTTTGGGTGCTGGCGTTGGCTTAGGAGCGGGCGCTGGCTTGGGAGTGGGCGCTGGCTTGGGAGTGGGTACAGGTTCCGGCTGCGGCTTCACCGGAGCAGTCTTGGGCGGAATGAACTGCAAAATGTCATCTTCTGCATGACTTTCCTCTTCCGCAGTCACATTAATCTCAATATCCGGTTCATCGAATAATTCTTCCGCATCATCATGGATTTCCTTATCTTCCTCAACTTCAGGCTTTTCTTCTTCCAAACGGTCGAAAATATCAGCATGTTTATCGGACGACTGGACAGGTGTGGAGGGTTTCTCTTCAGCGACGGGTGCTGGATGATCTTGAGATTCCTCTATCTCATCGGCCAATTTTTGAAGCTCCTCATCTACCTGATTATAGCTTTCGTGCTCCGGATCAAGGAACAAATCCACGTCCTCTTCCAATGTCTTGGCCGGCGTGAATTGTCTTTGAGGTTTCTGCTCCTCAGCCGGTTTTTGCGTTCCAGCTTCCCGCGGTGCTGCGTACTCTTCCGTCTCCATGTCGGAGATGAAGACGTAGAGATTTCTCAATTTTTCAAGGAGAATCTCTTTTTCAATGCGCGCCATTTTAATGTCTTTCGACCTGTCAGATAGCCAATTATCTATTGATTCTGACAATTTTTGATAGGCTTCGTTCATTTTTTTGTGATTTTTATATTCAGTTAACGGTTTTTATTATAATTTTGCACTCGAAAAAAGCGCACAAAAATACTAAATTTATACATATTAGGAAGAGATGTTTTTAGAAAATAAAGCGAGTAGGAATCATAAAAAAGGTTGGATAGAAGTGATATGCGGATCGATGTTCTCCGGCAAGACAGAGGAGCTTTTGCGTCGTATCCGGCGGGCGGAGTTTGCCAATCAAAAGATTGAATTGTTCAAGCCGGCGATAGACACTCGCTACGACGAAACCGAAGTGGTTTCGCACAACGAAAACTCGCGCATCTCCACTCCCGTCAACAACTCTTCGGAAATACTTCTCTACATCAATATGAATGACGTCCAAGTGGTTGCCATCGATGAAATCCAATTCTTCGACGATGGTATCGTGGATGTATGCAATCAGTTGGCTAACGCGGGTATTCGCGTGATAGTCAGCGGATTGGACATGGACTACAAAGGGATTCCTTTCGGACCGATGCCCAAATTGATGGCTGTGGCCGAATATGTCAGCAAGCAGCACGCCATCTGCACGCGCTGCGGCGATCTCGCACATTTCTCCTACCGCATCGTCCCCAATGAACAACAAGTGCTTTTGGGCGAAAAGGACGCATACGAACCGCTTTGCC
>Ga0265299_10001658_pt1 | contig 24655 bp, 13 predicted proteins | sample AusTroGonzalo_MG_4_FD_193485 | JGI IMG/M metagenome (GOLD analysis project Ga0265299, IMG submission 193485) | Bovine rumen microbial communities from tropical cattle in Woodstock, Queensland, Australia - Gonzalo_02 | ecosystem: Host-associated > Mammals > Digestive system > Stomach > Rumen ... | reverse complement strand
GCGTCTTTCTCGTCGTACTGCACCATGTAGTGGTATTTCAGCATATCGACAATCTCGCGTGCCTTCTCGGGTAGGCCGTCTTTCTTGACCAACGGGAGCACGGCCACCTTGTAGGGCGCCAGCAGCGCGGGAAGGCGCAGTACGGTGCGGGTGGTGCCGTCCTCGAGTTGCTCGTCTTCGAGTGCGTGGCTGAAGATGGCGAGGAAGGTGCGGTCAACACCGATGGATGTCTCGATGACGTAGGGGGTGTAGCTCTCGTTGAGCTCACTGTCGAAATACTGCAGCTTCTTGCCGCTGAACTCGCTGTGGCGGCTGAGGTCGAAGTCGGTGCGCGAGTGTATGCCTTCGAGCTCTTTGAATCCGAAGGGGAACTGGAACTCGATGTCGGTGGCGGCGTTGGCGTAGTGGGCGAGTTTCTCATGGTCGTGGTAGCGGTATTTCTCGGCGGGTATGCCCAGCGAGAGGTGCCACTTGAGGCGCTCGTCTTTCCAGTATTTGAACCACTCGAGCTCGCTGCCCGGGCGGACGAAGAACTGCATCTCCATCTGCTCGAACTCGCGCATGCGGAAGATGAACTGGCGCGCCACAATCTCGTTGCGGAAGGCTTTGCCTATCTGTGCGATGCCGAAAGGAATCTTCATGCGGCCGCTTTTCTGCACGTTGAGGAAGTTGACGAAGATGCCCTGAGCCGTCTCGGGACGGAGGTAGAGGGTGTCGCTGTCGTCGATGACGGAGCCCATCTTGGTGGCGAACATGAGGTTGAACTGGCGCACGTCGGTCCAGTTGCGTGTGCCGCTGATGGGGCATACGATGCCGAGGTCGAGGATGAGCTGCTTGAGGCCTTCGAGGTCGTTGCGGTTCATGCAGTCGGCATATTTGGCGTGGATTTCGTCAATCTGCTTCTGGTGCTCGAGCACGCGTGCGTTGGTGGTGACGAACTGGTTGCGGTCGAAGGCGTCGCCGAAGCGTTTGTGGGCTTTCTCGCACTCTTTGTTTATCTTGTCCTCAATCTTGGCGATATGGTCTTCGATAAGCACGTCGGCGCGGTAGCGTTTCTTCGAGTCCTTGTTGTCGATAAGGGGGTCGTTGAAGGCGTCCACATGGCCGGAGGCTTTCCAAATCTTGGGGTGCATGAATATGGCGGAGTCGATGCCTACGATGTTCTCGTGGAGCTGCACCATGGCTTTCCACCAGTACTGCTTGATGTTGTTCTTGAGTTCGGTGCCGAGCTGGCCGTAGTCATAGACGGCTCCGAGTCCGTCGTAGATTTCGCTTGACGGGAAGATGAAGCCGTACTCTTTGGCGTGGGACACCACTTTTTTGAATATTTCTTCTTGATTAGCCACTTTTGTAGAGTGTTTGAATGTTTAAATGTTCGAATGTTTTAGTGTTGGAATGCTTAATATTTTTGCTACTCAAGCAATAACACAATCACACATTCACGCAATCCAATGTTAATTCCACACTATTGGCAGGTTGTGGAATTCTATCATGCCGCGGTCTAGGTTTTGGCGGCAGTTCCAATCGCTTTGATTGTTTGAGTAGTTATAATCAACGCGTAAAACCTTTACTTCTTTTGTGTTGGGCAACATGGTGAATGAAACGGTGTATTTGAGAGGAGTGTTTTGAGGGGCGGTTAGAGTTTCCATGCGATGAGTTTTAACCTCAGCAACGTTACCCTTGGCATCGAAAGCTTTGTCTTCGCGCGAATCGCATAACGACATCCGGGTATCGCCTCCGATTTTGCACATTGTGGTAAATTCGACTGTCACCATGCCGCTGGCTTTGTCGCCGTTGCAAGAAACTACGTTCAGTTCCACGTCTTTCATCAGCTCAAAAGGCACCCTGATATAGCTTTTGCCAGAGGACTTCTGCCAAACGATTGGCACATTGCGGAACTCAATTGGAGGGTTGTTGCCACTATGAGCCAAAAAGTCGTAGTTCCCAGCCTGCACATGGTATGGCATAACTATGGTTTTAAGCACCCCAATGCTTGGGTCAACGCCCTCTATGCCGAATTCAAATTCGAAGGGAATGCCTTGTGGCATACCGGATTTGGAGAGTGTGGTAGATGGCGTTATTCGGCGAATGCGGTATTCTCTGCCTATGGCATCGTAGGCGCGGCCTTCCCATCCTCCGGCGATGTTTGCGCTGAGCATAAAGCTTCGGGGTGTCACCGTGATGACAAGCGAAACTTGTCCTGTCTGCGGGATGCCGGTGCATGATACGATGTGCAGGTCCACTGCATCGGTAAGTTTCGGTGGCGCCACAAGTTCTATTTGAGCTTGACCACCGATAGCGGCAGAGAGAAGGACTATTGCGATGAGTATCTTTTTCATTTATTTGTTGGGAGAATTGTCCGTTGATATGTCGGTTTGCTGATGGGGTTAGGGGAGAGAGTCAGTGGCCAGCGTTACTTGGCCACTGACTGCAGACCGTTATTTACTTCTTGGCGGCGGCCTGAGATGCGGTAATGGCGACCACGTTCACCACGTCCTCGACGCTGCAACCGCGGCTGAGGTCGTTGATAGGAGCTGCCATACCCTGCATGACTGGGCCTACTGCTTCGGCGCCAGCGAGACGCTGGACGAGCTTGTAGCAGATGTTGCCGCTCTGGAGGTCGGGGAACACCAGCACGTTGGCTTTGCCTGCGATGTCGCTGTTCGGGGCTTTCGAGGCACCTACTTTCGGCACGATGGCTGCGTCGGCTTGCAGTTCGCCGTCGAGTTTCACGTTCGGGTCGAGTTCGTGAGCGACCTTGGTGGCTTCGATGACTTTGTCAACGAGTTCGTGTTTGGCGCTGCCCTTGGTGTTGAAGCTCAGGATGGCCACGCGGGGCTCTTCGAATCCGGCGATGGCTTTGGCTGTCTGGGCGCTGACGACTGCAATCTGTCCCAGCTCTTCGGCCGAGGGGCACGGGGTGGCTGCGCAGTCGGCAAAGACGAACATGCCGTTCTCCCCGTAGGTCTGGTCTTTGAGTATCATGATGAAAGCACCGCTCACCACGCTGACGCCCGGGAGGGTTTTGACAATCTGGAAGGCGGGACGCAGCACGTCGCCGGTGGCGTTGCGTGCACCAGCCACCTCGAAAGAGGGCCGTATGAGGGAGAAGGCCGCCCCCCACGCATCGCTTGTCTTTTCCTACAGCACCTGAAGCGACGGTTCTACGATGTTTCTTTTCAACAGAAACGGAGACGGCTTCAGGTGCTTTTATTATGCAAGTGAAGTGGGTCAGATGATTCTTTTGATAAACCCCTATTTTTTATGAGAAGCGGGGCGGCTGCGAGTAGCGTTTTTTTTTTGTATCGTGTTTTGATTAAGAAAGCTTGTCGATAGTATGGAATATCTGTCACATCATAAACGAATCGAGTCTCAGGTTTTTTTTCGAGACAGCTTTGCATAACCAAAAAAAAATCTTATCTTTGTAAGTCCAAACATGAATATGGTGGGGGGTATTTGGTTTATAACCAGTCGATTACTCTGTCTTGTTGTTGGATTGCAAATAACCGAACAAAGACCATGATAAAAAACCTTTTTGTCCTCGGCGTTATAGTAACAGTTTTTCTTAACAGCACATTGGCTCAAGTTACTGATTCCTACCGTCCGAGCGGATTCGACTACAACGGAGCCTCCATAAAGACCTTCTCCGTGTCCGACTCCACCGCCGTCCAGTTCTCGCGCGGCAACCTGCAGTATAACGCAGCTTTGGATAAATGGCGCTTCGCGTTGAGGCAATACTCCACCGCTTGCGGCGACAACAACAACATAGCAGAAGATTACGACGGCTGGATAGACCTTTTCGGTTGGGGAACAAGCGGTTGGAATAGCGGAGCGACGGCTTATCAGCCGTGGAGTACGAGCGAGAACTATGAGCAGGATTATAATCCAGGCGGCAGTTATGAAAACAGTCTTACTGGCGCCTACGCCAATGCCGACTGGGGTATATACAACAAAATCGAGAACGGCGGAAAATATGCAGGCATGTGGCGTACGCTGACCGCCGACGAGTGGCAGTACCTTCTTTCAAACCACAGCACGGGTTTTGCTACCATTCAGGGTGTTTATAAGGGTTTGGTCATTCTGCCCGACGACTGGACGCTGCCCGAAGGGTTGTCTTTCGCTCCTTATTATTCCAGTGGTTATGGCACTAACCAATACACCATAGCCGAATGGCAGCGGATGGAGGCCGCCGGTGCTATATTTCTTCCCGCCGCAGGTTTACGCACAGGCAGCGAATTGAGTGAGTTTGGTGTATATGGCGAATATTGGACCAGCTCAGTATCATCATCGGTTTCCGTAAAGGCCCTTAGGTTCTGGACGGGCAATACTAGCGCTGGCTACGGAGAATATCGGAATGTGGGCCGTTCCGTCCGTCTCGTCCGTCGAGTGCAGAAACCTTTGGTGCAGAAGGGATGGGTTGATATGGGCCTGCCCAGCGGCACACTCTGGTACTCCTGCAACATAGGAACCACCAAACCCCAAGGCTACGGCGCCTACTTCGCCTGGGGCGAGACGAGGCCGAAGTCGGAATACAGCTGGGACACCTATGCGCATGGGACGGGAGAAAACGCACTGACAAAATACTGCAACAGCGCGAGCTATGGTCTCGACGGCTTTTCCGACGGACTGACTGTCCTCCAGCCTGGCGACGATGGGGCCACAACAGCCTTCGGCAGCAGCGCACACATACCAACCAAGGATGAGTGGCAGGAGCTGTTGGACAACTGCACAAGCGAATGGACAAAGTATAACGGTGTAAGTGGCACAATGTTCACCAGCAACACCAACGGCAACCGCCTGTTCCTGCCCGCCGCCGGCAACAAGCAAGGCACGGAACTCAACGACATCGGCACTTACGGCAACTACTGGTCCGCGTCGCTCTACACGACCAGCCCGTGGCGCGCGTGGTCCCTCGGCTTATATTATAGCGGCACTGTGTCGTACATGGAAAACGGCATGTACCGCAACTTGGGGTTCTCCGTCCGTGCGGTGAAGTCACCCAACTATCAGGAGTGGGTTGACCTGGGCCTGCCGAGCGGCACGAAGTGGTATTCGTGCAATATTGGTGCAACCAAGCCGTGGGAGTACGGCTCCTACTTCGCCTGGGGCGAGACAACGACGAAAGAGACCTACGACTGGAGTAACTATGCCTACGGAGACAGCGACACCACGCTCACAAAATACTGCGATAACGCAGATTATGGACTCAATGGTTTCACTGACACATTGACCGTTCTCCAGCCCGGCGACGACGCCGCAACTGTCAAACTCGGCGGCGGCGCCCGTACACCCACCAAAGCGGAATGGCAGGAATTGATAGACAACTGCACCTGGGAGTGGACTACAATGAACGGAGTAAACGGCTATAAAGTCACCAGCAACGCCAACGGTGCCAGTCTGTTCCTGCCCGCCGCTGGCTACCGGGGTGGCAGTTCGCTCTACGGCGACGGTACGCACGGCTACTACTCGTCGTCGTCGCTCGTCGAGAGCCTTCCGGGCGGCGCGTGGCGCATGGGCTTCCATTCGGGCATCCAGGGCGTGGGCAGCAGCTACCGCCACTATGGTGACTCTGTGCGCGCGGTGCGTTCTCAGAACTAACCTTGTTCCGTTCCGCCCCCCCCCCGCTGCACGAAACGCACGGCAGGCACGGGGAAAAGTGCGGGGCGTGGGGCTACCCAGCGCACGGAGTGCGCGCCCCACGTCCCGCACTTTTTCCGGTAACCGACCTAAAGTCGAATATGTGTCGAATATGTGTCGAATGGGTGGAACCAGCGGCTTGCTTATCCTGATACCACTTTGGTGCTGGGTTCATCGTCGGGGATAGCCAAGGTGGGAAGTGCCGACGCGGTAAGTCTCAAGGTTTTTCCCAACCCCTTCGAGGGTCGGACTGAGTCGCTGTTGCAGGTATCCGAGGACGGCGAGGTGAACATCCGCCTGCTGCGGGTGAACGGCTCCGTGATGTCGGAATACAGTGGTTTCTTGCAGGCAGGTGTCTATATGCTGAATATCAGCTCGGCAGAGCCTCAGGTGGTATTTCTCAGCGTCGCCACACGGTCGGGCCGCTCGTTGGCCAAAATGGTGAATAAGGTCGCCGGCGGGTCCGACCGTATTGTGGTCGCACCGACCAACATGCTCGCATCTCGTCAGTCGGTCAAGGCTGTCGCCGCCGGCCCCTTCGGCATCGGCGACCAGATGCGCTACACGGCCGTGTCTATGTCGGGCGGTGAGCGCAATCTGAGCACCCCCGTCGTGCAGAGCCAGACCGCCAGCGGCCTGGTGACGCTGGCGTTCGTGATTCCAACATCCATCGAATGGATTGACCTTGGCTTGCCAAGCGGACTTTTATGGTATAGCGTGAACCTCGGTGCCACCAATCCAGAGGGCTACGGAGACTACTACGCCTGGGGCGAGACCTCGACCAAATCCAACTACAACTGGATCACCTACGTCTACAGCAATAATTCCTCCAACCAGCTGACCAAGTACTGCAACAATTCATCTTATGGTTGCAACGGCTTCACCGACAATCTGACCACTCTGCAGTCGTCCGACGACGCTGCAACGGTAGTGTTGGGTGGCGAAGCCAGAATCCCGACCAAAGCCGAGTGGCAGGAGTTGCTCGACAACACCACCGCCGAGTGGACGACGGTGAACAACGTCTATGGCCGCAAGTTCACCGCCTCCAACGGCAACAGACTGTTCCTGCCCGCCGCCGGCTATCGGTATGGCTCTGAGCTCTACGACGCAGGCGAGTACGGTGGCTACTGGTCGTCGTCGCTCGACGAGAGCTATCCAGGCAGCGCGTGGAACATAGGCTTCTATTCGGGTAGTCAGGGCGTGAGCAGCTACGGCAGACGCAGCTATGGGTTCTCGGTTCGTGCGGTGCGTTCTAAAAACTGATCTTGTTCCGTTCCGCCGCCCCCACCGCTTCTGCCGTCCCCGGTGAATAGTCAGACGGGGGCGCCCGCGGAGCGGGCTTCCCAGCCCCCGTCGGGCTGTTCACCGCGTTTCAACCGTAACAAACAAAATACCAGGTCTCGCACGAAGGCGTGACCTTTTTTATACTCCGTCAGGAGCAAATCAATATATGCTACGCTCGGAGTAAATAGAGTGCAGGAGACATAACGTAATCACGTTATGACGGAATTGCGTTATGGAATATCGCAGCACCCGTTGTGCTGGATTTGTATTCTGGCACTGATCAAATGGAATTCCGAACAACGGGAATCGAACAGCGATGAAAAATGTGCAATAATGCAGGACGCTATTTCAAAGCATCTTCAAAGCATCTTCATCGCATTCGGATAGCATCCGATAAACCACGACAATCTATGAATAAATATGCAAAAATGCAGGTGTATAAGCCTGTGTTTTCTCTATGTGATGCCTATCCGCCCTCTGTGTATTGTCTATGAATTCTCTATGGTAACTCTATGGATGGTCTATACTTGAGCTATGTTTTTTCTACACTTTATTCATTGGGCGTAAATTATAATTTATAGATTGTTGGTTGGATTAGAAACTTCTTGGATTAGTGAAAAAGGCCTCTTGTTGAAATCTTTTTTAGAACATTATTATAAAAAAGAGTATTTTTGCAGCCTATTCGAAAACAAACAAAACATTAAGATACATGAAAATGAACTACAGTAAGCGTTTTTTGATAGCTGCGGCAGTGTCCGTGGCTACGATGTTGTCGATGGTGTCCTGTGACAAAAGTGGTGTGAAAGTATCCGAAAAGGAACTTGTTGCCATGCAGGAACGTTACGACAGCATTATGGAACAGTATGCAAAAGTGAAGGCCGACAACCAGGAGTTCGGTGGGCAGATGGCGCAGAAGGACAGCACCATCAATGCTCAGGCTGCCGAGATTCGCGATCTGCTCGCCCAGCTACGCCGTGCAAAGAGTGGCAAGCAGACGTCAGGCGGCGGACATCAGGCGGCGGTTGGCGGCCAGGCTTCGGCAAGTGCTTCGGTTTCGGTAGATTGCAGCAAACAAGAGGCCGAGTTGCGCTCGAAAGAGTCGGTCATCAAAGAGTTGCAGCGTCGTCTCGATGCTCAGGAGAAAGAGATTGCGCAGCTGAAGAAAAATACCTCAGCATCGGCATCAGCATCAGCCAACGGTTCGGCCAGTGCGTCGGCCAGCGAGTCGCAGTGCAAGACACAGGTGGAAAAACTGCAGAAGCAGGTGGCTCAGCAGGAAGGCGTTATCGCCAGCCTCAACGGACAGATATCGTCGCTCAACACCCAGATAGACGGACTCAATGCCGAACTGAAAGTCTCGGGTTCGGCAAAGGCTGATGCTTCGGCAAATGTGTCGGCATTGACCAAACAGAACGAGAGCCTCACCAAGCAGAACTCGGAACTGAACACGAAGAACGCTCAGTTGAGCGCCAAGATAACGAAACTGGAGTCTGACATAGCCGCTTTGAACGATCAGATGAAGGCTCTCAACAGCCAGCAGGCCTCAGCCAGCGCTTCTGCGTCGGCCAACGTTCAGCTTGAAGGTCAGGTGAAGCAGCTCAACACACAGCTCTCACAGCTCGAAAAGTCGAAGGCTCAGCTTGAGGCTCAGCTGTCGCAGTGCAACGAAAAGGTGTCGAAGCTTGAGAGTTCTGCAAATGCATCGGCTTCTGCCAGCGTGTCTGCAAACCAGCAGCTTGAAACCAAACTGTCGCAGTGCAGCGCTAAATCGGCACAGCTTGAAGCAAGTGTTTCTCAACTCAATGCTCGTGTGAAAGAACTCGAAGGACAGCTCTCTGCTGCACAGAGCGACCTGTCGAAGAAAGACGCCGAGCTGGCAAAGGTCAACGCTTCGGTTTCGGCATCGGCTTCTGCCAACGTCACCGCCAATGCGAAATATGAACAGCAGATAGCCACCCTGCAGGCGCAGGTGGAAAGCCAAAAAGCAGACCTCGCCAAACTGCAAAAACAGCTGAACGAGAAGGAGTCGGCATTGGCAAAAGCTCAGGCCGACGTGGCAGCTGCCAACAAAAAAGCCGAGGCTGCCGAAGCAAAGGCAAGCGCATCGGCCAACGCCAACGTGTCAGTACAAGCCAACGCATCAGCGCCATCGGCATCGAATGTGAACCAGAAACTCTCCGAGTTGCAGAAACTGTGTGACAGCTATGCTGCCGAGATTGAACGTCTGCGCGCCGAGAACGAACAGCTGAAAGCCGAGAACGGCCAGCTGCGCAACGAGAACAACGAACTGCGCCGCCTTGACAGTCAGAGCGACAAAATCCGTCAGAAACTGGAGAAGGCCAGTATCCTCGTAACCACCGACGTGGTGGCCACGCCTGGTAAGAGCATAAGTGGCACCGTGGTGAAAGAGGCTTCGAAAGGCAGCGATGTGAAATTGGTGAAAATCGACGCCACCATACTTGACAACTACGTGGTTGACCCGGGTACAATAACGATATACGCCCGCATTTCGAACGCCAAGAACCGTTTGGTAAGCAACGAGGGAGCCAATTCCGACACCTTCAAGAGCGGCGACACGGAGATTCAATATACAGCTAAACAAGACATAGAGTTTTGGGGCGGCTCTCGCAAGGTGAACATTGTGTGGCGCAAGCTCGACAGCGTGGTCATGGAGCCTGGCTTATACTGGGTTACCCTTTACGCCAACGGTAACGAGATCGGCAAGGTGAGCTTCACTTTGAAATAGTGCGGCCCCAAAAAGATAAATTCGTTAGAGGTCTGTGTTTAGCAACCAGAAAAAATATAACACCTACCGGATGACATTCGGCGAGATGGTGTACGAAAAATATTCGTACACCGTCGATGCCGAAGGGCTGAGTATGGAGTTTGTGTTTCGACTGAATGATAAGATTGCATTTCGACCAACGGCCACGATTCCACGAAAGGCTTTTTTGGATTTAGACAAGCCTAAAGAATTGATGGACACGTTGGTGTTCAATATCGGCATGATAGAGTTGGTGAGCTATTGGAAGTGCGTTTGTCCAAAGGTCGTAAGAGTTTTGCCGCACAGTCTTGACGATGAGCAGGTGCGCTTTTGGAAGAAGATTTATTTCAACGGCTTGGGCGAGTTCTTCTACACCAACGGCATCCGTGCCACGATGGAGGATTTCATGACGATTGAAAGCAATCATAATGCTCCATCCGCTCAAGTAATCAAGCAATCAATCTCTCAGGCAATCAATCAGTCAGGCAATCAGGCAATCACCAATTATCTTGTTCCAATCGGAGGCGGCAAGGATTCGGTAGTTACACTTGAACTGCTGCGCAGCCAAGGTGTGCGGCCGTTGATTATGAACCCTCGCGGAGCTACGACGTTGTGTGCCGAGCGGGGCGGTTTCTTGCCAGAAGAGACGCTTGTTATCAACCGTCGCATAGACCCACTGTTGCTCGAACTGAATGCCAAGGGCTGTCTGAACGGGCATACACCCTTCTCGGCCATGTTGGCGTTCTATACGCTGTTGGCGGCGACGTTGGCAGGTGCTCGCAACGTCGCCTTGTCGAACGAGAACAGCGCCAATGAATCAACGGTGGCAGGCAGTGCAGTGAACCATCAGTATTCGAAAAGCCTTGAGTTTGAGAACGATTTTAGAGCATACGTAGAGAAATTTGTGACGCAGCACAGTGTGAACTACTTCAGTTTCCTGCGTCCACTGAGCGAGTTGCAGATTGCCATGCTTTTCTCGCGCTACGACAAGTATTTCGACGTGTTCAAGAGCTGTAATGCCGGCAGCAAACAGGACATTTGGTGCGGCAGATGCGCCAAGTGCTTATTTGCATACATCATACTTTCGCCGTTCATAAAGCCCGAGCGATTGAACACCATATTTGGCAAGTCGATGCTCGACGACTGTGAGTTGCGCGGCTATTTCGAAGAGTTGACGGGCCACACCGAAAGCAAGCCTTTTGAGTGTGTCGGCACGATAAGCGAGGTGAACACCGCTATCATGATGACCAAACGCCGCTGGTACAGTAATGAAAATATGCCAGCCTTGCTGAAAACATTCAACTACACAGGAGAAATGGTAAGCACCGAAACTCTTTTCAAAGAACATAACCTTTCGGAGATAGAACTGGGAATACTTAAAGTCGCCATATCGTAACCTTTGCGGCTTTAGGTACGTTTAATGTTTATGTTTTTGGAAAAAGTATTTTTGCGATTCGTTGCAAAGGATGTGTGTCACGCAATAACTCATTGATAAAGTAAAACAAGCAATCACTAACGCAAAAAAAAACTAATTCATTCAAGCATTCTCAAAAGTGTATCTTGAAGCAGACATAAAGCGGATATTTGATGGCAAGCGGGTTTTGATTGCTGGGATGGGGCGAGAGGGCAAGTCGGCGCAGGCACTGCTTGAAAGGCTTGGAGTTTGTACCGAGGTGGATACGGCGGAGAACAACGAGGCGATACGCACGGCTCTGACTGATAAGATTTACGACATGGTGGTTAAGTCCCCTGGTGTTCCGATGTTTGTACTACGCGATTTGTGCCGTAAGACTGAGGTGACGTCAATGACCGACGTGTTTCTGCGGGTGTATGGCGATCAGGTAATCGGTGTGACGGGCACGAAAGGGAAGAGTACCACAACGTCGCTAATATACAATGTGTTCAAGACCGTGGGTTATAATGTGCTACTGGGCGGCAACATAGGTATTCCGTTGTTTGAACTCGTGGAGAAGATGGACCTCTCAACTATAGTGGTGGCGGAATTGTCGTGCCACCAATTGGAGAACATCCATCGCGGGCCGCATATCGGAGTTCTGCTTAACTTGTTTCAGGAACATTTGGACCATTATGAGAGCTATGATGGCTATAAGATGGCGAAGATGCAGATTGGGTTGCGGCAGTGCGACGGCGACACCTTCATATACTGCAAAGACAATGCAGAATTAGCCACGATGGTTGAAGCCTACCGCGGGCAGTTTCGCTCTCAGATTGAAGCTTATTCGGCCGACGACGAGCCTTTGTATGGCAGGGTGTTTAGCCGTCTGCCTGGCGAACACAACAGAAGCAACATAGAGGCTGTTGCTCATGTTGCACGGCTGTACTGTATAGACGGAGAATCGTTTAGACAGGCTGTGACGGAGTTCAGAGGTTTGGAACACAGGTTGGAATATGTTGGTGCGTACAAAGGGATTAAGTTTTACAACGATTCAATTTCTACTATTCCCGCGGCTTGTGAGGCTGCGGTAAAGGCCGTGGGTGGTGTGCAAACGCTCATACTTGGAGGTTTCGACCGCGGAATAGACTACAGCGGCTTGATAGACTTCGTGGCAAATAGCGAGGTTGAGAATATCGCCTTTGTCGGTGCTGCTGGAGATCGAATGTATGAATTGGCTAAAGCTCAGTGGACGGTTGAAGGTGGAAAGAATATCATTAGAGAGAATGACTACGGAAAGATTGTAGAGTGGTGCTTCAAAGTGACGGAGGCGGGTAAGGTGTGCTTGCTTTCACCTGCCGCTGCGAGCTATGACAGTTTCAAGAATTTTGAGGAGCGCGGACGTGTGTTCAAAGACTTGGTGCGCTGTCATGTGCGGCACGAGTTGCACGCTCACCCTGGACTTTCGGGCAACGAGGCATTTGCCCACGATATGATAGTGGAGAGCCTTAAGGTGTACAAGGATTGCACGGTGTTCTCTTATGTGGGCGATGCGGAAACTGCCTCTATAGACGGGCAGGATGCTCGAGAAACTGGAAAGGAGTTCTTTGGCCGAGTTAGCGGATATGGTGTGGTGGCGGTGTTCGGAGACAATCCTGATGCCCCGACCATAGCGCTTCGAGCCGACACGGATGCTCTGCCGATAGACGAATGTGGACATGAATCTCAGGGCGGATGCTCGAGTGAGAATATCTTTGAAATAATAGATGGGATGTCTGAAAGTACAGAATCCCAACCGCACATACACTCCGGTGCAGGCTTTTGCTCTACGGTAAGAGGGGTTTCTCACAAGTGCGGTCACGATGGCCACACTTCCATCATGCTCAGGGTGGCCGATATGATTGCACAGTCGCCTGCGGTTTATGCAGACAAAAACATCATGCTCATCTTCCAGCCGGAGGAGGAGACAGGTCGTGGCTCGCAAAAGATATTGGACAGCGGCATCATGCAACGATACAACATACATGCCGTGTATGGCATGCACAACATACCCGGCGAGCCCTTGGGCGAGGTTTTGCTGAGCAGTGGCACATTCGCGGCGGCGTCAGTTGGGATGAAATATAAGCTAATAGGTAGGCAGACCCATGCCTCGACACCAGAAAAGGGGATAAACCCAGGACGGGCTGTGGCGCAGATAATAGAACGGTTCGAAGAATTGAACTGTAGTGATGAGTGTCATGACAACAGGGAAGATCATAACAATCAGGATAACCAGAACACATCGATTATCCCGAGCATCCTTACACCATGGCGTAGCAAAAACCGAAATAACTCGAACCATCATAATTTTCAGAACAATCAGAATAATACGATAGGACCCGATAACCAAGGTGGCACATCTTCAGGTTTCACGCAGAGTACACTGATTTGTGTGCGGTTGGGAGAGGAAACTTATGGCACTTCGGCAGGGTGTGCTGAAGTGATGTTCACCCTGCGGGCGTTCTCCAACAAGCGTATGTCCGCTTTGCGGGAGAAAGCCGATGGAATAGTCTCCGAAGTTTGCGAAAAATATGGTCTGCAGCTCGAAATTAGTGAGTGTGACCCATTCAAAGCAACCGAAAACGACTCAAGGTTGACCGATGGGCTGGAAAAAATCTTCACCCAGGCTGGGTTTGCCCTGCGGCGCATAGAGAAACCGTTCCGTTGGTCAGAGGATTTTGCCAACTATTTGATGTATTACCGCGGTGCGTTTTTCGGTATTGGTTCCGGCCAAAACTGCCCAGAGTTGCATCATCCCGCCTACGACTTCCCCGATGCCCTCATAGAGCCTGCGTCCGAATGTTTTATGGCAATTCTTGCGAGTGAATTGTAGAACGCAGGTTTGATGGGGGTTGGTGCACACTATTGGACTCCCCGTTGGGGAGTTGTTTTTTTTTTGTTCGTGGGATTTATATGTTAATTGCGAAATAATTAGTATCTTTGCAGTTTAAAGTGTGCATTGTGTGTTGACGGGTTGTTGTCGAAGGAGGGGTGTAAAACGGAACCGCGAGAAAAAACAATAATCAAACAATATGAAAAAGTTAATTCTACTCACTGCAGTTTTATTTCTAACTTTTGGTGTAAAGGCGCAGGACTGGCCACAGGATGGGCAGAACTGCACAAGTATCATGGTCGGCAAGAAAGCGTCAATGGACGGAAGCGTCATCACCTCTCACACCTGCGACGGCGTTTATCGCACTTGGGTGTCAGTCGAGCCCGCCATGGATTTCAACTCCAAAGCCCAGGAAAAGATCTACAAAGGTACCGTTCACACATCTTACCGCACCGACTCTACCGGTGTGACCATTGTCGGTACCATTCCCCAGGTCGCACACACCTATGCCTATGTCAATTCAGCATACCCCTGCCTTAACGAGAAACAGCTCGCCATTGGCGAAACCACATTCGGCGGACCCAAATGTTTGGTTAACAAGGAGGGTATGTTCAATATCGAGGAACTTATGCGTATCGTCCTTAAACGCTGTGACAACGCACGCGACGCCATTCGGCTTATCGGCGACCTTGTGAAACAATATGGTTATGGCGATGAAGGCGAGTGCATCACCCTAGCCGACAAAAACGAAGTCTGGCAGCTTGAAATTATGGGGTGTGGAGAGAATGAGATAGGCGCCATTTGGGCAGCTCAGCGCATCCCCGACGAGCACGTTGGTGTATCGGCCAACATACCCCGTATCGGACGCATGAATCGCGCCAACACCGAGTATTTTATGGCATCCGACAATGTGGAGAAGGTTGCGAAAAAATACAAACTCTGGGACGGCAAAGGCGAATTTATATTCTGGAAAGCATTCATCCCGGAATACGCCAACGGCAAGAATTTCCGCGAGCGTGAATTTTTCATATTCAACACACTGGCTCCCTCTATGCGACTCTCCATGGATATGGACGAGCTCCCCTTCTCCGTCCATCCCGACAAACACGTTGATGTCCGCACCGTCATGGAACTCTTCCGCAGCACCTATGAAGGCACAGACATGGACATGTGCCAGAACATCAAGTATGTAAAAAACTCCAAGGATAATAATGGCAAGATCGTTCGCGACACCATTCTGAGCCCCGTCGCCAACCCCTGGATGACAAGCGCAACCCAGGGCACATATAATATGCTCGACGAGAGTGCCGTCAGTTTCAAACGCACCGTCGCCGTTGCTTGGTGCTCTTACTCGACCGTCATACAGCTCCGTGACTGGCTGCCCAACGAGGTCGGTGGCATCTGCTGGCTTTCCTTCGACAATCCCGCCCAGTCCCCGAGAATTCCCATATTTAGCGGAACCAAGATTCTGCCAACCACCTTCGCCCTTTGTGGTCAGAACGAATACAGCGACGATGCCGCTATATGGAAATACCGCAAAGCCAACAAGCTCGCAACCGTCGCTTGGCAGCGCACCAAGGATATTATGAATAAGTCTATTAAGAATCAGGAAAACAACGCCTTCTCCAAACTTGACGCCTTGGAAAAACAAGTGAAAACCCTTGTGGACAACCGCGACAACGCACAGTACGCAGCCGACCTCAATCGCTACCAAGGCCAGATCGACAACATTCTCAACGCCTACACCCAGAAAGTATATGACCAGACTTCTGCTGAGTGGCATAACCTCGAAAACCAGTTCTGGTTTATGTTCAAGACAGGATTCTAAGTCCATATCCATCCACTAACACAATAACGCATTAACTCAATAAGCAAAATGAAAAAGATAATCATAGTCTCCCTGCTTTCCATTTGTGTCATGTTCACTTCATGTTCCGTTCTCTCCGGTCTCGCTGAACAGATACAGGGCATTGCAAACCTCGCAAACTGCGAGTATTCGCTCAACAACGTCTCCAATGTCTCCGTGGCCGGTGTCGATGTTAAGAAAGTCGCAGGAGGTCAGATCGGAGTCACCGACGTTGCCAAGCTCGCCGCCTCTATCCTAAACAAGCAGATACCACTCGCCATGGACTTCAACGTCGGCATCAAGAACCCAACCGAGACCAACGCCATGCTCAGCGTTATGGATTGGATTGTCAACGTACAGAACACCCAGCTTGCCCAAGGTTCCACTACCAAGAATTACACTATCAACGCTAAACGTACTTCCACCGTTCCACTCAACGTTGCTACCGATATGTACCGCATCTTCTCCAAGGATGGTATCGAGTCCCTCAAAGCCTTCGCAAGCAGTTTTAAAAGTGACGGCACCTCATCCAAGGTCGGCATCAAGGTCCGTCCAAGTCTCAATGTCGGAAGCCAGGTCCTCAAGACTCCCAACTACATTACCATCGAGAAAAATGTCGGCAAGAAAGCCAGCAACACAAGCGTTCAGACCAATAAAAGCTGACCGACTATGAAAAAACGATGCCTCTGAGGCATCGTTGTCGTCCCTACGGGATTTAAAAAGACAGCGTACTACAGAAGCAGCGGATTGTAATAATCTGCTGCTTTTTTTTCATTGCACAAGTTCGATCAAATGTCATGTTTGCACCACCGCCTGCCCATCATTTATAAAGTGGCTATTTCGAATCGAACTTTATTCTGAAAAAATTAGTATCTTTGCATATTTAATGAATAGTCTTTATATATATAATATTCTATAATTCTTTAATATGGATAACGAAATCAAGTGCGAAGAGCAGGGGAGGCAGTTGAACTTTCTGGAGGAGATTATTGAGGACGACCTGAAAAACGGAGTCCACAAATCTATATTGACACGTTTTCCCCCGGAGCCTAACGGCTACCTGCATATCGGCCACGCAAAGTCGATTTGCCTGAACTTCGGACTTGGCCTGAAATATGGCGGCAAGACAAACCTGCGATTCGACGACACCAACCCCGTGAAGGAGGACACCGAGTATGTCGATTCCATCATGGAAGACATCAAATGGCTCGGTTTCCAATGGGCCGGCGTTCATTATACGTCCGACTATTTCGACCAGCTCTACGAGTGGGCCGTCGTCTTGATCAAGAAAGGACTTGCATACGTCGACGACCAGACACTCGACGAGATTCGCGCCAACCGCGGCACTGTGACGCAGCCAGGCAAGAACAGCCCCTGTCGTGACCGCTCGGTTGAGGAGAACCTCGACCTGTTTGAAAGGATGAAAGCCGGCGAATTTGCCGACGGCGAGAAGGTCCTGCGCGCCAAGATTGATATGGCTCACCCCAACATGCAGTTCCGCGACCCCATCATGTACCGCATACTGCACGCCTCACACCACCGCACGGGCGACAAGTGGTGCATCTACCCGATGTACGACTACGCCCACGGTCAGAGCGACTCCATCGAGAACATCACCCACAGCATCTGCACGCTGGAGTTCGACATCCACCGTCCGCTCTACGACTGGTTCATCGAGAAACTGGAGATTTTCCCCAGCCACCAGTACGAGTTTGCAAGGTTGAACATCAACTACACCGTGATGTCGAAACGCAAACTGCTGCAGCTGGTGAAGGAAGGGCATGTGAGCGGCTGGGACGACCCCCGTATGCCGACCATCTGCGGCTTCCGCAGGAGAGGTTACACGCCCGAGAGCATCAAGGCGTTCTGCGACCGTATCGGTGTGGCGAAACGCGACAACATCATCGACTATTCGCTGCTAGAGTTCTCGCTCCGTGAGCACCTCAACAAGGTGGCACAGCGCCGTATGGCTGTCCTCGACCCCGTGAAGGTCGTAATCGACAACTATCCCGATGGGCAGAGCGAGATGCTCACCGCCGTCAACAACCCCGAATGTGAGGCCGACGGAACCCGTCAGGTTCCATTCTCGAAGGAACTCTACATCGAGCGCGAAGACTTCATGGAGGTCGCTCCGAAGAAATACTTCCGCATGGCGATAGGACAGGAGGTACGTCTCCGCTACGCCTACTTCGTGACGGCTCAGAGTGTTGAGAAGGACGCCGACGGCAACATCACTTGCATCCACTGCACCTACGATCCGGCAACCCGCGGCGGCGACGCCCCCGACGGACGCAAGGTCAAGGGTACCATCCACTGGGTGAGTGCGCAGCATGCCATCGACGCCGAGGTGCGTCTCTTCGACCGCCTCTTCGCCGTAGAAGCACCCGACGACTGTCCCGAAGGCAAGACCTTCCTTGACAACCTCAACCCCGACTCGCTTAAGGTGATGAAAGCCAAATGCGAACCAGCCCTTCAAAATTCAAAATTCGATATTCAGAATTGGAAAGACGGCATCGCCCGCTACCAGTTCGAGCGTATGGGCTACTTCTGCATCGACAAGGATTCAACGCCCGAACACCTCGTGTTCAACCGTACGGCCACCCTGAAAGACAGTTGGGCGAAAGTGAAGTGAGTCTTTTGGTTTTAAGTTTTAAGCTGTAAGTTTTGAGTTTCGAGTGAAGAGCTGGCCTTTATATATTGCTGTTACTGTTGTATTCCTGATACTTGTCAGTGGTTCGCTAACCACAACGGGTATGTTTATGGACGGATTGATTTACAGCAATGTCGCGGCTAATTTAGCTGAGGGTGTTGGCTCTTTTTGGAGCCCTACATACACAGCGACTCACCACCCCGAATTTTATCAGCATCCACCATTGATGATGGGTATTCTGGCAGGATTCTACAAGCTGTTTGGAGTGCATATATGGGTGACTAAAATATATATGGTTGTCACCATACTACTTTGCGCATGGCTTACGGTCAGACTTTGGACAGAGCTTGGCGGCAAAAAAGAGAACGGTTGGATTCCGCTCTTGTTTTTGACGTTGATTCCAGTTGTACCCCATTTTGCCAACCAGTGTATGCTGGAAAGCACTATGGTGCTGTTTGATTTGGGAGCCATATTGCTGCTGTTACGTAAGAACCTCGGTATTATGAATGCTCTGATAGCAGGTCTGCTCGTCGCTGCCGCTTTCATGACGAAAGGCTTTGTGGGACTTTTTCCGTTGGCTTTGCCGTTTCTGCTTTGGTTGTTTGACCAAAAGAATGAGAAGGTCAAGTCGATGGTGCTTAAAACGGTTGTAATGCTTGTGGGATTGCTTGTTCCGTTGGCCGCAATAGCGCTGATAGTGCCGCAGGCTCGTGTGTATTTCAGCAACTATATGCACTTTCAAGTGCTTGCCGGTTGGTCTCAGAACGAAGTTGCACGCTGGCAAATCGTCGTTTATTTTCTGCGCAACGTGGCTATTGTAGCGGGTATAGTGCTCATTGTATTGCTTGTGAAGAAGAATTCTGTGCAAAGACCAACACCAAGACAGTGGGCGATGTGGGCATTGGTGGCATGCGCAATACTGCCGATAATGGTGAGCACTCGCCAGAACGAATTCTATATACTGCCGGCTATGCCGATATTTGCGGTGCTGGCAGCGATGCTTGTAGAAGAAACCGTGAGTGGATGGTTGAAACCATCGAAAGCTATGTCTTACGGATCATTGTCGATGTTGGCAGGTGCTTTGTTGCTCAACGCATTGCGTTTTGGTTCGGAGGGACGCGATAAACAACTGCAGTGCGATATGAAGCTCATCGTGGCTCACCTTGACGAGGGCGAGACAATCTCAATTCCGACACCGCTGTACTATAACTACAAGTTGCAAGGATACTACTATCGTGAACATAGGGTGACGTTAGACGACAGGCACCGTTGCCGACACTTCTTGACAACCAACGAATTTGTGCCGGACAGTTGTTATCACGAGGTCCCTCTACCGACAAAAGAATACAAATTATATGAAATAGAATAACCAGTCAGGTGCGTGCCCGCACAGGGCGATAATTAATTTTGAAAGTGAAAATTGAAAGTTGAAAAATAGTGGTTAGTACTTAGTAGTCAGTAAACATATCAACGTATAAACGAAACAAACAAATTCAACTATATGAACATTTCTTACAAATGGCTTAAGGATTATGTCGATTATGGCGACATGAAGCCAGAAGAACTTGATGAATTGCTGACCTTCTCGGGTCTTGAGGTGGAAGGTATCGAAAAGGTTGAGACCATAAAAGGCGGATTGGAGCATGTGGTTATAGCACAGGTTTTAACTTGTGAACCCCATCCAGACAGCGACCACCTTCACCTCACCACCGTCGATGTGGGCGGCGAGCGCCCTCTCAACATCGTCTGCGGCGCACCCAATGTAGCTGCCGGACAGAAGGTGGTGTGTGCCCAGATTGGTACCAAGATATACACCTCCGATACCGAGTTTTATGAGATAAAGAAAGGCAAACTGCGCGGCGCTGTGAGCGAGGGAATGCTTTGTGCCGCCGACGAGTTGCAACTTGGCAGCGACCACGCCGGCATAATGGTTCTTCCCGACGACGCACCTGTCGGAATGCCCGCCAAAGAGTATTTCCACGTCGAGGAAGACTATGTGCTCGAAGTCGCCATCACCGCCAACCGTAGCGATGCAACAAGCCACGTCGGAGTGGCTCGCGATGTGGTGGCCGTGTTGAACACCCGCAACGGTGCAGGTCTGAAACTCCAGATACCACCCGTAACTGCACCGCTCGTGCCGAAAACGACAGACGGCGCGATAAGTGTCACCGTAGAACGTCCCGAACTCTGTCCTCGTTACACGGGCATCACCCTACGCGGTGTGAAGGTGGCCGAGTCGCCCGACTGGCTCCAGAACCGTCTCCGCACTGTCGGCATCCGCCCGATAAACAATATCGTCGATGTGACCAACTATATCCTTATGGAGATCGGCCAGCCGATGCATTCTTTCGATGCCGACCGCATAAACGGCAACCAGGTGGTGGTTAAGTGTATGCCCACAGGCACACCCTTCGTCACCCTCGACGGAGTAGAACGCAAGCTCGACGAACGCGACCTGATGATATGCAACGCCAGCGAGCCCATGTGCATCGCCGGAGTCTTCGGAGGTGAGAAGAGCGGCGTCACCATGCAGACGACCAACATCTTCCTCGAAAGCGCCTACTTCAACCCCGTGACCGTCCGCAAGACCAGCAAACGCCACGGACTCAAGACCGACGCCTCCTTCCGCTTCGAGCGCGGCTGCGACCCCAACATAACCATCTGGGCCTTGCAGCGTGCCGTCAAGCTCATCCAGGAAATCGCCGGCGGCGAGATATGCGGCAACATGATTGATGTCTATCCGCAGCAGATACACCGCGCCAACGTCGAAATTAACTTCAAGCGCGTGTTCGACCTCATCGGCAAGGAAATCCCCGTCGATATCATCCGCACCGCACTCACCTCGCTCGGAATCGAGATTGTGCGCGAGGAGAAAGACGGCATGTTCCTCAAGATACCGACCTGCAAGGTCGATGTCTATCGCGAATGCGACGTCGTCGAGGAGATAATGCGTATCTACGGCTACAACAACATCACCTTCGACCAGCGGCTGAGCAGCTGCCTGTCGTACAACAAGAAACCCAACCCCCGCCGCCTCCAGAACGTCGTCTCCGACCTGCTGTCCAACAACGGCTTCTTCGAGATAATGAACAATTCGCTCACCAAGAGTGACTACTACGAAGGCAATCCCTCCTTCGATTCCGCAAACAACGTGGTCATCCTCAACCCGCTCAGCAAAGAGCTCAACGTCATGCGTCAGACGCTCCTCTACAGCGGCCTCGAGTGCATCGTACGCAACCTCAACCACAAGTGCCTCGACCAGAAACTCTACGAGTTCGGACGCACCTACATCCTCAACCCCAACTACATACCCGTCGATAGCTCCGCCATCGACGTCACCAAGAAATATATCGAGACCCAGCATCTTTCGCTCTTCATGACCGGAGCCGACCGCCCCGAGAACTGGAAGACCAAGCAGTCGCCGGTCGATTTCTACGACCTCAAGCAGCATGTGATGGCCATCCTCACGCGCATGCGTATCAATATGACACGCCTCGAGTTCGTACCCGCCGCCGAGAAGTTCTATGCCGAAGGCTACGACGTGCAGCTGCGCGACAGCAAGAAACTCCTGCTCAACTTCGGACGCCTCTCCAAGGAGGTCCTCAAGAAGATGGATTGCAAGCAGGATGTCTTCTACGCCGACTTCAATTGGAACCTCATGCTCAAGAACTACCCCGACAAAGAGGTCACCTACAAAGAGCTGCCCAAGTTCCCCGAAGTGCGTCGCGACCTCGCCCTCGTCCTCGACAAGAGCGTCACCTTCGTCGAGATAGAGCGTGTCGCCTATTCCACCGAGAAGAAGCTGCTCAAGAGCGTGTCGCTCTTCGACGTCTATGAAGGCAAGGGAGTCGAAGCAGGCAAGAAGTCGTATGCCGTGAGCTTCATCCTCCAGGATGCCGACAAGACCCTGAACGACAAGCAAATCGAAGCTGTGATGGCAAAGCTGCAAACCAACCTCGAAAAACAGCTGGGAGCTAAAATCCGCAGCTGACAACTACGAAAATAAAAGCAAAGAAAAAGTCGCGCTCAAAAGCACGGCTTTTTTTGTGGTTTGGTGTATGAGAGAGAAATCTGGCAGTTTCTTTTCGTTGCCGGCTGATCGATTATGACAGATGTATTTCTTCTAATAGCTGTCCTAGTTCTTTCCCGTTTGGTTTTTCGCTGAGAAATATCTCAGTTTTTTCGAAGAAATACTGCAGTTTTTTTCTGACTACTGATCATTGGCCACTGACCACCAGTCTTGTTTTATTTCTTCTAATAACTGTCCTATTTCTTTCCCGTTCTGGTTTTTCTTTTTGGTTTTTGTTTTGGTTTTCAGTTGGTTTTGCTCGGCCGAGCGGGATTCTTGCGCTTGAGTGTCAGCAGAGCTGACTTTCAGTTACGGTTCGGAAAACGAATGACTTCCTTCGTTTTCGCTCACACTCAATCACTGAATTCATGATGCAAAGGTACAACCCCGCCATTGCGGTCTACGAATAAATCACTAAAAAAAAATTTCATGAAATCATAAATATTTGATAATCAACACGCCTTTACATCTTAACCTATCAACCTATCAACAATCCCTGGCCGCAGACCCCACCTCCCCACCAACGCCGTACCAACGCCGTACCAACTCCCAATATGTGGTAGTCAACTATATCAGTACAAAGTCAAGAAGAGACGTGAGCGTTACACCGTTACAGTGTTACAGTTCAAAATAAGGCTATCCGATTTGTTAAAATTATACTTATATCTATATATTTATATATAGATATAAAATTTTCTTTTGAGTTTGGTGGAATCAGAAAATCTAACTGTAACACTGTAACGGTGGGGTTGATTTCAACGCCGATAAACGTAAACAAAAATCACGGCACGCGCTGTGATTTTTTTTGTTTTGTTGAACTGTGGTATTCGGAAAGAGCGGAGGTCGGGATTCGCTACATAGCCGGTAGATATCTGTAGGCTTCTTTCCGAATGATGGGGCTAGACTCTTATTTTATCTCTACGGCGGGCCATCCGAAGTCTTGGTAGTAGCGGATCGGGAGGCTGTGGTTGCGTAGATACTCGCCCAGCTGCTCGTTGCGTACGGCTTCGCGCACCGCTTCGTTGGAGTGCATGTTGTCGTAGATGTCGTAGTGCTCGCCGAAGATACGCTGTGCGCTCGCCTGATTGCCTGCGCCGTCTTCGGTCTGCTCGAAGGCGGTCACCTTATAGGAGCCGTCGTCTTTGCTCAAGGTCATAAGGCCAGAGTGGTTGCCGCCGGAGACGCACTTCAGCGTGTCACCGGAGACACTGTACCAGTAGACCCAGAAATCGCCCCACACCTGTAGCGAGTCCTCGTGTACCATCATCAGCGTCGGGATGCAGAGTTCGCCTTTCCCATAGTCTTTGCCAATCTCGTTGACCAGGTAGTCGGCGATGGCTTGGCGTAGAGCCTGCTCTTCGCGGTTCTGCGCGATATGGCGTATGCAGTCGGCCTTGTGGCCGTCGAAATCGGACATGAGCCACACGCCGTTCACCTTCTCCATATAGAGCTTGTGCTCCTCGATGTCGCCCGACTCGGTGGCAGCCGTTTCGTCTTCGCTAAATTTTTGCCGCACGTTGACGGTGGCGACAGCGTGGTTTTTGTCGGTCTGCTCAACGCCGACCACCTCGAAGTCAGCTATAGTCCCACCGTTGCTGGTCACGAAATAATAGAGCCACTCGTGGTCCAGCGCTTCATGGTTGGGTAGGTTAAACATCGTGTCGAGCACGGCATAGAAGTCCTCGGTCATATAGTCGCGCGACTGTTCGAGCAGTTCGTGGTCGGGGATGTATTTACACAATTCTTCAGCGCGCTCCTTGAGTTGTTTCTCGGTGTTGTTGCAGGCTGACAGGGAAAGCAAGGCCGCCGCGGCGGCGATGAACAAGGTTTTTGTGATAATCTGTTTCATGATTATAGGATTAGGTTAGGTTAACGTGAAGGTGTCCTTCTTTATTATCCGTCAGGCACATTCTTTGCAAGACTCGGGGAAAAGGGTCGGCCGAATCGGGGTCGGGGAATGTCCTTAAATTCAACTTGTAAGTGCAACACTAGGTAAAAAGAAAGTGCCGAAATTAATCGGCACAATCTGGGAAAAATGATTACCTTTGTGTTGAAATGAAAAAATACAACCATCTAACCCACGAGCAAAGATACACAATTTCCGTGTGTCTGAAAGAAAACAAGACGAAAAGTGAAATCG
>Ga0265299_10001657_pt1 | contig 24656 bp, 18 predicted proteins | sample AusTroGonzalo_MG_4_FD_193485 | JGI IMG/M metagenome (GOLD analysis project Ga0265299, IMG submission 193485) | Bovine rumen microbial communities from tropical cattle in Woodstock, Queensland, Australia - Gonzalo_02 | ecosystem: Host-associated > Mammals > Digestive system > Stomach > Rumen ... | reverse complement strand
GCTGGACGCGCTGCAGGACATCGAGCGGCGGTTGGGACGCACCGAGAAGAGTTCGGTGGCGGAGGACGGCTCGCCCGTCTACCACGCCCGCACCATCGACCTCGACATCCTCGACTACGAGGGGCTGCACTATCATGACGACCGACTCACGCTCCCCCACCCCCGCATCGCCGAACGCGAGTTCGTGCAGGTGTCGCTGCGGGAGTTGGGATTAACCATTGATCACTATGAAAGTACCCTATAACTACATCGTGGTGGAGGGCAGCATCGGCGCGGGGAAAACCACGTTAGCTACGATGCTTGCCCGCGATTTCAACGCGCAGCTCGTGCTGGAGCGCTTCGCCGACAACCCCTTCCTGGAGAAGTTCTACAAGGATCCCGAACATTACGCCCTCCCTGTGGAGATGACCTTCCTGATGGACCGCCACCAGCAACTCAAGTCGCTGATCACCACCCGCGACCTCTTCACCGACTTCATCATCGGCGACTATTTCATCGACAAGTGCCTGCTTTTCTCCAAGAACAACCTCGCCGCCGACGAGTTCGCGCTCTTCCGCACCGTTTTCGATGCCGTCTCGGGTCCCCTGCCAAAACCCGACCTGATCCTCTACCTTTACACCACCCCCGACCGCCTGCTGCGGCAGATCGCCCGGCGCGGCCGCGATTTCGAGCGCGACATCACCGCCGGTTACCTCTCCGACATCCAGGAGAAATACCTCACCTATTTCCGTGAAAACCAGCAGACACCTATTCTTTTAGTGGACACTGAAAATGTCGATTTTGTTGAAAAGGAATCTGATTATCAACGATTTAAGGATATTATCACCCATCAACACGAACCCGGCATCCACCGCATCCTCTTTTAATTCACAACAAGGTATTGAAAATTATTTTGCTGAAGTCGTGTTTGTTGTCATATTTTTCGTACTTTTGCAAGGTTTTTTATAACAGAGGAAATAAATATAAAAGTTATATAACGTTATGAAAGTTAGAACATTACTTGCTATCTTATTGGCAATTCTGGTGGTTGTTTTGGCCATCTTCGCCGCACGCAGCATCATGCGTCCCGAAAAATTCAGAACCGTTTACGAACTCCGCAAGGAAGCCAACGTGCAAAATCTGCTGGCCATCCGCAGCGCACAGGCCGTGTACAAGAACGTGAACAAGGTCTATGCCGACGACATCGACAAACTGGTTGATTTCGTCAACAACGGCACCGTGCAGATTGAGAAGAACGTTGGTAACTTCCCTGACACCATGAGCGAGGCCGAAGCCTTCAAACTCGGACTCATCCACAAGGAGGTTGTCGAAGTGCCTGCTTTGGAAAAGATTCTCGACATCGACCACAAAATCCCCGCCGAGAGCTTCAAGAACTTCCAGTATATCCCCTTCTCCAACAAGGAGAAAAAGTACGAGATCCAGACCGACTCCCTCTCCAGCAAGACCTACACCATCCCCGTGTACCGCATCGATGTGAGCCTTGACGACCTGCTCAACAACATGGACCGCTCCATCACCCCGGAGAATGCCGGTGCGTTGACCCGCCTTTGGAACAAGATTTTCTACAGCAACCTGTCGGAAGAGAAACAGTACCGCTCCCAATACGAGGGCATCTACATGGGTTCCCTCACCGAGGCCAGCACGGCCGGCAGCTGGGAATAAAACCGCATGAATGAACGATACATATAAACTATATGACAAGGAATCCATCCGCATTGCGCCGGATGGATTCTCGTTTTATAAGCTGGACGGCAGCAAAACGGAGTCCAAAACCTTCGCCAGTACCTCCGGCGCCCTGCTCTCCACCGAGGCTCCACAGTTCTTCGGCAACGCAGCGCAGGTCACGGTCGTTGCAGCCCAACAGGTCCCGATGCTCGTGCCCGCCGAACTCTACGACGCCGACAAGGACCGCGACTACCTCGCCCTGCAGTTCGACACCTCCAAACTCGGCGCCACCTTCACCGACGCGGTGGGTGCGTACCAGGCCGTCTATTTCCTGACGCAGAATGAGACGGACACCCTCAACCGGCTGCCTTTCCCGCACCAGACTGTGGCCGAAACTACCCTTTTCTACCGATTCCTGTGCGCGCAAGGCCATTCCGCCGCCCTGTTCGTGTCTGCGAACCCCGGATTCACGGACATCGTGGCCACGCAGAAGGAGGAGGTGCTGCTTATGAACCGCTTCCGTCCGGCCGAGCCCGAGGACACGCTCTACCACGTCCTTAACGTCGTCAAACAGTGCAATTTGCGCCAGCCCGCGCTCTATCTCCGTCCGTTCGGCGACAAGGACCGCAAGCTGCCGCAGTTGCTCAAAACCTACAACTTGAACCCCATTATCCTGTAGTTATGCGAATAATCAGTGGAAAGAACCGGGGCCGGCACATTGTCGCGCCCGCCAACCTGCCTGTGCGCCCCACCATGGACATGGGCAAGGAGAGTCTCTTCAATATCCTGAACAACTACTTCTACTTGGACAGCGTGCGGGTGCTCGACCTTTTCGCCGGCACCGGCAATATCACCTACGAGTTCGCCTCCCGGGGCGCTATTTCGGTCGTGGCCGTGGATGAGAGCCCGTTGTGCACCAAGTTCATCCAGAAGACCATCGACCAGCTCCAGTACAACGACCAGGTGACGGTCATCCGGCAGGATGCCTTCGCCTACACCGCCGCGTGCCGCCAGCAGTTCAACATTATCTTCGCCGACCCGCCCTACGACCTGCCCGACACTGAGAAAATCATTGACAACGTGTTCGAGCACAATCTGTTGCTCCCCGACGGCTGGTTGGTGATGGAGCATTCGGGCAAGCGCGACTTCTCGGAGCATCCGAAATTCTACGACCACCGGCGCTACGGAAAGCTGCATTTTTCCTTTTTTGTGAACATGTCTGAAGAAAACGAGGAAAGCGAGGAAAACGATGGAGAATGAGAAACGTTATCTGATTGTGGGATTGGGCAATGCCGAGCAGCAGTATGCCGGCACGCGCCACAACTACGGTTTCGAGGTAGCCAACGCTGTGGCGAAAGCCTTCAAGGCGGAGTTCAAGAGCGACCGGTTAGCCTATGTGGCCCGCGCCACGTTCAAGGGACGCGAGCTCGTCATCCTGATGCCCACCACCTACATGAACCTGAGCGGCAAAGCCGTAAAGCACTGGTTGGCAGCCGAAAACGTATCGGTGAATCACTGTTTGGTCATCTACGACGACATCGACCTGCCGTTGGGCATATTCAAGCTGAAACCCAAAGGGGGCGGCGGCACCCACAACGGCATCGGCAACATCATCGAGACGCTCGGCCACACCGATATCCCGCGCATGCGTTGCGGCATCGGCAAGGACTACGCCCAAGGCTACCAGGTCGACTACGTGCTGAGCCGTTTCTCCTCCGAGGAACTCAAGCTGGTCGAGCCCTGCATCGAGCGAGCCGTCAGCGCGGTGAAGTCCTTCGTCACCGTCGGCATGCAGATGACGATGAACCAGTTCAACACTAAGGAGACGGCACTGGCGAAGCAACTCACTGTTAGTGATGACAGTCCACAGTAACTAAGAAGAAAATAATCCTTAAGCAGTCCATTCCCCTCCTCTGGAGGGGTGCCCGAAGGGCGGGGTGGTAAGACAAAACGCGCGAAGCGCAATTAACCCCACATAAGGCGAAGCCGCAATGTGGGGTGCGCGAAGCGAGCTATAGAAAACAACAACGAGTAATCGATAAGACTATGAAGAAATGGATAACCATAACCGCAATACTGGTGGCGGCGATAACCGCAAGTGCGCAGAACTGGTACCAGTTCGGGTTCCGCGTCAACACGCAGTTCCCGCTGAACAGGGAATATGCCGATAACGTGCACCTCTCGACGTTGCGCACCGTGCATTTCGGGGGCTACTTCCGTGCCGGCAAGTACGTCTACGGCGAAATCGGCTTTGGGTATCAGTACTTCAAGAACATGTTCACCGTCACCCTTCCGGAGGGTGAGCAGGAAGACCTGGTGGAGACCCGCCATTTGGTGATTCCCATCAAGGCGGTCGGCGACGTTCCCATCACCCAAAAGATCCGGTTCATGCCGCATGTAGGCGTCGTTTACCAGCCGTTGCTGCAGGTGACGGAAAACATCTTGGGGTTTGACAAGAGTAACATCGAGAACCACCCCACCCTGCTCACAACGGGTTTTGACTTCCGGTTCGGGTTCATCACCTTAGGTGTCGATTACCGCTATTCATTCCACCATTTCTTCAAAGGTGTGGACGGGCAGCGGCCGCAGTACATCGGCATTTCTGCCGGTGTCATCTTCTAATCCACTCATTCACAGCGGCATGCAAAAATCAGCAGGAAATTGTCGGGCATTCGCGGAAAAAATGTATTTTTGCACCGCAATTTTGCAGGGAGCTTAGCTCAGTCGGTTCAGAGCACCTGCCTTACAAGCAGGGGGTCGCTAGTTCGAGTCTAGTAGTTCCCACGATGGAAAGGTCTTCGGGAGAAGGCCTTTTTTTTTGTCAAGTGATGCATAGAAAGAAAGTTTTATGCCATGCATACATGCTCATCCAAGGAAATACATTCTTGTGCACCGCCCAAGCGGGATTTTGTCGAGACGCAAAATTTTGCGTCTCCAAGATAAAAAGACCGGCATGTATGCAACAACTCATCGACTCAAAGGACAACGGGTTGGTCAAAATCGTGACAGGCTTGCGGCATTTGTTTTGCGGGGCTTTATCCCCAACGGAAAGCCTTTAACAGCCTCTCCATCTGCGAAATGGCATAGAGCGGACAGATCTGCACATGACGCACCGCCCCGTTGGCTTCCGGGTCCACATAGTTGAAAGTTCCGAAGTTCTCCAGCGAGCTGCGGGTGGCGTTCACGAGTCTCTTCTCACGCATGAACATCCAGAGGCTCTTCATGCCGCCTTGCGTCTCGGCTTTCACCTCAATAGGCAGAACAATCTGACGGTAGCTGGAGAGGTAATCCACCTCGGCCTGCGAGTTCTTCGCCTGACGCTGCCAATAGTACATCTCATGGCGGATATTCGGCGTGCGGTAGTGCAGCAGCTCCAATCCGGCCAGCATCTCAGCCATCGGTCCTTTGTTGACCAGATCGGTGACGCTGCTCGTCAGTATCCGCTCGGTGAGCTCCGAGATGTCGCCCGTGGTCATATTCAACAGACGCAGCATCAGTCCAGTATCCAGCAACAACATCTTCTGGTACGATTTGTCGGCTTCGCTGCCTAAGGGGAGGCCGTTGCCGTTGCCGTCGCTATGCGTCACAGGTATCACTATCCCGGCTTTGGTGAGCATATCCAGTGCTTTCTTCACCTCGGCGGCTTTGTAGTTGCCCTCCACGGCGGAGTAAACGAACTTCTTCGTGGCCTGCACGGCAGCGCTTCGCATGGTATTACGAAGCAGAATGGGATCGATTTTCTTGCGGTATTTCGGGAAGTCATCCTCGTAGGTCACCACGATGTCGTCCTGCACCTCCTGACAGGCCAGATAGTCGTGCGTCTCCACCCATTGGGCCACCGCTTCGGGCATTCCGCCCACAAGCAAGAAAGTCCGTGTGAGGCCCACCAGTTTCTCATGAAGCGGCTGCGGTAACGGCTGGGAGGAGGAGGCTCCGTTGCGGGCGTCCATCAGCAGTTGTTCACCGTTGGCAACGAGGAACTCGTCGAAGGTCATCGGAAACATGAACATTGAATGAATGCGGCCTACACCGAAAGAAGAAAGGTCTTCAAGGGCGAACTCCAGCAGTGAGCCGGCAGCCACCACATGCAGATCGGGAAGGTCTTCCTTAAAGAACCACAGCGACATGATGGCTTCAGGACAGGCTTGCACTTCGTCCAAGAAGAGCAGGGTCTTTCCTGGTTCTATGCGCTTGCCAGCCATTGCCGAAATCTGGGAGACTATCGCTTTCACGTCGATGTCTTTCACCTGAAACAGTGGGATATAGGAGGCCTGCTTCTCGAAGTTGATCTCCACATAACTCTCGAAGTTTTCCGCCAGATGGCGGACGGCGGTTGACTTGCCCACCTGACGGGCACCCCTGAGCAGCAACGGCTTATGCATCTTGCGCGACGCCCATTCTGAGAGATAACTATCTATAAATCTTGGATAATACATTTTTTCTTGTTCCGATTTTTTTCGAATGCAAAAATACGAAAAATATTTTATCCAAGGAAATAAATCTTCAAAATAGGACAAAATCCAAGGAAATAAAAATATGAATTTTGACAAAATCCAAGGAAATAAATCAAGTCAGTTCCGCCACCTCCTATCGTCGGCGGCGGAATGGTGCGCGCATTCGGGGTGAAAAAACGCGAACAACTTCTTTCCTAAGTCTTTGAGTGATGCTCCGAGGTGATACACCGTGTCGTCGATGATGAGAAATCGGTCATGGAAGCGGTCGCATTCCCTAACGGTTAAAGGCGGGTACTGCCGATTGTGTCGTTCGATGTCCAAGGTTAGTGTTTCTGTAACGCGTCGCGTGACAATCTCCGCCGTTACACCATCTGCCCGCTTCGCCAACATCAGAAGCACCGAGTCATCGATATAGTTGTCGATGAGGATGATGCGCCTTTTGGCAGAACGTATCAGGTCGGAGGCGAAAGCGTAGGCATCAAAGATCTGGCCGTCGAAAAAAACACCTTCCACGGGCGGCAGGGCAGTTCGTACGAAGAACCCGATTTGCTCTTCGGTTTTGATGACACGCTGCTCCAAGCGTTCAATCCGTTGGTTTACTGTGTAACCGTGAAGGAGGTACTCTTTCAGTACTGAATTTGCCCATTGACGGAATTAGTGGCGTTTTTTGAGCTAACACGATAGCCTACCGATAAGATGGCGTCTAAATTATAATGAATTATTCTCCTTGTAACCTTTCTATTTCCCTCAAATCGAACTACCGAGATTTCCTCGGTAGTTGCTTCTTGTTCAATTTCCATTTCTGCGTATAAGTTCTTTAGGTGGAAGCCAATGTTATCTTGGGAGCATCCGAACAGCAAGGCCATCTGTGATTGTGTCAGCCACACTGTCTCGCCCTCCATGCGCACCTCCAATTTGATGCTGTTGTCCGGTTGGTAAAGGATAATCTCGCCAGTGTTCGTGGTTTGTTGTCCGTTCTCTGCTGTTATTTCATTTTGTTTCATAAGATTTTTTTATTTTGAATTTTAATAATTCGAGACTGCAAACATACAAAATTCTTCCGGGAAAACCAACGGCAAAATTAATTTAACTAATTAAAAATCAAACATATAAAAATGACATTTTTCGATATGAAAGTTGCAAATTGTAAAAAACGCACGAAGAAGTTTAGGCCTGCGCATCGAGCTAGACGGGCGGATTTTCGGAAGATTTTGGAAGGGATAGGGGCAAAGCATAGGTGCAGCCGCATCCCAGCGGATGGAACTTTCCGCAACACCCCGTCCTTGCGTGTACGGGGCTCCGTTTGACCGCCAAGTGAGAACGAAAAAGCCTCGCATTAACGAGGCATACGCATTAACGAAAGAGCTTTGCAAGTACGGGCCAAACGGAATCTCGGACTCGCAAGGGGATAGAGCGGCGAAAAACGCAGACCGGTCAATAGTAGATGGTATACTGCAAATGTTTTCTATGCCGCCACCCAGCCATAACCTTGCACCGCCATGTCGATGAAGTGGTTCATCAGGAGGTTGGTCTTGGTGCTGAACACTTCACGGTCGTAAGATTCGGGAAGATCGTTGTTGAGGGATACTTGAATAAGGCCCAACACCTTTTGTTTGGGCTGCTCGTCTTTGTACCAGTCCACAACCATCACCTTGTCCTTTTCTTCCTGAAGCTTCTTGTAAAGATTCTTCGCCGCTAACTTCACTTTCTGTTCTTCGGCCTGGGTCAGTTTACGGTCTTTGATGAGCAGATCAAAGATCTCCAGTTCTTCCTCTTCCAAATCCATTTTGGTAGCGCGACTCTGCTCTCGTTTCAGGCTTTCAATGAGTTCGAGCAGTTTCTCGTAGTAGTCTTCGTTCTCGCTGCCGCCAGCGTTGTAACGGTCGATAATGCTCTTGTAACGTTCCGAGAACCGGATTCGGGTGCAATTCTTGTTGATCATCTGTTCCAAAGCTTGCTCGATGTAAACGCGAAGCTCCCTGATTTCAAGGGCTTTATACGGCGCAGCTTCGATGGCCTTGCGGAGACCATCCACTTCCAGTTTGCTCAAGTCTATAACCTTCCCCTCGTGGATGACGTATTTACTCTTGTCTTCCGCATCTTTGGATGTGACGCTTGTGTCTAAAATATCGGCCATCTTAGCCTTTGCACGATTCAGTTTCTCATCATCAATCTGATTGTAGAACAAACCAACAAGGTACATGATGGGAGTGAATTTCTCGTTGGACCAGTTCTTTTCAAAAATTTCAGGCTTGGCGGCATCATAGAGGTTTTCGAGCAGGTTGGTGAGCACATTGAAGCGGTCTTTCCAGTCGTCTCTCTCCAAAATGCGGTTGTAGGCCGTGCGGTACATCTCGACCCGATTCAAGGTGTCCGTCTCTGCCAGAATCTTGTCCAAACTGATACCAATACGTCCCAAGAATTTGTCGGTTTCCGTGACACACTGGTCGATATTCTCGAGCAGCTGGTCGATGTCCTTTGCGGGGTACTGCGAACCGTCAGCCCCAGTGGCGTATTCCGAGAGGGCCTTCTGCATGTATTTGAAAACGTTGACATAATCCACGATGATACCGCAGGCCTTGCCGGGAAATACACGGTTGGCACGCGCTATGGCCTGCATCAGGGTGTGATTTTTCATGGGCTTGTCCAAATACAACGTGGAAAGCGACGGTACGTCAAAACCGGTTAACCACATAGCACACACAAACACCAACTGAAGCTTGTCGTTCTTGTCTTTGAAACGGTCTTCAATGTCCTTTCCATCGGGCGTGATCTCATTCATTTTCTTGCGATGCGGCGCAATTTCCAACCCTTTGTCATGGAATTTCTGCACCTCGTCGGCTTCCTCGCTCACCACGACAGCCATCTCCACATTGTCCATATACTTCAAGCGCTGGGTCAGTTCCTCGCGCTTCTTGGCATCCTTTTCGGCATTTCTTTCCTTGATGAGCGCTTTCTTCTCTTCTTGCCAGTAGTGCTGCACTTTGTCGTACATCTTGACAGTGGTGTATTTGTCCACACTCACCACCATGCCTTTGCCCAAGAAACCACGATGCGGGAAATGATGGGCGATGTCTTGCGCAATCTTATCCAAACGCTCATCGCGCTTGATGACCTCGATGATCCGCGAGGATGAGTTTTCCAACAGGTATTGCTCGGATGCGTTAAGTTCTTCTTCTTCCACAATTCTATCCACATCGGTATCGAGCCAGTCGTTTTCCAAACCCACCTCGGGAACGCGGCGCGAGTAGAACAGCGGAACCGTGGAACCGTCGTCAATCGACTGCCCGAAGCTGTACTCCGACACATAGTCGCCAAACCATTGATTGGTCAGTCGTTTGCTGCCAAGCAGCGGGGTTCCCGTAAAGGCGATGTAGTTGGCGTTGGGGATGCCGGTGTGCATATTCTCGGCAAACTGCTTGTATTGCGTGCGATGGGCTTCATCCACCAACACGAAGATGTCGTCGCGGTCGGAGAGCAGCGGGTATTTCTTGGTCTTGTCGTAGCCGAACTTGTGTATCAACGTAAAGACCATCGGCTTGTTGGTAGAGAGGAACTCACGCAGCTGCGACGAGTTCTTCGGCTGACATTCCTCCTTGGGACCAATCACTTCCGTGCGGACAAAGGTCTTGTGTATCTGGGTGTCGAGATCGTCGCGGTCGGTAATCACCAGGAAGGTGAAGTTGCCTTTTAGCTTGCGGCGCACCTTCCGGACAAACATCACCATCGAATAGCTCTTTCCGGAACCTTGCGTGTGCCAGAATACGCCCAACTTGCCTTTCAACGTTTTGCGTTTCTTGACATTCTCCATCAGGTTATTCACGCCTAAATATTGGTGGTTTTTGGCGATAATCTTAATCTGCTTGTTGTCGAAGAAGATAAAGTTCTCGATGTAGTCAATCAGGCGTTCCTTGCGGAACAAACCGTCTATCAGGTAAAGAATCGACGATCCCTCTTCGGCAATCTTCTTGCGGTCCACCTTCTCTTTCTCGTCGTTCACGTGCAACCACTCGAAGAAGAATTCATATCCGGCATTGAAAGCGCCCAGCTTGGTGGTGAGCCCGTTGGAGAGCACGCAGATTTGGTTCAGCGCGAAGATGTTGGGGATGTCTTCACGATAGCTGCAGAGGTTTTTGTTATAGGCCTCCTCCACTTTTACGGTAGAGTTTTTCAATTCGATGAACACCAGCGGAAGTCCGTTCACAAACAGCAGCACATCAGGGCGGCGGTAGCGGTAGTGCCCTTTGATCCACATCTGGTTGACGGCGGTGAAGTCGTTTTCCAATGGCTGCTCGAAATCGATTAGCTTCACAATCACGAAATCGTCCCGGCCATCCACACGCGTATTGACTTTGATGCCGTTGCGAATCTGATTGTAGAGCTTATAGTTGGTCTCCACAATGTCGGTCCCGGAAAAGTCTTTTCGGAGGTCTTTGGCCACCGAGTCAATAATCTCTTGGTCAACATCGGGATTGATGTGCTTCAAGCTGGAGCGCAGAATTTCAGGCAGCACGCATTCTGCGGAATTAGCGCGTCCCGTACGGGCAACCTCGTCCTGCTGTTCCACCGCCGGGTCGCACTCTATCCAGTTCCACTTCAGGGCTACAAGCCGTTGGAGCAGGGATTGTTCTATATCGTCTTCGCTGATAAAGGATTTCATATCGTATCTATTAGATATTTTCGCTTTCAATTTCGTCAGATATAACATCATCGGGATGACCGTCCGGCACACCAGCCCACCAGCGTTTGACGCAGTATCCCTTTAATTCCTCTGTTCTATCTATTACATCTTGTTTTGCAAATGTTTGATTTGCAATAATATCACTTGCAAGTTTTTTTGTCATCTCAAAACCACTTTTGTCGTATCCTAATTCAACCTTTAACAAAGGAACTTTCTTTTGTATGGTTGAATTAAGAGACTTTTCCAAAAGCGACAAATTGCCTATACGGTGTTCGTATGAAACAAAGTCCTCCATATCCTCAAAGCCTAAACTTTCAGGTTGAAAATCTGGTGTTTGAGATAAAATGTGTTCTATAGTCGGAACGGTTGACACAATGTCTTTTAATTCTTGCAAAGAATATTCATTGTTTCGTATCGATTCACAATAATTCACAAAAATGTAAGGCAATGCACCATTAGGATAAATATTTACACTCAAACTCGCGTTAAACTGATCTTTGCTCATCCATTTGGTATTGAACCACAACAGCCAGTTTTGTATTTCAATATCAGTCTTTCCATTAATTGAGCTTACAAATTTCACAATGTCCGCTTTTGGATCAGTGCCTCTTGTTTTATATACTCGAACATCTATTAATTCGACTAAATCGAAGAACTTTTTGCCGATAAATTTAGGTCCAACCAGGTTTTTCTCCAGGACTCCCTTCTCTTGTAGTTTGACAATAAGCGGATAAAGTGTAGCAGATAGATTTAAGATAACAAATAACTTGTAGTACTTAGTATCCGTGCCTACTCTGGAAATAATATCTCTGAGATTTAAAAAGAAAGACTTTAGACTTCCGATATACTGGTTGATAAAGGTTGCCATTGCATCCTTGAAATCACTTCCTTTTCTAATTTCAGTTAGTTTTTGTTTAATAGTCTTGAGCACATATTCGGCCGATGGCTCATAGTTGTCGGGAAAATAGGTTACATAGTGGTAACTCAGAATATTGTCTTCCGTAAAATTCTGACGTTTGATCAGATTAATCCCTATTCTGTCTCCACCGTTGTATTTGATTGAATCATACAATTCGAAAATATCGCTGAATACTGCGTTAATTGAATCATCGTACTTCTTGTCTAAATACTTGTTGGAAAAATAAATGAGTAAACTCTTTATTTTCTCCATGTTCGACAAGGATTTGCCTCTGTCATTTACGGTTTGGAATATTCGAATGGCATCGCCTTCCGAGTTTTCAATAAACTCCATAATCTCAAGATTCCCGATTGCATCAAGAAAACGTTCGGGTTCTTGAATGTTTGCAATCTGGAATTTCATTTCTTCGACGGCCTCTAACATATAGCGTTGACTCTTGTTCTGTGGAGTTGCTGACGTATTTCCGTCTAATAACTGCTGAAATAGTTGCACATCTCTTTCCAAAGGTTTCAAGCTGTACTGAGCTCCTTTTTTGATGTAGTGCATTTTCTGATAAATCCTTGTATCGCTATCTTGAATGTTTTGTAGAAGTTGGGCAATGAGTAAGGTTATTGTTGTTAGACGCTGTTGCCCATCAACTACAAAGAATTTTTTCGGATCAGTGGCGCACTTGGAAAGAACAACTGTTCCTATATAGTGAGATGAATTTGAGTCAATAGCTTCTTTGATGTCTTCAAACAATTCGCGTATATGCTGTTTTTCCCATGCATATCCTCGCTGATACCTTGGTATTTCAAAATATCTGTCATTAAATAGATCTGTTATTTTTGTCGTTGCCATAGTTCTATATTGGATTATTCTTTTACGTTCACTTCAAGTTTGCCGCTCATCAGTCGAGGGAGTAACAGGTCGCGCTGACGGGTGAGGTTTTCGTTTTGCATTGCAAGTTGATTTATCTCCTTAAGCAATGGGACAATTTGTTTCTCAAATGACAACATCAGTTCTTTAGGTGGAAGCATAAGGATACCTTTCTTCAGGAAAGCTTCGAATTTGAAGTTGATGATACCTGTTGACTGCAATTGATATCTGTCGATGATACGGGTGTCGTATAAATAATGCATCCAATAGTAGAAATAGTAAGGAGAAATCTTGTTCATTTTGAGTCTTATCAACTTGCAGAAACTCGCACATATCACTTTCCCGTCTTCAAAACGATTTATCATGTCCTGCGTAACTAAGATAGTACGGCCAACAGGTTGTTCTGATGTTCCACCTGAAATCTCAAGAACAATATCGCCATCTTGAAGTTGACGTGACTTATAATTACTTGTTTTATGATAACGTCTAGGACAAGTTGACAAATCATAACGCCACACATTCGGAAAGTCTGCGCCTCTAATTACACTTGCCGAAACAGGAAACTCTTCGGTTTTTTCATCATTTCCCCAGCCACCTCCTATATAATCTTCAAATACCTCATTCATAGTGGTTACGGTAAATGAAGAGGGTATCTTTCCAATTTTGGAGTCAACATGATTCACTTTTTCATGCCCTGGGAACCTGAACCGCACAAACCACTCCTTATACAAATTCTCCGCCATCTGCTCCAACAACCGTATGCGCTTGTTGTTGTTCTCTATCAGATTGTCGTACGCGGATAGGATGGAGGCTATGCGGCGCTGTTCATCTTTGGTAATATCAGGAATAAATGTACGGCGTAACAATTTGAAATGTCTCTCATAAAATCCCGTTTTATTATAAAAGCATAAGAGAGCATAATAATAGTATCGAGGATTTCCACACTCTTCATTAACCTTTAAAATTTTGATACCATCTGCACCTTGTACGAATTTGAAATCAATATATTTAATGCTCTCTGTATGATCCCCAAAGACAATATATGGCGGTGTTTGTAACTTCTTATCATCACAATTAGTGTATCCCAAAATAAACGATTCATCTTGAGATACAACTGGATATAAGCCCTCGGAGCAAATATCGCTTTTTGCTATTTTTATTGATGGACTTATAGTTACCATCTTTTTGTCAGCAAGTAGTTCCCGTATTCGGACATATTCCATAATCATATCCTCCCAAACAGTTCTTTCATATTTTTCTCAATCTCCTGCTGCAACTTCAACGCTTCGGCGTTGAGTTGCGAGAACTCGGTATTCAAGCCCTTCATCGTGTCGGCAAACTCCTGCTCGGTCATTCCGTCGTCCTCAATCACCACGCCCACGTAGCGGCCAGCGTTCAGCGAGTAGTCCTGGTCTATGATTCCGTCTTCACCTTCGAGTTTTGCCACTTTGCACAGCCCAATCACATCCTTGTATTTGCCTTCGGGCCAGCGCTCCAAGAGCCAGTCCGCTTCGGCTTGTTTTCCTGCGGCTTTGTATTCATCCACCAATGCCCAGAAACTGTCAGAGTCACCCTCGTACAAACGGCTGATGACACCGAGGTTCTTAATCTGCTCTTCCGAGAACTTGCGGTGGGCGCGGTCAACTTGCGTGAAGATATTGCGGGCGTCGACAAAGAGGATCTCGTCCTTGCGCTTGCGCTCCTTGTTGAAGAACCACAAGGTGGCGGGCAGCGTGACGGTGGAGAACATATTGCTGGGCAGCGTCACCATCTGGCTGATGATGCCGTCCTCTATCATCTTCTTACGGATTTCCAGCTCCGAGCCGCCAGCATCGCTGGCCGAGTTGGCCATCACGAGCGCCGCCTTGCCGTGCTCGTTCAGCGAGGTGGCAAACAAGCCAATCCACAGATAGTTGGCATTAGGCACCGTCTCTTTCTTGTCAGAAGCCTTCTTGGCACTCTTGGTTTTGTTGCGCGGTACGCCGTAGGTGTTGAACCGCTTGTCCTCAATCACCTTGTCCACCACCACCTCGTCCACGTTGAACGGCGGATTTGCCATCACGTAGTCGAAACGCCCGAAAGCGTTATGCGGGTCGGAATAGAAAGAATTGGCTTCGATGATGTCACCACGCACGTTGTTCAGCAGTAGGTTCATCTTGGCGAGTCTCACGGTATCGGGATCTTTCTCCACACCGTAGCATCGAAAATTCATCATGTTGCTGTTGGAAGCATTATGGCGATGCATATAGCGGGCCGCCTGCACAAACATTCCGCCCGATCCGCACGCGGGGTCGAGAAACTTCTTGTCGCCCGTAACCGGCTGAAGCACTTCCACCATATATTGCACCACAGAGGCGGGCGTGTAGAATGCGCCTCCTCCTTGCCCTTCGCTCAAGGCAAACTTGCCCAAGAAATACTCATAGATTTCGCCAAAAAGGTCAATGCTGATGTTTTCGGGTATGTCCTTGAACACACGGATAATCTTGCTGAGCAACTCCGGCTCGTCATCCGGCACTAACTGCCCATACACCTCTTTCGGAAGCACACCGTCCATCTTGGCGTTCTCTTTCTCGATGGCTTCCATCGCCTCTTTCACCAATACGGCTTTATGAGCGGTGTCCGGCGCTTCGTTAATGGTGTCATAATAGGCGCATTCAGGGAGGAAGAAACCGCACTTTTCGATGGCCACGTCCTTATACGGCTTTTCCATACGGGTGCCCTTGCACTTGGCATATTCCTTGTCGATTTCCTGCTTGTGCTGTTTGAAAAGGATGTCGGCATAGCGCAGGAAGATAAGCCCCAAGATGGGCTGCCCGTATTTGTTTGGACCAAGATGGGCACCCGAGCGCAACATGTCGGCGGAGTGCCAGAGGTCGTCCTTTAATTTCTTCAAATCAGAATCAGTCATTCAGCAATTTTTAATCCGCAAAAATAGCATTTTTCGGAATAAAAATTGCTGGAAACGCTATGTTTTTTGCAACTGCCTTAGGAGGTGCGGCATCCCTGCCGCACAGAGGTCGCCAGGGAATGGCGACACTCCTGCAAACCGACAGAATAACAGTCGTTATAGAGCAGCGGCCAAACAAGTTGATGCAACGGGCTATAACATAGATGAATTGATTGACAGAATTAAAAACAGAATCAAATAGATCACTTCGCCATCAGATACTCCACCACCGCAACCCAATTCGGGAACCTCTCCGAGCCGAAGTGGATAACCTCACCCGTGAATTTGTCAACCCCGCACTTGTCCGGTCGGTCATCGATGAGATAATCTCCGTGGCAAAGGTTCTTATGGTGGGTAAGGATGAGCCGTTTGTAGAAGACATCGTCCTTTTCACCGCCGAAGTGCTTCTTCACCCACGCCAACTTGTCGTTACATGCCGTGGGGTTCTTCCACGGGGCGGTGGAGAGAATGTAAACATCGTATTTCTTGGCCAGTTTTTTCACGGCATCAATTGCATCATCCATCGGTTCCATCAGTGCGAAAATGCCCGGCACATCGTCGTAATGCGCCTCGTGTTTGACACCGTCGCTGTCGTAATATTCACCGTATTCTTGTTTTGTCGCTTCGTCCAGCTTGTCAATACCAGACTTGAATTTGACAAGGACGTTGTCCATGTCGAAGAAAAGGATTGGCTTATTCATATCTGAAATTATTTAAAAGAATAATTTGGAAAACAACGCGGCAAAGTTACAAAAACATCAAACACTCAACACATGTGGCAAACTTTTTTCTAAACAAAATCACCACGCGGGGGACGAGGTGCTGTTCAGCAACTCATGCACTGCTCCATGAACCGGATAATAGATCAGAGCGTGTGTGACATCAATATTGTTGGCCTTCAGGGCTGAGGCGTATGCAGAGAGCTGAGGCAATTTCTCTTGGGTGTAGTTGTGCAAAGACACTCCCTGGTAAGGCTTGTAGTCCACCAATACGCAGTGTTGCTTACCATTTTCATCGGTGTAGAACCACAACAAGTCCATCTCGCCACGCAGGGTCTGCCCATTGTCCAGTGTTAGTTGGAAAGGATACTCACGCTTGACCATGTCATTATCCTTTTGCGGAAATTTACACCGTAATTGTTCATACAACCAGTCGGCGGAACCAATGATGCCATCTACATAGTCAACAAGCTTATTGGTCAGACCATAACCGCTGATGACACGAATGGCAGCTGCCTTATTCTGTTGATCCTGCCCCGGCTGATAGACGGCAAAAATGTCGTGGATGCAACTGCCAATTTCATCATAATCCTTTCCCCACCCTCTGTGCTGAATTTCCTTTCCTTTTTCTTTCCATTCCTCGTGATTGGTATAGCCGGCAAAACTTTTAAGTTTGCTGGGCGACAGATAACGTTTTTCAAATACGGAATGAGAAGATGGCTTTTCCTGCATGTTATACGTGTCGGAGCAATCTGCAGCATTTATCTCTTCCGGGGCGGTCAAGTTGGTGAGTGTGGGTCTATATTTTTCTTTGTCAACTGTACTACTTGTTTCTTCAGAATGATTAAAATCTCCCCAAATATAATCCTGTGTCGGATTGTTCACCCCAATATTAATCAGCCAACTATATTTTTGTTTATAGCCAAAAGTGACAAGCTTGTCTTTCGCTCGTGTCATGCCTACATAAAGCAGTCGACACTCCTCGCTGACGGTTTTATTCTTTAAGGGTTTGTATATAGGAAGTTCCACAATGTTGTTTAGCACGACAGCAGGAACGTTGCTTCTTGAACTACTAAGTATAAACGGGAAAAAGTGAATATAATACTTCTTGTTGAAAGGATCTGTTTTGGTGGATTGATTAGGAGCAACGTCATCGGTCAACTCCATTTCCCTCACTTTCATGATGTTTTTTCTGATAAAATCGTTCTGTTCAAGAACATTATTATCCAAACTGTGCAGAATCACCACAGGCCACTCCAAACCTTTTGCAGCGTGATAGGTAAAGACCTTGACTGTGTCTGATATGTTGTCTTTTTCCTTATCGGGTTCATTGATTTTCAGATAGTTGACAAAACCACTGATGGAGCTTCCTTGCCCCATTTGCAGACACATCCGGTCATAGTCCTCGGCCAGGTGTTGTAAAGTGGATAGATTCTGCTGTCTGATATGCTGGTCGCCCCATTTGGCTGTCAAGGCGGGGAGATTGCATTCGTAAATCAAAGCCCTTACCATTTCCGGAATCGACAAATCTCTATATCTGCTTAACTGTTTGCGCAGACGTGACACATAATTCGCAATTTCATCGTCTTCCAACTCGACATCCATGTCTTCATCTGAATCATCTATGTCGAATGTCACATCCTCGTTTGAATCATCAATTGTCTCTTCGGCGACATCTTCCTCTTTTCCGCTGTCGGTTCCGGAAGTTTCTGTATTAACCTCTTGACTGGAATCATCAACTTCCTCTACTGGTGAGGTTTTCACATTACAATGCCAACAGTCATCTTCTCCCTCTTTCAGTCCCAGCACATAATTAATTCGATCCTTTAGGATCTCCTCTGTTGATTTGCCCCATAACAGTCGCATCAAGTCGGCCAAAAGATGTTTATCAGAAGGATTTTGGATAAAGCGCAATAGGACAATAACCAATTGGACTTCGACACGTTGCAAAATATCATCTTCCGGTTCTGAAACTGGAATGTTTCTTTGCCGGAGTGCCTTTACAATGGTTTTGACAGGGCCCCCTTTTCGGCACAGAATAGCGATATCACGAGGTGTTATAGCACTTGGATCTTCATCCATTTGCCCTTTATGTACTGAAACTTTTGACTGTAACAGTTTTTCCACTTGAACTGCTAATGCCGCAGCCGCTTTTGTCTGGTTACTCTCCCCACACTCCCAATGCTCAATGGCATCCGTGTCCAGTTTGTCGTCTTTAAAATGCGGATCGAGTTTGATTAACAATTGGTTGATTCCATAATCCACAAAAGGTTTGTAAAAAGTATCATTCACCAGTTCGACCAACTTTGCCCGCGAACGCCAACTTTCCACTAAACGGCCGGTTCCCAACTTGTTGTCACCTTCTTCTTCATGGATTTCAGCATCTTCATAAAAACGGAAACTCTTTGACAAAGAGTTCACCAGTTCGGTGTCGGCGCCACGGAAACCATATATGGCTTGCTTGGGGTCTCCTACCCAGACTGAATGTCCGTTGTTGATGGCGATCAATTCGGATAGCTGGTTGAAAATCTTCAGTTGGATAGGGTTGGAATCCTGAAACTCATCCACCAAAATAAGTCGATAGTGGTTACTGATATAATCCCGAACTTCACTTTCGTTTTCGAGCAGATGCAGGAACAGTTGTTCCATATCATTGTAAGAGATGATGCGATTGATTTTTTTGTAATTTATAAAATCCTCACGCCACTCTTTCGCCACATTGAAGATAGATTTCACAAAAGGTTTCAAAACATCAAGGTGAGAGACGGATGCCGCATAATTATTCATGGTGGCGCACAACCAGGAATAGCTTGAAGCGGCTTCTGATTGTGCAAGTTTTGTAGGTGATACAGGGTCTTCTTTTGTCAATTTTTGAATGTCCAACCAGCATTGGCGATTCTGTTCGGATAGTACATAAAGTCTGTCTGCTTCTATAGCATGTCTGTCTGCCTTGTCGTCTGGTTTTGTGCTTTGTTTTCTGCAATAATCACGATATTCAGCTAATGCATTCTTGATCTTATTAATATCTGGAACAGATTGGTCAAATACAGCATCAAGCATTTTATAATTCTTGTCAATGCTTGTCTGAATTTCGTCCACACCATAATACTCCATCTTCTCCACCACGTCATTTAGATATTGCTGCCAGAACTGATAGTCGGGACGTCCAAAAGAATCATTGATCTCAAAATAGTCGCGAAAACGACGGAAATTATCCAAGTCGGATTGTCGTTTTAGTTTTCCCGTATCGTCTGTGTCACTCATGATGCGGTTTAGAGACTGGTTAAGGTAGAATTCCTCATCACGTTGTGAGATGACTTGAATATCAGCGCCATAATCCAGTAGATACCAAAATTTCTTGACAAATCTCAAAGCGACGGAATGCACGGTTCCGATGGTGGCGCTGTCAATTTGTGCTGCCGCATCCAAACTGGATTTCTCATTGGCATTTTCAGGGTCATCACCAGCAAGAATCCTATTTCGGGCTTTCTCACGAAATTCAGTGGCTGCCAATTCCGTAAAAGTGGTAAGAATCACTTGAGATGGTTTCACATTTCCCTTCTCCAATCGCTCTGACAAAATTTTTGTCAAGGTGAAGGTTTTTCCGGAACCCGCGCCGGCATTGATATAAGTTACGTTTTTCATTTTAGTCTGCCTTTTAAAATTGAATGGGATGTTGCTGTTTCCGACGGCTCTTTTTCTTGGTTAACAAACGTGTTCTTTACACTTGGACGGAGTACCTTCTCCGATGATTTGTTGATTTGTGTAATAATCCTTCTCGCACCTCTGCCTTCTCCTATTTCCTCAGTCTCCAAAGGACATAGATTCTTTTCTTTTTGGTCAGCAAAGTAACAATTTGGCACATCCTTCATGTCCATCATTTCCGCCTCCTCTATATGACCTTTGCGAATTTCTTTCATACGGTACGAGTATGATGCTTTTATTTTCTCATATAAACCAGTGCTGTCCTTATCTATTTTTTTGATGAGGGTCGAATCGGGTATTTCCTCGAAGTCATAAGTGACAAGTTGTTTCTTGGGCATCAGATAATAACCAACCCCTGCAACACCCTTGCCCTGCTTTTCATATGTAGTGAGTACAGTTTGGCGATAGAGTTCCAATTGAATAGCATTACACTTCTGCATTTTTTCGATGTACGACTTTCCCATACTCCATTTGAAGTCAAAAATGACATAATTGCCAGTATCGTTGATAAGCAGCAAGTCTATTCGTGCACCGAAAGGACCAATTCCCTCTATTTCGAATTTATCTTTTTTATTTTCGGGAAAATTCTTTTCGCAATCTTCAGGTTTGAGATTCAGTTGCTCCATGATGTCAATAAGAGCCAGCACACTATCTTTCAATTGCCATTTGAAAACATGCAACTGTGATGCATTCTCTGGTTGGCGCAGTATGAGTCCAGTGGCATCGATGGCCTCCTCCAAACGTTTTTTGAATTCAGTGTCAACGATTGCTCGCATTTTTTTCAATTCTCTATTGCTGTCCTCAATCACATGTTGGAAAAAATAGTGCGCCACCAGCCCCAAGGTAAGGTATGTGTTCTTCAATTCTTCATCAACGGGATTTGGCAAATCAGCCACATACTCCATGACGTAATTGAATGGGAAATAGATGAGCGTGTCAATGGAGGTGTTACTCTCTTTTCGCCCTTGGTATGCAATATTTCCCAATTCATAATAGAATTGAGAATTAAAGCAGTCTATTATTTTATCAGGGGTATTATTTATTGGTCTTAAGCCATTAAAGAGTTTATCAACTGTCGTTGTCGGCAATCCGCTCTTACAATGATACCGCAGTTCTGCCACCATACTGTGTTCTCCTAATCTTGTTGTGCCATCATAGAGACTCTTCACAAGAATCACCTGTGCTTTCACTTTGTTGAGCAAGCGGATGCGCTCACTACGCAATAATTTCAGGTGTTGATAAAAATCCGGAAGAGTCACTCCATTTTGGCTAAGATACTCTCGTTCTTCTGTGTTGAGAAAATCATAGGGGTCGGATTCCATGTCCTCCGCTTGACAGTCGAGCCAAATGAGTGTACTGGCGGGAACCGCCATGCTGCGAATGTCGTTGATGACATTCATCGACCCTTTTTGAGGTTGATGGAGCGTATAACTCATAGGACGATATATTTGCATGACAAGTTTTTCAATATCAACATATTGTAATTTGTCTTGCAAAGTTTTAACTGCGGTCATCAACGAGGAAAACATCAACGACAACTCATGTATTTGTCGATTATATGCTTCGGGGAGATCTTTTATTTGTTTGAATCCTTGAAGCCATTTCTCTATCTTCTCAATGTATGCGACAAGTTCATCTTTTGGAATTCCATCTGCATAAGGTTTGCGTATAACATCAAGAAATGGCATTTTTTTGCTTTTAGCTTGAGCTGTGGCTTTACCCTCCTTGTTCAAGAAGGTATAGTTCTCTATCTCGTTGTCCCAATCATCAAGGTTTTTCCCCGTGGCATTTCCTTCTTCTCGTAGTTTTTTTTCACCAAACCCGCCGTTTTTAGTCAGCAAGAAAGCTAGGGCATAGCGAAGCTTCGTCGGAATGGGGCTCATTGGCAGGCGTAAATAGGAGACAAGATTCTGCAAATTGAACGGGCGAGCGAACACGCTCATACTTAATTTGAACAACTGCAGCAGTTGAGGATTGCTCCGCACAAGCGAGGAATGAACTGCGGGCATATCCCATGTAAATAAAGTGTGATTAAGTCGTACATTGTCACGATTAACTATCACAGTTTCAGTGGGCAGATCGCTTACTTTCGCCACCCATTCGTAGGCATCGTTCAAGTCGGCGAATTCAAGCATTTTGAACTTTTCCACATCCAGTTTTTGAGTTTTGTTCTCCTCGGGAACTGACTTGGTGATTATAACACCTTTATTCTCAACATCATTTAGAGTAAGTTGTACCAAAGCGGGAATTTCACTCCACGGACAATCTATTTGTATTTCTTTAATGCTTTTCGCGACTGTCTTGTCTTTTTGACAGGCATCGTAAACATCCCGCCATAGATCAGCGACACCCAAAACCTTGAAGTCCGCTTCTATGGCCGCCAACAATGATAGTTTTGGGAAATTGCGTGTCGATGCTTGAACCGTTTTATCCCAACCAGCCATAATAAGGTCATCCCTCCATCGCATCAGTTTGGAGGCCACACCTATAGGATCAACTTTAGATGCCTTCTCAAAAGGAGTTTGGATTATGTGCTTTTGCATGGCATAGAGATAATTCGCTTCGCGTTCAACATCGGACATGGGCTTGTTTCTGATGCCAACCCGTAGGCCCAATTCTTCTAGCAACCCCATTGTACCGACATATTTAACCCCCATCATTGCCGGCTGGTCGCCGAGGAAAATTTCGCCATCGTAATGCGGACTGTAAATGATTTTCATAAAAGTAAAATTACAAAGTTATCAAGATGCAAAGATACAATTATTTCAGAACAATAATGCTGTTCCCGCATACTGTCAAAAGATTTTCTTATGACATGGCAAAGATGGTCATTTTTTCCATGCTAGAAAATAATTGCGAGTAGCAGAAAACTGATCATTCAAAAAAAATGTATTTTTGCCGCCGGATGAGAAAGAGGAACGGATTTATGTCAAATTGCCAACCTCTCTAAAAAACGCGCTAAATAACAACCCGCCATACGCGGTGTTCTTTAGCGAATAAAGGACACCGCGTTTCTCATCTTCGGCATAGAACCTTCCGGTGTAAAGGCAACCGGAACCGAAAGATGAAAGAGAATCATCACATCACCTTGCTCAACGGACGCGAACTTTTGTGCTATCCGAAAGGGGAACCCTCAACGCCCATCGACAACCGCGTGAAACTAGATACCACGGGACAGTATCTGACAATCGGGCGACAGAAGCTCGTTGTGAAGCCCACTCCGCCGGAAGTGGAGCTGCAGCGCAAGCAGGCCGTGAAATTCTTTACCGACCACGCCTTCTTCTTCCTTGACCACCGCGAGAAGATCCTGAACGACAGCCTCATGTTCCTCGCCCCCGTACCCATAGAAAACGGCATCGCCTACTTCGGCACCAGCGGGTTCAAACGCCCCACCTTGGGCGTGTATGTGGAATGGTGGATGACCTGCATTCCCGCCATCATCAGCCGCTACCGCAAAAACAGCTGGTTGGTGTATTACATTGCAGGGAGTCCGCTGTCGGGCCGCAACTGCTGCGGCATTGTCAACGCCAAAGGGGAGTGCCTGTCGGAGTGCCTGCCCAACCCTTTCAGCGCCATCTGGCGTTCCTTCGTGGAGGTCAACACGCGCTACGACGAAGCCAAGGAGCGCTACGAATCTTACTCGTTGGAAGAGGTGGTGAAACTGTTGGAAGCCAGCGACGAGGGCGACAGTCTGACAGAAAGGGAACTCTACCTCCTTCAGCGCGAGAATCTGGTTCTGCGGCAGGAACTTCAAGACGCCCGAGAAGCCGGAGCCAAAGCAGAGGAGAAGATGCGGCGCACCCTGCTGAAGGCTTACCTCGAATGCAAACGCGAGGCGCTTACGAACTGGTATGCCGACTATTGCCGGAAACAAGAGGAGGGCAAGAAACTATTGGAATCGCTGAATTGGCAAAAGCAGCAGCTCAAGCAGCAATTCCATGCGGGTGAAATCTCCCGGATGTGCTACCTCCACCAAAATGATCCGCTGAAGAAAAGGGTGTTTGAGTTGGAACAAACGCTCAACAATATGGCGAATGAGGAACTTTCCGAGCTGCTTCCCGGCGTGTTCAACCCGCCGGGCGACACAGAGCTCGTCACATTTGACGAGGTGGTGGAATTTTTGGAAAACTAGCAAGCCTTTCTAATCAAACTTGTGCTTCCACCGCCGGTGGCTCCAGATCCAATACTCCGGCTGCCGGCCAATGGTCTCCTCCAAAAGCTCTACGTATCGCTGCGTGATGTAGTAGGGACGCTCGTTGTTCGGATACTCCGTAATCACCTGAACGTCAACGCGGTACTTGCCCATGCGCTCCTTGATGACTTCATAGTAGAGCACGGGGATGTCGTACTTGCGTGCGAAATATTCGGGACCGTAAATCACGCCGGTGTTCTGGTTCAGAAACCGCGTGACGTAGCACTTCTTGGGGTCACCAGGCGACTGGTCGGCGAGCATCATGTAGGCGGCGGGGATGTGGTTCTCCTCGTAGTGCGCGAAAACTTCGCGGGCGGTGTCGGCAAAGCAGACCTCCGTGCCCCTGCGGGTGCGAGCGCGGTTCACCCACTTCTCGAAAACCTTGTCCGAGTTGGCCTTCCCCACCCCGATGCCGTGGTGGCGAAACATCCCGTCCAACGCCACAATCATCCACTCCCAGTTGTTGTAGTGGCTCGACATCAGAATCACGCTCCTGCCTTCTTCGTAAAAGCGGTT
>Ga0265299_10001655_pt1 | contig 24675 bp, 49 predicted proteins | sample AusTroGonzalo_MG_4_FD_193485 | JGI IMG/M metagenome (GOLD analysis project Ga0265299, IMG submission 193485) | Bovine rumen microbial communities from tropical cattle in Woodstock, Queensland, Australia - Gonzalo_02 | ecosystem: Host-associated > Mammals > Digestive system > Stomach > Rumen ... | reverse complement strand
AAATAGGTACCGAAAGGGGATGCAATCAATTTGCATGTAAGACCTAAAATAACTGAAAGCCTATTTAACACCTCCTTCAAGAGAGCTAATAAATATTAGCTCTCTTTTTTATTATTTATTTTTACCTATGTGTTCGAAAATGATAATTTTATATATGAAGAAAGAAACAAGTAAAGTTTCTTTCTTTTATTTTTATATATGAAACAGATAGATACATATATATTAGAAAAGCTTCATATAGATAAAGAATCTGGTAAGAATAATTTACTTTCATATGAAGATAAAATCAAAGATCTTATCGATGAACTTTATTTCGATAATCAACCCTCCTTATATTATACGATATCTACATCAAAACCTAAAGCAAATAAGCTTAAAGTTACCTTAAAAGTAAAGAGTAAAGAACATAAGAATATCGGGGAATGGTGGACTGATGTTAAAAGAGAAATAGACAGAAGTATAAGGGATAATCTTGACAGGGTATTAAAGGTTGCTTTTAATTATTATTTCTCACCTACGCAGAGAACATATGGACAATTAGTATTTTTAATGAGACCATGATAAGCTTGAATAATTACATATTAGAAAAATTACATATTAATAAAGAGAGTAATCCTAAAATAGATTTCAAGAAAGATGAAAGAATGTTAGGATTATCTATTTATCATGGTAAGGATTATGGATATATAAGATTATATGCATTTCCATTTATAGATATTAAAAAAGAAAGTAACGGGTTTACAACAATTTCATATAAGAATACTCAAGGATCTACAGTAACACAGCATGTTGAAATTAATTCTAATGGATATTATGAAATAAATATGACAGCTCCTGATACAAAAGTGCTTGCAGTATTTTTACCAACGGAATATGGAATTGATTTCTTAGATAAAGATTTAGAGAATTATGATGATAGAAATAATATTTATAAGTATTTTGATGACGATGATCAAATACTTATAGATAAAATATATGATAATAACATATCAATTTATGATTCTACCGATGAAGTAGAAAAAATAAAGAAATTATTAAAAAGTGCAAAGTATTAATAGATATATAATTGAGAAACTTAAGATTAATAAGGATTCTAAGTTAATGAAAAGACCATTTCCGAAAGAAGATGATCCTGTTATGATATTATATACCAATTATCCTAAGAATGATAAAAGGACATTTTTATTCGGTAAAGTAGTTGAATTACATAAAGATGTTGAACCAACCGGTGCATTTTCTGTTCAATATATGTTAAACGGTAAGCAGGAAACTGATTTATTTTATTTCAATCAAAAAATGGATCCTCACTGGATAGGTAGGACATCTAAACCTGGATTCCTTTGTTATGATTATGAATATTCACTTAAAGAGATAGAAAAAGGAATTGATTCTAAGAAATATGAATTTGATAATGAAAAGATAACGGCACCGCATAATATGGTTTCAATAGAAGATTTGTTTAATATTAGTAAAAAGATGATAGAAAAGGATGTAAGGAAGACTAAATAATTGGTCTTCTTTTTTCTATATTACTAAAAATATGTGTAGTATTCTATATGGATTATTCAACCCAAAATAAAGTAAATTATGCAAAGACAGTAACAGAGCCGAAAGTAAGAGAATATTTTGAAAGACAAGGTTGTATTGTTGATAAAAGTACAGTAAAGCAAGATTTCCATGGAATAGATTTATTTGTATGTAATCCAAATACAAAAAGAATAAAATGTATTGACGTTAAATGTCCTGACGAAAAAAATTGGAATACAAATAATTTTTCATTTACAATACAGTCAACAAGAGGTATATCATATATAGAAAAAATTACAGATTTATATGCATTTATAGATATTCCTACTGATACGATTACATTTGTAGAATTTGATAAAATGCCTGATCTTATTCAAGGTAAAAATCAATTTAAAGGAGATAAATCATCATATTATGTTTTATTACCTAAAAAAGAAGTTAAGAAAGCCGGTAAAGTTTATAATATGACAACAGGCGAAAAAATAATAATTGAAGATAATGATTAATTTTACAATAAAAACAAATCATCAAACCATGAGAGATTTAGATAATTACAGATTTATAGTACCATTTAACAGTGAGGCAGAAGATTATCTTGATAAATATTATAAAACAGACAGGATAGACGGGGACGGAAGTCCTTTCTGTGAAATAGATTATGGTTGGCTGTTAGATAGAGAGACTATTAAGCAACTTCCTAATATCAATATAACATTATATGAGATTAGCGATAGGTTTTTAGATAGAGATGATTTCTTTACGGCATTTCTTGACGGAGACTGTGAAGATGATGATTTTATTCCTGATTATGAGAATCCTGAATAAGGATTCTTTTATTTTTATATATATTAATTATATATAAAATGGATCCAGAATATTTAATTATAGAGTCTACAAACGGTAAACCTACTTGGTTTAATATTTGCTTGTTTAATATGATTGATACATATGTTATCAACCGTTCATTAGTACATCAAAGTATTGAATATAAAGTTGATGATAATGATTTTAAAGTATTTTCCGTAGATTATAATAATTATATTACAAGACATGTAGTATATGGCATAAGAATTATATTAAAACAATATACAGAAGAAGAGGATCCAGCAAATCAATATGATGGTGTTAGAATAGGATTTTTCAGTATTACAACAGGGGATACATGTGAATATAATGGTCATATTGACGGTTATATTCCTCTTGAAGATATGGATGAAAATACTGATATTAATGATGATCCTATTACACCTGTAACTCCTTCTAATCCAGATACACCAGATAATCCAGATAATCCTGATAATCCAGATAATCCTGATAATCCTGATAATCCTTCTGATCCTGATATACCTTCTGGTTATGATTTATATTATCAGACTGCTATGTTAAGTTATAGAATTGGTGATGCATTTAGGTCTGGCCTTTCATATACAGAAAGAAATGGTTCTACTGCAACTGATCATACAATAGGATATTGTATTTATAAGATTGTTGATATTGATACAAATGAAGAAGTAAATTCAGCTTTTAAAGTTAAAGTAAGTATTGAAGCACTTAATATAACTAATGATATACTTAATATTGATTTTGAATCTGAAATTTTGGGAAGATCTTGGTGGTTTACACCAACAGAAGGAGCTATTACTGCTAATATAGAATTCTTCTCAACTCTTGAAAATTGGAGATTTGGTATTGATGGTGTAGATTCATTCTTAACTATGAAGAATACTGATGATACATATTATCCTGAAGTTGCAAATCAATATGGTGTAACTAATTATGCAGTACGTAAATATTATAATTATGTACAGGCAACGCCTCCGCCTCAATTGGTATGTAATAGATATTTTGATTTTGATGTTATTGATCCAGGTGATAATCCAGGTTCTGATGAACCTGTTGTAAATCCTACAATCCAATTCTCATGGGCAGTTGTAGACCATACTAATTATCATAATGTAACAACTACTCATTTAGCTGATTATTATATAGATTTCCCTACTAAGAAAGCTGCTGTTCCAGTAGTACAGGGTGTTGAGGATCATATGATATGGCCTACAGATGAATCAAGTATGTTCCCTATTATAGTAGTTAACTGGGAATTCCAAGGAATAGAAGAACTTGTATTCAGTTATCAGGGTACAGAATTTTATAGAACAATGCCATCATCAACTATTCAGAATGAAGCCGGTGAAACTGTACAGAGAAAATATTATATATTAAGTTTACCTCAATTCCCTCAGTTTGCCGCATATGAAGAAACAGATGCAGGTAATCCTCTTCACTTCGATGGTATAGAATATGAAGCTACTTGTCCATTTAATGTTACAATGTATAGATATGTTTAATTATGAAAAGAATTAATCAATACATATTAGAAAAACTTAAAATAGATAAATCAGTTTCCATAAAACATCTGTTTAAGGAAAATGATAAAATGCTTATGGTTATTTTAAGGATAACTCCTGACGAAAACTATATAAGAATTTATAATGGTATTTATAAGAATGTAGAAGAAAAAGACGGTAAATTAAATATATCTTATAAAACATCAGATAGTTCTGAAACATTCACCCAAGAAACCAGATTGAATGATAATGATTTCTATGAAGTAGAAAAACATGAGAAAAATGATTTATATGGATTATTCTTACCAGTTAAAGACGGAATTAAATTTATAGAAGATATCTGTTGGGAACCTTCAAGGGGTACGTCATATATAATTACCAATGTAAAAGAATTATATAAATATTTTGATCCTGAAGATAAAGACTTTATAGATAAAATCGGTAAGATACGTATAAAGCAAGTCGAACAAGATGTATTAAGAATTTATAATGAATTAAAGGCAAAATGAAACAATTAAATACATATATTATAGAAAAACTTAAAATCAATAAAGATTCTAGTAAATATAATTATCATCCTCAAGATAAAAAAGAGCTTCATTCTTTAATAGAAAAACTTATTGATGAAAGAGGAGAAAATGCTGATTTAAATGATATTGATGTAAGTAAAATAACTGATATGTCTTGGTTATTTTCATATGGCGCAAGTGGTAAACCATGTAAATTTAATTGCGATATATCTTCTTGGGATGTAAGTAATGTTACTAATATGCAGTCGATGTTTTGTAATTCATTATTTAATGGTGATATATCTTCTTGGGATGTAAGTAATGTTATTAATATGGGTCAGATGTTCTGTAATTCTAACTTTAATCAAGATATATCTTCTTGGAATGTAAGTAATGTTACAGTTATGACTAATATGTTTAGAAATTCTGATTTTAATCAAGATATATCTTCTTGGGATGTAAGCAATGTAAAATATATGGATGCTATGTTCCGTGAATCTGAATTTAATAAAGATATATCTAAATGGGATGTAAGTAATGTTGAAGATATGAGAGAAATGTTTTTACATACTGATTTTAATCAAGATATATCTTCCTGGAATGTTTCTAATGTTAAATATATGATAGATATGTTTAGGGATTCTGCATTTAATAAAGATATATCTTCTTGGGATGTAAGCAGTGTTATTAATATGAAAAGTATGTTTTTTAAATCCCCGTTACAAAAAAATCCTCCAGTTTGGTTTAAGAAATGAAAACAATAAATACATATATTATCGAGAAACTTAGAATCAATAAAGATTCTAAGTCAAAGGATCATTATACATTAAAAGATTTTAATGAAGGTGATGTATGTGTATTATTAAGTTATGTTTATAAAAAGAATTATTGTTTTTTAAAAGTAATAAAGCTTAAAGATATAATGACAGAAGTTAATTATATCACTTATTACTATCATGGGGATATCGGCCAACAGTTAAGAAGTTCAACAAGATTTGAAGATGATGAAAAATGTAATTGGAAATATCCTTTTGATAAATCCAAAGAAACATACAGTCTTCTTTTAACTCCTGAAGATTCAGTTAATTTACTTCATAGTTTAGAAAATAAATCTGTATGTAAAGTTGAATGGAATAGATACTTTAACGGTAAAGAAGGTAAACTAATTGATTTGAGAAAATCATTTATAGATACGGAATTTATATATAGAAAAGACATTAAAAAATACTTAGAAGAATTTAATAGCTTTTAAGAAAGAGACTCAATAAATGAGTCTCTTTCATGTTAAAATTACTAGGAAAATCCTATATTTAAATATATATAGTATAGATAGTTAAAGATGGCAGATGGTTATGAAGTATTAACGGCAGTATATCCAGATTATTTTCCAATGGTACCTTCTAATATAAAAAAAGGTAGTTCAAATGTTAAGGGTATGTTTAAGGGACAATATCAAATTTATCCTCCAATTAGAACATTAACTTTTTCAGAATTACAAATTTCAGATATTCGTTCATATGTAATTGTACAAGTATTTAAAGAAGTAAATACTTGGTATTATGTTATAACTAATACGGGATATGTACCAAATTTTAGAATTTATATACATACAAAATATTATATGCAATCTACATATGGAGGAGGAAGCTGGTTAAATGCATATGCATATGTTGATATAAGCGCAGGAAGTAAGGGATTAGGATATAAATATAGTTTTACGCCTACAATGATATCCGGAACACTTAATAATTTAAATAATTATTATTCCGATTATTTTTATTATGGTATAGGACAAGGATATGTATCAGCTTCAGAGACAGAAGGTTCTACATATTATGATACAACTTTTAATTCTATTTTATATAGAGTATGCGCATGGTGTGCATCTCCATCATCACATTTATCTAGTAATAGTGTTTATAAATTTTATATAGATGATTCAACATATTATCCTGATAAAATATATTGTGCAACTAATGCATTTACTATTACTTATCAAACAGGTACAAATTCTTGGAAATCTATAAATGTTCCTAGTTCAAATAATGGTACATCTGCATTTGGTTATGTTCAGGGTGATTATTTTTGGCTATATGATAACCGTATGCCTCGTTTTCCTAATCCAAAATCTACTAGTAGTAGTGATCCAAAATTAAAAATATATAATGTATCTGGTAATCCTAGTACATCAAATTCATGGCATTATTTAAGTGCATATTTTTCAAATAGACTTGCTCCAACTTTAGAAAATTATTATCAAAATTTAACAGGTGGTAATGCTTCAAAAATAAATTTATTTGATTATGGTGTTATATCATCTCAATTAACATCATATAGATATGAAATACCTACAAGTAAATTATATGAAATAAAAAAAGGTTCTCAATATGAATGGGATTTCACTAGTGCTGAATCAACATTTTATTTAACTCCTTTTGGAAGTAATGTTGCTAATGGATTTTATATTTTAGGGCTTTATCTAGTACCTGCAGGTGAATCATTTTATGTAACATTTGCGGCAAAACAAGGTGGTAATACAACTGGTTCATTATCGAATTATAATGCAAATAATTTATCAGTTGGAGCAGGAAATGGATTAGCAGGAACAATATCTTATGGATTAAATGAACCTGATAAATTTGATATTGGTATTACTGGGACATATTTTGATAGTTGTTCTATTAAAACTAGTGGTGGATCTGATTATGATAGGCGTACCTGGGGTAAACCAAATGGATCAACAACATATAATTTGGGTACATATCAACAGATAATTCATATAAAAGGTCTCTCAAATATAGGATATTGTATTTTTAGAAATAATACAAAAATATATTGTGAATTTGGAGTAGATTGGTTTTGGACATGGGCAACTGCAAAATATGATACTGTATATAATTCTAGTCTTTCAGAATATTTTTCTGTAAATCCAACGGCGGCATATTCATCGTCAAATTCTGCTACATATAAAGATTTTACAGTTTATTGTATTTGTTGGTCAGGATATTATCAACAAAAGACTAATCAAATAAGTGTTGTTAAATTAGGTAATTTTAGAGTAAAATCAAAAGCATCAACAGCTAATGGAGTAATTGTTTGTAATTAATATGATAATAGATAATTATAATTTTTTTAGAGATAAATTAGAATTTACAAATCCTGGTGATTTTTATGTAATTCAAATTGTTATAAGACATAAAGATATAGTTGATAAAACATCAAATAATATTTATAATATATTATTAAAAATGTTAATAATTTTATTAATCCTTATTTTAGATTATACTCGTCTTTATCTCAAGAAATAAGAGATAAAGAAAATAATGATCATCGTGTATTATTTACATATTTTATAAGTTCACTAGAACAATATGATTCATATGAAAAAGAAATAAAAGAATTATGTAAATTATTTCAAGCAAGAGCTTATTTATATGTTGTTAAACAAAATAATTTTAAATGTTGGGATGATTTAAAAATTCAAACTGAATTACAAGATCATAATATTTATCGATATAATTGTTTTATTGATAGATATACACTTTATCAGCAAAATAAGCGTAATATAATAGGTTTATTAGATTTAGATGGTGATGAAGTACAGCATAAGGATTATATAATTAAGAACATATTAAAATGGAGGTTTATGTATGAAGTACAGTCACCGCATGGTTGTCATTTAATATATAATCATCATACACCTGATATATTTGATAAAGTAAAGGAATTACTTCCTCATAAAATGTCTTTAACCCCACAAACTATACTATATTATAATGATGAAAAGAACAGTTAATCTGTTCTTTTTATTTTTATATATGAAAGATTTAAATAATTATATAGTAGAAAAGTTAAGAATCAATAAAGATTCTAAATTAGATAAAAGGATTACTCCTTTTATCGAAAAGCTTATATCATTTTTATATCTTGATAAAAAAGACAATGCTGAATTTGTTGAAGGATTAATTGATGTATTCAACAGATATAAATTTGATGATTATACAATAGAAGTTGGAGATCATGATGCTACCGGTAATGTAAAACCAGGAGTATTTGCATTCAGTACATATACGTATCAAAGTACTAAATTCTTATGGTGGGAACATGCCGCTATTTTATTTCAGTCAGAAGACGGTGATATAAAAATCAAAAAAGCAAAAGGTAACTTAATTGGTATAATGTCTTATAAAACACATAATCCTGTATTAATAAAATATGAAGACAATAAATAATTACATATTAGAGAAATTAAAGATTAATAAAGATTCAAAGCCTAATTATATTGTAAAAGACGGTGAACCTGTTTTACTTGTATCTTTATATATCTTTAAATATACAAACAGGCCTAATGAATCTACTATTCAATTTTATGAATATGAATTTGATAAACGTAAATTAGAAGGAAATTTTCATGAAGTATTCAAGCCGAATAAAGAAGGATATTTACAACTTATAGAAAATACTGATCCGACTTTTAGATATTTAATTGCGATGCCAAGAAATAAAGCAATATCTTTTATGGAAAATACAATATTAAAATATGAAAAGTCTGGTAAAAATAGAAAAATAAATAAAGACGATTTATTAAATTATTTTGATGAAGATGTTGTAAATATGCCCAAAGAAGTAATTATTGAACCGCAACATACGGAAAGACATTTAGAAACTACATTAGAAAAATTAAAAAATGCAAAAGCTGAGTAATTACATATTAGAGAAACTTAAAATTGATAAAGATTCAAAGGTTCCTTATAAATATCATCCAAAAGATAAATGGGAATTAAGAGAAATTCTCAGAAAATGTATGGGTGAGAGGGGACATGATGCAGATCTCAATGATATTGATGTTTCTAAGATTACTGATATGACCGATTTATTCGGAGAATTTAAACATATCGGATCACAGTTTGAACCATATAATATTGATATATCAAAATGGGATGTTTCTAATGTAACTACTATGGAAAAAATGTTCCAAGAATTACCTAATTTTAATTGTGATTTAAGAAAATGGAATGTAAGTAAGGTAAAGGATTTCCATTCAATGTTTTTGAATTGTAAAAAGTTTAAAGGTGAAGGATTGGATAATTGGGATGTAAGTAATGCAGAAACTATGCAGTCAATGTTCTGTGGATGCAGGGAGCTTGATATTGATTTAAGTGATTGGGATGTAAGTAATTTAAAAGAAGCATCAGGTATGTTTATTGATTGTGAAAAAATGAATTTTGATTTATCTAAATGGCATCCTGATAAATTAGTAAAAGCTGGAACATGGAATATGTTTACAAGGTCAGGGTTTGATAAACTACCAAAATGGTATTAAAAAATAAAAGAGAACTGAGTTTTTCAGTTCTCTTTTTCTATAATATTAATGTATAATATAAATTTAATAGATATGGTTAGAATTTTATTGTTTGGTTGTATGCTTGGTATTTGTTTTATGTCCATATATCTTTTTGCGATGTGGATGGGTGATAAGAAAGTAAAACATGACGATGATGTGCTTATTCAATCAGCCGGTGAACTTAAAAAAGTAAAGAAAAACAGTGAAGACTGGTGGTATTCTGTACCGCATTGGCATGTAATGAGTAATGGTGAAAAGATTAATATTGCGGAATATGTGACATGGGAAGATTGGCATAAGAGACCCGAACAGGCTAGATATCAATTATGTTTGCAGATTGAAAATAGAATTTTGAAGACTACTGAAAATAATACACTTAATAAAATTACGATTGATTAATATATGAAAACAGGTATTGAACAGATTTCTGAAGAAAGGGTAAAACAGATTGCTAAACATGGTTATACCGCATATCATGATAATGGATATAAGAATAAAGAATTACTTTTTGGTGCATTGACTTATCTTAAGAAAGCTATGTGGGATAACGGTTTTAATGAAGAAGAAACATGGCCGTTTGAAAAACAGTATTTTAATGATGAGGGTTATGTAGAGAACCTTAAAAAAGCAGGTGCATTTATTGCTGCAGAGCTTGACAGATTAAATATCAATTAATATGAAAATACAGATTAGAAAAAGTTGTTTTGAAACTAACAGTAGCAGTATGCATGCTATTGTAATTACAAACAGTAAACCTGATACGGAATATATTGAATATCGTTCATTAAACTTTAAGGTTGGTGAATTCGGTTGGGAACATATCAGATATTATGATCCTGATTTTAAGGCTTCTTATCTTTGGACGATTATAGTAAATAATTTCCTTAAGAAAGTATATACAGGAGAAAAGAAGAAAATATCCTGGAGCGATCAAGAATATGATGAATATTATCTTGTTCTTGATGTAGAGAATCCAGAATATCAGCAAATAAAGAAAGATATTACAGATAAGCTTGCTGCTATCGGTATGGATGTTGATGAATGGAGACTTACTTTCCAGGAAGAATTTGCTAAAACTGATTGGGGAGGTATTGAAACAGGATATGTAGACCATGATCCTGGTATCGGTTTTGTAAAAGAAATTCTTTATGGTCCAGATGACAGATTTATCAGATTCTTATTCAATAGGGATTCTATAATTGAAACTTGGAATGATAATGAATGGGATACTGAAGAATATGTAAGTGAAAAACTTACAGAAGAATATTGGGATGAAGAGAAACAGGAATGGAAAGACGGATATTGGGAAGCGGAAGATTGGGCACATTTCATGTTACCTCCTGAAAATAGAATTGAATGGAAATATTTAAAAAGTAATTAAACTCTTAAAAAGTAATTAAACTCACATAAATAGCCCAAATTTTGATTTAAAAGAGTTTTGTATAATATTTATTATTTAATTAATTTAAATCAATTCTGGAGAGTTTTAGATAGTAAAGAATTGAAATTAAAATGTAATTCAAGACTCTAAATTATTTTAGAGTCTTTTTCTATATTATAATATAAATATTTTATAAAGTATATGAATAAATTTTTTGAAAAAATTGTAATTGCTGCAACAGCAATTCTTGTTATTTGTATTGTTGCATTTTTGATTGCCTGGCCGTTTATGCTTCTTTGGAACTGGTTAATGCCTGCTATTTTCGGTCTTTGTAAAATCGGATTCTGGCAGGGCTTGGGTTTATTAATCCTTTCTGGTATGTTATTTAGAAATTCTTCAAATTCATCAAGTAAGTAATATGAAAGTTCAGATTAGAAAAAATGTATTTGAAACAAATTCAAGTACTATGCATACTTTAATCATAAGTAAAGAATCAGATTATGATGCTTTTCTTCATGGTGATTTATGGGTTATTGAAACATATGATAATGAAGATAATGTAGAATTTCTTCCGGAAGCAGAAGCTATTGAAAAGAATATTGAAATATTGAAGAAAGAAGGATATGATAATGAACAATATTTTGATAATTATCGTAAATTAAAAAAATTCTGGGAAGCATTTTCATCTTTATATGATGAAGATGATGATAAGCAATATAATGATTGGGAATCATTTAAAGATGAATATTCTGTTGATTCACGATATGATTATTATCATGATTGGGATGATTTTTGGGAAGATATGCTATATGAATCATTTGAAAGAGTTATAGAAACTGAACATGGAGATAGATTAGTTGCATGGGGATATTATGGAAATGAATATTAATAAATAAACATTATTTTTAAATATAATAAATAAATATATATAATTTTAAATTATGAAAATCACATCAAAGTTTGATGAAGGTGCAAGTGTATGGTTTTTAAATCATATGGGTGCTGCTGATCAGGCATGCAAGTTCTTCGAAGGTACAGTTACTGCTGTACAGAGCTGGGATAAGTGGAGCGGATTCAGATATGATGTTTCTCACATTAGTCCTGAAGGCAATCAGATGAGCTACAATGTTATGGAAAAGGATATGTACAAGACAAAGAATGATGTTCTTGCTAACGCATTCGAAGAAAACGGTACACTTCCTGAAGTAGAGGCTCCTGCCGAAACTCCAGCTGAAACACCTGCTGCTTAATTAGATTAAACATATAGCAATTAATGAGGAGATTCTTTGAATTTCCTCTTTTTTATTCTATATTACAATGTAAAAAATATATTAGGCAAAAATATGTGCATTAAAAATTGGTTTAAAAAGAAAGAAGAAATGAAAAAGAATTGGATATATTACGGAGTATTTTTCTCTGAAAAGACCGGGAATGCAATCCTTAATTATGTAAAAAATTGGTTTGCTGAGAACGGTAAGGAATTTCCGGAGGACTGGAAGATTTACTGTGAGCATATGACTCTTGTTTATAATGACGGTAGCGAAGGTGCTCAGAAGTTTGCTGACGGTGTTGAACCATTCCTTGGTCAGACTGCAAGTATGAGAGTTCTTTCTATCGGTGTTTCCGACAGGGCTATTGCAATTGGTGTTGATTATAAGACAAACAATGAGCATTCTCATGTAACTGTTGCTGTTACTCCTGATGGTGGAAAACCTGTTGAAAGTAACTATATTGAAAATTGGACACCTGCTAAGGGTGATTTTTATGTAACTGGAACTTATAAGAAAGTTTGTTAATGGAGCAAAAACCTTTATATCGTAAGAATAATAAGACTACTCATAACGGGCATCCGCACCTTGATTTTTATTATGGTAAATATAACGGAACCCGCTATAAGTATGAACGTCATACCAAAAAATCAAAGTTTGAAGAAGAGAATGAGATTTCTTTTAAAGGAAATCATTATAAAAGTATGGAGGATGAATACAGATATGATTATACTCCACTTTTCAAATTCCTTCTTAAATGTACCGGAAAGAAATGGTCTGATGTTTGGAAAGAGTGCCAACAGAGGCTTAATACTACAGAACCTGTACTTTATCAGGTGATTAACATTAAGAAAAATGGTCTTCCTTATTTTTACGATATGACGGATGTTTATCCTCAACACAGGGCCGGTGAAGATACTTATTATTCAACACAATATGTAGATGAAAACGGAATTCTCCAACTTGTGAATAAGGACTATATTAAAGAGCATGCTGATTATCCAGATACTGAATGGGGAGAGTCATTTAACGGAAAGAACTGGGATAATAAAACAAAATCTTATAGAAAATATTAATATTATGGATACAGCAAAGGCAAAGGAGTTTATCTTTCTCGATCTATGGGATGATGAGAAGATATATATATCAAAGGATCTTCAGAAGCTTATTGATAAGAATGAAGGTACTCTTAGCAGTATTTATGCCGTTGTAGATACTGAAAGCGGTGAAAAGCTGTTTGAAATGGATTTTGCATATTCAGGCGAGCCCATTATCATGAGAGTATTTCTTCACAAGAAGTTTTTCATGGAGCATTATAAGTATCATGAAATTATAAAGCTTTAAGATATGGAATGGCATACATACGAAGCTAGACCTGAAATAAATGACTGCTGGCTGGACCCATATGGTACAAGATATGAGGTCCCGCCTTTTGGTCATAATCAGTTTGCAGAGGATTATCTTCAAAAGGAATATCCTATAGACAGGTGCAATGACTGGGCAGATGATCCTAATTTTTTCGGGTCTTATGAAGAGACACTTCAGAAGAGAGGTTGGGTAAGGTATACAAGTACTATTCATCGTTGGACTTGTGAAAGATGTTCTGACTTTGAAGCACATTATCCTCGTCCTACCAGAGCACAAAGAGACGCTATGTTTGAATTAACGGGTTATGATTATGATCATGACCATTTATGGGAGGTAACAAGTTAAAATTATGGGAGATATTTTTGTTATTGAAAAAATGGTTGTAATAGGTGTTTGGGAATTAATGTCCAATACTTATTATACCGATGAAAAGGTTGCATTGGATAATTGTCTTCATATTATAAAGAAAATGCAGAAAACCGATAAAAATTTTTGTACAAGGGTTACAAAACTAGAAGCGATTAAATAGTTATGACTAAAGAACAAGCAATAGAACAACTTAAACACTCAATAGATTTATGGTACGAATTCTGGGGTGAAGCAAGTCATTATATATCTGATGAAGATATTGAAGCAATTGAAACATTAATTAAGGAAATAAAAAGTAAATAATTATGAATATTCTCGGAGTTTATAAAAATGGCAATTATAATGTAACTATTCTTAGTGATGGTACTAAGATTCGTAGGACTGAAGAAGATGAATTTATTCCTGCATTTCCAGAGAACGCGGATGTAAAGATTACAGACAAATGTTCCCAGGGATGTGCATTCTGTTATGAAGGCTGTACTAAGGAAGGCAAACATGCAAAGCTTATGAATCCTGACGGAACATTTGCTCAGCATTGGATGAACACACTTCAGCCTTGGACAGAGCTTGCTCTCAATGGTAATGACCTTGATATTCCTGATCTTGATATGTTCCTTCTTAAGATGCAGGAAAAACATATTATAGTTAATATAACTGTAAATGAAACCCAATTCTTCAAACATGTAAATTATATTAAGTATCTTACTGATAAGAAGATGATTTATGGTCTTGGTGTAAGTCTTCAGAATGTTAAGTTTGAACCATTTTGGAATCTTATTAAGGATTTTCCTAATGCTGTTATTCATACTATTGCCGGTATTCTTACAGAAGAGGATATTCGTTATCTTATGAATAATCATTCTAAGGTTCTTATTCTTGGATATAAGACTCTTGGGCGTGGTATAGATTATAAAGAGAAGAATAAATTTATGGTTTCTTCTAAGATAGAGATGCTTAGAGAATATCTTCCAGAAATGGTGAATAAATGTAAGGTTGTTTCATTTGATAATCTTGCTATTGAACAGCTTGGCGTAAAAGAACTTCTTTTCAAGGATAAAGAAGATGAGTGGGATGAGTTTTATATGGGTGATGATGGTAACTTTACTCTTTATATAGATGCAGTTAAAGAAGAGTTTGCAAAGAATTCTTGTATGCCAAAGGATGAAAGATTTCCAATTGAAGGCAGAAGTATGACAGATATGTTTAATTTTATTCGTGATAAATATGAAATCAAACATTAAAAATTTTGTTGAAGAATATAATAAAAGAATGTCTTGGAATGCAGACATTATAAAACAACTTGGTAAGAAAAATATTCCTGCTAAGATTATTAATGATTATCTTTCTACTGAATTAATTAATGGAGAAAATTATGATTTAGAAAATGCTTCATTATATGAGTATGGACCGGATGATGCATGGGCCGGTACTCTTGAACTTCAGTTATTTAGTAATAAATCTTATAGAACAGTTTATTTTTGGGTTAGGCCAATTCAATCTGAAAATGAATATAAATCTGAAAAGATTGAAATTATAAAGAAGCAAATGAATGAAAAAATAGATGAACTTTATGAAAAAATAAAGGAATTGACTTCTGAATTTAAACATTATAATAAACTTAAGAAGATGATTGATAATATTAATCAATAATTTAATGAGGAGATTCTTTTTTGAATTTCCTCTTTTTTATTCTATATTATATTGTAAATGTTAAAAAAATATGGACAAGAACACAATCATTGAAATTTCTAAGCAAGTTCAAAAACGTGCTGAAGAACATAAAAGCAAACTTTTTGAAACATTTGATAGAGAAACAGAAGCAAGGTGGAGTGAATGTAATACAATCCTTGCAATGCTGACAGGATTTTTGAATAACAGTTAATTTATAAAAGAGGTTAATTAATTAACCTCTTTTTATTTTACTGAAAAGTTTGTCCATTTCAAGTTTTTCTGTTTATTATTAATTAAATAATAAACAGATTTTTATATGGCACAATATAATACATGCTTATGGTGTGGTAAAAAAATTAATAAATTAGATAATAATCATATTTATCGTTGTGAAAAACGTCCAAAAGAATTAACTAATGATGAAGTTAAATTAAAATATATAGCTTATAAACTTAATAGTGATGAAAGTATAATACAAAATATTATAGATGATTATACTAATTTATATTCATTACCAATGTTACATAATAAATATGGAATAGATTCTAAATCAGTTTATTTTATCTTAAATTATTATAATATTCCAATAAGAACTATATCTGAAAGTGCTAAATTAATTTCTCAAGAAAAATATAAAAAAACTTGTTTAAAACGATATGGCGTTACAAATGTATCTCAAACAAAAGAAATTCAAAAAAAGAAAGAAGAAACATTTTTAAAACATTATGGTGTAGATAATATTTGGAAAACAAAAGATTATACATTAAATATATGGAATTCATTTTCTGAAGAAAAAAAGAGAGATATTATTGAAAGAAGATATAAAAGTATAAATGAAAATAAAACATTTGGTTCAAAAATAGAATTAAAGGTTTTAGAAGTTTTAGATAATTTAAATATATCATATCAAAGATTTTATTTAATAAATGGATATAAACACCCATATGATATTTATTTAAATAACACAAAAATACTTATAGAAATAAATGGAAGCTTTTGGCATGCAGATCCAAAAAAATACAACCCAAATGATAAATTACCATTTCCAGGTAAAAAAAGAGGAATATTAGCTAAAGATATTTGGAAACAAGATGAAAAAAATATTAAAAAAGCTAATAAAAAAGGATATAAAGTTATAACAATTTGGGAAGATGAAATTAATAAACCAATTGAAGAATTAACTAAATATATAATTGATTTATTGAATTCTTAAAAAAATTGACTATATTAAAATGTAAAATAAATTAAATAAATATGAAATATCCACGTACATATCATTTACCTTGGTCTCCTGGTACAACTTCTGATGATAGAAAATTATCAGGAGATTGGTTTAAATATTATAAAGGAAAAGAAGTAATAATTACTGAAAAAATGGATGGGGAGGGAATTCATTTTACTCATTTTGATGTATTTGCTCGTTCTGATGGAGCGCCTACTCGTTCCCCTTGGTCAAGAAATCTTTGGGATAAAGATGGATTACTATGGAAAATAAAAGATAAAATTTCAGAAAATGAACAAGTTTTTGGAGAAAATCTTTTCGGGGAGCATTCTATTCATTATGATAGATTAACTGATTATTTTTTAATATTTGCAGCATGTAACTTAGATAAAGATATTTTTTATTCTTGGGATGATGTTTGCACTTATGCAGATATTCTTCATCTTCCACATGTACCTGAACTTTGGAGAGGCATTATTGAATCAGAAGACCAATTAAGAGTACTTGTTGATAAGTTTGTTCATGAACCTTCAAAATATGGTCCGGAAAGAGAAGGTGTAGTAATTCGTGTTGCGGATGAATTTCCTATAGATGAATTCAGCCATTATGTATGTAAGTGGGTACGTCCAGGCCATGTTACTACGGGGGAACACTGGACTAAGAATTGGAAACGTGCTAAGTTAATTTGGGAATATAATAAAAATGAAAAAACGTAAAAAATATATTTTACCATTTATTACTGAAGAAAGATATCTTATTTTATATGAAAAAGATACGTTTGAAGTAGGACATTGGTTAGGAACACATGATTTTCAATTTAATGATTGGGAACATGGTGCAGAAATATTTAAGTATACATTAGAAGATTTGGAAAAATTAAAAGAATATGGTAAATTATGGTGTAATATGTCGGATAATGATTTTGATAAATTATGTGATATAATTGCAGCATTTGATAATATTAATTAAAATGAAAACGAAACGAATCTGTAATAAACTTAATAAACTTATTTCTGAAAAGAAAGAAGGTTTTATTGATGAAGTAAATAAAATCATTTATGATCTTTATCAAAAGGGTGGAGAGATGTATTGGAACAGAGAGGTTTGGATTGATAATAATTGCGATGATAAAAGATGTAAAGATTTAGTTCGTAAGACAGATAAAGTTATGTTTGTTCCTTCTGATGATGAACAAGAACACCCTGGAGTAGTAATTAGATATAAATAATTTAATTATGACAATTGAAGAAACTTTAAAGATAAAAACCAACGGTACTCTTTATGATAAAGACTATAAGCGTAAAGGCCTAAGTTCAGGTAGGCGCGGAGATTTTAATAATCTTTATTTAGAGAAAGTTGATGACGGCTATTCGATATTCGGTTATAGTTCTTGGAGTAATAAGTTAATGGAGATAAATGAACTGCGTCATATTGATCCAGATCAGGAGTATTGTCCAAGCTCCGGTGTTTGGTTAGGCGGCTGTAGATACTTATATTTAAAGAAATAAACATTATGTATAAGTTTGTAAAAATACGTATGAAGTACGGGTCTGAAAATAAACAGGCCTGGTGGTATTTTATACCTGACTCTATTAAACAGGTTACGGAGCATTTTGAAAAGATTTTCGGTCAGGAAATTCATGCAGGTATAAAAGATAAGATGGCTGCTATTGAATATAATAAGCATCCAGAAACAGGATGGAGACATGCTGTTGATGTATTAAATATGTTCAGTGGTAATAATTGGTTAGAAGATGCTGTTAAACTTGAGAATCAAGTATTTCAGAATCGTATTAAAGATTTTCTTAAATATGGAAAGATTTATCTTGCAGACGGTGTGCAGCAACTTATATTTAATGAAGATGTTCATGAAATTGTAGAAGAAGTTGAATGTGATGAACTTATTTATCCACGTGAAGCACATTTTCATATTGAAGAAGTAAGATATATGCAATGGGATGTTCCTGGTTATCCTAAAGGTGAACATTGGTATGCTAAGATTGGTAATATGGATGTTAAGGATAAACAAGGCAATATGAAGTGGAATACTAAGGAAGAAGCAGAGAAAGCTGCTGAATGGTTTTGTCAAGAATTAAATTGGCGGAAATATTTTAATCATGAATAATTATGTATAGACTAGACAGACACCTTGGACATGAATTTATAGTAGAAGATGCCAGGGGACATATGTATGTTTGTTATCGGGATGAAAATCATGAGATTCATTCTATTGATGAATCTGATGATTTTTACATGGTTCCGCCATTTAATATATTTGAACGTAATACTGAATATACTGGTAAGAAAAGAAATACTGGAGGAACAATAAAAATTGTTGATTGTTATTGGCCTTCAATGAGTGAATGTGAAAATTCTGCCTTTGATATCCGTGCCAAGATTCAGTTTAAGGATCAATATGGTGAATGGTATCAACCCGGAGATATTGATATTTTTGAAAATAAACAGTTTAATTGTAAGTTTGATATTAATTTTATTGTACAACAATTAAATAATTTTAAAATTCAATTAAACAATACATCAAAAATTTTATCAGAATTATCAACATTTAAATGGGAAAATTCATTAAAGAACAGTAATATTAATTTGAAATATTATGAAAGATATTAAAGATTTTAAAAAAGTTCATTACTACAGTGGTGAGAAAGAGCTGACTGATGAAGAAGCTCATAATTTGGGTATTTGTGTTGATCCTGTAAATGGAGATTATGATTCTCTTGATGAACGTGCTTATCAGGCAGCTTATGATATTTCTAATGACTGGGCTAAAGAAGTTCCTGATTGGAATGATGTAAAGAATGCATTTAAAAGAGGTGTAAAAGAAACTCTTGAATATGTATTGTCAAAATATGACAGATGTGGTGCTGGCTCTGATAGAATCGCTGAACTGATGTGGGAATTTGAAGATATTTTAAAAGAAGATTAGAAAAAGAATAATTATGATACAATATCCTTCGGAAGAAGATCTTAAGAAATTAAGAATACTTCATGATAAAATTAAAAATCATGAGTTTAGAAAAACTCCTGAAAAATATTTATTAGATGAATATAGTGAATTGCTTGATCATGAAGCTATGAATTATATTGGTCGTTTTTGTCATGCTGATTATGATGAAAAAAATCATAGATGGAATTATAAATATTATAGATGGGTAAATGATAGAATGCTTCATTATAAGGATTCATCTAAACCAGATGGATATTTTCATTATCAAGATAGTGCAGAAATTTGGTCTAATCCGATTATTGGTATTTATAATGAAGCAATGCATGATTATAGAGATATAAAATGGTCATTAAAATCTAATTGGGATAATGAATTTTGGTATAAACATTATTTTGCTAAATTTACTGAAACTTCAGAAAAACTTCTTATGTTAATGCATGCACTTATAGATGGTGTACAAATTACTGAAATGAGTTTTCCTAAACCTAGAAAATCAGATCAAACTGAATATAAAATGATTCAAAATCCTCTTTATGATAATGATTGGACATTTCCAAAATATTTACATAAAGAATGGTATGAAGATAAAGGATATGTTGATTAAATAATTTATAATATGAATACTGTTGTAGTTAATGGTAAAAAGTATACTGTTCCTAATGGAAGTGTAAGCGTAATCGGTAATAAGGTTTATGTTGACGGAAAACTTATTACTGATGAATCTGGTTGTACTTCTAAGGAAATAAAGATAGTCATCAATGGTAATGTTGAAGGAGGAATTAAAGTAGATTCTGGAAATGTAACTGTATTTGGTGATTGTAAGGATATCAGCACAATGTCTGGTGATGTTGAATGCAGGAATGTTAATGGAAATATCAAAACACAAAGTGGAGATGTCAAATGTGGAAACGTAACAGGAGATATCAATACTATGTCAGGTGACGTTACTACAAAGAAGGCATTAATTAGTATTTCTTAATTATGAAAGTTAAAGGTTGGCAAATTTATTATGATGTAGTAATTTATGATGATGAAGATTGGTATGGTAATTCTCATCATAATGTATCTAAAAAATATTCTGATACAATTTATAAAGATAAAGATGTAGCAAAAGAAGAAATGTCAAAAATTAATAAAAGAGATATTTTTGTTGGATGCGGATTAACTTCTTCACATGTTACAGATATTTATCTTCGAGAAGTAGAAATTGATATAGTATGAAAAGATACTTTAAAGGAACTAAGAAGTGTGCATTTTGTGGAGCAGAACTGACACAAGATGAAATAAAAGAATATTATCCGGATTGGAGGATTAATTTTGAAAGTGATGAAGAACAATGTCCATATTGTGGATATCACAATGATTTTATTGAAGAAGTAAGTTTAGAAATGCATTATTCAATAATTACATAAGAGGAAATTGAATTTCCTCTTTTTTATTCTATATTATTAATGTAATTTTTAAAGAAGAATATTATGAAACATTACGATTCAATACCGAGGATCCAGGATGATGGGACCTTAAAGGGAGATATGGTTGTCGGATATAATAAACTCGATGGCCAGAATTTTTGTGTAACCTATAATTGTAGGAAGAAAACTTGGGGTCCATATGGGTCAAGAACTGTTACTGTTGATGAAAATTCCGAACAGTTTGGAGATACTGTAAAGTTCTTCAATAATTCCGGATATAAGGAAATCCTTGAAAAGATTATTAAAGAATATTCTGGTAAGAGACTTCCTTTTAATGGTATTGAAGAAATTACTTTCTTCTTTGAATGGTATGGTTGGAATTCATTTGCAGGTAAGCATAAGGAAGGTGATGAAATGCATCTTGCTCTTATTGATGTATTCCTTAAAAAGAAAGGATATATGGAGCCGAAAGATTATGAGATGTGTTTCAGATGCTGTGGTATTGAGCTGCCTGATATGATTTATTCTGGTCCGCTTAATAATGATATAATTGAAAAGGTACAAGGTAATGATTGGACACAGCCTGACTGTTGGAATTTTAAAGTACATGAAGGAGTTGTATTTAAGAGAACAACATTACTTAAGGGTCAAAGAAGGCCTTCTGTAAAGGTTAAGACAAAGTGGTGGCTAGAAACACTTCATTCTTTGTATACAGAGGAAGAATGTAAAAAGCTTGAATAATATGGCAACTGAAACATTAGGAGCACACCTTAGGAATCTTTTAACCCCATATAAAACATTAATTGCTTTATATAAGGATGGAATAATTAAAGAAGATTTTATTAAAGATTTTGATCTTAATTTAGAAAATTTAATAAAATTTTCATATACAGATAAAATGGAAAATATTCTGTGGAGAAAAGAAGGTGAATAATGAATAACTTACTATTTAATTTCTATTTTCTAATATAAATATATTTTATTTATATTGATGAATTTAGACAAATTTAGTAAAAGATATGTTATATTGCCAGATGGAACACATAATTATGTAAAACAGCCAGCTGATGAAAGATTATATTATTATGAATCATTGGAATATTTAAAAATGGTTTTTACTGATATGCTTTCATATAGAAAATGTACGGTATCTGCAGATTTTTTACCGACTACATTTATGATACATGATCCTTTTCCATGTGGCGAAGCAGTAAGATATTCAAGAGATTTTGTAAATTACGGAGATCTTACTTTAAATAAGATTTTAAATTCATTTAAAAGTATACCGACTATTGCATCAGTAAAATTTCCAGGATGTTATATTTGGACAAATGAATTGAAATCATTAAGGATAGATTATACTGAAAGTAAAGTTTATGATGAAGATTTATTTGAATTCATAAAATATATTAAGACATTAGATTTATCTATGTTTAAAGTAATGACTCCTTTCGGTGTACCTACAGAAATTTATAATTTTAGTTTTAACGACTGGAAAAATTTAAAATATGGAAAAAATTACTTGGGCTAATGTATGGCAAGCTCCATTTAAGAATGACCACTATGGATATGTATGGGCAAAAGATGGAGTAATGGTATTTACTGCCGATGATTTGACCGAAGAAAATGACAAGTTTATCAATACACTTGCAGATAATATTGCCAGTGTATTGAATGGTAATTTACCGAGTCAAAAATATTCTAATCTTGAAATTAAAGATGGTTGTGACCTTTATATGAATGGAGAACTTCTCGGTGCATTCAGAGGTTGGGGACATCTTACTGGAGGACTTAAATTGCCTGCTGAAACCGCTGCTAAGCTTCAAGATGAAATGATTGAATTTGTATTAAGTAAAATTAAAGAATAATGGGTTTTATTTGTCAGACATGTGGAAATGAAATAGATAGGAAACATGCTAAATGGTTAAAAGAATGGAATAACTCTTCCGGGCATGGATATTCTTTTATTTGTCCTATTTGCGGAGAAGAGACATTTGTAGATCAAAAGCCAATTCCTAATCAAGATGAAACCGATTTTATAGATATAAATTATGGGTAATATATTAACAGATAAAGGTAAAAAACTTTCTTGGCTTCTCCGACATGATTCTGAATCATTTAATAAAGGATTAATTGATAATCATGGTTGGAGAAATGTAGAAGAAATACTTAAAGGATATCATTATACACAGGATCTTCTTGATGAAATTGTTGAAACAAATAATAAGAAAAGATATGAGTATAATGAAGATAAAACAAAGATAAGAGCAAGACAAGGACATTCTATTCCTGTTGATGTTGGATTAAAAGAAGCAACAGATATCAGTAAGTATAATCCTTATCTTTATCATGGTACATCTGATAAGTTTATAGAAGCTATACAGAAAGAAGGTCTTATACCTAAATCAAGATTATATGTTCATCTTTCACCAGATGTTGAAACTGCATTTAATGTAGGGAAAAGACATGGTGGGAAAACATTTATTATTACGATAAATGCACTTCATATGAAATTAGACGGGAAGAAAATTTACCTTTCAAATAATGGGGTATATAATGTTGAAAGTGTTGATCCAAAATATTTTATTAAAATTGAACAAAAATGAAAACAGAAGATTTATTAATTAGAAGTTGTGTAAGATGCGAGCATTTTGCACTGTGGGATGGTGACTTCTGTTGCACAAAGAAAATGAGAATTTTGCAAGAGGCACCAGACGGTAAGTTTAATAGGGATATTATTCTTGCATTGAAATTAAATAGTGGATGTGAATCATATAAAGATAATGGTGATGATTCTCTTTATATGAAAGATTTTAGGAATTTTTTAAGTAGAAACTAATTATGAGATTTAAAAATCTAGAAGATAAGTGCCAATACTACAGGGGACTTACTGATTATAGAATACAAGGAAACAATGATATTCTTGTAATGTTAGACGGAAGATCATTTTCAAAACTTATCAAGAATAACTTTCAGAAACCTTTCGATAATCATTTTATCGATATGATGAACAAAACTGCACAGTTTCTTTGTGAAAATGTACAGGGTTGTAAGTTTGCATATGTTCAGTCAGATGAGATTTCTCTTCTTATAACTGACTATGAAACTACAGATACTGATACTCTTTTTGGAGGAAGACTTTGTAAGATTCAGTCTATTCTTGCATCTCTTGCAACAAGTGAGTTTAATAGACAGTTTATATGTTATAATGTATTTCATAAGGGAGCTCCAGGTAATGGTACAGAAGACTCCATTATGAAACTTAAACTTGCCGAGTTTGATTGTAAGTGTTGG
>Ga0265299_10001653_pt1 | contig 24682 bp, 24 predicted proteins | sample AusTroGonzalo_MG_4_FD_193485 | JGI IMG/M metagenome (GOLD analysis project Ga0265299, IMG submission 193485) | Bovine rumen microbial communities from tropical cattle in Woodstock, Queensland, Australia - Gonzalo_02 | ecosystem: Host-associated > Mammals > Digestive system > Stomach > Rumen ... | reverse complement strand
GGCGCAGGCGGCGCAGCAGCGGGAGATGATGCGAGGCTATCAGCTACCGTTTTTCCGTGGATCATGGATCAGCGATTATCCTGATGCAGAAAACCAGATGTCGCTGTTCTATTCCAAAAACCTGCAACCCAACGGTTCAAATTACACGCATTATGTCAATCCCAAATTCGACCAACTGTACGAAAAATCGCAGCGTTGCACGGATGATTCGATGCGCACCGAATATTATATCCAAATGGATTCGCTGTTAGTGGCCGATGCGCCGTTTGTGATTTTGTATTACGACAAGGTGGCCCGTTTTGTGCAAAAAAACGTCGAAGGTTTGGGCACGAACCCCGTGAATATGTTGGATTTGCGGCGGGTGAGAATGACGAAGTGAAGAACCTTTTCCTAAAACGGCGAATTGAACGTCGCAAAGGCTTCGCCATGCATGTCTTTTTCAGAAATAATAGGATTATCTATTTGCCAGTCGATATTTAAATCTTTGTCATTGAACAAGATACAACCTTCAGAGGCTTTGTTGTAGAAGTTAGAGCATTTATAGGCGAAAACGGTGTCGTCTTCCAGTGCGGCGAAGCCGTGGGCGAAACCGGTTGGAATGTAGAACTGCCGGAAGTTTTCAGCGGTGAGGAGTGTGGAGACGTATTGACCGTAAGTCGGGCTTCCTTTGCGGATGTCCACGGCGAAATCGAGGCACGCGCCGCGCAACACCCGCACGAGCTTTGCCTGCGCATGCGGCGGCTTCTGGAAATGCAGCCCGCGCACCACGCCCTTCTGCGAGCACGACTGGTTGTCCTGCACGAAATCGTCCAAAATTCCTAACTCTTTGAATCTTTGTTCGTTATAACTTTCAAAAAAATACCCACGATCGTCTTTGAATACGGTGGGTTCGATGATTAATAGTCCTTCGATGGGGGTTTTGATAATTTCCATTTTTTAGTGATTAGTGATTGGTGATTAGTGATTAGTGATCAGTGAACAGTGAGCAGACAAAAGGCAAAAGGCAATAGTGGTAGTGATATTCCATATTCTTACATCATAAGTCATACGTCACACGTCAATCTTCGGAGTTGTTTGCGATAAATGTTTGATAATCAGATAAAAACTTGGCTTTTGAGACAAAGCCGATGTATTTCCTGTCGCGGGTGATGACGGGCATGTTGAAGTTGCCGGTGCGCTTGAACTTCTCCAGCACCACGGCGGCGGTGTCGTCATCGTAGATGAACTCTTCCGGCTCTATCATCAGGTCTTCCACATGGATGTTGTCGTAGAGTTCCTGCTTGAAGATGATATCGCGGTGGTCGTCCATGACCAGAAGACCGGAGAAGCGATTGTCGTCGCCCACCACGACGAAGAGATTGCGTTTGCATTGTGCGATCACTTCAGTGTATTTGCGCAAGGTGCTGTGGCTGGGAATTGTCAGGATGTTGGTGTCGATGGTCTCTTGCCAATGCAGTTTGCGCAGCGCATATTTGTCCTTGTTGTGGGTTCTGAGATTGTCTTTCTCAGCCAGCGGTTGCGTATAGACGGAGTATTTTTCGAATGGATTCACGCAGAGGTAGGAACAGGCGGCAGTGACCATCAACGGAATCAGCAGTGTGTAACCCGTTGAGGATTCGGCGATTAGGAACATCGCGGTGAGAGGGGCCTGCATGACGCCGGTCATCACGCCGGCCATGCCCGCGAGAATGAAGTTGACGTAGGGCAAGTCAATATGGAGATAAACATTGGCGACATGCGCTATCAAGAAACCTGTGAACGCGCCGATGAAAAGGGTAGGGGCAAAAACGCCTCCCACGCCACCAGCAGTAGTGGTGAACGTGGTGGCGAAGACCTTCATCAGAATGATGCCTATGACCGCCAGCACCAACAAACCTTCGTGACCCATCAGCTTCAGCAGCGGAGAATTGTTGAAGACGGAAATCCATTCGCCATGTAGCAAATCGTTGATGTTGTTGTAGCCTTCGCCGTAGAATGCAGGGAAGAGATAGATGAGCAGACAAAGTGCGAGCGATCCGATCAGGGCTTTCACATAGATTCTTTTGATTTTTCGCATCTGTTTTTCTATCCAACGCGAAGTTCGGAGAAAATAGACCGAAATAAAGCCGCAGAGACAGCCTAAGATGATGTAGAACGGGATATTCCCGACCGAAAAGCTTTGGGTGGCGCCAATGGTGAACATCACATCGTTGCCGAGGAAGAGCACGGACATCACCGTGCCGGTGGCGGCGGAGAGCAGTAGCGGCAGGAGTGCGCTGCCGGTAAGGTCGAGCATCAGCACCTCGAAGGTGAAGACCAGCGCAGCGATGGGCGCCTTGAAGATGGCGGCCATGGCCGCCGTGGAACCGCAAGCGAGCAACAGTGTGGTCTGGCGGGTGTTCAGTTGGAAGAAACGCGCCACATTGGAGCCTATAGCGCTGCCGGTGAGCACAATCGGAGCCTCCAGACCCACGGAACCGCCAAAACCCACGGTGATGGCACTCGCCACCATGGAGGAATAGACGTTGTGGAACCGCAGTTTCCCGTCGCTTTTGCAGATGGATTTCAGCACAATGCTTACGCCATGGCTGAGGTTGTCGCGCACGACGCGCCGCACGAAGACAAGCGTCAGCAGAATGCCTATCGGCGGGAAAATCAGATAAAGATAGTTGATGTCCGTCACTGCGAACGCCTGACTGAGCAATCGGGTGGTGAAGTGAAGCAGATTCTTGATGATAATGGCAGCGGCGGCCCCCAGCATTCCAATCACCACACTGAGAATCAGCACAGTGGTTCTGTCCTTGAAATGCCTCTTTATAAATCGTCGGAACTTGGCGATACCATATAATAAAGACCTGTTTTTCATACTGCAAACTCGCGGCGGCAAAGATACATTTTTATGGGAAAGAACCCCCAAAAAACTGCAATTTTCCTGCAACTTTTTCATCTCTTTTTTCGTAAAAAAAAGTCATGCTGCAGCAATGATACAATATTTTGTATTTTTGCCAGTTAGAGAAAAGATGATTAAGCGTCTCTTGGGAATATGGTTGATGGTCCACTGCATCTGGATGACGGGCTTCTCGCAGAAGAAACCCGATTTCCGCATGTGGGAGGACAGTCTTTCACATTTGCGCGACCACGTGATGGCCGAATCGGACGAAACGACCCGCTTGGCCCTGAACGAGGATTTCATGACCTTATTGGAGGAGGTGTTGCAAATGCCGGACGCTTTCAGATTCTCCTGGGATTCGGTGAAGAATTTCAGTGTGTTGGCTTCTCCCGACAACGTTTTCAAGATCTTTACGTGGTATGTGGTCAAAAACAACTACGAAGTCGAGAATTTCGGTTTCATCCATGTTTATAATGAGGGTCGTAAAAAGCACGTTCTTTTTCCGCTGTATGACAAACGGCAGAACATCGACTATCCGAAAACGCTGGTGGGAAACCACAACCGATGGTATGGGGCGGTGTATTACAAGATTATCCCGGTGAAAGACAAGAACACCACCTATTACACCCTGCTCGGATGGAACGGCAATGATCTTTTTACTAATCAGAAACTTATTGAAATTCTGCATTTTAACAAAGAAATGACCCCTGTTTTCGGAGGAAGGGTGTTCAAGAATTACACCGAAAAAGTAGCGCGGGTCATTTTCGAATACTCCAAGAACGCCACGATGTATCTGAACTACGAAAACCAGGAATATCTGGTCAGCACGGGGAAGTACAACCCCAAAACGCGCGATTATGACTATAAACGGCAGCGTTGCGACATGATTATTTTTGAGGAGTTAATCCCGATGGACGAATCCATGAAAAATGTGCCCGCCTATATGGTGCCTGAATCCAGTCTGAATCAGGGTTTTATAGAGGAAGACGGAAAGTGGGTTTTCCAAAAAAACGTGCGCGGGTCCAATCCTGATAAAGTCCGAACAGACTATCATCATAAAAACCGAAACTATTATTCAGTCCAGTAATATGTCAACGTTATATCCTTTGAAATTCACCCCCATTCTGAAAGAAAAAATCTGGGGCGGCAACAAAATCGAGACAGTTCTGAAACATCATGTCAGCCCTATGCTGAATTGCGGCGAAAGCTGGGAGGTTTCCGGACTTGTGGATGCTGAATCGGTGGTTTCCAACGGTTTCCTGGCCGAAAACAACCTTAATGAGTTGTTGGAAATTTATCTTACCGATTTTGTGGGCGAAAAAAATTACGAGAAATATGGTCTCGGTTTTCCGCTGCTTATCAAGTTTATCGATGCACAGGACAATCTTTCCGTTCAGGTGCACCCTGATGATACGTTGGCGCAGGAAAAATACGGGCAAAACGGGAAGACGGAAATGTGGCATGTGATTCAGGCCGATGAAGGTGCTGGCCTTTATGTAGGCTTCAATCAGAAAGTTACCGAGCAACAATACGTGGCTGCCGTGGAGGAAGGCACGTTGGAGTCATTGCTGAAATTCTATCCCGTGAAGGCCGGAGACACCTTTATGATTCCTGCAGGAACGGTTCACGCCATCGGCAAGGGTGTGCTGTTAGCCGAAATTCAGCAGCCGTCAGACATTACCTTCCGCATTTTCGATTGGAACCGTGTGGATCAGAACGGGAACAGTCGCGAGTTGCACACTGAAGAGGCCATTGATGCCATCCATTTTGAAGAGAACGTGGGCGATTTCAAGGTGAAATATACTCCTGAAATGAACAAGACGGTTACGTTGGTGCATTCTCCGTTTTTCAACACCAATGTTCTGGAAATGGACATGCAGGTGGAAAAATCGTTCGTCCAATTAGACTCTTTTGTGATTTATATGTGCCTGGAAGGAAGTGCATTCCTTGTTTCAGGTGACTTTAAGGAACGGTTGGAGGCGGGTGAGGTGGTGTTGGTGCCTGCTGAGATGGACCGTTTGACCATCATCCCTGATTCTAAAGCCAAACTATTGGAAGTCTATTGCTCCTAAATGTTCCATTTCAAGCAGTTTTCCTTAGAGCATGAGCGCAGTACGCTGAAGATTGGTACGGATGCGGTGCTGTTGGCAGCGCTTACCCCTGCCGAATCGGCCGCTTCACTCCTTGATATTGGATGCGGATGCGGGGTGATAGCCTTTTGTGTTGCACAGAAACTATCTGTTGCTCAGTCGCTTCCACGGATTTTTGGAATTGATTTAGATGCGGATTCCATCATGGAAGCACTCGTGAATGCCAACCGATACCCTCTTTTACCGAAAAGTTGTTTTCACTTCGAAACCATTAGATTGCAGGATTTTGTAAATCAAGAGAATCCACCACGATTTAATCTGATAGTCAGTAACCCCCCGTATTTTCACGATGATCTTAAACCGCTGGAAAAGAGTCGGTTGTATAGCAAACATGGCGACAATCAGCTGTCGTTTCAGGAGCTTGTGAATGGGGTGGATGCACTCTTGGATGAAAATGGTCGTTTTGTGTTGATTTTGCCGCCAACGGAAATGGCGGAATTTCACCAACTCACTCTCAAACGCTGGCATTGCCGGGAAACGACGTACATCCGCCCGACCGCGAGCAAGCCCGTCTATCGCATCGTGCGTGAATATTGCCGCCATATTCTTCCTGAATCAGAGTCTTATTTCTCCATACGAGATGCTGCGCTTCAATACACTCCTGAATACTTGGAGCTTGTAAATCCGTATCTTACAATAAGATAGCGGATAGACAAATTTAATTCGCCATATATCAAAAAAAAGTGTATTTTTGCCGCCGCTTTCAGCAATGATGGGGCGTTAGCTCAGTTGGCTAGAGCGTTTGACTGGCAGTCAAGAGGTCGTGAGTTCGATTCTCATACGCTCCACAAAAAACATCCGCGATTCGTCGCGGATGTTTTTTTATGCCCTTAGAAGGATATGTTGATCGAAAAGCGAATCCCGTTTTTCCCCCACTTGGAGAGGCCTTCCGTGTAGGTCAGACGGCGGACGTAATCGATTCGCAGGATTTGCAGGATATTGTCAATACCGGCGGTGAATTCCAAATACGGCACTTTCCCCATAGGTGAGCAGCCGTCGGGCAGGACATACAGCCCTGGTGTTTGCGAAGAAGGGATGTTTTTTGGTGATAGTCCGCCATAGATGCCGCTGAAGGAGATGACTTCACGAAGTTTTAGTCGGTTCCAAAGCGGGATTCGATTGAATATCCACCCTTTCAGGTAATAGGTGGCATATAATGCCACGTATTTGTCCATGATGAACTCCATTGGCTTCATCAGGCAGAATGTGTTCGGTGTGAGGAACAGCGAGGGATTGCTTTGCGGTACGTATAGCTTCGGGAAAGGCACGGCATTCCAGACAATGCCGGCTTGCACGGTGGCGTCAATGTACCCGAATGCGGAGAGCCAAAACCTTTTTTCCACGGATAAGTCGGTGCGGTTGTACCCGAGATTTCCGTCGAGAATGCCTGCGGTGTGCGTAAGTTGCAGTACTGGGGCGTTCTTGGAGAGCTTAAGGAGATTTCCCTTTCCCGATTGGTTGTCGTAGATTCGTTCGCCCGGCGCCCATCGGAGTTTGATGCACCATTCCATGTTGCGGAAATCCTTCACAGGCGATACCGTTCCGTCTCGGTTAATGCGCCAATAGGGCATTGCGCCTGTTGCTTCGCTGGTTGCGTATTGCAGCCAGGTGTCGATGCTGAAGCGGCTTGGCCATTCGTGCACGTAGCGCACCTTGTGCCGGCGTACGTATTGTGCGGCACGGTTTGAGGAGCCGTCATCATACGACATCAGCACGTTGTCGCGATCCATGTAACTGTATTGTTGCCCAATCATTTCCATGTCGTATCCTGTGCTGAAATAGAGGGCGTGACGTGGTGATTCGTTGTAATGGCGCTTCTTTTGGACAAAGCTGTAAATCAGGGTGGCATTGTATTTGAGTTGCAGATCCCTGCAACCGAAGGCGAGGTATCCGGTCATGAACCATTGGTCGTGCATTTGGGCGGTGGTCATGCCGCCTAATCGTAAGCGTACCCCTTCTGTCGGATTGTAACTGACCATATTGTAAATAGGCCCGATGTCAAAACGACTCAGTTTCCGTTCCTTGTTGGTGGCGATATAGCCTGTGGATATAATCTCCGTGGTTTTTTCCAAAACCCTGAATAAAGGCAGACGCCGCAATTCAGTCGAGAGGCTGTCGATGAAGGATTCTTTGGCGGATAGCGGTACCGGCCGCATTTTCTTCCATCGTCCGCTTTTGTATTTCGACACATCGGGTGACACGACCTCACCAATGGCGGAAGACAGCGAATCTGGTATGTGAGCGCCCATCTCATACTGGTACCATAGCGTGTTTTGACGGATGTAAATGTGTCGCGTCTTCTTTTTTCTTCTCTTGATGATGGAAAATGAAGCGGATGTCTGCGATGTCTTTGGCGCCCATAAAGTGCTGTCGACCTTCATGAAATCTTGTTCGACAACAAGTTCTTTCACATAATTCATGTTGATGTCGATGGGGACGTTGATCGTGTATCTTTTCAAGGCGTAAGAGCTGTCATTCACGATGTATAATCGCCCTGTGAACCCGAAAGTCCGGCTGTTGACTGGAGCAAAGGAGAGTTCAATGCAGGAGATACTGTCCACCATGACGGTGTCGGTGATGAAATAGTGGTAGTAGATTGTCGCTATGGAGGAAGAGAGTGGACTGACGAACATGTTGAGCATCAATTCAATATCATTGTCGAAGATATTGACTTCCGAAAACATTGCTTCCAAGTTGGTGCCCAGCCCCTCTTGATCCAACACCTCATCCACACCTTGCATTCTTTTGGCAATCACATAGTTGATATTCTTACTCGGATTTTTTTGGTAGTAGTGATCCTCCAGGCTTTCCCGTCGGGAAAGGCACAGAACCGGGATGGTGTCTGTTCGGAGGGTATCAATATATTTCTCTAAAAAGGCAAGTTGTTGGTTGAAACGGTTTTTCTGGAAATCCATGTCAAATCGGCCGTATGATATTACCATTTTCTTGTAAATCTTTGATTTATAGCGGTCTGCCGATTCAATGCGATTCTCATTCTTATGTTCGATGACCTTTTCCACCAAGGCTACGGCGGGATTGCCCTTGCGGACATACTTCGGTTTCCGTTTTTTGGAAACCACCACTTCTTGTAGGGATTGGGTCATGCTGATGAAAAAGTTCCGCTGTCGTTCCTCTTTCTTAATAACCAGTGTATCAGGCTGATAGAAAGAGTAGCTGACCAATAAGGTGTCGGTTTTCGCAAAAGGAAGCCTATAGTTGCCCCGCAAGTTCGTGTAAGTTCCCACGCTCGTGTTTAGCCATTGCAAACGGGCCATATACACTTCTACAGTGTCACCTTTCTCATTGATCGTATAGACTTTCCCCCTCAGCTCTTGGGCCCTCAGCTTTCCGAATAGATTTCCGTGCAGGAGCAAACATCCGAGCATGCCCAGCCAAAAAATCCGGTTCAGAAACATACGCTTAGTCTCCATTTTGCCTATTTATTATGCGATAGATAGGGAAAGGAAACCAATGTTTATTTGTGTTTGTCATCGGATTATGAAAACTACGCCTTTTATTCGAAATCGATGATCTTCAGTTCCTGTTTTGCACGGGCGGAGGGTATATGGTTGAAATGCCACCATTCGGAGATGCAGGTCACAAATCCGCTTTCCGTCATTACGCGGCGTAGCAACTTTCGATTTGCCAATTCCTCTTTGGTAATCAATCCGTTAGCCAACAGCTCTCCCTCATGGTCGATACGTGCTTCCGGACCGAAGTAATCATGTTCCGACCCCATGGGTAGCGGTCTCCCCGTGCTGTCCATCAAGGTGATGTCCACTGCCGCGCCGTAGTTGTGCATGCCGCGTCCTTTGGCGGGATTGGCCACGAAAGAGACATTCGGTGTGCCCTTCACGGCATCCCACATTTCACGTTGTACGCTGAGTGGCCGCGCCGCATCGTAAATCAAGAGAGAAAAGTCGGGTCGAATGTCCTTCAGCCGTTGCTGAGCCTTGGACAGCTTTTGCGCCATGGCGGGAATCATGAACGCATGGTTGATGTCATGATACAAAACATGCCCGAGGAAATTGTCCGGCGTGGCATAAACCAGCTGCACTCCAATGGTGGAATCGACTTTGGAAATATCCACCAGTCCAAAATCCATCAGTTTTATCTCCATTTCCGTATATTCCGGCGGTTCGGGCTCTTGGATGGTGACGAGGGTGTCGGATGCTACGGTTTGAGGTGCGTGATGGTTAGAAGGACTACAGGAAGTTGCACCGAAAAGAGAGATGATTATTGACAGGCCCCACACTGCGGCTGTCGCCTTGTGTAAGACTATTCGTAGAGACGCAAGATTTTGCGTCTCTACTTCATGCGTCTTGTCCCTTCGGGACTGTTTAAGGAAAGTGTTTCTTAGAAATGTTTGCTTCATCGCTTCATTGGAGGAATACGACCACGGCGTCTTTCGCCTTTTGGGTCACTCCTTTGGGTAATGTGATGGTGTATTCGTCGCCTTTTTTGGAGATGGTGGCTTTTTCCGAGGTGCCGAGAATAGTAGCTTTGCCGGTTTTGACGGGTTTCTCCAGATTCTTGAAGGTGAATGTTGCAGGAGCAGTTTCCTTTTCAGGTAATAACAGCAATGCATAACGCTGGCCGTCCTTGCTTTGGGTGAAACGCACTTGTCCGTAGCAATAGGGCAGACAAGGGCGGGTGTTGTAGATTGCTTTCCCGTTGACACTCAACCATTTGCCCATATCTTGCAGGCGTTCTACTGCCGTTTGCGGCAAGGTGCCTTCCGGCGACGGACCCACATTCAACAGGAAATTACCGCCTTTGGCCACGATGTCTATCAGCAAGTGTATCAGCTTGTTCGTTGATTTGTAGTTGTCGGTGGCCACGTATGACCAGGAATCGCCCATCGACATGCAGGTTTCCCAAGGGTAGGGGAGCAGCGTGTCGGGGACCTGCTGCTCGGGGGTGCGATAGTTCTCGTATTTACCGTGCACACTGCGGTCGACAATGATGAGGTCAGGATTGTTGGCTCGAACATCTTTGGCCACTCTCGGCATGTCAATGTCCTGGATCCAGCCTTGGCAGCCAAGCCAGTCGCGGCATTCCTCATCCACGCTCCATGCGGGACGCACCCATCCGCCATCAAGCCAAAGGATGTCGATGTCGCCATAGTTGTTGGCCAACTCATGTAGCTGCTTGCGTGTGAAGTCGCAATATTTCTCCCAACGCTCCGGATCTTTCGCAGGGTCGTAGTTGACATTGCGGTCGGGCGTGGCCCATTCCGGAGCCCAGTAGTCGGGGCAATGCCAGTCGGGCTTGGAGAAATAGAGTCCCGTCCAGAGGCCTTGGTTGCGGAAGGCTTTCACCAGTTCGCCCGTCACATCGGCTTTCGGGTTTTTGGAAAAAGGACAATCTTTCCCCGTGATGGCATAGTCCGTTTCCTTGGTTTTGTACATACAGAAGCCGTCGTGATGTTTGGTGGTGAAGACGAAATACTTCATCCCGCAATCTTTAGCCAGCTTCGCCCATGATTCGGGGTCAAACTGCGTCGGGTTGAAGGTTTTGTTAAGCGCCTGGTATTTTGCCTTGTAATCCGTATAAGGTACGCCATTACGGCTAATCCATGGTTCGTTGCAGATGGACCAAGATTCCACCACGCCCCATTGCGCGTAAATGCCCCAGTGCATCATCAGACCGAACTTCAGGTCCTGCCACTGGTCAATGCGGTTCAGGATTACGGAATCGGTCTCAAATTGTTGTTCGGACTGAGCAAATAATGTCGAAAATGAACAGATTGTCCATAATAACAATGGGATGAGGAGAATTTTTTTGAATGTCATAATATAGGTTTTAATATTTCATATTTACGCAAACAGATGAAATGGCCGTTGTAGAGTCGCAAAATTTGGCTTCTCTCTACATTTCCCACGCTTTTCGGACTGTTTTTTCGATGGATTCTTCGTCAAATCCGACCTCTTTGTACAAGTTTGGAATGTCGCCGTGGGAGATGAAACGGTCAGGGAGGGCGATATGCAACAGATGCGGTCGTGTTGTGGAGACGCACGGCCGTGCGTCTCCACGGGCAAGAAATTCGGAAATTTCCGAGAATAATCCACCCTTTTCAGTGCCGTCTTCCACGGTAATCCACACGGAATATTTTTGGGAGAATTCTTCTAATGCGCTCTCATCCAACGGTTTGAGAAAACGGATATCGAATAGGGCAGGTTTGATGTTTTCATTTTCCAATTTCTCTAATACCTGTTCCACCGGATTGCTTAGCGGCCCGAGCGTCAAGATCAATACTTTTTCACCTTTGCGGAGCATTTCCCCTTTCCCGATGGGCAAAATTCGTGGTTCGTTATGCCAATCGAGGAGTACGCCCCGACCGCGAGGGTAGCGAATTACGAATGGAAGCCCTTGGTTTTTAGCATTTTGATATGCTGTGTGCATCAAATTGCGCAATTCGTGTTCATTGCGGGGCGAAGAGATAATCAGGTCGGGGATGCAGCGCAAAAAGGCGAGGTCGAAAGAGCCTTGGTGCGTGGCACCGTCCTCACCGACCAGTCCGGCCCGGTCAATGCAAAAGATGACGGGCAATTTTTGTAGTGCCACATCATGGATTATTTGGTCGTAGCCGCGCTGTAAAAATGACGAGTAGATGTTGCAGAAAGGGATATAACCCTCTGTGGCTAAGCCTGCTGAGAAGGTGACGGCGTGTTGTTCCGCAATGCCTACGTCAAACACACGTTCCGGATACACCGCATCCATGATGGTCAGCGAACATCCTGTGGCCATGGCAGGGGTGATACCTACCACATTCTTATCCTCGCGAGCCAATTCCAGTATGGTGTTACCGAAAACATCTTGGTATTTAGGCGGTTGCTGTTTTTCTTCAGCACGAATGATTTGGCCTGTATCAGGGTCGAACTTGCCCGGAGCATGGTATTGCGTCTGATTCTGTTCCGCTGCTTCGAGGCCTTTGCCCTTCACGGTGAGAACATGGAGCAATTTCAGGCTCGGTAGTTTCTTCATGGCCTGCAGCGTTTTCACCAAATGGATTACATCGTGGCCGTCTGCGGGGCCGAAGTAGCGGTATCCCAAACTCTGGAACCAGTTGCTGCCACCGAACAGCCAGCCTTTCACAGAGTTACCCATCTTGCTGAAAAAATTGGTGACTCGGTTCGGGTGGTTGGTGCGGAAGGTGAAGACGTTCCAAAGGTGGTTTTTCCAACGGTTGTATGCGGGCGACGTGGTAATCGAGAGCAGATATTTGCTCATTGCCCCCGTGCTTTTATCAATGGATATCTTGTTGTCATTCAAGATGATGAGCATGTTTACATCGCGGTAGGGGGCTTGGTTCATGGCTTCGAAGGCCATGCCGCCGCCAATGGCTCCATCACCGATGACGGCGATGTGGTTGCGTTTCATGTTTCCCTCCATCTTAGCCGCCACCGCCATGCCTAATGCGGCAGACACGGATGTAGAAGAGTGCCCTGTGCCGAAAGCATCGTATTCGCTCTCCTCACGGCGCGGGAATCCGCTCATGCCTTTATAACAACGGTTTGTGCTGAACTGCTCTTTGCGTCCCGTCAGAATCTTATGACAATAGGCTTGGTGACCTACATCCCAAATCAATCTATCTTCTGGTGTATCAAAGACATAGTGGATGGCCACTGTCAATTCCACAACCCCTAAACTGGAACCTAAATGGCCGGGGTGTTGCGCCGTTTGTTCGATGATGAACTGCCGCAATTCGTCGCACAATTGTGGCAACTGGTTGATGGACAGTTTCCGCAAATCCTCAACGGAATGGATATGTGATAGTAGATCCCCCATTATTTTCCTGAAACTTGATGATAAAAGTCCTTGATTTGTTGGGCGATGACCGTATTGTTGTGATGGACGGAGATGTAATGTCGCGCATTTTCACTGATGATGGAGCATAGGTCGGGCATAGCCACGCATTTGTTGATGATGGCGACAAATTGTTCGGGCGTATCTGCGATGAACAAATGCTTACCGTCTTGAACATCAAGACCTTCTGCGCCAATGGATGTGGTGATGACCACCCGTCCAAGCGCCATGGCCTCTACAATTTTGATGCGGATACCACTGCCAGAAAGCAAGGGAACTACCATAATGTCATAGTCCATCATGAACTCATTGGCGTTCGGGACGGATCCGGCCACGATTACGTTCGTGTCGTGGCGGTTGCTTATGCGGTCGGGGATGTCGTGGCCGGCCAGCGTGAAGGTCAGGTCCGGGTGTGCGGCCAGGATTTCAGGCCACACCTCATCGAGGAACCACTCAATGCCCTCCACGTTCGGTGACCAGTTCATGCTGCCCAAGTGGAACAGTTCCGGATGGTCGGTGGCGATGTAGTCGTCGTCCTCCATGTCGTAGTCGTCAACGTTGATGCCAAACGGGATGACAACCCCCGGCACGCTTGGGGCGGTTTCGTGGAAATAGTGGTAGTCGGGCTCCGAAATGGACATGTAACCATCGACTTCGTGCAGGATTTTCCGTTCCACGCGTTTGAGCTGGTGCGCATTGATCCGATAAACTAGCTTCATCACGGGATTATGTTCGTTTTCGGACAGGCGTTCCCAAATTTGGTGCTCGGTGTTGTGCATCCGAAGCAGGATTTTCGCTTTGGTGAGTTTGCGGATAAGCGGAATATAGGGAGTCATGTAGATGGATTCGATATGGATGATGTCGAAATCCTCCTGGTTGAGCACTTCTGTCAGTTTAGCGGCCATGTTCTTGTGGTAAAACCGGCTGATTTGGTACGATTTTCCGCTGAAAAGGGACTTGAGTGCCTCGATTTTATGTGGTGTGGTGTCGATATAGACTGATTCAAAGCGGGTCTTTTTCAGGTATTCTTTGGTGAATGCCGATATCACAAACGGGTGCTTGGGGGTGGCAACGGCCAAAACTTTCACATCCACGTCATTGTCTAAAAGACATTGCGTGATATTGTGAATGGCGATGCAGCCACCGTCAATAGTGGGCAAGGGCGTTTTATGACACAGTTGCAGAATTTTCATGTTTTTTTTGTGTAAATAGTTTGATATGTTTGATTTTATCCATCCATTTGGTGTAGGTGTCAGGAGAAAGCACGGCGGTGTCCATCGTGGCATGATAGGTCAGGAACACACAGAGAGGTAGTAAGATAAACGATGACAGCCAAGTACCGAACCATACCGGCATGACGCTGCCTTTGGCGATTTTTTCGCCGATAACGGACAGCGCGAAGTAGATCACGAAAAAGAGAACGGTAAGCACCAACGGAATGGCAATGCCTCCTTTGCGGATGATGGAGCCCAAGGGAGCTCCGATGAAAAAGAAGAGCAGGCAGGCTACCGCCAAACGGTATTTGCGTTGAAGCTCAATCTGATAATTCCACATGTTGGAGGTGCGGTAGTTTGCGTCGGTGTAGTTGAACTGCATGGAATAGATGAACGACCTAGAGGAGTTTTCCGCCTGGTTTAGCACGCGGCTTCGGAAATCCGGAGGAAGGGATGAAATGTTAAACGGGCGTGACGTGTCCATTGCCCTGAAGTTCTCGTTATCCTTGACAAAGGTGTTGTAATAGTAGAGATTGCTGAAGAAGACGTTGGCCGTATTCTCCTCGATGTTCCGGATTTGCACTTTCATGCTGTCTATCTGATCGCTCAACTGTTTGTTGGTCATGGCTGAAGAGTGCCCTTCGAAGAGTCCGGATTCTGTCTTTCCCAGGGAGAAGTCGGACATGTCGAAGCGTTTGTATTGTTTGGAGAACTGGGCACGCATCAGGGGGTGCTTCGAGCGTTTGCCACGGCTGGTGCCCATCGAGGAAGTCTCGTCCCAGAAAGAGCCATTTCTTAGCGTGAAGACCAGATAATGTTTGTCGGGGGTGACACTCATTGTGCCGGATTCCGCGTAGGTGACAGAGGTGTTTCCCTGTCTTCGGGAATGGTCGTAGATCAGGATATCCTTGACGGTTTCCCCATCCGGCATCTTTTTGCCGACCAAGATGGAGTAATTGTCGAATCCATTGTAAAAGACACCTTCCTCGATGTTGAGGGCGGGTTTCTGTTCTTGGATATCGTAGAGTAACATCCTGAGTTTCAGTGTTGCACGAGGAATCACTTGGTCGGAAACGAGAAAGGAGGAGATGGTGATGAGGATGGTCAGAATAGCCAAGGGGGTCATCATTTTGCGAGTGGAGATGCCTGCCGACTTGAGGGCGACGATTTCGTAGCGTTCGCCCATATTGCCGAAAGTCATCAGGGAAGCCAGCATGACCGCCAACGGGAAGGCCAAAGAAGAAAGGGAAACTGCCGCGAGGAACAGCAGTTTCAGCATCACAGTCACTTCCAAACCCTTGCCAACCAATTCATCCACCCATTTCCATACGAACTGCATGAGCAGCACGAACAAGGCCACAAAAAAGGTCAGGAAAAAGGGGCCGAGAAAGTTTTTGCAAAGGTATTTGTTGACGATTTTCACAGGAGGATAGATTAGTAATCTCCTAGGGTTTCAGGGAGTTGGGCTAAAGCGGCGGCGGCTTGCTCATCGTTAGGCGGTGTGCCGTGCCATTTGTGTGTGCCCATCATAAAGTCCACACCTTGACCCATCTCCGTCTTCATGAGGATGGCAATGGGCTTTTGGTTGCCGGCGAGTGTTTTGGCCAGTTTCAGCGTCTGAAGGCAGCTCTTGATATCGTTGCCGTTCATTTCCAAAACCATCCATTGGAAGGCCTCGAACTTGGCACGCAGGTTGCCGAGACTCATCACCGCATCGGTGCTTCCGTCAATTTGTTTCTTGTTGTAGTCAACGGTAACAATCAGATTGTCAACATGTTTTGAACCGGCAAACATCAGTGCTTCCCAGTTTTGACCCTCTTCAAGTTCGCCATCACCGGTAAGGGTATAGACCAGATGCTTGTCCCGGTTGGCTTTCTTGGCGAGTGCTGCACCAACAGAGACAGAGATACCTTGTCCGAGGGAGCCGGAAGCCACGCGGATGCCGGGAAGTCCTTCTACAGGAGTGGGGTGGCCCTGCAGGCGGGTACCCAATTTGCGGAAGGTGCCCAACTCTGAGACAGGGAAATAGCCCCGATGTGCCATCACGCTGTAGAGCACTGGGCTGATATGACCGTTGGAAAGGAAGAACATGTCTTCGCCCTTCCCGTCGAGGGTGAAATGCTCGGGGTCAATGTCCATTACTTCGAAATAGAGGGTGGTCAGAAAGTCCGCGCAACCGAGTGAACCGCCCGGGTGACCAGACTTTGCCCCGTGAACCATGCGGATAATGTCTCTGCGCACTTGCGCTGCAATATCTTGTAACTTGTTGACTTCCATAATGATATATAATTGCCTAAGGTTTATGATATTCTTTTTCGCTTTTTTTAAATATGCGGCAAAGATACATTTTTATTGTGAACGATTTTTTGTATTTTTGCCGTTGAAACGAAAAACTTTACCAATGAGAAAGATTTTTATTCCAATCCTTATGGTTGGCTTACTGGTGATGGTGGTCTCCTGTAAACAGAAAAAAGCATTTAAAGAGAATCCTAACATGACCTATCGCACGTTGGGGAGCACGGGTATTCGTGTGGGAGAAATTGGCATAGGATGCGGTGCTTTCGGTAAAATGGACACGGCGGAATCACGCAAACTGCTCGGTTACGCCATGGACAATGGGGTCAACTACATCGACATTTATGACGCAGATCCTACAGTGCGCAGCAATATCGGTTATGCCTTGAAGGGCCGCCGAGACGAGATGATCATCCAAGGGCATATTGGTTGCTGGTGGAATGGTACCAGTTATGAGCGTACCCGAGATGTGGAAAAATGCAAGATCGGTTTCAATGATCTGTTGGAACGACTTGGCACTGACCACATTGAGGTGGGTATGGTTCATATTATCGACAATATGGAGGAGTGGACTGCATTGGAAGGAAGCCCGTATCTTGAATATGTCAAGAGCCTGAAAAAGGAAGGCAAAGTCGAGCATCTGGGCATCAGCAGCCACAATGCGGAAGTGGCTTTGGCAGCTGCCAAAAGTGGCTTGTTCGAGGTCATTATGTTCAGTCTCAACCCCGTCTTTGACCGTGTGCAAGCAGGCGCTAACCTTTGGGATTCAGCTACTTACGAGCACTTGTTGCCAGGCATTGACCCCGTGCGTGTGGAACTTTACGATTATTGTGCGCAGCATGACATTGCCATCACGGTGATGAAAGTGTTTGGAGGTGGCGGTAGATTGCTCGATGCGAAATCTTCTCCGTTGAAGTTTGCGTTGACCCCCGTGCAGTGTATCGCCTATTCTTTGGCGAAACCTTGTGTGACCGTGGCCATCTGCGGCGCTGACAATATAGAGGAGTTAGAGGCTGATTTGCACTATGTTAAAGCCACTGATGAAGAGAAAGATTACAATTCCGTACTGAATAAAAGCACGGCTAAAGCGGATGGCAACGGCACTGGATGCACCTACTGCAAACACTGTGCCCCCTGTCCTATGGGTATTGACATCTCTGCTGTGAATGAACTTTTAGATGAGGTGCAACAAAACGGAGGAGTGGTCAGTGACGAAATAGCGGCCAAGTACAAAAAGTTGGAACAACATGCGGGCGATTGTGTGGGTTGTGGCCAGTGCGAAGACCGTTGTCCCTTCGGTGTCCCGGTCCGGGAGAAGATGGACGAGGCACAAAAGGTGTTCGGGTATTAGATTACTTCACCACCCGATCTGAGTTCTGTGCGATGAAGCTTTTCCAGTTTGTCGCCTTTGTCTTGCCGAAGACGACCTTTTGCTGGAGATGATGGCAAACGGCGACGGCAAGGGCATCCGTAGCATCCAAAAACTCAATTTGTTGCGAAATGGGGTACATACGACATAGCATATCCGATACTTGCTCCTTGGCAGCGTTCCCGTTGCCGGTGATGGATTGTTTGATTTTGCGTGGGGAGTATTCATAGACTTCCATGCCCGCGTGCAGGCAGGCGGCAATGACCACCCCTTGTGCCCGGCCCAATTTCAGCATCGATTGTACGTTCTTGCCGTAGAAGGGAGCTTCAATGGCCAGAATATCAGGGTGATACTGCTCGATCAACCCGTTGATTCGTTCGTAGATGTACTTCAGTTTGGCGTAGGCATCCGACATCTTCGTCATCTGCAACACGCTGAGCACTTCCACCTCAGACTTGTTCAGCTCGGTGTTCAGCAACGCATACCCCATGATGTTCGTGCCCGGGTCAATGCCTAAAATCTTTCTTTGTATCGTATTATTGTCCATTCCTGTTGCCTATTGCCTGTTTCCCACAGGACTTATTTCCGAAAAGAAATCCTGTTATTCTCGTAATCAATGACCGCCTTGTGTTTGACACAGAAGTCGTTACCCAAAATCATCTGCACCGGTTTCTGGTGTAACGCCTTGTAGGCGGCATTGATGTGTGCAAAATCAATGACTGCGATATTTTCGATGAGCGATTGGCGGAAACGACCGAGCTTAAAATCCGGCAGATCGGCTACGAGAACTTCAAATCCGGTGCCGCCAATACCTGCATTCACGCCTTCGTTATGTTCCATGGATATGTTCGGAAGGGTCTGATTGACAAATAGTTTGTCAATGCAGCTGTGTGAGGCGCCAGTGTCAAGCACAATGCGGATTTTCACCCCCGCCACCGAACCGTTCAGCAGCGTGTGGTAATCGCCTTTTTCCAATTCTACTATTTTCAACGAAGTATTGTACATGAAAGATTATACCTTATTGCCTGTTGCCTGTTGCCTCTTGCCTAAAAATCACAGCCAGTGCTTCTTGATGAAGAACAGGATCAGCACCACCGAAATAAAAAAGCAAAGCCCCATCACGTATAGGAAAGCAAACGGGGAATTGGCCATGGGAAGCCCTACGTTCATGCCGTAAAGTCCTGATATGAAGGTCAAAGGCAGGATGATGGTGGAAATGATGGTAAGCACGCGCATGATTTCGTTGGTCTTGTTGGCCTGCAAGGAGTCGAAAGTGTTCGAGAGTCCGGCCACCAATTCGCCATAGTCATCCACCATATCCCACATTTTCTGGTAGAAGTCCAAAATGTTGCCCCAGTATTCTTCCATGTCGTCGGCAAACCCTTTCACATCACCGCTCTCAAACATCTTGAACAGACGGAGTTGCGGCTTGAACATGGTGTTCATCTGGATGATGTTTTTCCGGATGATGGAGATTTGTTCGATGATTTTTTCCGATTTGCTCTCAAACAGCCCGGAACTTATTCCGTCGATTTCCGTGCCGAGTCGTTCGACAATGAGGAACGTCTCTTTCATCATCCGGTACAAAATGTGATAGAGCATGGCGTCGGAAGTGCCGCTGATTTCGTCCTCGTCTTCCGGTTCGGGGTCTATTTTCTTAAGGTTGAACAGTTCTTGAACTACGTAGTGGGAGTTGCCCACGGTGATCAAGAAATCCTGTCCCCAGAAAATCTTGGTTTCCTCGGTCTTGATCAGTCTGGAACGCTGGTCGAGTAGCGGAAAATGAAGCACAAGGAAGAAATAGTCATCGTAAATATCGATTTTCGGGCGTTGTACAAAACTCGAACAGTCTTCTATATCCAAAGGATGGAAATGGAAGTTATCCCTCAAAAAATCCAAATCTTCAACTGTCGGATCGGTGATATGATGCCATTTATACGCACCGAAATTAATGGTGTCAACCATAAGATAACCTCCTTTCTTTTAATGGGTTAGAAAATTAAATGCTACATCTTGGCGCAAATTTTTACGAATGGCAAAAATACATTTTTTTGTGAATGGTGAAATGTGAATTGCGAATAGGTGTCATTCTGTAGGAGCGAATAAATATTCGCCCCTACGATATCAACGCATAAAACATCCTCGCCCCAATCTCCATAATTTCGTCCGGGAAGTCGAAATCGGGATGGTGCAAAGGAGGTTGTTCCGTGCCGGAACCCAATCCGAACAATGCGCCCGGATAATGCTGCGTAAAGAGCCCGAAGTCCTCGCCCCAGAAGAAGGGAATCGGTTTTTCCTGATAGGTAAAGTCCAGATTGTCAGCACATTCCTTGATGGTTTCCACTGCTTTTTCCGCGTTGTTGGAGGCTGCGAAATACTCTAACCAGCGCACTTCGCATTGGAGGCCATCCACTTTTGCGACTTCGGCTTTCACCTTCTGCTCGATATTGGCGATAATCTGCCGCAGGTGAGCATCTTCGCGGGTGCGGATGGTGAAACGGAGCACGCCGTCGCCGGCGGCTACCCCGTAGGCTTGGCTGCCTACGCGGAACTCGATGAGCGTCGCCACGCAGAAGTCCTCGCGTTGGACGTCTCGCTGGTTCAGCGACAGCACGAAGTCGGTGAGCTGTTGTGCGGCGGGGAACGGCGACACGGCATTCCAAGGCTCTGCGGCGTGTGCGGTCTTGCCTGTCAGCACAATGTCGCAGCTGATGACCGAGCAGGTGAAACTGCCTGGTCTGCAGATGATTGTACCAGCGGGTTCGGCGGGAATGTTGTGCAGCGCGTATGCACAGTCAATGGAATAGGCATCCAAAAACCCGCTTTCGAGAATCTGCCGTGCGCCCTCGCCGGTCTCCTCCGCTCCTTGGAAAAGGAGCAGCACCCTGCCTTCCGACAGCGGCTGTTGGTGAAGCATCTCCGCCACGCGCAGCATGATCGTGCTATGCCCATCGTGCCCGCACTTGTGCGAAACGCCTTCGTGCTCAGACTTATACGGCAGATCCAACGTCTCGTTCACCCGCACCGCATCCATGTCGGCGCGGAGCAACACGGTTTGCCCGCCGACTCCGAAATCGTATTCCGCCAACAGGTGATGTCCTTTCGGAAAAGTGATAATCCTAGTCGGCTGGAACTGTTCTAACTGTTGTCTGATGAAAGCGGAAGTGTTCGCCTCCTCATTCGATGCTTCCGCCATGCGATGCAATTGATGACGTATTTGTTTGCAGTTCATTTTGTTACAATCTTACTATTGACTATTCTTACATGGCCGGATGTAATTCTACTGTCAACCCCATGGCCGCAGCAATGCGATAAAGTGTAGACACAGAAGGAATGATAAGCCCTCGTTCCACTCGTGATACATAACTCTTGTCCGCACCAATTCTGTCGGCGAGCTCTTGCTGAGTTAAACCAGCATTCTTTCTTGCGTCAAGAAGAATTTGTGCATTGTATTCCTCCCACGCCTTATCTTCTGCCAATTTTCGGCTTTCTGAACCTTTAGGACCAAATTCCTGCTCAAGTTCAGCACTCAAATCATATAATACCTCGTTGTTTTGCATTTTTGTATTCCTCCTTTATTTTTAAAGCTTTATCAATTTCCTTTTTTGGTGTTTTCTTTGATTTTTTAGTAAAACAATTAAACAATACCACCATCTTGTCTCCATCATAAATGAAGAATAAACGAAACTCTTTATTTTCGTATGTAACACGGAATTCGTATAAACCGTCTCGAATATATCCAATATAGTGTTTTGGAATCTTATCTTCTGTTTCAAAGAGCAACAATGCACGTTTTATCTTATTTCTTTCATTATCAGTGAGTTTTACCATAAAGTCACGATAGTAGTTCTTGTACGCAACAATTCTTTTCATCGGTGCAAAATTATAAAAATTGTATTACAATACAACTCGGAATATTTCTTTCAAAATATCCTGTTGTTCAACGGAACAAATATATAACAAGAAAAAGCCGTTGTCAAGAGTTTTGGAATGTTTTTTTGCACTTGACAAACAGCTTGTTGGAAAAATATTATAACTATTCGACTTTAAATAGTTAATTTTCATGGTGAGATTTCGCAGATTTTTATACTTATCCGCGCAGATCCGCGCGATACGTGGAGATAAAAAATGTCGTGGTTTCAGTTTTTTCCCTGCTCCAATTTCTCAACCCGCTCCTTCAATGCGCGGAGCTCATCGTCGTTCTCCCGTTTCACCGAGTGCTTGAACTTGAACATCGCCAGGTTCAGCTCGAAGGAGGTCTCGCTGCTCTGAACAGGCATCACGTCCGTCAGCAGATCCTCCACCAACTGTCCGCCGCGCTGCAGTAACGTCTTCTGTTCCACGGAGTTCTCCTCCTGCTGCGGAACCTGGATGATAACTCTTGACAGCTCCTTCAGTTTCGCATACGCCTCCACGATAGAAATGGTAGTTTCCACGGCCTGCGGACTTTTCAGAATGGTCGCTAACATATAGAGGCCTTTTTCGGTGAAAGCTTTAGGGGTAGCAGTAGAATGTTTCTGTCGATTGAACCGGTGGAAATTTTCCACCAGTTCATTTTTCTCCAATTCACTTAATTCGAAAATATAACCATTAGGAAACTTATCGAATTTTTCCTCACCGCTTGGTTGATTTCCTTGTTTTTTTGATATGTATTCGTGTGGGATGCGTCGTGCCGGAGGCACGAAATCCTAATAACCCCACATAAGCGTAACGAAGTGAAGCGCAGTGTGGGGTAAGCGATGTGCGGCGTGCGGTGGCGTGCTGAAAGCACGCTACTAATCGTCTTTCAAAAAGTAACGTTCGTCAATGACGATACCGTTTTCTACAAGGAGTGCCCGGTACTCCTCCGCAAATGTAATCCGTTTGTGATGTTCCTTTTGTCGCATGATATATCTGATTATCGTATCCTTTTCACTGGCACTTTTACTAAAACCGGCATATTCTCGTGCCCAGCCACTGAAATCAGGGAAGTTCGGGTTCGCTTTCAACCACTTACTGCTATCAGTCTTCACTCGTTGCACAAAGGAAGCCACCGTTAGTGTTGGCGGCAATGACACAAAAATATGAACATGGTCAGGCATACCCCCAATGCGATAGGTCTGGCAGTTGAGATTTCTTGCTATGCCATAGATATAGGCATATAGTTCGCGATCGTGCTCTATGGGGATTGTCGGTTTGCTACGGTAAGTGCGGAAAACGATGTGGTAAAAAGATTGTGTATAACTCATAAGTTGACTACTTGGTTTTCGTTGGTTTTTGTTGCGTGCTTTCAGCACGCTGACTTTGCAGGTGTCGCTGCAACCCCACACTGCGCTCCACTTCGTTTCGCTGATGTGGGGTTATTAGGATAGCGTGCTTCCAGCACGCCAAAATTCCATCTGCAAATATACAACGAGAAAAGGCCTTTGTCAAGAGTTTTTCGAAATTTTTTTGTTCTTGACAATCAGCTTATTGGAAAAATATTTTAACTATTTGGTTTTGATTAGTTAATTTTCCAAGTCGGATTTCGCAGGATTTGGGGGAATTCAACGCGAGAATGATGCAAGAAGTGGTGATTTATTATGTCATTCATCAACAACCATGCGACCACACCATTACGTACTGTTCCTTTACAAACACCCATTTGCCGTGCTTTTTTTCCATCAAGATAGTTCCTCCTCTATTTTCACCATGACATGTGTATTCCACGATGGCGTACTTTCGCGAAGGGGAGAAAATAATCTTATCTATGGTAAAAAAAGAACGGATACGCCAACCTGAAAAATAACAAGGATTGATATCGCTTACATATTTCCGAAGGAAATGCCCGCGATTCGACGATTCTTTATATTCAGCCGGGAGCTCGAAGGATTGTAAATCCCCCTCGTCGATATCCTCATCTGTGATGTCGGGGAGATCGGTTTTCAGCGGGGACAAGTGAAATGTGGTAAAAAAATCGTTCACTAATTGTTCGTAACCGTCTGTCAAATAAACGGTTGTAACGCCATCCAGCAATAGATTCGGTCGGAATGCCACAGCGGAGTTCACCACCGTGAAACTCAAATCGTAGGGGATGACGCTATCTCTGAAAAAACGATTGTTTTGCTGTAAATAGCCGACTTTCTCGATTTGGCTCTGCACGACGAGGAATGGGGTTTCAGACATCGAAACGTGCCATCGCTTCAGTATTTCTGGCTGACACACAGCGGCATACACCTTGTACGCCTCCTTCAACCAAGGGTCGGAGGCCTCCGCTTCATTAGGTGCCAACTCTTGATTCCAGTTGTCAAAGAACTGGCTCAGCAGCTCGTATGAGTCTGTGCTGTAAGCCCTTTCCAACAAATCCGCCTGCCCCGTCCCTTGCGCAGAAGCCGTCCGAGGAGATAGTACCGCGGACAACAGCAATGCGAAAATCAGGAATGCGATGAGTTTTTTCATTTTGGTACATGTTTTTAGGGACTTCAGTTGTAGAAGCCTGATCTTGAGTGCAAAAATAAGAAAAATGGGAATAATAGAAAGAAAAATATTATATTTGCTGCAGGAAAAGAAATGTAAGCAGCATGTCAAAAACAATAGAGAATACGATTTCCGTTGATGAGTTTTTTGATGAACTGATCTCCTTGATTCGTTCTGATTATGATATTATTTGAGGTCAGAACCATTCAGAATGCCCCGTGCTGAAAGCACGAAATCCTAATAACCCCATACTAAGCGACGAAGTCGCGCAGTGTGGGGTTAGCGATGTACGGCGCACGGCGGCGTGCTGAAAGCACGCTACTACTTTCGTTGGTTTTTGTTGCGTGCTTCCAGCACGCTGATTACGCAGATGTCGCCGCAACCCCACACTGCGCTCCACTTCGTTCCGCTGATGTGGGGTTATTGGGATAGCGTGCCTTCAGCACGCCAACGTCCATTCGCAAATATACACCCAAAACGAGCCTTTGTCTTGGATTTCAAGCATTAACAATTATCTCTGTCGCCTGATCACTGATCACTG
>Ga0265299_10001652_pt1 | contig 24683 bp, 26 predicted proteins | sample AusTroGonzalo_MG_4_FD_193485 | JGI IMG/M metagenome (GOLD analysis project Ga0265299, IMG submission 193485) | Bovine rumen microbial communities from tropical cattle in Woodstock, Queensland, Australia - Gonzalo_02 | ecosystem: Host-associated > Mammals > Digestive system > Stomach > Rumen ... | reverse complement strand
ATTATATGTTACGGGTGACCAAGTGGCGGTGGGAAGTGCTGCTGAATTTGATTGGCTTTGACCGGTGACGGATACAACGCACATATTTGTTTCGGATGTTGTGTTGTTCATGAAAACATTATCCGCAAACACGGGCATTGCGAATAATAATGCAATCAACAACACACGAAACATGGTTCCCTCTCTGTTTTTTCCCGTGCGGGGAATTTAAAACAAAACCACCAGAAAATTCAGGTGGTTGGAGGCCAGAAACAATTGTAACTTAAATTGTGCCGCTATTTTATCGGATGATATTATTACACGGCCCTCCAACCAAGTTAGTTGGAGTTTTTAATGTCTATGCGGACGAAGTTACAAAGGGTTTCTAGACCCCGTCAAAAGAACACCTTTTGACCCTTTGATTTTATCAGTTTTTATATGTATAACGCAAGAATAAAAAACGGCCGGTATTTGCCGGCCTTTTTGAGAGAAAAAAATGAATTTTGTATCTTTAATACATTGTTTGTAAGATGTGTTTGCTTTTGTCGATATCAGACAACATTTTACCACTGCCCAATGCAACACATGCCATCGGGTTATCAACCAAAAACGCAGGTAATCCTGTCGCTGCACGAATTGCAGCATCCAGCCCACGCAAAAGCGAACCACCCCCAGTCATAGCGATACCTAAATCTGCGATATCGGCCGACAATTCAGGTGGTGTTGATTCCAATGCCAAATGAACCGTGTTCACAATTTTGGTCACCGTTTGTGATAATGCGGTCGCAATCTGAGATTCTGTCACAACCGTTTCGCGTGGTGTTCCAGAAAGCAAATCGCGCCCTTTAATTTTCATAGTCAATTCGTTATCTTTGTCCTTTGGCATAATAGCTGTGCCGATTTTCTTTTTGATTTCTTCGGCTGTGTTTTCACCAATCAATAAATTTTTATTTTTGCGAACGTATTCAATAATGTCTTCGTCCATCTGATCCCCAGCAGTGCGGACTGCGTTCGAATACACAATTCCACCCAAAGACATAACTGCGACTTCGGTTGTTCCACCACCAATGTCCAACACCATTGAACCCAAAGGTTTATCAACAGGCAACCCTGCACCAATAGCAGCGGCAGTTGATTCTTCGACGATATACACTTTACGCGCACCAGCGGCATCTGCGGCCTCTTGTATAGCACGACGTTCCACCTGGGTCGCACAAGATGGCACACAAATAATAATCAATGGTGCAGCCAATGGATTTTTCTGGTTCACTTTGCGAATGAAGTATTTAATCATTTCCTCTGCGACTTCAAAGTCAGCAATAACACCATCACGCAACGGACGCACAGCAGAAATAGTTCCCGGTGTTCGACCAAACATTTGTTTCGCTTCGGCACCCACAGCCAAGATTTCTTTGCGTCCCAATAATCTGTTTTCTGCGACCGCCACGACCGAAGGTTCATTCAACACAACACCGCGTCCTTTGACATAAATCAAGGTGTTCGCAGTCCCCAAATCAATGGCCATATCTGTCGAGAAAAATTTCAATAACCAATTATACATATATACATCCCTTTGGCTTTCGTTTTTCGCATTATAAAACAGGTCTTGAAAAAATCAAGTGCTGGGACCAAATTTTGATTTTTTGTTTGCTTTTCGATATATTCTGCTATCATTAGCGGTATGAAACGAAAAACTATACGCAGTCATGCTGATTTTTTAAGCCCGCGAAATGGATTTTTTGTAAAAAATTCCTGTTTCAGCGTCAAGGCGCGTCCTGCAAAATACCAAGACAGCCCCAGATACGGTATTGTCACTTCTAAACGATTGTTTAAATTGGCAACCGCGCGTAATCGGGCTAAACGTCTTTTGCGGGATTGGATTGCGTACAATGAAGATTTAATGATGCCTGAATTTGACTATGTTTTCATCGCAGATGACGAAGTTTTGAATTGTTCGCGCGATATGGGCCGTGATTTGATGGAAAAAGCCATCACTAAGATTTCAAAAATATATGAAAAATATGAACCAAAAATCCAATAAAAGCTTTTCTGTCCGGGTTGGGTGTGGCCTGGTGCGGTTGTATCAAATCTGTATTTCGCCATTTACTGGTGGACGCGCAGTATGCAGATTTACGCCAACTTGCAGTGAATATACTCGTCAAGCAATTGAAAAATATGGCTTGTGCCATGGAACGATTATGGGAATACGCAGAATTTGCCGCTGTCGCCCGGGGGGTGGTTGCGGTTATGATCCCGTTCCTTGACATAATAAAACATTATGGTAGAATTTATATAACAGTGTAAAAACAAAAGGATTTATAATTATGACATCTTTCCGTGCAACGGTTGAAAATATGTCCAAACTTATGGATGAAATGGGCATAACCGAATTAGATTTGGAACGTCAATTATTGTTGGGGTTATATCGTAAACATATACATTTATCAAAACAACAGGCTGTCGCAGCGGCTCCAATTGGATTTGCTGTTCAACAACATGGTGACAAAGAAAATGCTATATCTGGTCATGCTTTGAAATCACCAATGGTTGGGGTTGCGTATTTGGCACCTGAACCCGGGGCTAAGCCATTTGTAAATGTTGGGGATAGTGTCAAAGTTGGTGATACTGTCGCTTTGGTAGAGGCTATGAAAACATTTAATCCAATAAAATCTGATGTTGATGGTGTGGTCAAAGAAATTTTGGTGACTGATGGTGCCGCTGTGGAATTTGATACACCAATGATTGTAATTGAACAGGTTCAATAATATGCCACAGATACATAAAGTTTTAATCGCGAATCGTGGCGAAATTGCACTGCGTGTGATTCGTGCATGTCGCGATATGGGAATACGAACGGTCGCGGTATATTCGACCGCGGATCGTGATGCAATGCATGTAAGATTGGCGGATGAATCGGTTTGTATTGGGCCGGCTCAATCTGCTGATTCATATTTGAATGAATCTGCAATCTTAACGGCTGCGCTTTTGACAAACGCAGACGCAATTCATCCGGGGTATGGGTTTTTATCTGAACGTGCTGATTTCGTTGATAAAGTTGAACAACATGGTTTGATTTGGATAGGGCCCAGTGCAGATATGATTCGTAAAATGGGCGACAAAGTGAATGCAAAACAAACCGCTGTAAAATGTGGGTTGCCTGTCGTTCCAGGCAGTGATGGCGCAATTAAAAATCTGGATGATGCTTTGGTGTGGGCTGATAAAATCGGATATCCTGTGATGATAAAAGCTGCCGCAGGTGGTGGTGGTCGTGGGATGCGTGCGGTTCACAATGCAAATGAATTAAAAGAGGCTTTCCCGTTGGTCAAAGCTGAATCTAAAACCGCATTCGGTGATGATACACTTTATATGGAAAAACTGCTTTTGCATCCGCGTCATATTGAATTTCAGGTTTTGGGTGATAAACATGGTAACGTTGTGATTTTTGGTGAACGCGATTGTTCGTTGCAAAGAAAAAATCAAAAAGTGATGGAGGAATGTCCTGCTGCTGTTTTGACCCAGAAACAACGCGATGATATGATTGAGATTTGTAAAACAGCGGCCAAGAAAATGAAATATACAAACGCAGGGACTTTCGAATTTATGTTCGAAGACGGCAAATTTTATTTCTTGGAAATGAATACCAGATTACAGGTTGAACATCCTGTGACTGAAATGGTCTATGGTATTGATTTAGTTCGCGAACAAATACGAATCGCAGCGGGTGAAAAATTGGGATATACCCAATCAAGTTTGGTTCCGCATGGCCATGCGATTGAATTTCGTATAAATGCAGAAGACCCTGATACATTTATTCCAAATCCAGGGACGATTAAATTGTATGCTCCATCTGGTGGTTTGGGTGTTCGTGTGGATAGTGCTGCATATACGGGTTGGACTATACCTGCGATGTATGATTCAATGATTGCAAAATTGGTTGTTCACGCCCAGTCGCGACCTGCGTGTATTATGCGCGCACAACGTGCGTTGGATGAATTTGTTATCGAAGGTATAAAAACAACAATACCATTACAGAAAAAATTGTTAAATAACTCTGATGTGCGTCAGTTGAAAACGGACAATCATTGGTTGGAACAATTTTTAACTGAAAACAAAACCGAAGATGAAACAAAAGACGAAGAATAAAAAACACCGGCATTTGCCGGTTGTTTTTTATTGATTTCTTCTTTTTCTGAATTCGTCCAATGACACAACTCGTTTATCATCTGGGACTGTGTTTGGTTTTTCTTCCAATGGTAATTCAATGTTTATATCTGAATTAGCAGACGAAGATTGTTTTGGATGAAACGATAACATAAAATCAGTTGATGGATCTTTGAATTCAACCAATGACGAAAAAGGAACACGAATGAAAAATGGACGTCCGTCAAAGGTTAACTGAACACCAAATTCTTTGTCCGATACATTTAAATTATTATACGAATATTGTAAAACAATTGTCATTAAATCGGGATACCGTATGCGCAAAAAATCAGGCAACACAACACCTGGATCACGAGTTTTAAATGTTATAAAAAATCCAGCGTCATCACCCAAACCATTAAATTGTGCGTAAAGCAAAGCTTCTTTGACTACGGATTTCAATGCATCATCTAATAATTGTTGATAATCTATTTTATGCATAACTTTCACTTCCTTGTGACAACTATATTACTATCGTCCCATCTTGGCAAGTGACAAATAAAGTGTCAGGAACGTTTTCGAAAACTGTTTTATCTAAACCTGTGGCCCAGACTTGGGATGCAGATTCATTTAATTGTGTAAATATTTTATTGCGTGCTTCTTGATCCAAATGGGCGGCGACTTCGTCCAACAAAATTACTGGTTTTTTACCTGTTTTTACAAAAATCAGTTTAGCGTGTGCCAAAATCAAATCAAGTAATATTGATTTTTGTTGGCCTGTGCTGGTCACAGAGGTCGGCAAATTTAATATTTTATTAAATACCCCAAAATCAGATTTATGTGCACCATCTATAACCATTTTATCGCCGGTTAAAATGCGATTTTTTGTTAAATATTCAAAATAAATTTTTTCGGCGTTTATTGCTGTGTTTTTTAATATGATTTTTTCAATCATTCCATCAACAGACACAGCCCCAGATTCAAAAAAATAATTTATTTCAGATGCATAACGAATACGCCCTGCCCCGATGGCAATGGATGTCGCTGCAATTTGTTTGTCCAAAGAATCCAACCAATTTGCGTCAGCCATTGCTTTTATTGCTCCGGCGCGTTCGGATAATAATTTATTAAGACGTGAAATTCGCCCAATATGTGATGGTTCAAAATTTGCAACCAAATGATCAAAAAAGGCCCGACGTTCAGATGCAGATTCTGTGAAAATTCTGTCTTCGCGCGGGGTCAACCAAACAATACGAATTTGATTGTTTAACTGGGACAAAGGTGTATTTTCGTTATCTATTTTTGCGTGTCGATTCGAATCCCCACTGCCCAGAAAAACACATACATCTGTATCATCCAGTAAAGTTGCAAAAATAGAAAAACCACCATCACCATCAAAACGTGGCAACATCTGCGATTCAACACCGCGCAATCCGCGTTCGCCAGACAAAAGAGAAATGGCTTCTAAAATTGCGGTTTTACCAGCACCATTAAGTCCTGTGATTATAATATTCTTATACCCATTCGTATTTATTCTGGATGATGCGTGATTTCGAAAATTAGTAATTGTGATTTGTTTTATCATTTTTATATGGAGGCCAGGGTCGGAATCGAACCGGCATCCAAGGATTTGCAGTCCTCTGCATAACCACTCTGCCACCTGGCCTTATTCACGTAAAGCAATCTTAGGCAAAAAATAAATACATTTCAACATAAAAATTCATTGGTTATTAAATATCTAAATAATGAATTTGTTCCGATGTCTTTCAGGGTGGTGTAAATGGTATCATAATATATGATAACCAAAAGATTTTATATGAAATATCTATTTTATTTTACGCTATTTTTTCCGTTATCGGCTCTGGCAACCCAAGATTGTGCCTTTGTTCGTCATGTCCCAAATAAAGAGTTAAATTTGGTTGAAGTTGTGAATCTGGGACTTTGTCGTAATCCGCAAACTGCTGCTGCATATATGACATTACAATCAGCGCGATATACAAAAAATGCCGCCCATTCGTATTATTTGCCGACTGTTTCGGCAAGTGGGAGTACAGACCGTTCACATACACAACACGATGATTGGAATTATAATGCATCGCTTTCTGCGTCATATTTAATTTTTGATTTTGGAAAACGCGAATCTGATTTTGCGCAAACTTTGGCTGTGTATCGTGCAGCAGGTTTTGATTATGATGAAACAATTCAAAATTATATTTATTCTGTGATTGGTGCATATTATGCCCTTTTGAATGCGGATGCAGATGTTGAATCTGCCGTATCTGCGTTGGCTGTTGCACAAACAGCAAAAAACACAGCAGATAAAAAATTCAATGCAGGTGCGGTTGCCAAAGCTGATGTGTATAAAGCAGAAACGACTCTGGCTTCATCACAATTATCATTGGAACGCGCAAAAAATAATCGTGAAATTATCAAAGGGACATTGTTGAACACTTTATCTTTTCCAGCCGACCAAGATATAAAAATCCAAGATATGCCGGCCAGTTTTGGTTCAGATGCAGAAAGCGACAATATCGATAAATTGTTTGAAATTGCGCAAAAGAAACGACCTGATTTATTAAAAGCAGACGCACAAACATCTGCAGCGTGGCACAGAAGAAATAGTGCTTTTTTGAAAAATTTACCTTCTGTTTCAGTAAACGGAACAGTTGCAGTGAATGATAAAACAGTTGGTGGAATGTTTGATCATATGTCGGTCAAAGCCAGCGGGCATTTTGGTGTTTCTGTATCTATGCCTATATTTACGGGTTTTTCAAATTTTTATAATGCGCGTTCAGCACAAGCTGATTATGAAAGTACAAAACTTACACAACAAAGTATCGAAAACAGTGCGATGTTAGATGTGTTTAGTGCCTATCAAAATTACAAAACGGCCCGCACAGTTTTGAAACAAACTAAAACACTTTTGAAATCTGCGACTGAAAACGAACACGTTACATCGGGAATGTACAAAGTTGGTCGCGCAACAATGTTAGATTGGCAAACAGCTCAATCAGAATTAGCTGATGCACGCAAACAGCACAATTCTGCTAAATATGATTTATTTGTTAAACGCGCTGCGGTTGCGCTGGCAATTGGTGATATTAAATCTGGGTTAAAGGAATCAGAGAATGGACATAAATAAAAACACTCAATCTTTTGTGCGACGATTTTTTAGTGCCATATGGCGAAAAAAGTGGTGGGTTTTGATAATAATTTTATTGGTTGGCGTAATTGTGTTTGCTATTATTTCGTCGCGTTCAAGTAAGAAAAAAGATTATATCACAGTTGACATTACACGTGGCGATATAACACAAACAGTAACCGCAACTGGCGAAATACAGCCTGTGAACACAGTTAATGTTGGTTCGCAAGTGTCGGGTACAATCGAAAATATTTTTGTTGATTATAATTCGCATGTAAACCAAGGCGACATATTATTAACAATTGAACCATCTGTGTTGAAATCGTCTGTGGACGAAGCCAAAGCATCATTAGATTCTGCGAAATCCGAATTAAAATATTCTGAATCAGAATACAGACGCAATCAATCATTGTTCAAAGATGGCTTTATTTCACGTGCTGAAATGGAAAAATCACAAACAGTGTATGAACAGGCAAAACAATCAGTCAACAAAGCGCAATATTCGTATGATCGTGCTGTGACAAATTTAGGATACGCAACAATAACATCGCCTGTGAATGGCACAGTGATTGCGCGTAAAGTGGATAAAGGTCAAACTGTGGCTGCATCTTTTCAAACGCCTGATCTTTTTGAAATAGCCGAAGATTTATCCAAAATGCAAATTGAAACAGCTGTATCCGAAGCAGATATCGGCATGATTAAACAAGGTCAAAAAGTTTCGTTCACTGTGGACGCGTATCCAAACCAAATTTTTTCGGGTGATATACGTCAAATACGTTTGTCGCCAACAACTGTGTCAAATGTAGTTGTTTATACAGTAGTAATCGATGTGGATAATTCTGATTTGCGCCTTATGCCTGGAATGACTGCTTTTGTGACGGTCACAGTTGCAAACGCAAAAAACACATGGAAAACAAAAAATTCAGGTTTATTGATTCGTTCTTATAAAAATCTTGTTGATAATGTGGGGGACGATATAACACCGAAAACACACCTGGCTATTAAACGCGGGAACCAAGTAGTTTTTGTCCCGTATAAGAAAGGTTTAACAACCCCCACAGAAACCGAAATTATTTCAGATGAAATCCAAGATAACGACAAAGTTATTGTTGGATTCACTGGGCAGGTATCAACCAACAAAAGCGCCATTCGTGGTGGACCGCACATATAAAAAATGAATATACCAATAATTGCTTTGAAGAAAATAAATAAAATTTTTCCATTGGAAATTGGTGGTGAACAACAGGTTTTATTCAACATAACATTTACTGTAAACGCAGGTGAATTCATAGCGATTATGGGTCCGTCTGGATCTGGAAAATCAACATGTATGAATATTATTGGGGCGCTGGATTCTGCATCAAATGGAACATATGAATTATATGGCAAAGACATTACAACTATGACACCTGATGAATTAGCGACTATTCGAAATGAATACATAGGCTTTGTTTTCCAAAATTTTAATTTATTACCAAAGCGCAATATTCTGGACAATGTGATGTTGCCTTTGATGTATCGCGGAATCTCGGTCCAAGACAGAATTCGTCGTTCACGAGAGATGCTAAAATTGGTTGGATTGGAACATTTTGAAACATATCTGCCAACACAATTATCAGGGGGAATGAAACAAAGGGTTGCGATTGCGCGTGCGTTATCTGGAAACCCAAAATTGATTTTGGCCGACGAACCGACCGGATCATTGGATTCAAAAATGGGAAATGAAATTCTAAGTTTTTTTAAGAAATTAAACAAAGATCTGGGAATAACAATCATAATGATTACACACGAATTTGAAATAGCGCAATATGCGCGACGTGTGATTCATATTTACGATGGTCGCATTACCTTTGATGGACCGATTCCAAAAAATGAAACCGTATTATTGAAATCAGAACAGGAACACAAAAAATGACACTAGGGGATATTTTAAAAGAATCTTGGTTATCAATCAGCGGAAACAAATTGCGTTCGTTCTTAACTGTGTTGGGCATTATTATTGGTGTTATGGCGGTGGTTATAATGGTTGCAGTTGGTGAAACCGTTCAAAAATCAATCACAGACCAATTTTCGTCATTGGGAACGAACACCATAGTTATTCGTGCGGGGGCTGCGCGTCGTGGTGGTGTACGAAGCGGTAACCGACAAACCTTAACAATTACGGACGCAGAACAAATACAAAAATTACCGGATGTTATGTCAATTACGCCGGCACAAAGTGGTTCAGCCCAGGTAATATATGGAAATAAAAATTGGTCTACTTTAATGTTGGGGACGTATCCTGATTATACGGCTATTCAAGACATAGAAATGGACAAAGGAAACTTTTTTGATATGAACGCGGTCAAAGTCGCTGCTACCTATGCTGTGATTGGTCCTGATACAGCACGCGAATTGGCTTTGCCTGACAATCCTGTTGGGGAAATTATTCGAATTCAAAATATGCCGTTTGTAATCATCGGTGTTATGAAAGCCCGCGGTGATTCGGCCTTTGGCTCCCAGGACGATATGATAATAATTCCGATAACAACACTAAAAAAACGATTACAGGGTTCGCCTTTTCCCGATTCTGTTTCTATGATTGCACTGAAAATATACCAAGATGCGGATAATGCAGTTGTCACAGATCAAATAGGCACCCTGCTTCGTCAAAGACACAGATTAAAAGACGGTGACGAAGATGATTTTCAAATTACAGACATGAAACAGATAATGGAAACAATGGACACAGTGACGGGGTATCTGAAATTACTTTTGATTGCCATAGCGGCCGTATCATTGTTGGTTGGTTCGATTGGTATTATGAATATGATGTTGGTTTCAGTTGTTGAACGCACGCGCGAAATAGGTGTTCGCAAAGCCGTCGGTGCCAAAGAAAAAGTCATAATAATTCAATTTTTATCTGAATCAGTTTTGATTTCGTTTATCGGTTCGATGTTCGGGTTGGTGTTGGGGGTTGGACTGGCTCAGGGTGTTGGCCGTTTTATATTAAAATACGATGTTCCGTTCAGTATCTGGCCAGTTATATTATCGGTCAGTGTCGCAGTTGTTGTTGGTTTGGCCTCGGGCGTTGTGCCAGCAATCAAAGCCGCCAAATTAAACCCAATTGACAGTTTGCGGTATGAATAAAAAACCGGCATTTGCCGGCTTTTTATTCAAAAAATGATTTTTTATTTACGCAGACCCAATTTTTTAATCAAATCTTCGTATTCAGAAACATTTTTATTTTTGATGTAAGCCAACAATTTTTTGCGGCGATTCACCATCAACAACAAACCACGTTTTGAATGTTCATCTTTGTGGTTGTTTTTCATGTGTTCTGTTAAATTACGGATGCGTTCTGTTAAAACTGCAACCTGGGATGCAGCAGAACCACCATTGTCTTTGTCAGTCGTTTTAAAAGCAGCGACCAATTCACTTTTCTTTTGTTTTGTTACGGACATTATATATTCCTTTTGTTAAAGTGTTTTTTTTGGACAAAGAAGACCGTTATCAATGCGCCCTATGCCAATAAATCTATTGCCACAATAAACACGTCGCAAACCGTTTTCAGTGTCGGTTTTTATGAATCCGCCGTTTTTATAAAAATTGGCGTCTTCATCGCACAAATTGATTACCGGAATGTCCCCCAGTGCACAATCTGGCGCCACCAAATATTGTTCGATGGTTTTGCTATTATTAAATAAATTTTCCAAAAAATCAAGTTTTACCGCATTTTTTACATCAAACCCGTTCGAATATGTTCGGCGAATGTATGTAGTTGTCGCAATTGCATCACAAATTGATGCGATATCGCGAACAATTGAACGAACATATGTTCCACGTGAACAACGGACTTTGAAATTATATTCTGTATCGTTTTTGCCGATATATTCCAATGAAAAAATTTGAATTGGCCGGGACGGCATATTAATTTCCTGACCCTGACGTGCCAATTTATATGCACGCTGGCCATTCACATGGACGGCTGAAAAAACAGGTGGAATTTGTTTTGTGGTTTTTGCGATTGTTTCGCATGCCTTTTTTATATCGTTTTCATCTGGAATTTTACCGGTCTTTTTGATGATTTTGCCGGTAATATCCAAAGATTCGGTTTCAATTCCAAATGTAAGTCCGAACAAATATTCTTTGTCATTCGGACAAAATTCTTCGATAAATGGTATCATTTTGGTTGCGTTGCCAATTGCAATTACTAAAACCCCGGTTGCCATTGGATCCAAAGTACCAATATGTCCGAATTTCTTTTCACCAAACATTTTTGCCACGCGTCCGCCGGCTGTTCGGCTGAACACTTCGGTGTCTTTATCCAAGATGATAATTCCGTCCATTTTTTATCCGAACAAAGATAGTTGTGATTTTTTTGTGTCTTCTTTCACCATTGGCTTTACAGATGCCGGTGTTTTTTCCGTTTTTGCCGGCCGATTTGTGTTTTCAAGACCGTCTAAAACCTGTTCTGCGCGTTCAACTATTTTTTTTGGCATGCCCGCCATTTTCGCAACCGCTATGCCATATGATCGATTCGCAACGCCCGGTATAATTTTATGTAAAAACACTATATCATTATTGTGTTCACGAACATCGATAGTCAAACACGATACATTGTTTAAATTTTCGTCATCAACCAACCCAGTCAATTCGTGATAATGTGTCGCAAACAAAGTTCGTGGTGTTAATGTGTTCAAATATTCCAATACAGCCTGGGCAATTGCCATGCCGTCAAATGTTGATGTTCCGCGCCCTATTTCGTCAAAGATGATGAACGATTTTTTCGTCGCGCGATTCAAAATGTTTGCCGTTTCAACCATTTCAACCATAAATGTAGATTGGCCCGCCGCCAAATTATCAGATGCACCAACGCGACTGAATAATTGGTCGCAAATTCCAATCGTGGCGTTTGTTGCCGGAACAAATGATCCAAGATGAGCCAGTACTACCAATATCGCATTCTGACGCAAATATGTTGATTTACCGGCCATATTCGGTCCAGTAAGCAATGCCACAGATTTATCACCCAGATTACAATCGTTTTTAACAAAATTATCACCCTGACCCCGCAACACATGTTCAATAACAGGATGGCGTCCACCAATTATGTTAAATTCAGTGCCGTTTGTTATATTTGGGCGAACCCATGAATATAAATCTGCGCATTTTGCCAAAGATAACCATACATCCAAATCGGCAATCAAATCGGCTGAGTTCATCAAATCGTCAGATATAGTGCGAATTTTTTCAATCAAATCTTCGATAATTTCAGATTCAATCGCAGCCGCTTTGTCCGAAGCACTGCGAATATCGTTATCTAAATCAATTAATTGCGATGTAGTAAAACGCATGTTCCCAGCCATCGTTTGACGATGTATAAATCCAGATTCTGGCGCCATCAATACATCTGCGCGGGTGGATGGGACCTCTATGAAATAACCCAAAATATTATTAAATTTGATTTTTAATGTGTTTATATTCGTTTGTGCGATATATTTAGCCTGTAATTCAGCGATAGTTTCCATTGCGCCGTTTGATAATTTTCGCATATTATCAAGTGCCAAATTAAACCCATCGCGTATAACATTTCCATCCCTGAAAAATGTGGGTAATTCATCAACCAAAGCAGAATTTAATTCATTTGCCAACGCATCGTGAGTTTTTATGTCTGCGAATTTTACAGACATTTTTGGGTCTAATTTTTCACCCAGGGTTTTTACAAAATTCAAATTGTTCAAAAATTCAGAAACATTGCGCAAATCACGCGGCCCGCCACGGCCAGACATTAAACGTGAAATAGCACGATTCACATCTGGAATATTTGATAAAACACCAGTCGTTTCAGATATCAATGAATGGTTTAATAAAAAATGACCTATATGTTCCTGACGCGAAAAAATTGTATCAACATCGCCCGGTAAAGTACGCAAATATGAACGTAATTTACGCGCCCCAGATGCAGTTACTGTTTTATCCAACACATCCAAAAGGCATACACCGCCATCATTTATCGGTGCATCAATTTCTAAACTTTTCCAAGTGGCCGAATCAATCAATAATTGTTGACCTGATTTAAAATTATATGGTGTCCGAAAAGATATATTTGCACCGCGTTGAGTGTTAAACAAATATCCAGCCATCAAAGTTGTTGCGCAAATATTTCCTGTATTATCAGATTTTATATTTCCACCAAAAATGTGTGTGACAATCAAATTAATGTCGGAACGAATATATAATTTTTCATACACAGGTGTCGCTTTGTATATACCACGAATTTGCTGTATAAGTAAATTTTCTGCGTCTTTTTCAGGATAAATAATTTCAGCTGGATTTATGCGAATCAAATCATCAATGATACTGTCTGTTTCACCAACAAAAATTTCCCCAGTTGAAATATCACAACCTGCAATATCAAATTTTTCTTTGTCTTGTGGAACAATGGCGACCAAAAAATTCGAATTTTTTGGCGTCAATAAATTTTCATCGGTTATTGTTCCAGGTGTTAAAACACGGACTATTTTGCGTTCAATAAATTTATGACCACGTTGTTTTGCCTGTTGTGGGGTTTCCATTTGTTCGACCAACGCCACCTGGAAACCAGCGCGAACCAGGCGTCCAAAATAATTGTCAGCCGCATGCCATGGAATACCACACATTGGAACATTTTCACCGAAACCATCAGTTCCACGGTGTGTCAAAACCAAGCTAAGCGTTTCACTGACAATCTTTGCGTCTTCGAAAAAAGCTTCGTAAAAATCACCTAAACGAAACATCAACAATGCGTCTGGATTTTCAGATTTCATATCCACGTATTGTTGCATAACCGGCGAAAGTTTATTTTTTGTTGCCATTATTAGTCACCAGACGTTGAAACTTTTAATGTTTCAATTTTTAATTCGGCTTCTTTTAATAATTGTTCGCAATATGCCTTCAATTTAATTCCCTGTTCATATGCAGCCACAGAATCAGCCAACGGCAATTCACCAGATTCCATTTTTTGCACTAATTCAGCTAATTGTTTGTATGCTTCTTCAAACGAAAGTTTTTCAGCGGCCATAATTTTACCTCTTTGATAATCTTGTTTTACGATACTGTATTGAAAGCAGATTTGCAACAAATAAAGCGTATAAAAAAACACCAGTTTTTATTGTGGTGTCTTTTTATGCTTTTGTTAGTTATTTTGTCGTTTTGGCCGGCGCAATAATAATAGATTTTGTTCTTTCTTCAGGTTTTGATTTCGATTCTATTACCGCCCTGTCACCAATCATTTCTGTAATTCGTTCAAATAACTGTGGAACAGCGTCCCTTGTGCGAGCCAAAACACGTTTGTCACCATGAGTCATCACAGCAATTTTTACTTTGTTTCCGTCATCCAGAAATTCAAAAACTTTTTTCATTTTTACATTGAAATCGTTTTCTTCTATTACAGGGGTGACCCAAACTTCTTTTAATTCAATAGTTTTTTGTTTTTTGCGTGCTTCGTTTGCACGTTTTTTTTGTTCGTATTTGTATTTACCATAATCCATGATTTTTACAAGTACAGGCGTCGCCGATGCATTTATTTCGACCAAATCTAATCCCATATCCATGGCCATATTTAACGCGTCATTTGTGTCCATAGTCCCTAAATTCTGACCATCTTGACTGATTACCTGGACGCTTTTAGCAAAAATCTTGTCGTTTATACGCGGACCCATATCGCGGGCTTTGTTGTTATTTGTTGGTTTAATCGTTGTGCTCCTTTTATATTTATACCAAAGAATTATTAAATATTTTTAAGAGTTTTTCAACATTTTTTGAACATTTTGCAACGCCGTCCAAACATCACGTTTTGCGCTGGGCTTTAAAATCAAATAATTTGGATGATAAAGCGGGACAATTGTATAACCAGATTCTGTTTTTATTTCATTTCCATGGACAGATGTTAAATTTGCCTGGGTTATTTCAGTTGTGGCCAATGTTCCCAATGTAATAATCACACGTGGTGCCAACATTTCCAGCATTTTATCTGTGAAAGGACGAACCAAATCTAATTCTTCACGCGACGGTGTGCGTCCACCAGGTGTGCGCCAGAAAACCAAAGGAATAATAGAAACATTTTCGCGTGACATTTCAATGGCTGATAACATTTTATCAATCATTTCCCCCGCAGCCCCAGATAAAATTTGACCGGATAAATCGTCATCTGCACTGGGCATATCGGTAATAATAACCAATCCGTTTGGATTTTTTGCGATATTTGGCTTTGCTACATTCGTAGCCCCAGAACGAAGCGGATGATTAAATTCTGTGACCATACGAACCAGTGAATCAATATCTGTTGGTCGATTTACCATAGATTTTACTGTGTCCAAAGTGATTGGTGCAGCGGCCGGAATAATAACAGAATTCACGACAGTCCGATTCGTTTGAAATGTTTGTTGAATCGGTGTCTTTTTTTCAAGTGTCATTATAGGATTTTTTGTTAATTCCCATTGAACACCCGCCAAAGCTAAATCCTGTAAGGCATCGAACGCCATGTTTTATCCTTGATTTTTTCTTATCTTTGGTATACAATAAACCCTGAGCAACAAAAACTCAAGGGAGTATTTTCATGAAAATAAAAAATTTTGCTTTGTTGGCTGGTGTTGCTGGACTGTTAGCGGCTTGCGGTGGTTCCAGTATTGTTGAACCTGCTGATTTGAATGATCAACGCGTTTTCTTTGCGTTTAATTCTGCTGAAATTTCAGAAGAAGCACGCGACAACTTGCTTGGTCAATCTTTGTATATGAAAAATCACGAAGGAACAAAAATCCAGATTGCTGGTAATTGCGACGAACGTGGTTCCACAGAATACAACTTGGCTTTGGGTGCACGTCGTGCAAACGCAGCAAAGAAAGTTTTGGTTAATGACGGTATAGAATCTCGTCGTATTTCCACCATTTCTTATGGTAAGGAACGTCCATTGGTCAAAGGTACCGGTGAAAGCGTTTGGAAATATAACCGTAACGCAACAACAACAGTTAAATAATTGTTGATAAATTTATAAAAACACCGGCGTTTGCCGGTGTTTTTCTATTCAGAAATTTTTTCGAATCTTGGTTGACCATTTATTTTTTCTTGCCACATTTTTAATGGTCTGCACCAGATTTGTCCCAGCGGAAATTCGTCTGATTCGTATAATGCCCGATAAACCACCATTTCTTCCAATGTTTCAGAATGTCTGCCTATGCCAATTACCTGATAATTATGATGTTTTTTATAATGTCTGTAAATCGCACCAATTTCCGGCATAGTGTTCCCCTATTTCGTCAATTTTTTTATCAATTCTTCCATTTGGACACGGTTTGCGAATTTTATAATAATTTCGCCTGCCCCACCCCGTTTTTCACGCAATTTTACCGGGGTTTTTAAAGATTTTGATATTCTTGATTCTGTTTTTGCAACATATTCGGCGTCCAAAGTTGTTTTTGTAAATGAACGACTTTGTTTTGAACGGTTTGATTGTTTGACTTTGGTTTGGGCATCTGCAACCGACAATTTATTATTTATGATATCTCGTGCCAGTGCTTCTGGATTATCAGAAACAGCAATCGTACGTGCGTGTGATGCCGATAATTCACCGCTTTTTACCATTTCTTTGACGGATTCTGGTAATGAATTTATGCGCATTAAATTCCGGATATAGCTTTCAGATTTTCCGATAAGTCTTGATACGTCGTCCATGGAATAGCCGCATTTATTCATTAAATTTTCATAACCTGCCGCCTCTTCTATGGGGTTCAGGTTTTCGCGTTGAACATTTTCAATCAATGCGATTTCCATAGCGTTTTGATTTGTTAATGTTTTTACCAAAGCTGGAATTTCACTTAATCCCGCCATTTGTGCCGCACGATAACGTCGTTCGCCAGCTACTATTTCATAAAGATATGGTTTGTTTTGGACTGTGCGTAAAATGATAGGAACCAAAACGCCTTGCTCTTTTATAGATTTTGATAATTCTTCCAGCTCTTCCGTGGCGAAAGTTTTTCTGGGCTGATCAGGATTCGGACTGATTTGCACAAGTGGTATTGGTTTTACAACAACCCGTTCGCCACCAGTTAAAACAGAAATATCCGGTATTTGACCCATTTCTTGATTTAATTGTGCCAAAGATTTTCCTAGAAATTTAGATGTCATTTTGAATCCTTTTGTTCCAAAGCATTAACTATTTCTGTCGCAACCCGTAAATATGCCTGGGCTCCGGATGATTTGAAAGCATAAAATAGGGCGGGTTTGCCATGGCTTGGTGCCTCTGAAATACGGACATTTCGTGGGATAACAGTTTTGAAAACCCGGTCACCAAATGTGTTGCGAACATCTTCTTCGACAGCCTTGGTTAATCCCAGTTTTTTGTCGTACATAGTTAAAACCATGCCTAAAATATCTAATTTTTTATTAAAGTTTTGTTGGATGGCGGTAATTGTTGTTAATAATTGTTGAACGCCTTCCAGCGCGAAAAATTCGCATTGCAATGGTATTATAACATAATCGGAGGCCGACAAAGCGTTTACTGTTAAAATTCCCAGGGCAGGTGGGCAATCGATTAAAATGTAATCATAATTTTCATCAATTGTTTTTAATGCTTCATGCAAACGATATTCGCGCTTTTCCATATCTAACATATCTAATTCTGCCCCCGCCAGCTTTGGCGAAGATGGCAAAATATGCATGTTTGGTACGGCTGTGGTTAAAATATTTTCGATTATGCCGGCCGTTCCCATCAAAACACCGTATACGCTTTGTTTGTGTGATGCACGAACAAAGCCGAGTCCTGTGCCGGCATTTCCCTGGGAATCCAGGTCAATTAACAACACGCGTTTTTTGATAGCAGCCAAAGAAGCCGCGATATTTATTGCTGTTGTCGTTTTTCCAACCCCGCCTTTTTGATTTGCAAAAGATATAACAGTTGCCATTTTATTTAATCCTTTTTCTGTTGTGCAGAATATAAAATTAAAAAAAAATAGTCAACACAAAATAAAAAAACATGTAAAAACAAAAGGTTGTTTCTTATTTCATATGAAATATAAACTTTATTTGATGTGTTTTATATACAAAATATAACCGTCGCCAGTTTTTGAAGGATATAATTCATAATCGAATTTATATTTTGTTTTTGCAACCGATATTTCGTTTTCAATTTCCCGGCCTTTTAATAGAAAAAGCCGGGAATTTTGTTTGTGTGTGTAGTCTAAAATCTTTATCAGTGGTGCAAAAGCGCGTGCTGTAAATACAAAATTTTTAGAAAAAGCCGGCTTTTTTGCAAAATAATTCTCGATTCTGTCGTTTATAATAGTTAGGTTTGGTAGGTTTAATTCTGATTTTAAAAACGATAAAAAGTCGGCTTTTTTGTGAATTGATTCAATACAAATCACATCCCAACCCAAAATTGCCAAAACGACACCCGGAAAACCCGCGCCGCTTCCCAAATCAACCACAGTTACATCTTTTGGTATAAAATCAGCCAATTGAGCACTGTCTTTGAAGTGTCGATTTTCAATGTCTGACAGCGTGCTGGGGGCAACCAAATTCATTTTTGTTGACCATTCGCGCAGTGTTTTTTCGTATTTTTTAAATTTTTCTTTATTATCCATAAGTTTTATTTTAACATGATTTCGCTATGAAAGATATTAAAAGTTTTTATAATCGCGTAATTTGTGTTGCGATGATTGTTTTAAGCGCTTGTTTTATAGGGCTTGAAACAGATATGTTTAATTTTAATAATTTTAACCACAAAACAGATATTCCAAATACGAATTTCGGTGGGTTTTTAGCGGCTCAGCATGCTTTGCGTGTAAATGATTTTGATGCCGCTGCAAAAATGTTAGCGCCAGTTGATGCGGATATAGATTTGGTTAAACAGACTAAAATTTTAACGGAATTTTTTAATGGTGTTTTGCCTGAAAAAGCCGATTCGCTGAAAAATGCAAAAGATTTGTCTGGGCGATTGATTTATGATGCTTATTTAATCAATAAAAACGATTGGAAATCTGTTTATAACCGTCACAGCAAAGAAGATTCTATGTTTATGATACCTTTGCGGGTGTTTTCGGCTGTGCATCAGGGTAAAAAACAAGAAGCAATAAAATACATAAATACTCTGCAAACAAATGATTCGTGGAAGGCCTTTTTGCGTGGTCAAATTGCTGTGTTAAATAATGATGTGAGTGGCGCAGCCAAAGAATTTGCTAATGTTCATCCTGATTTCATGAATATAAACGATTATCTTTATTTAATGTCGTTTTACAAACACAATGACATGACAGAAGATATGGAAATTTTGCGCTATGATTTCATATCTAAATCGGGTGCAATGTACCTTTATCACGATGAAAATATTCCAGATTGGTCAAATTATGAAGGCTATACTAATAATTTAGTTTTTGGTATCATTCAAAATATATCACATACACGCATTATGGTGTTCACTGATTTTTCTTTGGTGCTTTTGAAATTTGCAAATATAATTTCAGAAAATAAAAATATTGATGAAATAAATTACTATATGGGCCAATATTATTTTTATAATTCAGGCGATTTTGAATCAAGTTTTAATGCGATTTCTAAAAATCATCCTCTGTATTTGTTTGGTCAAATGAAAATAGCAGAAAGTAAAGGCGATATTTCGAAAATGAAAGAAATCGCAAATAAAAACCCTTTGTTTGTTCCTGCGGTTAAAGTAATGATTTCAAATGCTGTCAAAAACGGTGATAAAAGAACAGCTTTGCGGTATGTAAATCGTGCTTTGCGGCAAAAAAATATAAGCGATGAAGTACGGATGTTTTTCCTTAAAAATCGTGCGAATATTTATTTGCTTTTTAATCAACCGAAAAAAGCACAAAAAGATATAGATGCTGTATTGGGCATAGATGATCGGTTGTTGTCTGATGTTTTATTGTTACAGGCGCGCACATGGGCTGCGCAGGATCGCGAATTAGACAAAGCATATGATTATGCAATGACTTTGGTAAAACGAAATACATCTGATGTTGTTGGATGGGATATTTTGGGTGTTATTGTTGAAAAACGCGAAGGTATTGATGCTGCGTTGGAATTAGTAGAACGTGTCGGTGAAGTTGCCGCCACAGCTTCGTCTCTTTATGAACATTTGGGTGATATGTATGTGAAGAAAGGTAACAAAGAGGCCGCAAAAAAATCATATTTGCGTGCGCTGGATTTGGCGGATGATGGATTGATTGTTGTTCCATTTGTTGAAAAAAAATTAAGGAAATTAAAATGAACGTAGGTGTTTTTGGTGCGGGTGCATGGGGTTGTGCATTAGCACGTGTTTGTGCAAAATCTGGAAATAAAGTTCGTCATTGGGGCTTTAACGGTGTTTTTGATGCAATATCTGATTTGCCAAACAGTGGCGGAATAATCAAAACAGATAATATGACAGATTTGCAAGATTGTGAATATTGGTTGATTGTAACACCTGCTGCTTTTTTTAGAGAAACTGTGCAAAAAATGCAAAAGATTTATAAAAAACAACCGATTTTAATTTGTACCAAGGGTATGGAGGCACAATCTGGACAATTTATGTCGGAAATTTTGCAAAAAGAAATTCCAAATTGTAAAAATTTTGGTGTGTTATCTGGACCGCAATTTGCAAACGAAGTTGCACAGGGTATTCCAACCGGGTCAACGTTGGCCGGTAATGATATTGTTCGTGCAGGGGGACATGTTGCACTTTCCGAACTTTATTTACAAGACAGCGAAGATGTCATTGGTGCACAAATTTGTGGTGTTGGAAAAAATGCAGAGGCTTTGATTTCTGGGTATTTGACGATAAAATCAGGCGGTGAAAACGAACGTGCTTTGATGTTCACACGTGCCTGGAATGAAATTGTTGACATAGCGGTTGAAATGGGGGCGAACGTCGGAACGTTTCATGGGCTTTGTGGCATAGGCGATTTGTTTTTGTCCGCTACATCACCAACCAGTCGTAATTTTTCAGCGGGTATGTCAATTGCACGTGGCGAAGAAGTTACTGGCACAGTAGAGGGTATTTTTGCATTAAGCGGCCTTATTCGTCGTGCAGAACAATTGAATATTCAAACACCAGTGCTTTGTGAAATGAGTGATAAAATGGATTTGAACAGATTTAAATCTAGTAAAGATAAAGTCAAAGATATAGATGAAAAAAATCTTCAAGCAACTGTTCAAAAAAGTGTTCAAATTTTTCGGTAAAACTCTTGCAAACTGATAAATATATTCTATAATAGGCTTGCGTAAGAAAAGCGGGCAGGGATTGAATTATTCTTTCTTGTATTTGAAATAACAGAATACAAAAATGAATGATTTTTCTCTGCCAAATATTAACAAAAAATAAAAAAATGGAGTAAATACATGTTTGGTATATTTGGAAAATCAGACAAAAATGTTTTAAATAATCCTGTGGCAGTTGAATTTAAATATGGAAATGAAACTGTCCGTTTAGAAACCGGTCGTTATGCAAAACAGGCAACTGGTGCAGTTATGGCGACAATGGGTGAAACAATGGTTTTGGCAACTGTGTGTGCCGAAAAGACAGCTGTTGAAGGTCAAGATTTTTTCCCATTGACAGTTGATTATCAGGAAAAATTTGCATCTGCTGGTCGTATCCCAGGTTCCCGCGATAGACGCGAAGGCAAACCAAGTACAAATGAAACTTTGATTGCTCGTTTGATTGATCGACCAATTCGTCCTTTGTTCCCTGAAACTTTCAAAAACAAAGTTCAAATTATTGCCCAGGTTTTTTCGTACGACAGAAAGAATCAACCTGATATTTTGGCAATGATTGCATCCAGTGCAGCATTGGCTTTGTCTGGTGTTCCATTTGCAGGCCCAATTGGTGCAGCGCGTGTTGGATACAAAGATGGCAGTTATATTTTGAATCCATCAAAGAAAGAAATTGAAGATTCTGAAATGGATTTGGTGGTTGCTGCAACCAAAGACGGTGTGTTGATGGTTGAATCTGAAATTGGTGAATTAGATGAAGCAACAACTTTGGGTGCTGTTAAATTTGGTTTTGATGCACAACAGGCTGTCATTTCTGCTATAAATGAATTTACAGAAAAGGCTGGCAAAGAACGTTGGGCAACACCTGAAAAAACACCAGAATATATCGAAATGGAAAAAGATTTTGAACAGTTTGCAGGTGATATTGAAAAGGCTTTGTTGATCAAGGAAAAATTGGTTCGTCTTGATACATTGGCACAGATTCATGCGACTGCTAAAACACGTATTCCTGAATTATTCCCAGATACAACATTGGCGACATCTACGTTGGAATCATGGGCTGATGAAATTGTTGAAAATATAACTGCGCGTATTATGCGTGGAAATATTTTGGCTGGCAAACCACGTATTGATGGTCGTGATACCAAAACAGTTCGTCCAATTGAAATCGAATTGGGTATTTTGCCACGCGCACATGGTTCTGCTTTGTTCACACGTGGTGAAACTCAGGCTTTGGTTTCTTTGACGCTTGGTGGTGGACAGGATGCATTACCGGTTGAATCTTTGGATGGTGATGACGAACGCGAATTTATATTGAATTATAATTTCCCAGGTTATTCAGTTGGCGAAGCCAAAGGATTAAAATCCCCAGGTCGTCGTGAATTGGGACATGGTAATTTGGCATGGCGTGCGGTTCATCCGATGGTTCCAACTCGCAGTGAATTCGATTATGTGATTCGTATTTGTTCTGATATTTTGGAATCAAACGGTTCATCATCTATGGCGACAACATGTGGTGCAACATTGGCTATGATGGACGGTGGTGTTCCAATGAAACGTCCAGTTGCGGGTATCGCTATGGGATTGATAAAAGAGGGTGATGATTACGCAATTTTGACTGATATTTTGGGTGACGAAGATCACTTGGGCGATATGGATTTCAAAGTGACTGGAACTGATCGCGGTATCACAGCGTTACAGATGGATATCAAAATTACTTCAATTACATTTGAAATTATGGAACGTGCTTTGGCTCAGGCAAAAGATGGTCGTATGCACATCTTGGGCAAAATTGAAAAAGCTATCAAGGAACCACGCAAAAAGGTTTCTGAATATGCTCCACAAACATACACTATGAAAATCAATCCAGAAAAGGTTCGTGACGTTATCGGCAAAGGCGGTTCTGTGATTCAGGCCTTGACTCGTGAAACAGATACTCAAATTGAATTAGAAGATGACGGCACAGTCAAAATTATGGCAACAACTCGTGAAGCGGCTGATGCAGCGATTGCACGTATCAAAGAAATTGTCGCTGAACCAGAAGTTGGTCAAATTTACGAAGGTGTTATTTCTGGGGTCAAAGATTTTGGTTTGTTCGTAAAGATTTTAAAGAATTTTGAATCTATGGTTCATATTTCTGAAATCACAGGTGAACGTTTGGCCAAGATTGAAGATGCTAAATTAAATATCGGTGACAAAGTTTATGTTCGTTACCTGGGGGCTGATAAACGTGGTAAAACGCGTATGTCCATGGTTGGTATCGATCAAAAAACCGGTAAAGAAACAAAATAATTAGTTTGTATAATTCGATTGGGCGCATAACAGTGCGCCCATTAGAATAAATTAAAGTAGGGGGAATATTCATGGATATGGAAGCTTTGATGCAAAATGCGAAAAATTTACAGACACGCATAGCCGAAGCGCAAAACGAATTGGCTAAAATGCATGTCAAAGGAATTGCTGGTAATGGTTCGGTTGTTGTTGATATGACCGGTAAATATGATTTAGTATCTGTGACTATCAGCCCAGATGTAATGTTGATGACTGCGGCCGCGGTTTCTAATTTAGTTGCTGATGCGTATCGCGATGCCAAAGAAAAAGCAGATGTTTTGATTGATGAAATGATGACAAAAGCGTCTGGTGGAATGTTGCCAAAATAAAAAATACTGGACAAATCGAAAAAAAACAGTTACTATACGCCTGTTTTCTTGGATGTTTAGCTCAGTTGGCTAGAGCATCTGCTTTACACGCAGAGGGTCAGGAGTTCGAGTCTCTTAACATCCACCAAAATTTTAAACCGCCGAAACGGCGGTTTTTTTATTATAATTTTAGTAAGACGTTTTGTATTTGATTTCGAATATTATGATATGATACTTTATCTTTGTCTGTGCTGCCCACAAGATGTTGACCAGTCGAAGAATTATCAGATACCAACAATACGGCCACTGCGTTTTTATCTATGCTTTTCATAGAGGCAAGAAATGTTGCAGCTTCCATTTCTATTACCTTTGCACCCATATTTCTGAATTCATCCAGATGTATATATTCGGCTGTTATGCTGTCCATAGAAACGGCAGTTTCATCGATTGCGTGTAATTTATTGCTATTAAATGCCTTTAAAACTTTATCGTTTAATTCAGGCGAAGAATGAATTGTTTCAAACATATTCGCTGGGTCCAATTTTTCATGTAAATAAAGA
>Ga0265299_10001651_pt1 | contig 24708 bp, 35 predicted proteins | sample AusTroGonzalo_MG_4_FD_193485 | JGI IMG/M metagenome (GOLD analysis project Ga0265299, IMG submission 193485) | Bovine rumen microbial communities from tropical cattle in Woodstock, Queensland, Australia - Gonzalo_02 | ecosystem: Host-associated > Mammals > Digestive system > Stomach > Rumen ... | reverse complement strand
ACTGAATATTTCTACTACATTTATTTTACTCATGTTATTCCCTCCGGCATATTGCGATGTTGTTATCAGTCTCTCGAACATCTACCTCAGTCACATACAGTTCTTGATCAATTTTCTTGATAGCTTCGTCAATCATCTTGAAAAATATTTCTGCCATCCACTCGGCTGTAGGATTGTCCTCAACAATGTGAACTTTCTTGCAGTTCTGCTTGATGACTTCAGCGAGAGGATCACAGGAACGAAGAATACATGAATGATCATAAGGAATCTCAATTGTTTCCTGAACTATATTCTTCAACTGTTTAAAATCTATGACCATTCCTGCATCGTTGTACTTATCTCTAGACACTACAACTGTTACACCATATGAATGTCCGTGAATGTTAGACCTACACTCTTCTGAATACGTTGCAACATCATATAGTCTATGTGCTGCTTCAAATGTAAGATATGTTTTTACTTCTTGGATCATTTTTGTTCTCTCCCTTCACAGTTGTAAATCGACACACATCCGCTCCAGTCGATTTCACACTCATAAGGTACTGGATCAATTACTCTGTTAGATCTAAATGCTTCTATTCTATCAATACAAGTACCACATTTTCCACACGCACATTTTCTACCATTGTAGCAAGAAGTAGTTAGTTCAAATGGAACTTTTAGACGAAGTCCTTCGGCAACTACTTGACTTTTATTCATATGAATGAGCGGACGCTCTACATGAATTTTATCATAAGTTCCAATCTGGATAGCCTTGTCCATAGCGTCTGCAAATTCAGGAGAGCAGTCAGCATACGCATTTCCGGCAGCGTCGTCTGCATGAGCTCCATAGAAAATTGCTACTTCTTCTCCAGGGAATAAACTATCCGCATAAGCCGCTGCAAGTGAGAGGAACAATCCGTTTCGAAATGGTACATATGACGATACTCGTCCCTCACCGTTTTCCTTGATTTGCTCTGCATAACTTTTATCAGGAATTTCTTTTTCAGATCCTTGTAAGAGTGAACACACATTTTTAGCATATTTCATTACGCCTGAAATATCGTCCTCGATGTGCTTTACACCATAATGCTCTGCGACTTTTCTTGCACACTCCAATTCCATGGAGTGCTTCTGGTTGTAAAACAGGCTAGCAGTGATTACATTTTCTTTTCCATATCTGTCTACAGCAATACCAACGCATACTGTGGAGTCACATCCGCCTGATGACAACACTAATGCTTTCATAATTATCCTCCAAAAATATAGGACCAATTCAGTCGGTAAACAACTAAACTGATCCTAACTCTATCATTTATTGTTCCAACTGTTATTTTTGATTATTTTAATTTGCAGGGTTTCAAGTTGTGTACAAAACTGCAAATATTAGAACATCAAGATGTTCTAGGTCTATGACTCATGTTGTGCTGCATAACATCAAGCATTCTAGCTTTTTTAATATCAACATGATCTTCATCTGCATAACAACTCCACGGAATTATGCTACAGCCGCCACGTGAGTTGAAGTCTCCATACACCTCTAGATACTTCGGATCAAGAAGGTCTACCAGATCTTGCATGATAGCATGAACACATGACTCATGAAAATCACCGTGTTGCTGAAATGAAAATAAATAAAGTTTAAGTGACTTTGATTCAACCATATACTTATTAGGAATATAAGAGATATGGATTGTTGCAAAATCTGGTTGACCAGTACGGGGGCATTTCGAGCAAAACTCGAAACAATCTAAGCTGACGATCTGCTCATCTTCTGTAGATTCTTCAAATTTTCGCTCGAACTTCTCGAGAATACTTGGATCATAATCAAATACATACTTTGTATTTTGATTTCCAAGTAGTGTTACACCTGACAGGTCTTGTGTGTTACTGTTTGACATTTTGAATGTCCTCCTTTTATTTTTGTTTTTAACGGTGAGGGTGTCAAGGAAATCTACAAAACTCACCGGTACTTACATAAATTTTATCTTGCTGCTTCTCTTAATTCGTTTACTTTCTTCTGGATTGTTCGTGCAAATGACTTTTCAGAAGGTAGTGTCCGCAAATTCAATTGATAAGTATTTTCGTAGTTACCTAATCCTATAACTAGCTCTATTGACGTGTAACGCCTATCGTAACGACTATTCCTTTGTGCCAATGGTGTGTAGCAATAGAGACTCAACATATCTTCAAGCGAAGTTTTCCCTTCTTCTTTTGGTTGTCCGTTGTCATCTAAGTACGGGGAGTACCGAGGCGCATAATGTACATCAAATGAAATGTCGGGGTACTCAAAACGGGCAGTATCAACCATCGCCTCAAACCGATCTCGATAGCTTATTACTTCTGATAAATCGTCGCAGCGCAGTTCAAAATTGTCATGTATTTTCTGAAAATATTCGAGCTTACTCTCTAGATAAGATTTAAAATCATTACAACAGGTTTCGGTAGCTTTATCTACAAATCCTATCTTCAGAATGTTGTCCTTACCGAACGTACTATAGAAATCAGATTGTTCTGAAATAATCGGATCTTCAGTTAACGACATATCAACAGTTGTGTACACGGCAATACCTGAATAGGTAGTAGGGTTGATATCGACATCAATATTAGATACATCTAATCCAGGATAAGGAAGTAAAGATTCTAATGAATCTTTGATATGATCGGCAAAATCTGAGCTCACAAGATACGATATAGTTTCTTCTTGATCTAATGTGTAAGGAATCATACCTGAGTTATCGGTAGGATGAAAACCTCTAACCTGCACCCCATCAAATGATATGTCGCAAAATCCGCTAAAGTTTACAGAATCATATCCGGTTTCAAATGATTTAAGATAAAATACTGGCACATCATGAATAACGCATGTTACAGTAACACTATACTCACCATGATAATGGTAGGGCTCACCGATATGGAGTATTTCTGCACTAGATCTTGTACCATAAAATTTGTTCAGGTATTCTTCTAGATAATCGTTCACTCTTTGAACAACAAGCTCCTCCCAATTCTCAGGAAGTGTTGCAACATCCTTCTTCTTAGGTCTTAAGGTAGATGAATAAATTCTCTTTCTCATGTATTGTGTCCTCCAACTTATCTTTTGTTCTGTAATCAAGAGTTCTCCGAAATTTCGTTTAAGATGTAACTTCGGTATAATCGTTTGAAGTCACTCGGAGAATTTGACTTATGACAAATTTCTAATATATCATAATTGTATTGATAAACAGAAATTCCAAATTCCTCAAACCGATCGTCTCCGGTATCATCACTGAATATGAAGACTGCTTCTGACCCGTAACCTTCAGCTTCCATAAATACATGTAAATCATCTAGCACTTCCCACTCGTATTTAACAACATGTGCTGCGAGATCTTGCATGGCCTCATCGTACTCATATTGAGTCATTTCGGTATCAAATATACCTAAATCAAAATCATTTAACCAATCGGTTGATGAATAAATTTTCTTTCTCATGTGCTATCCCTCTCAAGTTAAATTCGCCCGTAGTTGTCATTCTTAGCTTCTTCTCTTGATGAATACACCCAAGAATCAATTTCACCAAACGGAATACCTCCTTCAGGATCTCTTGGCAGTGAAGATAAGAATATTTGATTGTATATGATATCGTTAAATGCTTCTTCTACGTCAAAGCCGTCTTCATAATAGTCCATCAAATAGTCGTCTATAGCAGAGTTTATTCCACCAGGGCAAACTACCCTCCAGTATTCATTGTAACCGTCCCACGTAGTTTTAACTACGCTACCAATTTTAGGAACAGTTCCTTGTGCCACAGCGTCTCTATACATTTTCCTAAGAATAGCTTTAGAGCTAGGTTCAGAGCTGGAAGCCTCAATTTTTAATTTACCTGATAATGTTCCGAGTGTTTTGGATCTTAAAGTTGATGAATAAATCTTTCTTCTCATGATGTTACTCTCCTTCATATTCAACGCTGAATTCCGAAGCTATCTTCATTAGCTTCTTCAAAGGATGAGGGTTCCCAAGAATCAAAATCACACAACGGAGTACCCCCATAAGGATCTGCAGGCAAACTTTTTACCCACAGTTTATTGTAAATGAATTCAGCGAATTCGTCTTCTAGACTACTGCTGAGTATGTCTACATCCTCATCGTACAGAAATTCATCTATAGCGCCGTCTAAGCCATCTATGCAAAATACTTCCCAGTATTCGTAAATACCGTCCCATTCAGTTTTGATTATACTTCCAACTTCCGGAATGTTTCCTTTATCTACTTCAGATTGATACACACGCATCAATTTAGCTCTAACATCAGAATCTATGCTGGAAGCTTCAATTTTTAATTTACCGGACAATGTTCTAGGTGTCATTGATCTTGAAGTTGATGAATAAATCTTTCTTCGCATATCCCGATCCCCTTCAATTTTTAATAATCATTTTACAGTAATCCTGCTTTTTTAGAAATGTAACTTTTGTAAAGACGCTTGTAAGCATTTTCAGAATTAGATCTACGAGCCATATCTAGTGTATCCTGTTCGTATTCTCTAGAAGGAATGTAAAATTCTTCAAATCTATCCTCTCCGCTATCATCTGAGAAAAAGAACTCAGCTGCTGCCCCATAACCAGCAGTCTCCATGAATATCTGTAAATCATCTAATACTTCCCATTCGGGACCGGATAAGCATTCTCCAAGCTCCAAAATAGCATCATCATATTCAGCTTCAGTCATCTCATCTGCATCATCAAATACAGATAAATCAAAATCTAACCAACTCATTTTTAGATCTCCTTTTGATCAATCTTCGTACTCATCATCGTATTCGTCGTCATCGTACTCATCATCGTCGTCATCATACTCGTCCAATCCAAGAAGTTCTTCAATTGAGATATCCAGATCATACAAGGTCCGCTTTCCTTGACGAATGTAAATTGGAAATGGCGACCCGTCACCGATATCTTGTTCTTCGAAAAATTCTACGAAATCTTGTGCAGCGTCAAACTCATCAGAATCATCCTTGTAAGGGAATAACTCTTCATATATCGCTTGAAGTGCTTCATAATCATTGTCACATTCGATTTCGTCGTCGTAGTAATCTTCCAGATCGTCTTCGGTGCTAGGCCGTCGCTCAGCACATGCTGTATTGTTGAAAATACGATAAGTGTATAATTTACTCATCAGTCTATCCTCCTGATTTCTTTAACGATTCACAGCATTAGGTAATCTACCTCTTCTGTCGCCTGTTAACTTAGAATATTTATAATTGTTACGGATATACAGCCAGAAGAAGTGACCTTTACTGGTAGCGGACAACCACTTTCGATACATTACAACCGGAAAGTCGTAATAACAATAAATATCTCCCGGCCCACCTCGTTTGTTCTTAAACTGAACATATAATGTGCCTGTTTTATCTTTCCTGCTTGCTATATCTATCATGAAAGCCCAGATGTTAGAAGACGCAGTTCGTATCAGACCTTTTGCAACATCTCTTGCAGAAGCTGCCATGATAGGTCGCTTAGTTATACGCAATGTAGGTTGATATGAAGATGTTATCTTATATACTTTCATACTAGCTGCTCCTACCATGTTAGGTTATTCACCAACCTTCGTACTCATCTTCTTCTTCGTCATCATCCCACTCAGCTTCTTCATTCTCATCTTTTTCACCGAAGTTGGGATATTCTCTCTCTAGATCGTCTAACCATCTCTCAAGGTCGTTGAAATATTCACTGTCCCAAGACTGATACTCTTCCTTATCAAGATCGTCAATCTCAAACCAATCTCTAGCACGCTGATGCACAGTTCCGCCGTACTGGCGTGCAAGATCCTCTAAGAAATAATATACGTCGTCCCAACTTACACAGCCGTTCTCTATGTATCTCTCTAAGTCTCCTGAAGTATCAACATCATAAGAATATTCAGGAGCCATTTCAGCTACAGAATATTCACCAGAATAATCTCTACTTCCGTCGGATTCTGTCACCGGTTCTCCAAATACTTCCATGTGGTCTTGTAAGAAATCTAACAGATATTTTGCAATATCATACAATGCTGCGTCATATTCTTCATCCTCGAGTTCCTTCTGAGCAATAACTGTAAATTTATCGAGGATCTTATCAGAACCGGAATATTCTATAACTTTGTCGATTATGTATTCGGCACTAGATGCACAAGTTTCTTTGCCATATCCGGAATAGAATACATCTCCGTCATTCCAAGATCGATACAAGAGACGGTTGATTGCTCTTACAAGCTCTCCGCCGACGTTCTCACATTTACCAGATGATGGTACTAGTGCGTTAAACAGATACTCAAGGCAAGCTTGTACATCTCCAGATTCTGGATAATCTCTGTACACCTCGTCATAAGTTGCTTTTGCGGCCTGACGCTTCTCTTCGAGTATTCTTGCTTCTTCTTCCTGACGCTTCTCCTCGGCATATTGAGCATTCGCCTTTCGGCTAACTTCCTGTGCGCTTTCGTAGCCGTAATCTCTCATATCGGTAGGAAATCGCATGTTTCCAATCTTGACATAATCTGCATCTGAAGAAAATATGTATTTTTTGGACATATTGTACCTCCATATTTTTTAGTTTGATATATTAAGATAAGGTTTTGAACATATTTACTCTAACCCGTATTTACTAAGTTGTGCTTTCCAGCGGCCAATACCATTTCCGCCGGAAGTTTCTTGTAAAGTATTCAACCAAGTTCTTGACCACTCCCAAGAATCTGGTACGTCAAATCCTTCGTAGTCGTTCTTGACCCAGAGCCATTTGTGATGGAATATGTATTCAGAGTGTCCTTTCTTTATAGTACCGTCTGAAAATACTGTGATATAATCTCCGACTTTCGGCTCTCTTGCAGAATCAAAGTCTGGAACTTCTTGAAAAGAAACTGACTGAGTTTTAGGAGAATATCGAATACAATTATATTCATAATCTGGATATTCGGATTCAAGAGTATCAACTGTAAACTCCCACAAGTCTGCAGGTACAATCTCAGCGGCGTAGTTCTTGTGAACATAAATATCACCGCCGATTTCCTTTCCTACACCATATTTAGATCGCTTGATAGGACTTCCTTTGTAGGTCTTAAGTGTCTGTCCGACTTCTGTCCTACTGTTGTTGTATTCTTCAAAACTTGCGAAAACATATCGTTTCATTTTATCACCTAAAAATTTCAGCGTCATTTATGCTGGAGATATCACCGTAATCTTCATAAGACTGACTCATCTGATCAGGAGAAAAATACCGCTTCTTGCCTGATACTAAATCTTCCCATATAACATAAGCACCGATGCTAACTTGATCAAAAGCGTAGTCTAAAGATTCTTCGTAGTCTGCAAAGTCTTTTGAATCAGAAAGCCCTCTAAAGTTGCTGCCTGTGTAGCCACTTACTCTGTAAACTTTTTCATCAGAGATGCTATCACCAAATACAGGTTTTCCAGAAATGTTACAAGTGTTGGTTGCGGTTTTGATATATCTTTTCATAATCTACTTCTTTCCTTTCTTTTGTTGTTCTTGTTGTGAAATCTTTATAGCGATACCTTGCTTAGTTGCTTTTTCTTTCGCTCCAGGTCCTTTATATACCTTACCTGTTTTACCCCATTGGTATCCACCGTCTTTGGTTTTGTGTACAGGCATAAGATCACTCCTTACCGATACCGATAACAGCTAACTTGTTATTTGAATCGTTTACAATTCTATACCCGAATCGCTCAATGTTACGTTTGTTTTTATTCAAGTAGTCTATAAGAAGTGTGATCGGAACGGTGTTGTTTATATCAGAATCCCTATCATAAGTCAACGTATAGTATTCGCCACGACCATTATATTGAACACCATCATTATAATCTATATCATAGCCATCCTTGGTAAGAAGATCATAAGTATGCTCAATAGAATCAGTAATATCATAAATAGTACGAAGTGGTTCCGTCGGAGTATTATAGCTCTCTACTACATCCATAACATCTTGATACGACAATTTCTTGGTAGTGCCAAAGAATTTACTAATGTATTTATTAAAATCAGCTATAGCCCATTCAATATCTTTGGAAGAATAGAAATCATCAAAGTAAGTATCTGGATCGTTATAATCTGTAACATGAACACTATACTGATTTTTATTCTGCTTTACAAAGCTAGCCCTACCATGATCACAGAAGTATTGCGCAATCGTAGCAGATTCATCTACATCTGGATAAGCATCATGATTGTAATGGTAAACAATATCGTCGGTTGTAAAACTTGCCTTAATGTATCTTTTCATATGCATCACTCCTTATTTATTCAACAAAATAATGATAAAAATCATAAGTTCTACTAGATGAATTTTCAGTACATTTATAATCTATTTCAAATAAATCATGCAGTGATTCAAGTTCATCTTCCAAAGAATCAATAATTTGAATGTCATTGATTATTGCAATAACAAACATATCTATATATTTATCTCCATAAGAATCAATTTCAGTCTGTATGTAAGCATCCTGAATTTCTATATCAAAATAATTGAATATGTTTAAAATATAGTCTTCTTCATCAGGTGATATTGGATATGTCTCTTTATGGTTGAACATAATTGAACTGAATATACCTTTGTTTTTCTTGCTTTCAACATAGTACATAAGTTGCTTGAATTGATTTATATCTAATGGATCTTCACAATCTTATATTGTATACCTTCTGTACCATCAATTTGCTGTCTTCGTCTCGGCGAGATTTTAGCTCAGCCCACGCTTTGTCAAAATCTGTCGTGGAAGAAATTGTAAATTTACTGTAATCAATAGAATCATTCAAAATCAACCATCTCCTGTAACCTTTTCATAAACTCATCTCCACGCATTGTATGTGGTTTAGGTTTTCCAAATTTAGCATTCCATCTGTCAAAAAACTCAGAATCACTTTTATTGTGCATTGATTCAGAGTCAACATCATTGTACCTTGTTGTCATTTCTGGAACATTTTCAGATTTAATATATCTTTTCATACCAGTATCCTTTCTGCATCACACTGAGCAGTTTCTATATCCTTATACAAAATATCATGTCCTAAACTATCCTGAACATAGGTCCAATCTGCTTCAAGATCGGAAATGCTTTTGTATTTCAATTTGTATGACGATTTGTCATTCCCGCAGATGATAATCTCTACGATGTAGTTATCATCTACAAAGATGTTGTAATTCAATATTCCGGTCATAATAACTCCTCTCAGAAATCATGAACAATTTCTTTGACACCGCATTTTTCAATGATATCGTCAAACTCATCTGTATGTATAAAGACTGTGAGATTTTCGCAACCCCAGAAAGCCTCAGCACTTATTGTTAATACAGAGTCTGGAATGACAAGTTTTGTTAAGTTTTCACATCCTCGGAAACAAGAAAATCCTATCAATTCCAGGCTAGAAGGTAGATTTATATTCTTCAAAGACTCACACCAGAGAAATGCCGAACCTCTTAATCTAGTCACACCCTCAGGTAGACGAACAGTCTCTAGTTGTCCGCATTCTTTGAAACATCGTGCAGGAATTTCATCTACTCCATTTGGTATCACAACTTCAGTCAATTTTGCTCTCCAGAATGCTCCGGTACCTAAACGTACATTATTGGGTAGATCTACGTCGCGTAATCCAGACTCTGCAAATGCACCTTGTCCAATTGAGCGAACAGACTTAGGAATCTTTACTGATACTAGGTTAGGACATTCGTCAAATGCCCAATCAGGAATCTCTTCAAGACCTTCTGGCAAAACTACATGTTGGATGCTTTCATTTTCTGAAAATGCGCCGCTATCTAATGTAGTACCTTTTAGTAATGTAAAATCAGACGAATCTTCATATGATTTTACAAATTGTGGTTTATCGTGACTTAGTTCAACATCACCAAGTTTTGTTGCTTCTCCATACTTGTACAATTCAGAATCACGTACAACATACTTCGGCGACTTGTCTATATGATAATCAAGTGCTTTTGCAAATGGTGGATGGTCTTCTAAGAATTCTATCAATCGTTCCAGACCTAACTCATCGTCGTTGAAATTGAAGAACCAAGATTTCGTAGAAGGGCTGCTTTGGTACTTGCGTTTTGGATTCCGAGTATTGATAAAAATATAGAGCGGACCATAATAAGAATACCGTTTCCAATATGCATCATCACCGGAATAGGCTGTACACCATTTTGCTTTCTCACCGCCCCACTGGGCGAGTGAAATTGAGCCTTCGTAGGTCAATGGTTGCCAAAGCTCCCACTCTTTATCTTTTGCAAGCAATTTCTTATCCTTATCGCCTGCGTTATGCACATTTCGTTGAAGCTCTTTTTGACGTTCGGTGTCTGAAAGTGGAAGTTCACCAACTCTTGCAGAATCCTCCAAGAACTCATCTACAGTCTTGTATCTTCCTAAGTCAGAGTATGTGAAGGACTTGGATCTCTTGACAAACATATCTAACGCATCTTTAATATTGTTGTAATCATAATTGCTGAAATTTTGTTTAGAATATTGATTCAGAAGCCAGACTGCATATTTTCCACCTGAAGTTGAACCTTCCTTGAATGTTGGATCTAGCCTTATGATTTCATCAAAATCATCTTTGCTGATGGAAGGAAACTGGGTGATAAGTCGGTCAATGCTGACTGCAGAGCTAACATAAGTAAATGATTTTATATAACGTTTCATAGACGTACCTCAAATCAATAGAGTGTTTCATAATCTTCGAAGTATTTATCAATTCGTTTCCGTACTTTTTGTTCAATCTTCTTACAACCTTCTTGTAAATCTTCAAATTGATTAGGCCTGAAAAGATCGAATCCAACAGTTACTTCATCAGGATTCTTCAAAATAGTATTCACACGGATTTTATTCTGATATGTTGTAATATCTAAGATTACATCAATCTCCTGCATACCTTCTTCAGAATATTTTCGTACTTGATTCTTGCCGACATACACAGGAAGTTCATATAGAACAGTCAGATAAACATAGAAATGGTTCGGACCTTTTGAAAATTTATATGCTCCGTCAATATGTTCATATAAGTGTTTACCTACTCGGTTTACTAATTCACTTGCTTGTGGTTCTTTCCATTTTGTAGGTTGTCTATCAGCTACAATTCTAATCAATCTCTTCATTCTGGAACCTCTTCAAAACATTTACTAAGTGCTTGATACAAGCCGGGATCGCGTCTTTCAAAGTTTTTCTGTTTGGTGAAAATAGATCCAGTCGGTAATTTGTATTCATAGTAATATTCAGCAAAAGAATACTTACCATACGGATTTGAATATGCTTCATCAATCTTATCATTTGTAAGAAACACATAATTCATTGTACGATAGGCGTCTACATAATCAACATCTTCATGGAATTTTTTCATATCCTGTGAAAGATATGGAAACCAACCTTCCAAAACTGCAATCGCTAAAAGATCGTCATGTAGGAACTCAATTGCATCACCGATCAGATAAATGTCACCATCATTTTTAGTAGAACCGTAGATATCTGAAGGTACATAAACAATTCTGTAACATTTAGGTTTATTCAACAATAAATTTACAATATCACCAGCATAATCAGTTAAGATAATATCGTCTGATTCTAATTTATGTAATGATGCCCTTATGTATCTTTTCATATCAATATACTCCTCACATACCTCCAACTACATCAAATCAATATGAAATGATGTAGTTGGGTTAAAAAAATTAAATAGACACTTTGTTCATTCGTAAATTGATCTGAACTGACATATGTGCATTATCAGAAGCAATCAAATATGGTGCGGTAGGATGTCCATCATAAGTTATTGGGTCTCTCAACTGATTGTTTAATCCATCTGAAATCGTTTCTGCAACTAAATCAAATACCATAGCAAAATTTCTATACGGATCATTCGTGGTAGAAATTACTCCACCCTGTGTATCGCGGGTAAGATCATACGCCACGGCAGAACCAAAATGCTCTCTAAGCCACCCATCATTTATCTCACTTATATTATCAAAAGTTGCCATTTTAATGTTTCCATTGTCTACAATGAATGGATATCTACAGATTAATCTGTATCCTGTAGCATAACTTAACCTAATTTTATCTGAGTTTGATGCACTTGAGGATGGAGTACCGACGTATGCCCTCCAGTTAATAATATTGTCATTAGTTCCGGATGTAGGTGCATCAATTAAAACACGTGATACATTTCGAAATGCATAATCTTCATCTCCGAAAAACATCTTTTTACACATGGCAGGAGTAATACCAAATCTAGCGATTATTCCATGATCCCACTTGTAGTATTTATACGTTACACCATCAATGGTATCAGTACCTTTTTCATTATACGATCTTCCGTGTGTATAGAATAGTGAGCTTCCAGTTGGAATTTCACTACTTCCTAACCCAGACGATATAGCATCTGCAATACATAAACCATATTTGATTGCTGGAAGAACAGTAGCATTGTCCAACTCCCAATCAGAACCTTGCCATGCACCTGTAACTGGTGTATTTGAAATGCATACATACTGTCCGCTATTTACGATAACATAGTCACCTCTGTAGTATGTTTTTGATGAATCATAGGCCGTAACTACCGCAGTAACTTCTCTCCAATATCCAGCATTTACATTACCATTGGTCAACAATGGTGCCTGATCTAAAGTATCATCTCGTATACATCTGAATTTTCTCACATTTGATTTAGCATCTGTATAAGAACAATAATCCAGTGTATTGTATGTGAGTGTGCTTGAATATGTACTAGGAACAACTGTCATATCACCGGCATCTACAGATACAGATTCAGAAACTTGTAATACCCCGGAGATTGGAATGTCATTTGACATACTGACAGTATAAGCCATACCAAGTTTTTCTCTATGTGCAGTATCACCATATGAGGTAGGTGGATTATTACTGTCTGGACCAGATAAAATATAATCTTTCCAACTGTATCCAGAATAATCTATACGACGGACTACACCAGTATAGTACCCATTGATGGGCTGATATGTATTATTCGGATCTAATAATTGTTTTGCTCTAAGTGGATACCAAACACGATAGCCAGTGTATGGGGTGTTCGTATAATCAGAACTGCTCAAAACAGGTCTGGAGTTTGTAATGGTATATTCATCCCCATTTTTAGCAATATCAATTCCTACACCGGGCTTTAATTTCATGGTATTCTCAAGATTTACAACACCATTACTGGAAGTTACATCGATTCCGGTGGTTTGAGGTTTCTTCTGAATTGTCTGACTAACTGTAAATGTCTTTACACCACCACTCGTGGAAGGTGTAATCTTTATAGAAGATGTATTTGCATCGGTTACAACATTGATCTGCCCTGTCATATCTGCGGAAATTTCCCAAGCACCTGTTGTAGCGTTCCGTGTTACCGTAACTGCTGCATTACCGGCTACGATGCTATTCAATGCATATAATCCTTCAGATCCTTGCATTGACAAGATACCGTTTGTAAGATTTAATGCAGTAGTACCGACAAATGTTGACTCATAATCAGATAATGTGGAGTTATCATTGTTTCTGAAAATCTTTACAGTTCCGGGAGCTACAACATCAACAGGATATTGATGCCTTACCGCTACTGTTCCATCTGCAACTGGTTCTTGAAAGTTTGCATACAATGCAGGTGGATAATTACCATATTGAGAATATACATTCAAAACATTTGTATAAAGTGTAGGCGATGATAAATATTTATAACGCATATCAACGCCCGCGATATCACTCGGAGTTGATTCGCAATAAAGCGTATAGATAGTATTTTCTTCATCTCCATAAATCTCATCAAGGTCTGTATTTATATCAAAGATTGTATATTCTGATGAAATATCCGAAGTCTGATCCGTTGTTTGAATGCCATGCATGTACTTTTCATATCCTGCAGGTGTTGTAAACACAATAGGTGTACACCACGGGAATATTTCAGGTCCTAGAAACCCACCATTTACATGATCATTGTCAATCGGATCGGCAGAACCGCCGGAAAGCACAGAAGTGCCTCTCAAAATATTTCTATCTGTAAATCCTATCAAAAGAATCATAGGATTATGCGTGATATATTCACCACCACGATTTGCAAATAATCTAAGCACAGGAACAGGTGAGGGTTCTCCGGCTTTCTTATCTACTTGAACCTTTGTAAGATCATAGTGTGGTTCAACCTCTTGAAGTCCATAATCAGCAGATTCTGTCCAAGTGCCACCTTGAAGAATCACACCTTTATCGATCTTCAAATAGTCCTGAAATTTTTTCAGATAAGTACGAGTATACTCACCAGATTGACCTACCATATGTGGGATATCCGTAGCTTCAGTTGGACCACTCGGATATGTCGTCGCTCCATTTGCTACCAAAGGATGATATCGCATTACCTTAGTTGCCCAATGGTCTGACAAAAATACAGCTTCACCATCAAAGAATGATGCGATGATAGTATTAGCTGCACATAATCTTGTCTGGCTTGGAAATGGGATATCAATGAATTTTCCATTGAATGAAGGAACTTCTACAATCATAGCTGCACCCATAGCAAGCATTGATCCTAACCATTCACGTTCTGTAGCGATATCCCCGGATTCAGGATCTAGCCCGGAAGCAATCGCATTTTTCACATAAAGTTCATAGGCACTGAATCCTACCACACGACCTTCATTATAAATTTCTTTTGACACGTTATTATTTCCTTTCAAATTATTTAACGTTAAAATTTTGAAATATTTATTGTTCAACGCCTAAATATTACATGCGTTTACCACAATTGGATGTAACGCTACACCCTCTACTCCGTTTGCATAGGCATTCGGAAATACTTTTTTAAGAATCTGTAAACTCCCATTCACATCGGCGTTGATAAGTTTCTCCGTATTACTCTGAAATAATCCTCTGTGGACTCGTCTCTCTTTTCTGTAGTTCTCTTTAATCGGTGATTCATTATCTAAGAAACTTGTTCCACTTGTATAACTTTCTTCTGTGAGCACTACAGATATACCATATTCTTCAGCTTTATATTGGATCATCTCTATCAATCTGTTATATGGTATCTGTATAAAAGATTGGTTAATTCTTTTGCTCATTTCTGATTTCTGTTTCCAACCTTTATTTTTGCCTATAACTATTACAGAAACATCGTCTTTACGAGCTTTGTCAACTATGTATCTACTTGCCTGATGTAAATAGTTGTCAACAATCTGATTTCTTTTTTCTGTTATACTCCGTATCCTCTTTGTCGAATGTCTATTATTCATTCTCATAGCAATTGACTTATAATGAGCTAACAATTTATTGTAGTATTTGTTCTCAGACTTCAGACCCTTACCGTTTATTATAAATGGTTGTTCACCAAAATTATTTGTTACGGTTGCTAAGTTATCTAAGCCTATGTCAATACTATAATATCTGTTATTATCACCTATTGTTTCCGAAATTTCTACATTATAAACCACCTCCAATTCAATATGATTTGCTTTAGGTATGAACCTTACTTGCTGAAATGACACATAGTTTTCTTTGCTTATAAATAATGGCTCAACTGTAAAACCATTAAATACTTTTGGAAACTGTAAGATACCATTTTTCAATTTTACTTCTTGATTTGTAAGGATCAAAATTGATCTTCCGTTTTTATCTTTGTACTTTGGCAGTTTCGGTTTTCCTAAGTATTTATCTTTATGGTTCTTCCAATCTTTAATTGATGCAAAGAATGATTTCCAATTCTTATCAAGTAATCTAAGTACCTGCTGTGCAGACTGTGCGGTTGGCATATTTTTATAGTCAGGATACCTTGCATCAGCTTTCAATGTTTTATCCAAGTCTTCATATCTTAACCAGTTGTCATTGTTTACAAATTCTTGTCTAATTAAATAGTTGGCGTGGTTATACAAATTTTTTGCGTTAAAGCAAAAACCATCTATAAGATAATAATAAGTATTTGTTTGTCTGATTTTGTGTTTTTCTACTCTTTGAATTACCATATTTATTATTACCATTTGATGATAGTGAATATTATTTAATGTTATCCGTTACAATATGTTATTCACCGTCACTTTCCGTTGATTCTGATAATGTAACTGTCCATTTAGGTAAATCTGATTTGAATGCAAATTCAACTTCATGCCATATCTCATTAGTTGAATCCCACATGAAATATTTATCCAGTTCATTCACCCTTACAATTTTACCATTAGGTACTGGATTCTCTAATAGTTCATCCCTGTCCGCTAGCGTTTCCAATGAAATGAAGGCGGCATCATACCGTTCCTTATCTTTCACTGTGATGTATGCGGGCTGTGGATAATACTCGCCATCTTCTGGAATATCTCCGGAAATCCGCTTCGGTGGAATATCCTGTCTGTGAATAAGATCATCACTATTCACAATAACAACATCGATCAGATCACTTATGATAACTGGCAATATGGTCTGATCAGTAATTGACAAAAAATTCCAACCTACATTCAATCGATTGTCCCACTTGTACCAACCGTATCTTAAGATCCATGTGATATCTGGAAATCTCTTCAATCTTACAAGTGAACCTTGGTATATAACATTATCTGAATTAGGTATTTTTATAAATTGTCTATCCATATATTATAACTCCACCATATATATGTCGTCAAGGTCAGGAAGTTGCAATGGTTTGACGGTCTTAGGATTAGATTTCAACGTCAAATACCATCCACAAACGGGACGATTTCCTCCAAATGAGTACCACCCAAATCCTACAATCCATACATTGTGGTCAAATCTTCCAAGCCGTATTAAGTTTCCTGGACGAATAATCATATTTAATTTTGGAACTTCTAGAAACATGTTGTTATCAGACATTGGCTTCACCTCTGAAAGTATACAAGGTTAAAGAACAAGGCCAGAAATCTAAGATTTAGACATCTGGCCTGTTACATCATCTATATATTTTAGGGTATAAATTAGATTTCTTCTAAGTCCATCATTTCAAACTCTACTGGTTTTGGACTTGTACAAGAGTACTTCTGGACAGTGGATCTGAGATCTAATGCATACTTATCTAGTACCGAATACAGATGGTTCTTTGTGACAAACTTTTCTGAATCTGTCATCTCCCACGGCATCTTAGTAGGGTACAAGATTAGGTTCCCATAGCAATAAACTTGAATATCGGTTTCCAGGCTGATTATACGCGAAATCCAATATCCATATCTAGCAATACTACAATTTGTTAATTCATTCTGGATCTTTGACAGAACTGGGGAACTGTATGAAGCCTTCAGAGTATTGAAGTGATTCAAGCAAAACGACCGCATAACCAATTTATCAGGTAACTTGAATCCGTATCCTTCGATAGTTCGTGTTTTAGGAGCAGATCCAAATATGCTAGAAAGAAGTTGCTCTTCAGCTGAAATCGGTTGCATGATAGCAGGTTCACTGTGCTTTAGATAACTTGTAACTACTACTAAATACGGTTCAAAACCCTCAACAGCTTTAGCATCTACCCCATACTTGAATAATTCGTCACTGTCAAAAATGAACTGTGCAATAGATTTATCAGCTTCATAAAGTATTCCGAAATAAAAAGATACTGTAAGTTTTGAGTCAACAATCCATGACAGATTAACAATAGTACTATTGTCAAACACGTGAGATAACTGAATGCCGAAATCTGGAGTTCTATTTGACGGATAATAATGTTTAGTTGCTTCTAGGAAATCTCGTAAGAATTTGTACTCTGCTACAGAACTATGCAGCCTCATGTTGATTTCTAAGTTTTCTAGCTCAAATTTGACTGCTTCAATCCACATCTTCAATTCTAACAAATTGAATGAACTTTCGTCATCAGAAAAATCAAAGTAGGTAGCTAAATCTTTGTAAGTTACTCCCCTATCTGCGTTTCCGGCAATCTTCAATAGGTCAGATCGTGTAAGCTCACACTCTTTGTCTACTAAACAATCGCTTATCTTTTTAGGATCTACATCACAAATTCTGGAGAATTCTGCTACTGAGCGATCTCCCAATGCTAGTTTCATTTTCTCTGACAGTTTCATCAATTATCACCTTCTACTTCAAATTCATCTTCGTCGTCAAATTTATCTACAATCTCTGAATCTACTACCCACTTATAGATGAGCGAATATCCGACATCATTTAAAGAACGAATCTTTGTTCCATCTTTTCGAAACAGGACCTTGTTGTTTTCTAGATCCGATACCATTTCTTGAAGAATACGCTCTTCATTGATTAAAATGATATCAGGAGCTTCGCCTTCCTGTAGAATGGCGAGCCGATTGTTTCTTCTGATAACTCTAACTACAAGTTCTGAAATATCTACCCACTGTCTAGGATTACATACAGCGTATACATCAATAGGAATCTTTACAGATGTAAGCACATCTAGATTTGATCTTACTAGAATGGCTAAACACTTCAATGCGTTCGATCCTTGCAAGAAAAGTCCCGCAGTGTTACCACCCTGCTTCTGAGCGTAAGCTTCTCTCGTTGTAAGAATTTCATAATCATTGAACGATTCCGATACTTTTTTACCGCATACATTGAACTGAATAAGCTTCTTTTTAGACTTTTCAGATACAAAAAATCTGATTATCCTAGATCCGTGAAGGACAGCCTCTAGATCTTTCTTATCGCATTTACATTTTTCTGCTAGAGATTCAAGCTGTTCATCAACCTTGTTACAAGTTACTACAATAGGCGTAGTTAACTTAAAATCGAAAATGTATTGTTCTTTCATCATCATTCACCATCCTTAACTTCATTTCTATAAAATTCTGCGATCTCATCAAAAGACTTCTTAACATCTTTCCAGATTGATTCGTATTTACAACTTGAAGTTGCGTCGTATGGATCTGGATCCGTAAATTCAAGAGGTTTGCTGATCTTATCTACAGTGATCGGAATACGTATGTCAGGCTTCCGGTTCTCAGGTTTACCTTCATAGTCATACATAAGAGCACATTCTTCTATATCCTCATGAACGATCCAAAGAACCTCTTCCATTGAGTAAGTCTTCCTACCAGCTTTCGCACGAAACATGAAATCAGATTTTATTGATTGCATGAGGTATTTTGAAAAATTGTCTACATCGTTCATGATAGTTATAGCTCCTCTAAAATAGTAAGATCATTGCGACTGCAATAATCATTCATAGCAAGTCTTACACAATCTTCCTGAGTCGGTTCAGTTCCTGTGTATTTTGTAATTGGATTGCTACGATCACCAAAGATGTGTCTTGACATGATGTATTTTCTACCATGTTCTTCTCTTTCCAACACATATGCATCAAGAATAGTTGAATTCCATCTGTTGATCATTCTGTGTGCAAGATCTTTGTCTGTAATAGGTTTTGCGCCTTCAATTGGAAGCGTACCTTGACCGCTAGGTACATTAGGAAGATGACGATCAAATACATAGACCCAATATACTCCAGTATTCTTGTCTTGACTTACTCGTGACGATAAAATAGCTTCATTTCCTGTGTTTGCGTTTTCTACCTTCACTCTAACAGGTTTCATATTAGTTCTCCCTTCTTATTTGATTTCGGTAATAAAATCATCAAACTGACTAGAAACTTCTTTTACTCCTGCACAGATCACCTGAATATCTTTCTGTGTTGTTAAAACTTCAAATAGATTATTGATTCTATCAGAATCAAGATGATCAAGTAAATCATCTACTACAAGCAGCTTTAACGGTGCGTCAGATACAGAAACAATACACATCAACATAGAAAGTGTAAATAAGCATTTCTCGCCGGATGATAAATCATCATACTTAATATAACGATTGTCTCTGACGATTCCGAAACTAAAACTATTTGCTTTTCCATCAGAATAGAAACTTGCCTTTGTATTACTGTCCATAAATAGGTTAGGAATATACTTATCCATAATGGTTGCAAATTTCTCAAATGGATTTCCAAGTCTAGGATCACACTGTAAACCATTGACACCTGTGTGTTTGTCCCAAGTCTTGTACATTTCAAGTTTTAGCTCAGCATCATATTTCTGCTCTGTAAATTGATCAATCAGTTTCTTCGCCTTCAGATTTGCAGTAAGTGCTGTGTATTCATCAAATGCCTTGTTATATTCGTCCTGGGCAAGTGCTAAGTAATCATCAGAAACAGGTGGAACATTTTTAATCTGTGTTAGAATCATGTTTTTACGCTCACACTGACGTTTCATGCTGTCCATATACAGTTGTAATCCACCAATTTCCTTTTCACGCTCTGTTTTGATTGCTTCCTGTTGTGCTAAAGATTCTTTTGCAACTACGATGGCTTTCTCAGTTTCTTTTTGCCTACTTTCAATTTCTACAATCTTTGCTTTAATGGAAGGACAATCTGCATTGGTAAATGGACAAACGCCACAACTGTTAATAATAGTCTGATAAGAATTATATGAAGCCTGCAAAGTTTGAATTGTACTGCGGAATGATTCAATGGTAATTTTATCCGATGCAATTCGATCTTCAAGTTCTTTCACTTTAATCTTAGTCTGTGCAAATTCCGGATAGGTTGCTAAATCAGTAGGTGCATCGGAAAGTTTCTCCAACTCTTCACGAAGTTTTTCCTGCGATTCATAAGTAGCCTTATCCGACCTCAACTGAATGATACTTTCGCCCATCTTATCTAACTTGGACTTCAATTCAACTGGATCAACTGACATATCAACATCTTCTGAAATAACAAGTTGCTGAATTGCACCATTCAACCGTTCAACTTCTTTCTTTTCAAAAGATACACAAGTTTTGATATACTCATTTGCAGCTCGAACTGCATCCAACCCGGAGAGCCCTATAATCTTTGCATTGATTTCTTCAACAGTTTCAGAAATAAACTTATTGTATTTAGTTTCTGCAAGCATTTTCAGCTGATATGATAAACTATTCGCAAGTTCTTTATTCCAATCGATCTCAGCATTTGACTTAGGTAAGAAATCTAAGAACCAATCCTTCAGTTTGTTAGCTGTCATACCTGCAAACTCAGTGAAATTAAACACCGGTAATTCTAGATTCCCAATAATGTCATCTAAACTGTAGTTTGTCGGAGTAAGTCTGAATGTAGGTTTGATCGTTGTCTTTGCTAAATCCCATGAACGATAGACAACAATTCGTTCACCATTGTCATTTAGAACAAGATTCACACCGATATGTTTTCCATCCTTACTATGGTTGAAAATAACATCTTTCGCCGTCTTATTGAGGCCTGGAATGTAGCCAAGTAATGCAAGCTGTATTGCTTGTAATACTGTCGTCTTTCCGGCACCGTTAGGTCCCTTCAAGTATCCGAAGTTATCAAATTCATAAATCTGCTTGGATACTTTGTTAAATTCTTCAATTGTAATGGATTCTACTTTCATTAAATTTCCCCTTTCAGTAGGTGTTCTATCTTTTATAACGATTCAAGTTAGCTGAAATACGTCATTCTGAATCCTCCTCGTTGATGTAGATTACACTTTCTACATATAATCTATCGCCACCTTTGATTATCGGCATTTCATGTTCTACTTCCCATCCATATTCATTTTTGATGCAGGAAGAACCCCTTTGTTGTTCAATCGGAAAGTTATTCCAGTCAATTCCGTGTTCATCAATTAACATCTGAATTTTATCACTAGAAGACTTGCCCTGTAATTCCTTTGTAGAGAAGTAGTATTGTGCTACCATGGAGATGCTGTTATTAATTGCGTCATGCTGTCTCCAGTAGATCATGTTTGCTACTTCTTCTTTCGGGATATTGAAGCATCTGCTGTCAAACTGAGCACCATCGTGCTCAGCCCCTATTAATATGCCATTGTAAGAGGAATTAGAGTCAAGAATTGTCTGAGTATCTTTGTCTACAGGTTCACCAGAATCTAACACACTACGCATAATACTAGACATTTCAAGAAATGTGTCATTTCTCCATGATTCTGCGTTTCTATGAAATGCTCTGTTGAACTCCAATGTTGCCATAGAAGCACTTACAGAACACATTTTTTGTACTTCGTAATCAAACCATGCGGAAGTGGTTAAGGTCTGATAATCAATCAATACAAGAGTAATTTCATCTGATTGAGTATATCCGAATACACACCCTTGTATATTCTTACAGAGGTACAACATCGTATCCTGCATGGATTTAATCAGAATATCATCAAATGGTTTCTTGAAACCTCTGGTGAATGTATGAAATGATCTACCATCCAACCGGATTACAACAGGTGTCCTTCTCATAAGTTTTGTTTTCGGAATCTGCTCGTAATAAGTTTTCATCCGAATATCCATTTCACTGTATCTCCCCATTTTCTTCTCTCCCTTCCATATATGGATTATCACTAATACATTCAATGATCCCGAACATTCGTGTACCACAACTTGGACAAAACTTCCAGTCATCAGCCAGTGACAGATCGAAATCATCATCTTCATCAATATGATAATTTACATAATTTCCGCAGGTCGGACATTCATATCTGTCACCGCTGATGTGTTCCCAATATCCGAATGTAGATGATTCTATCAAAGCAACCGCAAAAGACAAAGCACTTTGTTCTTCTGGAAACTTGCTCTGCTCCTTCATACTACTCAAAATATTCAAAATTTCATTTTTGGTCAGTTCCATTCTGTTCACTCCAAATATCATAAAGTGTGCGATGATCGGATTCCGTTCCGTCAAAACTATCCATGAGATCTATAACATCTACGATACAATTGTACTTTTCTACAGAACTCAACCCGACGTTACTACCAGATTTTTCAATTACAGTTTTCTGATCGGTCAAAATATCTTTCAATGATTTCCACAAGGTTTCATAATTCATTCAAAATTCTCCCACTTAACAATAGGTCTTTTCTTGATGTAAAACTTTTTATTTCCGTAATCTTTGAATTTTTCCAAAAGTTCCCGTGCATCATCCAACGAATCCATATGTTGACTTCGTATAGAATCGGTATCATCAAAGATTGCATATTCATATTCAGTTTCTGGAACAACTACAGAATCAAATGGACAATCCCACGCCTTGCAACCTGTATCTGTATGATTCTTACAAACTAAACACGGTCTATCAGTCAGTAATTCCATGTTTCTCAGTGCCTGGATAGACATATCAAGTGCTGTGTAAGATTCTTCTAAGAATCGGTTGGTATCGTTCCCGGCATCTTCTGCTATCATAAATAATCGTAATTGTTCATTGCATCTTACTGCATCATCAATCGTCATTCTCTCACAATCCTCCGTTTCTCTGACCTCACTACCATCTAATTGATCTTCCACAGCAGATACCGATTCTATGAATGATTCCGCAACTTCTTCTGGTGAATACATGCAGTGGATTTCGTTTTTCACTATTCTCTTACCACAACTCGGACAAAATGGAAATTCAGTAAAATAATACATGTACGGAGTAGTAAGGTATTTCTGACAGTATGGGCATTTTGCGATTTGTACTTCTTTGATACCAGATTCTTCTACTGATACTATTTCACAATCTAACCATGAACTCATAGACCGTTCTCCATTCTAGCCCCACAATTCGGACAATATCTGTAACGACAATCAAATATCTCTCTCCACTTATCGTCACCGTTTCCCTTTGGTTTACAACAGGAACAATAAAAATAATGTGTATGAGATTCACTCTTGATCCACATTCCTGTTGTTTGAGTTTCAAGAGCACCGATCGCCATTTCAAGAGCTGTTTGTTTATCCTCACCTCTTTGACTATCAATATCATAGACTGACGTTATTATTCACATTCTAACTTATGCAATAAAATTAAAATTTTGAAGTATTTATTGTTCAACGCCTAAATATTACATGCGTTTACCACAATTGGATGTAACGCTACACCCTCTATCCCATTGCTGTAAGCGTTTGGGAATACTTTTTTAAGAATTTGCAAACTACCATTCACATCAGAATTGATTAACACACCGGAATCGCTTTTAAATAAACCACGATGAATCCTACGAGATTTATTGTAATTCTCTTTAATTGGTAACTCATTATCTAAGAAACTTGTCCCACTTGTGTAACTTTCTTCAATTACTTTTACAGAAATTCCAAATTCCTGAGCCTTATAAGTTATCATTTCGATCAGTCTAGCAAATGGAATCTGGACAAATGTCTGATTTACTTTCTTAGATAATTTTGAATCTTGTTTCCATTCTCTATTGTTACCGATTACAATTACAGACACATCATGATCTTTTGCATAATTGACAATTATTCTGCTTGCAGTGTGAAGGTAATTATCAATTATATAGTTTCGTTTTTCAGTAATTCTCTGAATACGATGTGTTGTTTTCTGATTGTTCATTGTAGTTGACATACTTCTGTATTTCGCTACCAACTTATTATAGTATTTATTTTCGGATTTTAGACCCCTGCCGTTGATTATAAATGGAACTTCTCCAAAATTATTTGTTACGGTTGCTAAGTTATCTACACCAATGTCAATACTTATATAATTATTGGTATCAAGTTTGATGTCCGGTACTTCTATACTATAAACAACTTCAACTACAATATGATTTATTTTTGGTATGAACCTAACTTGTTGCAATGACACAAAGTTATGCAATGCTACAAATTTAGGCTTGATCGAAAAACCCTTAAATACTTTCGGAAATTTTAAATCGCCATCACACAATTTTACATTTTGATTTGTAAGGATCAAAATTGATCTTCCGTTTTTATCTTTGTACTTTGGCAGTTTCGGTTTTCCTAAGTATTTATCTTTATGGTTCTTCCAATCTTT
>Ga0265299_10001648_pt1 | contig 24728 bp, 23 predicted proteins | sample AusTroGonzalo_MG_4_FD_193485 | JGI IMG/M metagenome (GOLD analysis project Ga0265299, IMG submission 193485) | Bovine rumen microbial communities from tropical cattle in Woodstock, Queensland, Australia - Gonzalo_02 | ecosystem: Host-associated > Mammals > Digestive system > Stomach > Rumen ... | reverse complement strand
TGTTGTAACAAGTGGCATCCAAGACCCCGAATTGAACCTGAAATCGGTAGTTTTCCTGGGCAGAAACGGTTGCCAACAACCCATTCGCCAGGATTAACAGTAGAAAATGTAGTGTTTTTTTCATAGAACTCGTTTTTTATGAATTAATTGTTAATGATGTTAGGTAAACAAACTTCCTTCAACAAGTTGCACACTTTAGAATATTGCGCGATTTCGAGCAGTCCACACCCAAAAACGACCGTTTTAAATTCAAAAATCGGAAGAATCTCATCCAACATTCGTAAATATCGCGTCATTGTGCTTTGTTTTTCAACGGGGCAAAAATATAAATTTTTAGAATCGACGCATCATAATATTAAAATATTTTTTATTTTCATTTATTAACAATTAATTGTAAATATTAAGATGCACGGAAAACGGTGATAATGTGCAGCCAGATATGCCATTTTCGCAACAAAACGGCATGTTGAAACCGAAAAAATCAACCTACGCATACCATATTTATAATTTATGTACATTTGCCGCTTTATTGAACAATAGAAATCAGACCTATGAAAAGAGCTTTGTTGTTAGGCTTTGCCGTGTTGATTGGCATGATTTTGCGGGCGCAAATTGTCACCGATTTCGAAACAGACGGCATGGAATGCACTTCCATCACGGTTGGCAAGAAGGCGTCAGCGGACGGTTCCGTGATGACCTCGCACACCGACGACAGCCACCGCTCGCGCACGAACATATATGTCACGCCCGAGCAGGACTACGAGCCCGGCGCGAAACAGACCATGTACAAGCGCCAGTGGGCGAAGAAACAGCTTCCAGGACAGATGCTCCGCTACGACAACATCCCCGTCGGGGAAATCCCGCAGGTGGAGCACACCTACCAATTCCTGAACACCGCCTACCCTTGCGTGAACGAGGCGCAATTAGCCATCGGGGAATCGACGTTTGGCGGGCGCGAGGAGCTCAAATCTGACAGCGGGCTCATTGACTGCCAACGGCTTTGCATGCTGTTGCTACAGCGGTGCTGCACTGCCCGCGAAGCCATCGAAACCGCAGGGGTGTTGCTCAAGAAATACGGCTGGATTGACGCCGGCGAATGCCTGACCATCGCCGACAAGGACGAGGTTTGGCACCTCGAGATCCTGGGTCCCGGCAAGGACAAGGTGGGCGCGGTCTGGGCGGCACAGCGCGTGCCTGACGACCACGTGGCCGTCAACGCCAACGCCTCCACCATCCGCGAAATCAACCTCAAGGACAAGGACTACTTCATGGCCTCCGACAACGTTTATTCGTTAGCGAAAGAGAACGGCTGGTGGGACGGCAAGTCAACGTTCCGCTTCGCCTACGCCTACGCCCCCAAGACACGCACCATGATGGCCTGCCGCCGTCGTGAATGGCGCGTTTTCGACCTCGTGGCCCCCTCCCTCCACCTCGACCCCAACGCCGAAAACTTCCCCTTCTCCGTGAAGCCCGACACGCTCGTCACCCTCGAAAAGATGATGAGCATCTTCCACGACTACTACGAAGGCACGCCATTCGACATGCGCAAAACCTTGACGGTCACGGACAAAGACGGCAAAACGGTAATTTCTCCGATGGCCAACCCCTTCATGAAACTCGACGAGCTGAAGCTGCACCGCATCAACGGCGGCTGGAACGAGCGCGGCGAACGGAGCATAGCGGTACACTTCACGGTCTACGCCACCATCATCCAATGCCGCAACTGGCTGCCCGACGAGGTGGGAGCACTCTGCTGGTTCGCCCTCGACAACGTGGCATCCTCCATCTATGTGCCCATCTACGCAAACGTCACGGACCTCCCCTCCACTTACAAGACAGACGGCCGCCTCACCGGTTTCAGCAAGGAAGCGGCATGGTGGGCCTTCAACCGTGTGGGCACCATCGCCGCAAAACGGTGGGGCGACATGCACCTGATGGTCGACAACACGTGGGGGCCCCTGCAGAAGGACTTCATCGAAGAACACTTCGTCATTGAGCAAGAAGCCCTGAACCTCATCAACCAGGACCGCTACGACGAAGCCATCCAAGTGCTCACCAACTTCACCGACATCTGCGGCAACGAGGCTGTGGAGCGGGCCTGGAAACTCGGCGACGATCTATGGACGAATTTTGACGGAATGTGGTAAACACGATGGAAATGACGAATATGCCCCTGCCTTTTCTGGAAGAAACCATCGAGATTCCCTCCTACCTGACCGACGACAGCGCGCACCTCGGCATCAGCGCCCTGTTCAAGCTGCTGCAAGAGGCGAGCGAACGGCACGCCTCGCTATTAGGGGCAGGATGGTATGAGCTGCAAGAACGAGGCTACTTCTGGGTCGTTTCCAGAATCCAGCTGAAAATCCACCAACTTCCGAAATGGAGAGACAAGATTCTGCTGCGCACATGGGTAAAGCCTTCGGAAGCGGCCACCTCGCCCCGCGACTTTGAGATAGAAGACATGGAGGGGCGCCCCCTGGCATCTGCACGCGCCCTCTGGGCCATCATAGACACCGAGCATAACCGCCCGCAGCGCATGAACATGTTCGACGGCCTCTTCGCCCCGCAAGATCGTTCCGCCATCGGCCAAAAACCGATCAAAATTCCACCCGTACTTCATCCCGACATCCTGTACGGGCCTAAAGACGTGGTTTTTTCCGACATCGACATGAACCATCATGTCAACAATGCGCATTACATCCAGTGGACATTCGACGCGATGAATGAGGAATTCCGAAAGACCCATCGCCTCTCTGATATGACGGTAAACTTCATCGCACAAGCCAAACTCGGCGAACAATACAAAGTGCTTACTGAGCAGATTTCTGCGACCGAATTCCGCACTTCCATCGTTTCCGGCGACAACCTGTCCGAATATTGCCGCATCCAGTCCCGCTGGGAGCCTGTCATCCTAAATGAACACCACTAAAATTGCTCTGTTATGTATATGAATGAGAATTTATTCGTGGATTTCCTGAAAGTCAAGGAAATATTGTGGGTGGGGATTAATTTTGCCAAGGCCAAATTCACACGAAAAGACTTCAACTTCACGCAGGAAATATTACAACACTACTTTCTCGAGTGGAACAAGTTGATTCTGAACGACCAGAAAAAATACGACATCCGCATGAGCTTCCGCAAACCAATCATGCAATACGACCTGTCCACGGTCACAAAGTTGAACAAAACAGTGAAGATCAACGATATACTGTCGAAATACATTGGCATCAAGGACGTTCTCACGGACGAACAGATGTGCCAGTACGTCTCAGAATTGACCCTTCCCAGCTCCATGAAATACGCCCTCATGTTCGTCGTGGAGTCGTTCGACGCGAGCGTCAAAACAGCAGCCATCTGGGTGGTTTTGGTAGCCACGGAAACGCAAGAGGTGGTACTCTGCGAGAAGTTTCTGAAACAACCGGCAGGCATCGGCACAAGAAACTACTGGGCAAGAACATTTTACAACACTTTCTACGACATCCAGACCAACGCCTTCATGCGCTGGGAGAACATGGTCGGACTTGGTAATTAATGACTGCTGACGACTGGCTAATGGCCGGGCAAGCAAAAAATCACGGAAGATACAGATTGGAATCCCCGTAACTTAAAAAACGGTAACCATACTCCAACGCATGACGGTATACACGATGCCATTCATCTCCTAAAAAGTTGGAGATCAGTAACAAAAGGGTACTTTTGGGTTGATGGAAATTGGTAATCAGCCCATCTACAAAATGGCGCTGGTAGGTCGGCAATATGATGAGACACGTGCTGGCCCGCAGCATGTCCGTATCATGACTTTCCATATAGTCAAGGATGGCCGCCAACGACTGCTCCTCTGACACTTGGTGTATTTCCGGATTGTCGTAAGTCTCCCATTGCCCGACCAATAATGGATTCTCCAGCCCCAAATGCAACTTCGCCCCGATTACAAAGAGGGATTCCAGTGTGCGCGTGACTGTCGTGCCCACGGCGACAAGTTGCTTGTCCTTGTTAACCAAACATTTACGGACAAATTCTTCCGTAATGACAATCTTCTCCTCGTGCATGAAATGGTCCCCTATAGTCTCGGACGAGACAGGTTTGAAGGTACCCGCACCCACATGCAACGTAACATACTCGGTTTCGATACCTTTAGTGTTCAGAACATGGAGTAGTTCGTCCGTAAAGTGCAGTCCGGCGGTGGGGGCTGCCACAGAGCCGTCATGACGGGCATAGACCGTCTGATAGCGTTCCGTGTCACTCTCCTCCGCATCGCGGTGGATGTACGGCGGGAGCGGGACTTTGCCGTATGCCTCGATCCATTCTGCGAAGGAAACATCGGATTCCGCCCATGAGAAGGTCACCGCGAACGTGCCTTCCATCGTCTCCCCACGCTCAGCCTTGATGCGGACAAGTCGCCCATCCAAAGGAACCTCTATCTCCAAAGGGTGCTTCCACTTACGGGCATTCCCGACCATGCACTTCCACGTCACTTGACCACTCAAGGTGAAGGCCACTGCGGGGTCGGAAGTCGGGGCCATCGGCTCCAAACAGAAAATCTCAATAGCCGCCCCTGTAGTGTTATGTACCAGCAAACGGGCATGAATCACCTTGGAATTGTTGAACACTATCCAATGGTTTTCCGTCAGGAAATCAGGAAGCTGATAAAAATGCGAGTCCGTGATTTTGGACTCTTTCTTATTGAAAACCAACAATTTTGACTCATCCCGTCGAGCAACAGGATAGTAGGCGATACGAGAATCCGGCAACGGATAGTCGTAGTCTTCAATGCGGATATTTCGATTCAAGTCTGTCATGGCGGCAAAAATACACAAATTGCGGATACGGAATGAAGGGTGAAAGGACACATCATTTCTTTAATATATACCACAATATATTAATCAATAGAACGCAAATTATTAACAATTTTTAACTTGACAAACGTTTTTTGGCATTGTATCTTTGCATTGAAACAATTTATTGAAATAATGAAAACGAAAATAATCATAAAGATACTGGTTTTCAGCTGCTTAAACATGGTACTTCCCGGGGTGGGAATGTCACAGGGTTGGCTGATGCGCGTCCATATAGTGGAAAACTTAGCGGAAAAGCCAGCTATGAGCTGTTTCTCGGACTCGCACGCAGGTTTCCACCTCCGCAACGATTTCGGGCTGAAGGAGATGATGTATGCGGATGTCTCAGGAGTGTGGTGCGTCAAAAGGAATGCGCTGTTATTCGCCGTAAACCATTACGGGTACGCGAATTACGGGGAATTACAGCTGTCGGCAGGCTATGGCAGGAACTTTGGCGACCGCTTCGCCATGACCGCCCGCATCTTCTATCTGATGGCCCATGCCCGGGATTATCCGAGCCGCCATTCCCTTTGTGCCGACTTTGCATTGGCCTGCAAAGTGTCAGGCAAGTTATGGCTGGACGCGAACGTGTATAATCCGTTTATGCTGCGATACGGCATAGTGGGAAAGGATGTTATACCGCTGAGGTTTTCGGTCGGGTGCACATACCTTCCCGTCCGGAAATTACTGATATCGCTTTCCATAGCGAAGTCATTGCCCGGAGCCTGGGAGGTTGACGGTCGTTTCTTAATCCAACCAATCAACCCGTTATGGCTGGCTGTCTATTGTTCCAACAGCCGCCTTGCTCTCCTCATCGGAGTGACATACAAGAACTTCCTTTTCTCCGTACAAGCAGCTTGGCACTATAGAGTGTCGGTATCCCCGCAGATTGGAGGACACTACTATCCAAACGGCCCAAATGAAACGGCGGGGTGAAGAATTGACAGCTCAATGAGACATGAAAGGATGAAAACGAACGATATATGACGATGAAAAACAAATTAACCATAATGATCATGCTGTTTTTCGGCATCCAGACCCACGATCTTTGGGCACAGATGGACAGCATCCGGCTAATGGACTACACCTTGGAAGACTTGGAACTCCAGATGGAGGACTTGGAGGTGTCGGAAAGTGTGTCGGAAGATCTATTGGAACGGATGGACATGTCGCTGGGAAACGCCAAACCCAACCTCAACGATCTAAGCTACGAAACAGCCATGCAGAAGCTGCAACTGACGGATTACCAATACTACCAACTGCAACTCTACATAGAGGAGTTTGGACAGCTGTACAGCATCTACGAATTGGATGCCATAAGCGGATTCACGGCAGCTGACAGGGCGCGGCTAACCGAAATCGTAGTAATTGCGCCGCCCCCGAAGCCCAAACCGACCTTGAAAGAGCTTTGGAGGGCCAGAAAGAGCGTCCTTTGGCTGCGATACGGACAAGTGGTGGAGCGGCAGGCAGGCTACGACACCACGCGAGCCAACCATTACGACGGTTCGCCTGCACACGTGCAGTTCCGCTACGACTTCAGCATCCGCCAGCAATTCGGATTCCGGGTGGCGGGCGAGAAGGATGCCGGGGAGCAGTTCTTCCGAGGCGAGCAGAAGTACGGCTTCGACCATTATTCCGGATCGGTGTATGCAAAGAACATCGGTTGGCTAAAATGCGCGGTACTGGGCGACTATAGGCTCAACTTCGGACAGGGGCTGGTGCTGGGCTCCTCCATGATGTCGGGAAAAGGGGGCGACGCATCCACCATACGGCGGTTCGCGGAAGGTGTTCGACCCGTGGCGACCACCAACGAAAGCGAGCTGTTCCGCGGCGGGGCTGCCACGCTGGGGAACAGCCACTGGTCAGGGAGCCTTTTTGCGGGCGACGTGACGGAATCCAACTGTACCGCATTCGGCGGGGCACTCTCCTATCGGCGGGCGCAGTTCAGCATCGGATTGCAAGCGGTGAACTACGGCGACCACACGGACACGGCCTCCGCACGCGAGAAATGGCAGGCTTTGTTCCACCCGAGCCATCTGAACGCAGGCGTATCCTATCATGTCGTCCTACGCAAGCAGCTGATATTCGGGGAATTGGCAATCAACGAGAAAGGGAAGCTCTCCATGCTGCACACAGCGGTCTTCACAGTAAACCCTGCGTTCCGTTTCGCAACACTGGTGCGTTACTACGCCACCGGTTACGATGCCCCCATGGGCAGAGCGTTCCGGACCTCCTCCGGCGACGGCGGAGAATTCGGCGCTTACTTGGCCGGGCATGTCGTGCTGACCAAAGCCATAGAGGCGGATTTCTTCTGCGACTACTACCATCTGTTGTGGCTAAGCTACCGGACCGACTCACCCGTACAAGGGATGGATGCCGGCATCTCGCTGACAGGACGGTTCTCCAGAAAGAGCGCACTTCTGGTACGCTATCTGTGGAGAAGCAAACCGAAAAACGAAAGCGAAGATGTCTATTTGCACCGCATAGTCGGACAGAGCCGGCACAAACTGCGGTTGCAGTGGAGTTACGAACCGTTGCCTTTTCTGAAAGCCAAGACTGAGGTCAGCATGGTCTTTAACAGAAGTCCGGACTCTGCCCCTGGGCGAAAAGGGATCCTGCTGTATCAGGATTTGGCGTTCAGTTTTCGAAAGCCGCAGCTCAGCCTCAGCCTGCGGGTCGCCTATTTCGACACCGACAGTTACGACGAGCGGCTCTACGCCTACGAGAACGATGTCTATTACGCCTTCACCATCGGGTCGTACTATTACCAGGGAATGCGGGCGTATCTGATGTTACGGTACAAAGTGCGGAACTTCAGCGTGTGGGTTCGACTATCACACACGCGCTACCTGAACAGGGAGACCATCAGCAGCGGCCTGACCGAAATCGACAAGCCGCACAAGACGGAAGTGAAGGTGCAAGGGATGTATCGGTTCTGAAAAGAGGATTTTTTCGTATGTAGAGACGCAAAATTTTGCGTCTCTACTGTTGCCTTTTGCCTTTTGTCTTTTGCCTTAATCACAGCATCATCTCCCGCACCTGATCCTGAATATCCAGTTCCTTACCAATACCGATGAGGACGTTGTCGATCTTGTCCTTGACGAACTCCTCGGACTGGATGATATGCAAGTTGGGATGGTTGCGCCAGGCATGGATGAGGTGATCATCGACGGAGATAGCTTCCGCCAACGTTTCCTCCATGCGGGCGGAATTGTTGCTCAGGGTGTAGCTGTGCGGAGCCCCTTTCGCGCTGGTGCAGAGGTGAAAAACCGCCTTGTAACGGCTCATCAGCTCCTCCTCCGTCTTCCCTACCGCCTTTAACAAAGCCTGCCAGTCCTCGGGTTTCATATAGGCGGAAATGTCCATCGCGCCTCGGTCGTTGACGATGAGTGCAGGTTTGCCGGTGGCTTTGGCAATTTCGTAGAAGGACTCCTCCATCTGCAGCAGGAAAGTCATCATGCTGCGGTGTATTTCGAAGTAGAGATGCGGGTCTTCGGTGAGGAACTCCGCGCCCGCCTTGATGAAGAGGGTAGCGGCTTCGGGAAGGGTGAAAACAGCGTAACCGAGCTTGGAGAAAAACTCCTCGATACGCTCGTTGGTGGTGGTTTTGCCGGCGCACGGACCGCCGGTAAGCACGATCTTGGTAATCATAGGGCTACACATTTCTGAATGGCGGCGCAAAGATACACAATTTCAGCTGTCAACGTGTTATAAAAATGTCTATTTTTGCCAAAAATTTCATCATGAAAGAGGAAAAATTTTCCATCGCAAAGCGGCTCAAGAGCTTTACGTATGCTTTTGCCGGACTGAAAGTGCTCTTCAAGGAGGAGCACAACGCCTGGATCCACCTTTTCGCGACCGTATGCGTCGTGGTGGCGGGAATCCTGCTCAAGATTTCAGTTTTGGAATGGGTGGCGGTGGTGTTCGCCATCGGACTGGTGTTCAGCTTCGAGATCGTCAACACCTCGGTGGAGAACATCGCGGATTTCATCTGTCCAGAGTGGGACGAGCGCATCAAACGGATCAAAGACCTCGCTGCCGCTGCCGTTTTGTTTTCCGCCATCACCGCGGCGATTGTCGGGCTGCTGATATTTCTCCCGAAAATTTTGGCGTTGCTGTAGTTCACTCCGTTTTATTCAAGAAAAGTTGTATTATGGCAACGTCCAAGGAATTGCGGCATCCCTGCCGCGGAAATCATAGCCAAGGATGGCTCAGCTTTCAAAATATATAGTGGTGTCGATAAACGATTATAGCAGATGCTTCCTTTTCACATTACCGTAATATCAATCCTCGCCATCAACCTCCTCACCTTCCTCCTTTACGGCATCGACAAATGGAAGGCGAAACGGGCGCGGTGGCGGATTCCCGAGAGTGTGCTGCTCGGAATGGCGGCTGTCGGGGGCAGCGTTGGCGCGTTGCTGGGAATGCGCGTGTGGCACCACAAGACCCAGCACAAGAAGTTCCGCTACGGTGTGCCGGCGATTTTGGTGGCGCAGATAGTTTTGCTGGTGTGGATAGTTGTAAATTATCTCTGAAAAAATATTATTTTTCTTTCTACGATTTGATATTTTTTGTACCTTTGCAATCGGAATATCTTATAAAGATATATGCATAATATTTAATGCGTATATCGATGAATAGCGTTTTTATACATATTATATTATGCATAACGAATACATTTTTGACCCATATCCTTTGTCGCAAACCATGCAACGGTTAGCCGAGAATCTCCGAGCCCGACGTCTGGAAAAAAAGCTCTCTACCAAGAGTTTAGCGGCGATGAGCGGGGTGCCGGCCTCAACTATTCAGCGGTTTGAATTAAAGCACGCCATTTCGTTGGAATCATACGTACGACTGGCAAAGGCACTAGGTTATTCTGAAGAGATGATGCAGCTTCTTTCCGAGCCGAAATACGACACAATGGAAGAACTTTTGGAAATCAATAAGAATAAAACCAGAAAACGCGGAGTGTGATGAAAAATGTGCAATTTGTAAGCGTGATGTACCACGACCGAAAAGTGGGAACGCTTTCTATGGGCGGCCATTCGTGCTGTCAGTTCGAGTATGACCGCGAGTGGCTTCACGATGGTTTCTCCATTTCTCCGTTGCATTTGCCACTGAAGCCTGGACTGTTTTCTGCCGATTACCAACCCTTTGATGGAAATTTTGGAGTCTTTGAAGACAGCCTTCCAGGAGGTTATGGGGATCACTTGTTACAGAAGGTGTTGCGTAGGAATGGCATTGATTATCAAAACCTTTCGCCTGTGCAACGCTTGAGTATAGTGGGCAGCTCTGGAATGGGTGCGCTTTGCTACGTTCCCGAAAACAAGCTTTTTGAAATGGAGGATTCGGTTTCACTTGACGAGATGCAAGCAATGGCGCTCGAAGTGCTGTCTGAAAAAAAAGAAGAAGGTGCAGAACTGCTGTTTACGAGCAGTGGAAATTCGGGCGGCGTACGCCCCAAATGCATCTATAGTGATTCGGAAGGCCACTGGCTTGTCAAGTTTCGGCATTTTTACGATCCCCTGGACATCGGACAGATGGAATATCATTACAATGAGGTGGCGAAACAGGCAGGCATTGACGTGCCTGATTTTCGGCTTATGGAAGGTAAATATTTCGCCACGAGGCGATTCGACATAGCTGCAAATGGCGAACGTCTGCACGTTGCGACGGCCAGCGGACTGCTTAACGAACCCATTTCGCCGCCCAAAATGGATTACTACACTCTTTTACAGCTTACCGGTTACCTTACTCAGTCTTCTGCAGCTGTTGAACAGCAATTTCGCAGGATGGTTTTCAATCATTATGCCCACAACTTCGATGATCATGCCCGCAATTTCAGTTTTATTTATCGTGACGGACATTGGGTATTGTCGCCCGCATACGATTTAACCTACAATCAGACACTTGGAGAGCACGCAACCTCCGTCAATTACAGGGGTTTGCCTTCTGATGAGGATATGATTTTCGTAGGTGTGAACACCAAAATGAGTCGAGAACGGTGCCAACAGATTATTTGCGAGGTAAAGGAAGCGACCCGAAAGCTGCGGAAAGACGAATAGAGAGAGTTTGTCATTAGTACATTTATAACGAAATCATTTTTTGAAATGAAAAACATTCCCATCTTCTTATTCATCGGCTTGTGCGTGATGCTGCCGGCGTGCAAACAGAAGGAGCAAGCGAAGACATTGCAAGCTGCCTTAGAACGTTATATGGACAACTATCCGGAGGCGCGTCTGCAGGACATCTACAAAACTTTTTATCAGGACCATTTCGGACCGGGGCACATGATTACGGACACCGCGATGGCACGCCAGTACCTCTACTCGGAACTCTCGGGAAACGATGTTTCCTGGGTGGGGTATTACGAGCCCACGGGCCGCGAAGGACGTTTCGTACGGGTGTTCCTCAACGCCGTGGCCGACAGCCTGATTTCCGCCGAGGAACTGTTGGATGCGTTTATCAGAAGCGCCAACGAATATCAGGAACCTAAGACAGAGTGGGTTACGGAGTGGTCGGAGATCGTGAAAACAATTCGTGAGAATGAGATTTACGTTGAGGGGTTTGAGGAGGATGAGCCACAAGTGACCGAAGCTGCCCGTAACAATCAGGCGATGCATCACAGTCGCGCCTACAAGGACGCGTACAACCCGCACTACCGCATCGTGCGGCGCGACATCTTCGAGAAAGAGATACTGCCGAAACTAAACGGAGGAAAATAGAATGGTCGGTATGGTAGAGACGTAAAATTTTATGTCTCTACAGCACCCGCATCTCACACCTTCCGCAGTCGAACTCCAAACGGAAACGGCGCTTGCCCGAAACGAGGTACAACGGGCCTTGGGGAGGGTTGGCTACGGTGGGATTCTTCTTGCACCAGCCCAACTCGTACCGCAGACAAAATTTGCATGTCATCAATGCCTTACCGACATAATCCTCTGTCCTGTCCAACCCGTACTCAATCTCCGTCGCCCCGAAATCCACATACACGGCCTTGTGCGCCTCGTTGGTGATATTCCGCAGATAGTCAGCATTTTGGAATAGTGGTGTTGGGGAGTATTGCAGTGGCGTTTCCTGCGGATGAAAATGCGCGATGCGGGCAGCGATCAACTGTTCCACCGCCTTGGATTTCAGCTCATTGATGTAACCGGCACGCAAGAAAGCGCAGCATTTCGGAATAGTGATGCTACGTGCTGCGAACGGGGTGCCGCCTAACTTCGCCAACGCCGTGCGCAACGTCTCCGCCATCTTCTCCGGCTGCTGCGCGGCAGTCAGCTCAATGTTTTCTACTACCGAGACTTTGCATCCGTCTTCATCCGTGAATGTAACCCGCACACCATCAGCCAATTCCTCGAAAAGAATATCCACGGAAATTTTCCTTTCTGCCGTTTTCCCCGACAATATTTTCTCAAAATTCTTGTCGATGTTGCGGTACAGTTTCACTTTTTGGAAATGAGACAACGGTTTTTGTGGAAAGATTTGGGTTCCTTCGACTTTGTTCACCAGAAATCCTTCCAATTCGCCATCGGCGTTGATGAAACATAAACCATCCCCATTTACTATTCCCTGTTCCCTGTTGCCTAAATACTCAAACAAGTATTTCCCTCCGCTTTGCCTTAAGTACCCGATGAACTGTCCCATCGCCTTCGGCGTGTCGAAAGAAGCCATGGAGCCCACAGGATCGCGGAAGCCGTCAATATAGTAGGAGGTGTATTCCCTGTTGAATGTTTTTTGTACGTCCGGAATGAAGAAGAATTGGGTAATGCCGCTTCCAACTTGCTGATATTCCGGATGTCCATTGAGAATGGCATCCAACTTTTGCCTATAGAAAGCGGTCACATTCTTGACATAGCTTTCGTTTTTCAGCCTACCTTCGACTTTGAAGGAAACAATGCCGGATTTCATCATCTCTTCGAGATAATCAACTCGGCACATATCTTTCAACGAGAGCAGGTGTTTGTTGCGTATCTGTGTTTTACCACTTCCATCTTGCAGATCAAAGCGGGTTCGGCATATCTGGGCGCACTCTCCCCTATTGCCGCTCCTGCCCGTCATCATCCGGCTGATATAGCACTGACCGCTGTAACACACACATAACGCCCCATGCACGAAAGCCTCTAACTCGATATTCGTCTGATTATGAATTTGTTGAATGGTTTCCAAATCGGTTTCCCTCGCCAAGACAGCCCGCTTGAACCCCAATTTTTCCAAAAACTGAATACGCTCAACGGAATAGTTGTGACATTGCGTGCTCGCATGCAGGGCTATAGGCGGAATGTCAAGCTTTAGCAGACCCAGATCCTGAATCAAAACAGCGTCCACCCCGATATTGTACAAACCCCAAAGAAGTTTGCGCGCGCCCTCCAACTCATGGTCAAACAACAGGGTATTGACAGTTACGTGTACTTTCGAACCGTACAAATGCGCATAGTGCACTAAGGATTCAATGTCCTGCAGAGAGTTGCCCGCCGCCTGCCGCGCCCCGAACGCGCTCGCCCCGATATAGACAGCATCGGCACCATGATTGATGGCCGTTTTGCCAGTCGATAAGTCTTTGGCGGGAAGCAGCAGCTCGATGTTACTCATTGGCGAAACGTTGTGCTTTCAACGGGAAATATTCGGCCAGCTCGCCGGAGAAGTAAAAGTCGTTGCAAATGACCCCGAACGTGTAAACCTCATCGTGCACGGTGATGTGCGAGCCACCGCACTTCGGGTCCGGACCCGGCTTGGAGGCTTGAAAACCGAGGTTGAACAGCGTGAACAGAATGTCAGGACGATTCGTGATGTCGTATCCGGAACGTTTCCACTGCAGCATGGTCTGGTGCAGGATACAACCCGTGTAGATGTAGGAGTACAGGTGATTACGGTAGTTCGTCAACCGATTGAAACGCTCTGTCTGATGGTCCTCTGTCTGGAAATCGAGGATGTGTTCATACGGCTTACCCATGTAGAAAATGGAGGTGTCGTTCGTAAGGTTGCGCTCCACCTGCATGGCCGTGAAATCTTTGATACCGTTCACGCCAAGCGAGAACTGCGACTGCACGGAGAGCACCTTCATGGGGCCGAGGTACTGCTTGTACATCTCGCGCTTGCTGTTGAAGAGGCGTACCTGCTCCCCCACGAGGCAACCCACAATGAGGCGAGGCTCCACCCCGGTGAGACGCGCAGCTTCGTAAATCACCGCAGTGTCTTTGAGGATGGCAGCCTTCAACGCCGGCCATGCGGAATCGTTCATCCACGGGATGACGTTTCCCTCAAAAGGTTTCATCTTGTTGGATTTCAGGATATTGTCCATATCCGTTACCATCTTTTGGTAGGCAGTGGCGTGGTCATCGTCCTGCATGTACATGTTGGCGGCGTATATCATCTCTTGCACCGCAGTAGGACGGTCGCTGTACTTGGCCGCATTGAAAATCAAGTCGGCATTCTTCGGATAAAATAGCCGCAGAATGGACAAAGAACGATAACCCTTCAATGCCTGCTCCTGACTGTCTATGGAATCGGATTGGGACAGATATTGCTGGTTTCCAGACAGATAACGGTTGTTCTTGTCTGTACCGCCCTTATTGTTGGTAAAGCCCAGCTCATAAAACGCCCATGCGCCGAGGATGCCTGCACCCACCAGCGCAAACAGGTGTAATACAATCAAATAGAACTTGGTACGACCTTTCAGCCGCTTCCAGGATTTCCAAAGGCTGCGTTTCTTGCGCTGCTTCTTCGCATTTTCCGAAGAAGCAGCAACTGTCTCCGGTTTCACAATGTTTTCCATGTTATTGTTTATCATTTTAATATTCCCACGTCTATGAACGACGAACAGGCTTCAATAACCAATAACCTATAACCAATAACCATTATTACACCAAATTCGCAAATCCCATGAATGCCATGGCAAGGATACCTGCAGTGATCAGCGCAATCGGCACACCCTTCATGCCCTTGGGGATCTCCACCAATTCGAGTTGCTCGCGCAGACCGGCGAAAATCGTGATGGCCAAGGTGAAACCGATAGCAATGGCAACCGCATATAACGTATTGTCAATCACGGAGAAACCATGTCCGGGGATGATGGTCTGCTGGGTGACGTTGATGGCGACACCGAGCACTGCACAGTTGGTGGTGATCAGCGGCAGGAACACACCCAAGGCGCGGTACAGCGACGGGCTGACCTTCTTGAGCATGATTTCCACCATCTGCACTAAACTGGCGATGACCAGGATGAAGACAATGGTCTGCAGGTAGGTGATTTCCAAGGGAACCAGCACATACTTCTGCAGCAGAGAGGTAACCAGCGTGGCAAGCGCCATCACGAAGGTAACCGCCGCGCCCATGCCGAGAGCGGTGTTCACCTTGCTGGAAACGCCCAAAAACGGGCAAATGCCGAGGAACTGCACCAAAATGATGTTGTTGACCAGCACAGCTCCGATGATCATTAATATATATTCCATTGCTTTATTTTATTCGTTTGTTTTTTTATAGTGATCAGTGATCAGTGAATTGGTAGATTGTTTACTGTTTACCAGCTCCATTCCGTCCGACGACAGGAGGACGGAATCTCTGACTGGCAACAGGACAGTGTACCTTATTCCGCCGCACAATGTTTCTTCTTCTCCTCTCTCTTGTTCACGATGAAACGCACCGCCGCCATCACGAAGCCAAAGACAATGAATGCGCCGGGGGCCAGGACGAAGATCAGCATGTTGTACTCCGCCGGGATGAATTGGAATCCGAGGAACGAACCTGCGCCAAGAATTTCACGGATGCCGCCGATGAGCACCAAAGCGATGGTGAAACCGATGCCCATGCCGAGACCGTCCAAGGCGGAATCGAGCACGGTGTTCTTGTTGGCGAAAGCCTCCGCACGGCCCAGCACGATGCAGTTCACCACAATCAACGGGATGAACACGCCCAAGCTGGCCGACAATGACGGCAGGAATCCTTGGATCAGCAGGTCGATCATACTCACGAAGGTGGCGATGATGACGATGTAGCTCGGGATACGCACCTTGTCGGGAATGACATTCTTAAGTGCGGAGATGAGCATGTTGGACATCAACAACACGAAGGTCGTGGCCGCGCCCATACCCAAAGCGTTGGTCACCGAAGTGGTGACAGCCAGCGTCGGACAGCAGCCCAACACTAAGATCAGGGTCGGGTTCTCTTTGAAGAAACCCTTGGTCAATATGTTTAATTTACTGTTACTCATGATATTCCTCCTTTATTTTCATAAAAATGTCGTAAGCGCGTTGCACCGCGTCGCAATAGGCGCGTGACGAGATGGTGGCTGCCGTAATGGCATCCACGTCGCCGCCGTCCTTCTTCACCACCAATTGGAATTCCGCAGGATTCTGGTGGTTGAACTGCATGGCGAAGTCGCTCTTGTCCTTGTTGATTTTGTCACCCAGGCCAGGAGTTTCACCCGCCTTGATGACCTCTGTGTTGACGATGTTTCCTTCCGCGTCGAAACCGACCATCAGGTCGAATCGGCCCGCGAAAGCCTTTTTGGTATAGGTTTCAATACCTGCGCCGCAAAGTTCACCATCCTTGCCGATGGCCAAATGCACGGGGATTTCCTCGTTGTCGGCATCGATGACCACGGTGTCGCGCACCGTGCCTTCATAATCCGGTAAAACGGATTGCAGGGCTTTCTCTTTTTTCTCTCGCTGACCCTGTTCGATAGGACCTTTGGTGAGGGCATACACACCGGTGAGGGCCAACGCCGCCAACAGCGCAATGCTGGTCAGCACGATCACTAATTTCCAAATGGATGCTTCTTTCTTTTCTGACATAACAAAGAATTTTGAGGGTTAGTGAGCGAATTGTTTCGGTTTGAAGCCTTTGTTAATCAATGGCACCACAGCGTTCATCAGCAGGATGGAGAAGGATACGCCCTCGGGGTAGGCACCGAAGAGACGGATGATGATCGTAAGCAGACCGCAACCGCAACCGAACACGACCATGCCCCACGGGGAGGTCGGGGAGGTCACCATGTCGGTGGCCATGAAGCAGGCACCGAGAATGAGACCGCCAGCGAGCAGGTGGATGAACGGGTTGACATAGACCGCAGGATTCACCAAGTGGAAAATGCCCGCAATGACGAACACCGTGGCCATGAAGGACACGGGAATGTGCCACGTGATGATGCGCTTCCAAAGGAGGAAAGCCGCGCCGATGAGCAGGGCGATGGCGGACACCTCTCCGAAGCTGCCGCCCATCTGTCCGAGAAGCATGTTGGCGTAAGTGGGGATCTGCGTCATGTCGCCACCCTCCTTGATGAGACCGAGGGTAGTGGGACCCGTCACGGCATCGGCAAAACCCCAAATCGGGGTCGGCACCGGCCAGGTGGTCATCTGCACCGGGAAGGCGATGAGCAGCGTGACACGCGCCACCAGTGCGGGGTTGAACGGGTTGTGTCCCAAACCGCCGAAGGGCATCTTCGCGATGCCGATGGCGACGAGCGCACCCACCACCATAATCCAAATCGGCAGGTTGGAAGGCACGTTGAAGGCCAGCAGCAAGCCCGTGACCACGGCGGAACCGTCGTCGATGGACGGTTTCTGATGCAGCATGAAACGTTGGATGAGGTACTCGAACAGCACGCAACATCCGATGGAGACGAGTGTCAGGATGATGACCGGCAGCCCGAAATAATAGACGGACACCAAAAACGCCGGCACCAACGAAAGAACCACCGACCACATGATTTTCTTCACAGACTCGTCACTGTGAACGTGCGGCGATCCCGAAATGTGTAACAATTTATCCATTGATTGCTGATTTTATTGATTTCTATTTCTTCCAAAATAAACAAACCGCAAAAGTATATTTTTTTTGAATACGTTGTGTTTTAAAACAATTGTGGGCCGCCATATTATGACAGCCCTACAGGTATAGCCTCATTAACCGTTAACCATTAACCGTTAACCGTTAACCATTAACCGTTAACCGTTATCGTACCAACGTAACCGTTCCATTCCTCACCATCATCTCCTCAGGGGTGCCGATACGGGCGCAATTGATCTTCCACCAATAGACCCCTTCCGGTACGGGAGCTCCGTTGAAGGTGCCGTCCCATCCTTGCTCGGGATTGTTAGTGTAGAAGATAATTTCGCCGTTTCGCGAGAAAATGAAGAACTCATAGTTGACCACATCGTTTACACGAGGCAAAAAGACCTCGTTGTTTCCGTCATTGTTGGGAGTGAAGGCGCTCGGCACGAAGAAGGCGTAGTTGTCTTCCACCGGAATCACCACGATGGTGTCGTCAGAACAACCGTCGCTGTTGGTGACCGTAAAATGCACCGTCATCAGGTCGCTCTCCTGCAAATGATAGGCGTGCGAGGGCTCCTGCACGAAGGAGGAGTGCCCGTCACCGAAACTCCACGCATAATTCGTAATATTCGTGCCCGTGGAGAGGTCATAGAAGAAGACCTCCTCGCCGTTTTCGGGTTCCGCAGGACTATACGTAAAGTCCGCATGAGGGAAACCGGCGACATGGACCACATTCTCCAACGTCAGCGAGTCGCTACAACCGGGCTGGCTGGTCACAATCAGCTTGGCGGAATAGTAACCCTCATCGGGGAGCGTGGTATGTAATGTGGTGGCAGAATCAACGTAAGAGTAGGTACTGTCGTTATAGATATTCCATTGCAAGGTGGCATAATCGGGCGTGTACTGCGCCTGCCACGTCACCGGCAGCGGCTGGCAACCGTGGTCGGGCGTGTAGGTGATGTTCATCTCGGGCCGCGGCACAATCGTAACCTGCACGGTGGCCGTATCCTTCATGCACGACCATCTGTCGCTCGCCACCATACGATAGATGCCGCTTTGCGCGATCGCACATCCCGTGGCAGGCTGATCAGGATTCGTGATGCCCGTGGCAGGAATCCATTGGTATGTAAGGTCATTAGCACCACGCACCTTCTCCACTTCCATGTAGGTGAGCATATCGCAAGCGGTGAAAGCCGTGTCGCGCAACCGCACGCTGTCGTTGGCACGAAGATGGATGGTGATCGAGTCATGCTTCTGGAAAACGCCCATAAGCTCAGGAAAACCGTTGCACCCCTGCGTGACCACGTAAAGCTCCGCCGTCTTCGTCTGGTCGGGATTCGTGAACTGCACCGACGGCAACATTCTCACATGTACCAACATCACCGTGTCACCGGGCTGGTAGAAAAACTCATTGTTATCAAGGGTCAACTCCACCCCGTCCTCAGTGGTCAGGTTATAGTCCACCCCCAACACCGCATCACCACCCGTTTGGATGATGACCGACGTATAAGCCGTGATGAACGGATGGTCAATCTTGAACGTAAGGTCCAGATTTCGACAGTTCTGAATCAACGTGTCACCGCCTTCGTCAGTCTCCCAAGCCTCCTCTACGCGCACATGAGGGCTGTAAAAGCTGCCTTCCTCCAAGAAAACCCCGGAATCGTAAGCATTATCGCCCACATTCGCGACGGCCAGCTTCATGTGGTATTTGTTGCAACTGAAAATGGTGCCCTGTGCCGCCAAGGCGGTGGTATATCCATCATATTGAACACCATTAGAGTTACCGTAATTGCAAATGAAATAGCTTGAGTTGGAAGGATTTGTACCCGGTCCTCCACTGGAAGAGGTATGGTAACCATGGTTCACGTTATTGATGGCCACCGGTGTGCCGTTGGGATTGGCGGCCGTGATAGAACCCGGAATGATGGCCACATTCTTCGTGGTCGTCTGATAGGTCACCGGATCGATGCCCGTGAGCAAGAAGGCGAACACATCATTGAATGAACTGTTCGTATATTCGCAATACTCCTCCGACCCGAAAATATAATTGAAGCAGAACGTGTCCGCCATGGCAATGAAATCGAACTCCAACGAAGCGGAATTATGAACCGAGTTTGTAGTATATGCAGAAAGTGCGCTTTCCGTATAACCCGTGGAAACCTGACTGGAGGCACTGGTGGAGTTGTTCGGGCCAGCCGCCACCGACACGTTGCCCGTGGTTAGCACCAATCCTGACTGGAACGGAAAATTGGTAAATCCGTTACGGTTGAACGTCCCGATCTGCGGAGAATTGACGTTGCCCGTCTGACCGTTGAACTTTCCCACCTCCGTGTTGGTGAACACATCGGGATAGGGACAGCCCGAAAGCAAGACACCATCACCCGCTAAATGATTCTGCAATAAGGAGTGTATGGACGTGCCCTGCAAGGAGCTAACCGTCAGGTTCTGATTCTGCGCATTCGCCAAAAATAACGCTAATACACTGATTATAAAAATGATAACTCGACGCATAATCGGATTATTTTTAACTATTATCTATTGCCTTTTGCCTAACTATAACGAAAAGATTTCCCAAACGTTGCAAAAAAAATCACTCCACCTCAATTTCGTCCACGAACAACCATGCCGGGGAACCGTAACCGGTGTGACCCTCAGGCAGTTGATGACCTGTGATGGCCACCCGGACATAGCGCACGGACGTTGGCTCAAACGTCAGTTCGTAACGCTCTATGCCGCTGTTGCTGCCCCAAGCCGCCAACGGGTAGTCTTCCTTCGCCACCTCCCGAAACGCCTCGCCATCTTCCGAGACACTGACCACACACGACTTCGGATTGTAAATCCAATCGTTGATGTTGAGAATCGAACTGAACGAAATCTTACGGATATCCGTAGGTTGTTGCAGGTCAATGGTAGCCTCCAACGGGGTGCCCCAAAATCCGATCCAGCGACCAGTACGGTAGTTTTCACTGCCGTGCAACCCGTCGATGAGCGTGGGCGCACCCGCGTAGGCGTAGTTCTCGTGCGGCGGATCAGTGAGCGTCACCGGCTTCATCGACGATTTCGAGAAGCGGAACTGCGTCTTGTACTCTGATGTCGCTCCGTCCGGACGAATCAGAATGGCACGGAAGTCTGCATTCTCGCGGATTTCTATCGGTTCGTTATAGACCTCCCCGCGTTTCGGGTTGCCGCCATCCAACGTGTAGCGGATTTCCCCATCGCCGAATTTCGACAAGGTAACGTTGATGCAACCGTCATCATAGTTCGGGGTGACCTCCGCCTGAAGGTCGAAAATATGTCGGGCATAGTTATACTTATAGAGGTCATAAAGCTTCGCCATACGGAAGCATCTCCTTACAAAATCCTGATAATCACGTTGTAACGGCTTGCACCACTGCAATTCCGCCAAAGCAGCCATACGGGGAAGGGCATCATACTCCACATCTTTGAAACTGTGGACATACTCGCCCCACAAACAACCCTGAACCCCTACAATGCGGGCCTGTTGCTTTTCGTTCAGCTCATCGGGCAACGGCTGGAACTTATAGACACGCTCCACGGGCAGATAGCCGTCCGCGGCCACGGGCTCCTCTTCCGGTGTCAACGATTGTCCCTGGTTGAAATACAAGTAGTCGCCCGGCGCCATCACCACTTCATGGCCCTTCTTGGCCGCGGTGATGCCTCCGGAAGTGCCACGCCAGCTCATGATCATCGCGCTCGGACTGATGTTGCCTTCCAAAATCTCGTCCCAGCCCATCACCCTGCGGCCACGGGCTTTCACCACCTTCTCCATACGGTTCATCACATAGCTTTGCAGATAGTCCTCCGCCGTGAAACGCCCGTTGTCATGCAATCCCAATGCCTGGATCTTGGCCTGGCATTTAGGACACTCATGCCAACGGGTTTTCGGGCACTCATCACCCCCGATGTGGATAATCTCCGACGGGAAAACGTCCATCACCTCGTTGAGGACATCTTCGAGAAACCTCATCGCGGTTTCGTTGCCGGCGCAGATCACCTCATCGGAAACGCCCCACCGTTGCCAGACCTCGTAGGGTCCACCCGTGCAGCCGAACTGCGGGAAAGCGGCCAAAGCGGACTGCGTATGACCCGGCAAGTCGATTTCGGGAATGATGGTAATATGGCGTTCCGCCGCGTATGCCACCAACTCGCGCAATTCGTTCTGCGTGTAAAAACCACCGTGACGGATCGAATCGTACTGATTGGTGTTGCGCCCGACGACAGTACCCTTGCGCCAGGCACCCGTATAAGTCAGCTCGGGATAACGCTTGACCTCCATGCGCCAACCCTGGTCGTCGGTCAGATGTATATGAAACGTGTTGATGTTGTGCATGGCCATCATGTCCAAATAGCGTTTCAACGAGTCAAACGCCATGAAATGACGGGCCACGTCAAGGTGCATGCCGCGATAGGCGAATTGCGGCCAGTCGCGAACCGTGCCGGACGGAAAATGCACGACATCAGGTTTTTCGGAGGCGGGAATACTCTTGCGCAAGGTCTGTATCCCGTAGAAAACGCCTGCCCGGTCCGCCCCTTTGACGACAACCTTGTCTGCGGTGACATCAATCTGATAAGATTCCGGATGCGTGCAAACAACGGTATCCAGCATCAGAAAAACGCCCGAGGCAGTCTTCTGGACCATCGGCCTGAGTTGGAAATCGGCATGCATGATATCCGACAGATATTCGGCGAGGAACTCTGCCTCGCGCCGCAAGGAATCGGTTTCGGAATAGAAAATGACGGTATTCTCCGACAGCGCAAAAGGCGTATGTTTGTCCAACGAGACCTCTTTTGGCAACGGAATCACTTGATAGTCAACCTCGGAAATGGTCTGTTTGCAACCTGCGAACAACGCGCACGCCACGACAACCATCAGACATGCAGCGAGTTCACCATGAATATTTCTGTTTTTCTCCATATCTTCACATTTGAAACTGCAAAGATACATTTTTAAATCGTATCTTTGCCGCCAAAAAAACCTGATATGCAAGGCAAAGTAATCATCGTATCGGCGCCGTCGGGGGCCGGCAAAACCTCGATCGTCAAACATGTGCTGCAGTATCTTCCGGAACTGCGCTTCTCCACATCCGCCACCACCCGCACGATGCGCAAGGGCGAAATCAACGGCAAGGACTACCATTTCCTCTCGGTGGACGACTTCAAGAAAGGCATCAAACGCGACGAATTCCTCGAATGGGAGGAGGTTTACGCCAACCAGTTCTACGGCACGCTCAAAAGCGAGATCCAGCGCATCTGGGACGAGGGCAAAGTGGTGATTTTCGACGTGGACGTGAAGGGCGGGCTCAACATCAAGAAGTACTTCGGCGACAAGGCGTTGGCCATCTTTGTGGAACCCCCAACCATTGAGGAATTGGAAAACAGGCTGCGCAAACGCGGCACCGAAACCGATGAATCGCTCCGCAAGCGCGTCGAAAAGGCCGAATACGAACTCACCTTCGCCCCGAAATTCGACCGAATCATCCTCAACGACAACCTTGACGACGCTCGTGAGGAGATGCTTCGCGCCATTCGCGAATTCCTTGATCAAGAATGAGTTCCACGTCCACCCATATCGCCATTATCGGGGCTGGGGCCTCCGGATTGTTCCTCGCCAAGAAACTGTCCGAGCATCCGCAATTCCGCGTGACCGTCTTCGAGAAAAACCGCCAAGTGGGCGCGAAATTGCGTGCCTCCGGTGGCGGAAAGGCCAATATCTTCAACCGCGATGTGCGACCCGATCACTACAATGCACCCGATTTCGTGGCAAGACTCTTAACGCAATACTCCCCCAAACAACTTGATAATCAGTTTGCAAAATGGGGTTTGGTGACGGTCACCGACAATGAAGGCCGTGTATATCCCGCCTCGCAGTTCTCCCAAACCGTAGTGGATGTGCTCTGCGATGTGCCCGCCAATCAAGTGCATTACGAACTCAACTATGAGGTTAAAACCATTGATATTCAAGGAGATAAATGGTCCATAAATGATTATCCCGAAAAGTTCGACTTCTTGGTGTTGGCAACGGGCTCCCCTGCCAATATGATCCCCAAGAATCGAACACATTACAACGATTATCTAAAGGGATTAATGCTGAAAACGAAACCATTACAATCCTCTTTGGCGGGTTTCATCCTAAAGGATTATCCGAAATCACTATCCGGTTGCCGCTCGAAAGCAATCGTCTCCTTATATCAAGGAAAGAAACTTATTCACAAAGAGTTAGGAGAAATCACTTTCAAAGACGACGGCATCTCCGGTATCGTCATCATGAATTTATCGGCTTACTATCGCCGCCTGCCTTCCCAAGAGAACTGCCGTCTGGAAATCAACCTGATTTACTGGGATGAGCATTTCGACATAAAATCCTATATCGCTCATAACCATTCTGTTATCGGCCTTCTCCATCCCAAATTGATAGAATTACACCAACGGAAAACATTTGATATTCAGCGATTGTCATTCCAAATTGAAGACACCTATCCGTTGGAAGGTGCGCAGGTATGCCACGGGGGTATCGATCTATCGGAAATAGACCAACGTTTTAAATCAAAAAACGTCCAGAATCTCTATCTGTTGGGAGAAATCCTGGACGTGGACGGGATTTGCGGCGGCTACAATCTGTTTTTCGCGTTCGCCTCGGCAGCAATCGCAGCAGCATCTCTTACGAAATAACCTTTCGTTCCGCCCTGTAGAGACGGTGTGCACACCGTCTCTACAACAATTGCATCGCGATACGTGCGCAGGCCTCTGCATCGGCAAGAGCGTGGTGGTGATGCTCCATCGGGAAACCACAGGCCGCCGCCACCGTGTGCAACTGGTGGTTGGGAAGACGGCGACCGAAACGCCTACGGGAAGCACGGCAAGTGCAATAGAACTGATAATCAGGATAATCCATCTGATAGACACGGAAGACGGACTTCAAACAGCCCTCATCGAACGGACTGTTGTGCGCCACCAGAGGCAGTCCTTCGATTAAAGGCTCGATCTGCCGCCATACCTCCGGAAATACAGGCGCATGGTCCGTATCCACATGCGAGAGCCCGTGCACACACTGGCAAAACCAAGTGTAGTAGTCGGGCTCCGGCTTGATCAGACTGTAGAACGTGT
>Ga0265299_10001645_pt1 | contig 24767 bp, 15 predicted proteins | sample AusTroGonzalo_MG_4_FD_193485 | JGI IMG/M metagenome (GOLD analysis project Ga0265299, IMG submission 193485) | Bovine rumen microbial communities from tropical cattle in Woodstock, Queensland, Australia - Gonzalo_02 | ecosystem: Host-associated > Mammals > Digestive system > Stomach > Rumen ... | reverse complement strand
CCGACAGTTCTGAGAAGTGGAAAATTTCCTTGAAATAACTTGTCAATTCTTCGGGTTCCATGTCGAATGTGCCGAAGCCCTTGATGCCTGGCGTATCCACTACCCATCCCCCACCCTCTAGGGGAATCATCTCAGAAAAGGTGGTGGTATGCTGGCCGGCATTGTGGGCATCAGAGATTTCAGCGGTGCGGAGGTTGACGCCTGGCACCAGACAATTGATGAGGGTGGACTTCCCCACCCCGCTGTTGCCGCTGAGAAGGGTGATCTTGTCTGGCAGCAGCGCCTTTAAGGCATCAACACTTTCGCCGGTTTCGGCAGAGACCTGCAGACACTGATAACCGATGGTTTCGTAGAGCGTGACGAGCATTTGCTGGTAGCGGGTCTCATCGGCATCAAGGAGGTCGGTCTTGTTGAAAACAAGAATGACCGGCACGCGATAGGCCTCAGCTGAGGCGAGGAAACGGTCGATGAAAGTGGTAGAGGTCTGGGGATAATTGACCGTGACGATGAGCAACGCCTGGTCGACATTCGCGGCGATGATATGGCTCTGTTTGGAAAGATTGATACTCTTGCGGATGATGTAATTGCGACGATCTTCGATATCGACAATCCAACCGTCTGTGTTTACTGTCACACGGTCGCCTACCGCCACAGGATTAGTACTCCGTATACCTTTGATACGAAAGTTACCCTTGACCTTACAATCAAAGAGCTGGCCATCGTCCGTGAGGACGGTGTACCAGCTGCCTGTATTCTTGACAACGAGGCCGTGCATTAAACAGTCATAATCTCCTTGTTCTTGGCGGCAAGGAGCTCGTCGATCTTCTTAATATACTTGTCGTGGATCTTCTGCAGTTCGAGCTCGGCATCCTTCTCGTTGTCCTCAGAAAGACCGTCCTTGATGGCCTTCTTCAGTTTATCCTTGATGTCGCCACGCACATTGCGCACCTCAACCTTGGCCTTCTCGGCAATCTTGGCACACTGCTTAGTAAGGTCACGACGACGTTCCTCAGTAGGGATGGGAATATTCAGACGGATGACCTCGCCATTGTTCTCAGGGGTGATACCCACGTCAGAGTCCATGATGGCCTTCTCAATGCTGCGGATATCCTTGCGATCCCAAGGCTTGATGGCGATGGTACGGGGATCGGGCACGCTCACGTTTGCAACTTGGTTCAGGGGCACCTTACTACCGTAGGAATCAACCCTTACACCATCGAGAATGGCCACGTTGGCACGACCTGCGCGGATGCGGTTCAGCTCTTCCTCAAGGAACAGGGCCGCCATCTCCATTCTCTCTTCACTCTTCTTTAAAGTCTCTTTAACGTCTAACATAAACTGATGGTTTTAAATTTTTCTGTTGACAAAAGTAGGAATTTTCCTTGAAACAACCAAATGTTTTACACTTTTTATCACACTTTTTTGCTATATATAAATAAGGTGAAAGGGCTTTTTCGGTCAAAATACCATAAATGTGGTATATGAAATAGCACTAATATGTGATTGTGGGAACCAAATTTTCGCCGTACCTTTGCACCGTCGAAAAGACAGAATAACGTTTTAAAGACATAATAACAGACGAACAGATTTATATTAACATACAATTTAAAGGATAAGGTTATGAGTAAAATTGCAAAGCAGCTGACTGAGCTCGTCGGCAACACCCCACTCTTAGAGCTCAACAAGTATTCACTGGCAAAGGGTCTTGAGACTCCCGTGATTGCCAAAGTAGAGTTTTTCAACCCCGGCGGTAGCGTAAAGGACCGTATCGCCCTGGCGATGATTGAGGATGCAGAGGCGAAAGGTATCCTGAAACCCGGCGCCACCATCATCGAACCCACCAGCGGTAATACGGGCGTAGGACTGGCACTGGTATCGGCCGTTAAGGGCTATCACCTTATCCTTACCATGCCTGAGACCATGAGCGTGGAGCGCAGAAACCTTGTGAAGGCATACGGTGCCGAGGTTCGTCTCACCTCAGGAAAAGACGGCATGCCAGGTGCCATCCGCGCCGCCGAGGAACTGCGCGACAGCATCCCCGGTGCTGTGATCCTACAGCAGTTTGAGAATGCAGCCAACCCTGCCAAACACTATGCCACCACGGGACCTGAGATCTGGCGCGACACCGATGGTCAGGTAGACATCTTCATCGGCGGTGTAGGTACCGGCGGTACCATCTCGGGCACGGGTAAGTATCTGAAGGAACAGAACCCGAACGTGAAGATCATTGCCGTAGAGCCAAAGTCGAGTGCCGTGCTGAACGGACAGCCCAGCGGTCCACACAAGATCCAGGGTATCGGTGCCGGTTTCATCCCCAAGACCTACGATGCCAACGTGATCGACGAGGTGTTTGATGTAGAGAATGATGCCGCCATCCGCACGGGTCGTGAGATAGCCAAGTCAGAAGGTCTGTTGGTTGGTATCTCCGCAGGTGCCGCCCTGTATGCCGCCATCGAGGTAGCCAAGCGTCCGGAAAACAAGGGTAAGAAAATCGTGGTGCTGTTGCCCGATACTGGCGAGCGTTACCTCTCCACCATTCTCTATGCCTTCGAAGAATACCCGCTTTAAACGCATTTTTGACACTTTTTATGCACAAATTGCCTCAATCATGGGGCAATTTGTGTTTTTTTTGACGAAACATTTTGTAATTTGAACTTCTTTTTGTATCTTTGCGCATGATTACTACAAGACTGGAACTTCAATGATGCGTATACATAAATATCAACAAAGACTCATCGCCTTCTGTGCAGCCATCCTGCTGCCCCTTCTGGCTCATGCCCAAATAGAAGATGTGCGTGCGGCCTTCGACGCCCGACACCTTGTGGCCTACCTCGTGGCTGCCTTCCTGATATCTGTTTTCGTCATGCTGTTTTACAACCGCGTTTACTACTTCCGTGAGAAGCAGGTCAGCAACGATACCGAACGCATGAATGCACAGCTGGCCATGATTCTTGAATCGAGCAAGACAGAGACATGGATCTATAACGTCAACAAAATGACCTTCACCAAATACTCGGAGCACGGTAAGAAAGAGACAACCTACATACCTTTCGACTTTTCCCAATTCTATGACCGCGATGACTTCCAAGCCATGCGCAAGATCATACTGGATATCAGCAACTGGGAATCACACTTTGGCTCTCTGATGGTGAAAAGCGCTCCCGACAAAGAGGCTGACGGCAAACAGTATATCTATAATGTCACGATCTCCGTATTGCGCTATGACCAGCACAACAAACCCATCACATTGCTCGGTACACAACAGGAAATCACTGAAGATCAGGAAAAGGCGGAGTACACCCGCAATCTGGCGCTAATGTACCACACGGTGTTCAACACCTCACTCATCGACATGATATATTTCGGTGCCGACGGCGTAATGCAGGAAATCAACGATAAAGCCTGTGATTCGCTGATGATCAAGGACAAGCAAGCACTCCTCGACTCGAAAATGACGCTAGCCGATATGCCCGCCTTGAAAGGCGTAGACTTCAACACGCTCGACAAGATGTACTGCTCGAACTATACCAAGGTGGAGGACATAGAGCATCCTATGGGTGAGTTTGAAGAAGGTCAGAAAGGTGTCTATTACGAACAGAACATTACCACTATCCACGACCACCAGGGCGAACTCTCCGGTGTGGTGCTGGCAGGCCGTAACATCACAGAGATGGTGCTTTCGCAGCACAAGCAGAAAGCAGCCGCCAAACAACTACAAAAGACAACTGAGGCTATCGAAGCCTATATCCGTAATATCAACTACTCTCTGAAAGTAAGTGACGTGCGCCTGATGAACTATAACCCCGACACACACGTGCTGGAACTCTCGAGCGACTTAGGCAATGTAGAATATAAACTCCCCCAGCTTAGGGCCTTCATCATGTTGCATCCTCAGGAATACAATAAGGCCGAACGACTATTCTGCCGAATGGACCGACGGCATCCGGGTAGTTTCTCTGAGACTATGCGCACCATCATGCGTGACAAGGACGGCCGCGATGTCTACCTGAACTTCAACATGATGCCTATCGAAAACAAGGACGGCGAGATTACCCACTATATGGGCATGTGCCGCAATGAGACGGAGATGACCTATACGGAAATGAAGTTGAAGGAAGAGCAGGCAAAGGCCCAGGAGACGGAGCAACTGAAGAACACATTCCTGCTGAACATGAGCTACGAGCTACGAACACCGTTAAATGCCGTGATTGGATTCGCGGGTTTGTATAATGGAGAGCACAGCGAGGAAGACGAGCCCATATTTGCCGAAGAAATCAAGAAGAATACCGGCGTCCTACTGCAGCTGATTAATGACATACTCTTCCTCTCGCGCCTCGATGCCCGTATGATTGAGCAGAACTATCAGATGAGCGATTTCGCCCTGCTTTTCGAGGGGTGGTGCTACATGGGATGGACCAATGTATCACCAAACGTGAAAGCCATCGTTGAGAATCCTTATAACAAACTGGTTGTGAACATCGACCAAACGAACTTAGCGATGGCCATCGAGAAAATATGCGTTTTGGCTGCCATGCATACCACCGAGGGAACCATACGCGCCAAATACGAATACAGACACGGTGAATTGATGATAACCATCGAGGATACGGGACGTGGTCTCTCAGCAGAGGCGCTAAGCAAGATATTCCAACGCTTCGTACACGATGAGAACGCAGATCGTCAAGGCACAGGCCTTGATATGCCTATCGTAAAAGAACTCATAGAACAAATGAACGGCACCGTCGAGGTGCAGTCGGAAGAAGGCAAGGGAACCACCTTCTACATCAGCATTCCCTGCGAGATGTCCAGTTTCGATAAGAAAGCAGAAATTATATAATTATGGGCAACGGCATAGATAACATATCGATATTGATCGTACTACTGGTAGTCTTCCTTTTTATCCTCACTTGGGGATTCAACCGTATCAGTATCCTACGCATCCGGCGCAAGTCTGAGCAGGCTAAAGATCTGTCGATCATCATGACACATACACTCAACATGAGTAATAACAGCGTGCTTCGGCTTTCCATCCGCGACCACTTTGCTGTGAACATGCATGGCAACTTCCTGCCCGAAGAAGGCATGAGTTATGAGGAGAGCCTCAACTATATTCATCCTGAAGACCGCTTTTTCTATATCGACTTCTGTAAGAAACTGGTTGCAGGGAAGAAAACATCACAATGTGTATTCCGTTGGGATGTCAATAGGGGCCATGGAGAGCAAGAGTGGCGCTATTTCCGCGATCTGGGAATTGCAGAATACGCCAATCCCAATATGAAGACACCTACAAACATCTTCTGCGTACTGACCGACCTGACAGAACAAATAGAAAATGATCGGAGAGATACAGAACTTACCGAGAGGTATCGCAATATCTATGAACAGCCCATCGTAGGCCTGGCCTTCTTCGATAAGGACGGCTATCTGCTAAACGTGAACGAGAAAACCAGGGAACTCCTGAAATTCCTGTCGGAACGTGATCCCTATTATTACGATACGCCTCTGTTTGACGTGCCTATCTTCCATGAGCTGATCAGCAAGAAACAGACCAGTGATCTGTCCTACTGTACCAAATGCGTGATCTTAGAGCGCGATGTGAACTTCTATGCTGAGATGAGCCTGCACCCCATCTTCGACGAGCAAGGGGAGTTGTTGTATCTCACTCTCTCAATCCGCGATATGACGCAGGAGCGCGACCTCTTTATCCAGAACCGCGAAAATGAGGCTTTTATCCGAAAACAGAACGAGGAGATACAACAGTATGAGGACGAGTTGCAGTACCTGATGGACGAGTGCGACATGCGCTTCTGGCGCGCCGACCTTATCAAAAAGGAGATTGCCTTCTACAAGAGTCTCTCTACCCCTAACAAGGTCATGAGTTTCGAAGAACTGGAGCATTTCTTCTTTGACGACAGCGTGATTGTGCAAGGTTTCAATAACCCGGAGATCAACTTCTCGAAGCCTTTGGCCCACCTCTGCTATACACGGCCTATCTTCCACGACAGTGACGAGCCGCAGTGGAACATGCTCGACAGCCTGCCTCATTTTGATGAGAACGGCAATCTTGTGGAATGTTATGGTGTGATTCGCAATTTGACACCGCTCATGAAGAAGCAGGAACAGCTGAAACAGGAGACGGAGCGCGCCAAGCAGTCAGGTATGATGAAGAGTACCTTCATGGCCAACATGACCCATGAGATACGCACGCCACTGAACTCTATCGTGGGATTCTCGGATGTGCTGCCTATGCTGCAGACAAAGGAGGAGAAACAGGAGATTGTCCGTGTGATCATGAACAACTGCGACATGCTGATGCGACTGATCAATGACCTGCTGGCCCTCTCTTCGGTAGACTCCGGCGGCATTACCCTCGAACCTGAGGACATCGACTTCTCGAAAACCTTCGACGATATCTGTACCACAGCTGCAGAACGCGTGCAGAATCCGCAAGTGGAGTTTATCAAAGATAATCCATGCGAGACACTTCCCGCTCATCTCGATCCGGGCCGTATACAGCAGGTAATCACCAATTTCGTGACCAATGCCGTGAAATATACGCAGCAGGGATATATCAAGGTGGGCTATGCCAAGCAGGACGATGGTATCCGCATCTACTGTGAGGACACGGGAGCAGGCATTCCCAAGGAAGACCAGAAGAAAGTGTTCGAACGTTTTGTCAAACTCAACGACTACGTACAGGGTACGGGTCTCGGCCTGAGCATCTGCAAGGCCATCAGCGAGAAATGTGGCGGCAGGATCGGTGTGGAATCAGAAGGCGAAGGGAAAGGCTCGACCTTCTGGATATGGGTGCCGACGATGGTGAAGATGCTGGTGCTGGCTGTTGGCTGTTGGTTGTTGTCGCCTTTGTCGTCAGCGGCACAGAGCGACAGTACGGTGGTGTACTCAGTAGAGCGTCCACTGGTGTACGAGGATGCGTGGGACCTGTGGCCGTACACCTTTCTGAACGAGAACGGTGAGCCCGACGGTTATAACATCGACCTGCTGAAGATGATGTTCAAACGGCTCGACATTCCCTTTATCATCAAGCTCAAGCCCACGCTGGATGCCTTCAACGCCCTGAAAGAAGGGAAATCGGATCTGATATTAGGCATGGAAGCCAACTTCCACCATGAATACGGACACTACGGCAAGTCGGTGGTACACCTGTTCACCCACAGCGTGGTGCACCAGAAAGACAGACAGCCCGCCGTGAAGACATTCCAGGACCTGAGCCGCCACAAGGTGATAGTGCATACGGGCAGCTTCAGCCACCACCTGATGCAGGACAAGGGCTGGGGCGACAATGCCATCGGCTACGACGACATGAAGGAGGCCGTACAGAAGGCCAGCGCCGACGCGACGAGCGAGATAGTGTGGAACACCATGTCGCTGAAATGGCTCATCCATAAGTACCAGATTAAAAATCTGGAGCTCTCACCTATTGACATTCCTCACGGCGAGTATAAATTCATCTCAAAAAATAAACGGCTGCTGAATCAGTTGGACAGCATCTATACAGTGTTGCTGTCGGAAGAAAAACTATTGAGCATTCAGAACAAATGGTTCTATCCCGAACGTATCGAGACAGGTATTCCCTCGTGGGTCTGGCAACTGTCGATGGTGGTGGCGACGTTTGCGCTGTTCTTCCTGTTCTACTACCTCTTCTTCCGGATCAGGGAAAAGCGGCTGACCAAAGACCTGAGAAAGAAGAACGCACGACTATCGCTGATTCTGAAAACTAGTAATGTGAGGTTCTGGACCTACGACATACGGAGCAAGATGTTTACGCAGCTCGACGAGAACGGCATACCCAAGGGCACGCTCACACTGCAGGAGGTGGCACGGCAGTATGTGAGGGAGGACTTTGAGCACATGGTGGAGGTGATCAACAGCATTGTGCGCTGCGAGAAGGAGAACGACACCGTTGACCTGCGCACGAGGAGCGCTGAGGAGGGCGGATCGAGAGAGTATACCATGACGCTGTCAGTGCTGCGCTACCACAGAAACGGGCGACCCTCGGTGATCATCGGCACGCGCGGCGATATCACCGAGGAGAAGCGCATGCGCTATACCACGCGCGACAATCTGCTGCGCTATCAGGCCATATTCAGTTCTGTGCTGGTGGATATGGCCTACTACGACAAGGACGGCGTGCTGCGCAACCTGAACGACAAGGCCTGCCAGTCGTTTGACACCACGCTGGAAAAGTCGCTGGCCAAGAACATCACCATCCGCGACTTGCTGGGCATGCCAGACCTTGACGTGGAGCACCTGGAATATACCTATCTCACACAGATTATCAGGAAAGGCGAAAAGGATCGCTCGAGCCGCAAGGTGATGAAAGGCGAGAAAGGATACTATGAGGTGCTGATCGTGCCTGTGAGGGACGAAAACGGCCAGCTGATGGGTATCTACAGTTCCGGACGCGATATGACCGAGGTGGCCAACTCGTATGTGCAACGGCAGAAGAACCTGCAACAGCAGGCTAAGGCCAATGAAGAAGTGACGAACTATATCAACAACATCAACTATGTGCTGAAGGTGGGTGGTGTGCGTATGGTGAGCTATTATCCCGACACCCACCAGCTGTCCATCTACAGCGAGATAGGACACGTGGAGTATGAGATCACTCAGCAGCGCGCCTTTACGCTGACGCACGACAGCGACAAGCAGATGGTGAGCCGTATGATCTTGAGCATGGACAACCACTCCATCACACCCATAGAAGCGACGATACACACTATACTGCGCGTGAGAGGCGGCTACCAACTGTGTCTGCAGATGCACATGGTGCCTATCATCGATGACAACGGTACGGCCAAGTATTATTTCGGCATGTGCCGTGACGTGAGCGAGATGATGCACAACCAGAGGGAACTGGCCAAGGAGACCGCCAAGGCACAGGAGGTGGAGGTGGTGAAGAATGCCTTCCTCAGGAACATGAGCTACGAGATCCGTACGCCCCTGAATGCCGTGGTGGGATTTGCAGAACTCTTCCAGATGGATCACACCACTGACGATGAGGGCATCTTCATCGACGAGATCAAAGACAACTCGCGGGTGCTGCTGAAGCTGATCAACAACATACTCTTCCTGTCGCGACTGGATGCTGGGATGATAGAGATCAAACCGAAACTCACGGACTTCGCACAGACCTTCAGCCTGGCCTGCCAGACCTGCTGGGGAATGAACGAAGCGCCGGGCGTGGAGTATATCGTGGAGAATCCCTACCAACAGTTGGTGGTGGAGATCGATGCGCAGAACGTGAGCGTGATACTCGACCAGATCATACTCAATGCCTGCCAGCATACGCAGCAGGGGTCGGTGCACGCAAGAATAGACTATATCGGCGACCGGCTGATCATAGCCGTGGAGGATACCGGCGAGGGCATAGAAGAGCAGATGCTGCCCAACATCTTCGAACGGTTTGCTACAGGCGCCAGAAGCGGTTCGGGACTGGGACTGAGCATCTGCCACGAACTGATACGGCAGATGGGCGGCACTATCAACATCAAATCGATGGTAGGCAAAGGAACAACCGTATGGTTCTCCATACCTTGCAAGGCAACAGAAGTGGTAAGAAATAAGAAGTAAGACATAACAATGAACAAAAGATTATATCAAATATGGTATAGGAGAGTGATAGTGCTTACAGTACTATTCACTATTCACTCTTCACTATTCACTATTACCGCTCCCGCCCAACAGATACATGAATATACGGAGGAGCAGCCGCTGGTGATTGCCAGCGACTGGGAGTTCCCGCCATACGAGTTCAGCAACGACAAGGGCGAACCCGACGGCTATAACGTAGAAGTGATGAACATCATACTGGACCGCCTGCACATACCCCACCGCTATGTGATGCAGGAGTGGTATATGGCAACAGAGACCTTCGAGCGGCGCGAAGCCGACCTCATCTTTGCCCTCTCGTTCAACTATATGAAGAGACCATACGTGATGACTCGCAACATGCTCCACTTCTACCGTATCGTAGCTGTCAGGCGGCCTGACGAGAAGCCGCTTAAGAAGATCAGCCTGCTGGGAAAGGAGGACACACTCATCATGAAGGCCAACGACTATGCGCCCATCCGGATACTGATGACTAATCCTGAGCCACGGTTTACCATTGAATACCACTCGCCAAAAGAAGCCCTGACAGGTGTGGAACGAGGCACATACAGCTATTTCCTCTGGGGAGAGATACCCATTCAGAGAAAGCTGAAGGAGTTCGGACTCGACCATCTGGTGACCGACATCACCGATATCCCTCCGGGGGAACTGCGCCTGATTGGCTATGACAAGGAGCTGATTGATGCCATCGACGACGAGTATGCCCGATTGGAACAGGCTGGACAGCTGGAGGCGATCTATGACAAGTGGTTCCACCCGGAACGAGAGCATAACGACACATCGACGATACCTATCTATATCATCGTGGGTGCCATCATCGTGGGACTGATATCATTCCTGCTAAGCCGGCTGATACGTATCCGTGTGCAGAAAGCCATCGACAAGAGCAAGGATATCAACAACATGATGACGCAGGCCCTGAGTATGGGTAACTACTACGTGATTGAGCACGACCTGAAGACCCATCGGGCACATAATGTATACGGAAACCTGCTGCCGTCTGAAGGTATGACGACAGAGGAGTTCATTGAACGGGTACCTCCCGAGCAGCGTGATGACCTCAGAGCGCTCATGCAGAAGCTCTCAACAGGACTGAAGACGGCAGAACTGAAAAAGAACTGGAATGCGGGAACAGCGGAAAAGCCAGACTGGCGGTATCTGCATGGCAACTCTATCGTAGAGACAGAGAGAGGCAAACCCCGCTATATTGTCAACTCGGTGAAAGACGTGACCCACGATATCATGGAAGAGCGACAGACCAGAGAGACCGGTGAGCGATATATCAAGATATTCAAGACCAGTCTTATCCCCATGTCGTTCTATGATGCCGATCAGAGATACATCGATGCCAATGACCAGATGCGAAAGCTGAGCGGTATCGATGCGCTTGGAGAAGAGATCTATCGTCAGGTGCGTCTGGAAGATATGCCGATACTGCACAATGACTTCTCGCCAGGGAGTGATGAAGAATTCTATGTGTGCCAGCATTTTGAACTTCCTCAGGCAGGGATCGACAAATATATCGAGTTCCGCATCTATCCCGTTACCGAGAACGACCACATTATTTATTATATCGTCACTGCGCGCGATATCACCGACGAACGCCTGCTCTACCTCGAACAGCGCAAGCATGACATTGAGATGCACAAGATCAGCGATGCTGCCAACAAATTCGAGAACCAGTTGCAATACCTGCTGGAGAAGAGCAAGATGTATGTATGGAGATTCGGTTTCGAGGACAAGGTCATCCACCTGTCACGCTCGCTGCGAAAAGTGGAGTTCTCCTTCAGCCGCGATGACTATTATATTGAAAACATTAATCCCGACGAGCGTGACAGTAACTTTGGCAACTTGTACCAGATGATGATGAAAGGTCAGGAGTTCAATACCGTCTACCACTTCAACAAGACACTCGTCAGTTCGGAACCCAGTTGGCTTGCCCTCAGCGGTATCCCCGTTCGTGACAGCGAAGGAAACCTGACGGGATATTTCGGAGTGGTCAGGAATATCACGGAACTGGTTTCCATCCAGCAGAAACTGAAGGAAGAAACAGCACGTGCAGAGGATTCAGGTCGTATGAAGAGTGCGTTCCTCGCCAATATGACACATGAGATCCGTACGCCATTGAATGCCATTGTAGGTTTTAGCGATTTGCTACCGGTGGTGGATACACAAGAAGAGCGAATGGAGTTTATCCGCATCATCCGCAATAACTGCGATATGCTGCTACGCCTTATCAATGATATTCTTGAGGCATCGAGCATGGGCCAGGCCCTTGCCATCAAACCTGAGGAATGCGACTTCGCACAAGTGTTCAATGATATCTGTCAGACACTTGCCCAACGTGTACAGGAACCAGGCGTCGAGTTCATCAAGGACAATCCCTATACGACCTTCCTCACATCGCTTGACAAGGGTCGCGTGCAACAGGTGTTGACCAACTTCACTACCAATGCCGTGAAATATACTCACGAAGGACATATCAAAGTGGGCTATCGTCAGGAAATGCGAACGGTTGGCAGCAGCCAGCCTCAGAATGGTCTTTATTTCTATTGTGAAGACACTGGTGCTGGTATTCCTAAAGAAAAACAAGCATCAGTTTTCGAGCGTTTTGTCAAACTCAACGACTTTGTGCAAGGCACAGGTCTTGGACTCTCTATCTGCAAAGCTATTGCTGAGCGCTGTGGTGGTGAGATTGGAGTCACCTCACAGGGTGAAGGACATGGCTCAACATTCTGGCTGTGGATTCCATGTGAGAGAAAGAACAATAATTAACGAGGAACGATGCAGACTAGTAGCTATTTGCTGGCAAATGAGCGCGATGCGCTATGGGGTCTCACAGTCAGTACTGTGGGGTATGAAGAAATATCTCCTGGTGAGGACTATCCCACAAAGGGACATGCTGACGGCTATTACTTCAATATTGAAAAAGGAAGAGTGCTCGATGAATACCAACTGCTCTACAATCCTGAGGGCGAGGGGGTGTTTCAGAGTGCCCATTGTCCGGAAACGCCTATCAAGGCAGGCGATATGTTTCTACTCTTTCCTGGAGAATGGCATACCTATCATCCTAATCCACGTACCGGCTGGAAAAGCCATTGGATCGGTTTTAAGGGAAAGAATATGGACGACCGTGTAACAGCTGGCTTCCTTACACCCGAAAAGCCCATCTATCATGTCGGCTACTCGTTTGTGCTGGAATCGCTCTATCAGCGGGCACTGGATGAGGCCACGAAGGAAAATGCCTATTCACAACAACTGATGGCAGGCATCGTCAACCATCTCATTGGGATGATGTATTCCCTGGAACGTAATATTGAGCTTAACAAAAACCAACTGCATGTGAACATGATCAACCGTGCCCGTCTCAGAATCCGAGAATCACTGGAAAGCGATCTTACCATCCAGAAGATTGCAGAAGACCTAGGCGTTAGCTACAGCAACTTCAGAAAGCTCTTTAAGGAATATACAGGCCTGTCGCCAGCCACCTATCAGCAGGACTTGCGTCTGTTACGTGCTAAGGAACTGTTATCCACTACAGACCTCACGATAAAAGAAATAGCCTACCGACTCAACTTCGAGTCGCCAGACTATTTCTCTGCCAAATTCAAGGCCAAGATGGGTTGCAAGCCAAGTGAGGCCCGCAGTCAGGTCTAGCATGTGACTGTGCTACAGTCACTAAAAGAACAGCATTCGCTCCACCCAGTAGACTAAGATTCCTGCCAGATAACCTGCAAAGGCTATCCAGGTAATCTTTTTCATATACCAACCAAAGGTTATCTTCTCCAACCCCATGACAACCACGCCAGCAGCAGAGCCGATAATCAGCATCGAGCCACCAACGCCAGCACAATAGGCTAACAGTTGCCAGAAAATACCATCTATAGCCATCGCTCCTTCTGCAGCAACGGGGTACATACCCATACAACCAGCTACAAGGGGAACATTGTCGACAATGCTCGACAGCACACCGATAATTCCATTTATCAGATAGTAATTGCCTGCAAAGGCCTCATTCAAGCCTTGTCCGAGTGCCGTCAGCACGCCAATCTCCTGCAACACAGCTACTGCCATCAGAATACCCAAAAAGAACATGATGGTAGAAAGGTCTATTCTGGAAAGCAGGTCGCTCACACGCTTGGCCATCGTATCGTCCTCAGAAGTGTTATAATGGAAGATCTCCGTCACGGTCCACAGCACGCCCAGTACCAACAGGATGCCCATGAACGGTGGCAGATGGGTCAACGTCTTGAAAATAGGTACGAAGCAGAGACCACCCACACCCAGCCAGAAAATGATGTCACGCTGAGCTTTTGTAAAATGACTCACATCAGCCTTAGGCAGATTCTGTTCCTTATCAAACTTTCCCTTCAGCTGATACTGAAGGATGAAGGCCGGAATCAGCATTGACACTAACGACGGAATAAATATCTCTGTGATGACACCCTGTGTCGTTATCACGCCCTTGATCCACAGCATGATGGTGGTAACGTCGCCAATGGGTGAGAAGGCACCTCCTGAGTTAGCGGAGATAACCACAAGAGCTGCATATATCAGACGATCGCCACGACTCTGCACCAGCTTTCGAAGCACCATAATCATTACAATACTCGTGGTGAGATTGTCCAAAATGGCCGAAAGGAAGAAAGTCATAAAAGCCATTCGCCACATCAACTTACGTTTTGAACGGGTCTTCATCGTGTCGCGCACGAAGTTGAAGCCGCCGTTGGAATCAACTATCTCCACGATGGTCATGGCACCCATCAGGAAGAAAAGTGTACCAGCAGCATCACCTAGATGATGTTCAATGACCTCGGCGATATGATGAATCACGTCGCCCTCAGCTACAGAAGGATAATACATACCAGGACCTGTCATCAGCAGTGTCCAACACAACACACACATCAGCAAGGCAATGGCAGCCTTGTTAATCTTCGTCAGGCTTTCCAAGGCTATGCACAAATAGCCTACACAGAAAACAGCGACAATCAAAATAGTCAAAATAGACATGGCTTTTATTAATCTTTTAAGTGATTGTTTGGAAATCTGCTGCAAAGGTACAACATTTATTCGATAGTGCCAAAACCCATTATCAAAATTTCGAGATTAAAAATCAAATAACAAAGGTAGAGCCCTCAGAATCTTAGTACCTTTGCAATCGCAAATTACAAACTGCTTACAATCGCCTTTACTAATATGGATCAGAAACAATATTTTTTCGCAGTCGACTTGGGTGCTACAAGTGGCAGAACCATCATCGGCTGCATTGACGAAGGACAATTTCATCTGGAGGAAGTAACCCGCTTCCCCAACAATCTCATTGAACAGGGCGGTCATTTCTATTGGGACATCTACGCATTATACTTTGAGATGATTCGCGGCTTGAGAGAAGTGTCTCAGCGTGGCCTGGAAATCACATCCATAGGCATCGATACCTGGGGAGTGGATTTCGTGATGATCGGCGACGACGGTGCTATCCTTAGAAATCCACGTGCCTATCGCGATCCTATTACATTCGATGCGATGGACAATTATCTGGAGCATATCATCTCTAGAAAGGAGGTTTACGACATAACAGGCATCCAGCTGATGAACTTCAATTCTATCTTCCAGCTCTATGCCATGAAGCGTGAAGGCAATTCCGCTTTGAAACATGCACAGAAGATCTTGTTTGTGCCTGATGCCCTGAGTTGGATGCTCACAGGAAAAGAGGTATGCGAATACACCATTGCATCCACCTCCCAGTTACTGGATCCTTACACCAAGCAACTCGACGAACGCCTTTTAGCTTCTTTAGGCCTGACGCGTTCAATGTTCGGCAAGATGGTTAACCCTGGCACACCCATTGGTGTACTCACCGATGAGGTACAGAAACTTACAGGCTTGGGACCAATACCTGTAATCGCCGTTGCGGGGCACGATACCGGTTCTGCAGTTGCTGCCGTACCTGCCAAGGACGAGAAATTCGCATATCTCTCCAGCGGTACATGGAGCCTTATGGGTATTGAAACGAAAGATGCTATCATCAACGACCTGAGCTATGAACGTAACTTCACTAACGAAGGTGGCATCGAGGGAACCACCCGATTCCTAAAAAACATCTGTGGCATGTGGCTCTACGAACGTTGTCGTAAAGAGTGGCCCGAAGAAGTGCGTCAGCTCTCCCACCCCGAATTGCAAGGCTCAGCCATGCAGGTGGAGGCATTCCGCAGTATCATCAACCCTGATGATGCACAATTTGCGAACCCGGATTCCATGATTGATGCCATCCAACAGTATTGTCGCAAGACAAATCAGCCCGTACCTGAGACACCTGCGGAAATCTGTCGTTGTATCTTCGACTCATTGGCCCTCCGTTATAAACAGGTATTCCAATGGATGCAGGAGTTTGCACCTTTCAAGCTCGAAGTGTTACATATCATCGGTGGCGGAAGCCTCAACAGATATCTGAACCAGTTTACGGCTAATGCTACAGGCGCAACCGTTCTGGCTGGGCCCCAAGAAGGCACTGCCATTGGCAACATTATGCTTCAGGCAAAGGCAGCCCACTTGGTAAATGACATTTGGGAGATGCGTCAGATTATTGCCAATTCGCTGGAACTAGTAAGATACGAACCTGCAGACCAGGCTGTTTGGGACCAGGCTTTCCAGAAATATCAGAATATAACAAAATAATCAGATAAAAAACGAATTATGAAAACAGAACTAATTGAAAAAGCTTATGCCGTAGCGAAGGATCGCTATGCAGCTGTCGGTGTGGATACCGATGCAGTACTCGACCAGCTCCAAAAGCAGCAGATCTCACTGCATTGTTGGCAGACTGACGACGTCGTAGGTTTTGAGCGCAACGATGCACTCTCAGGAGGCATCCAGACCACAGGCAACTATCCTGGTCGTGCCCGTAATATAGATGAGGTACGTAAAGACATTGAGTTTGTGAAAACCCTCATAGCTGGTAATCACCGTTTAAACCTCCACGAAATCTATGGAGACTTCGGCAGTCAGTTCGTAGATCGTGACCAGGTAGAGGTAAAGCACTTCCAAAGCTGGATTGACTGGGCCAAGGAGAACAACATGAAACTCGACTTCAACTCCACCAGTTTCTCTCACCCCAAGAGTGGCAACCTGACGCTGTCGAATCCTGATAAGGGCATCCGTGATTTCTGGATTGAGCACACCAAGCGTTGTCGTCGCATTGCCGATGCTATGGGCAAGGCACAGAACGACCACTGTATCATGAACATCTGGGTACACGACGGTTCAAAGGATATGCCTGTCCAGCGCAAAAAATACCGTGAGATTCTTGCCGCTTCACTCGACGAAATTATGGAAGAGAAGCTCGACGGTGTAAAGAACTGTTTCGAGGCCAAGCTGTTTGGTATCGGACTGGAGAGCTATACCGTTGGTTCACACGATTTCTATACCGCCTACTGCGCCACCCGCAAACAGATGTTTACCCTCGACACAGGCCACTACGAGCCTACAGAGAATGTATCTGATTTCGTTTCAACGCTGCTTATGTATGTGCCTGAGTTGATGTTGCATGTATCTCGCCCAGTTCGTTGGGACTCAGACCACGTGACCATCATGAACGACCAGACATTGGATCTCTTCAAAGAATTGGTTCGTAGCGATGCTTTGAATCGTGCCCATGTAGGTCTTGACTATTTCGATGCCTCCATCAACCGCATCGGTGCCTATATCATTGGTACCCGTGCCACCCAGAAGTGCATCCTTCAGGCTCTGCTCGAACCGAAGCAGAAACTGCGTGAATATGAGGACAATGGTCAGGACTTCGAACGTCTTGCCCTGATGGAAGAGGCCAAGAGTCTGCCGTTTGGTGCTGTGTTCGATTACTTCAACCTGAAGAACAACGTACCTGTTGGTGAAGAGTACATTGCAGCCATCCAGCAATACGAACGCGACGTCACCTCCAAGCGCTAACCCATCCACCCCACAAAACCCATTAAACCCATAAAAATATGGCTAATAATAGTGGAAGCTTGAAGAGCACCATCGCAGTGTCTCTGACGAATTACCTAGATGCCGGTGCAATTGTAGCAGGCGCCAGCGGACTGACGCTCTGGCAGAATTACCTCGGACTCTCTGAGGTACATCTGGGCTGGCTCAACTTTATCAGTGCAAACTGTCTGGGCGCTGCAATCGGCGCCATCATTGGCGGATTCTTAGCTGACAAATATGGTCGCAAATTCATCTTCACCTACAACCTGCTGGTCTATATGCTGGGTGTGTTGACCATTATGTTCAGTATGAATTTCCCCATGCTGCTCTGTGGTTTTCTCATCACAGGTATTTCCGTGGGTGTAGGTGTACCTGCTTCATGGACCTATATCTCTGAAAGCAGCGAGATCAACAATCGTGGTCGCAACATTTGTATTTCCCAAATGTCGTGGGGTGTCGGCCCTATGTGCATCCTGCTCTTCGGTATGCTCTTTGCACCTGGCGGTTATCTGTTTGGATGGGTAGAGTCTGTGGCTCACCTGTTTGGCGGTACCGATATGTCGCAGGAGGCCGTGAATGCCTATTCTTCGAGAATCGTGTTCTTCACACTGTTTGTGGTTGCTTTCATCGCCTGGAATTTGCAGCGTAAGTTGCAGGAGAGTACGGAATTCACAGCCCAGAAGGCGGAGAAGAGCGGCCTGATGGATAATATCAAGGTTTTGTTCTCTAACAAGATTGCTGTTCGCACCGTCATCTTCCTCGCTACTATCTATCTCACATGGAATCTCGTAGCCTCCGTGATGGGTTTCTTCCAGCCACATATCTATGAGACCGCTGGTGGTGTAAGCAACGAAACGGCCAACTGGATGAACTGTATCCAATGGGCCATCATCGTAGGCATCACATTTATCGTCTCGAAACTCATCGACAAGACCTCGCATAAGGCCATCTATACCTTCGGCCTGCTCGTGGCTATTGCCGCCTGGCTGGTGATTGTCACCATTGGTGTAAATGGTATGGTAGGTCTCTGGCTCTTCGCCATCCTCTGGGGTGTCCAGGGTGGCACATCACCACAGATTTTCTATGCCCTTTGGGGTAGCGAACTCTTCCCTGCCAAGTTCCGTGCAGGTGCGCAGGGACTGATGTTCTTCATCGTCCGTGGTCTGTCAGCTGTCTGGGGATTGATCTTCACCTATATCTATGGCGATAATGGCGAGGGCTTCACAATTGCAGCTTTCTGTATGATTGCCCTGCTCACAATCTCACTCATCGTGGGCTTCATAGGAGCGCCAAAGACACGTGGTAAGTCTTTAGAGCAAATCACCAAGGAGCGCTACGGCGACAACTATTAAATAATATATGTTCGTATGTTATTATGTCTTTAAAAGAAGATAATATGTCTAAAAGTATATTGGATGGCCGAGAAGAACTGAAGGCCGTCATTTATCAGATTGCGGAGGTCACAGGTTACCTCTGGCAGAAAGGATGGGCAGAACGTAATGGTGGCAATATCACTGTCAACGTCACCGAGTATATGGATGATGAATGCAAGTCTCTGAAAGCCATCGCCCCAGTGAAACAGATTGGTATGGTCCTGCCTCAGTTGAAAGGCAAATATTTCTATTGTAAAGGAACGGGTAAGCGCATGCGCGACTTAGCTAAGTTTCCCATGCAGAACGGAAGCATTATCCGCATCTGCGACGACTGTGCCTCTTACGAGGTCATCGCCGATGAGCCTGTAGTGCCCACGTCAGAGTTGCCCACCCACCTCGCTTTGCAGAACTATCTGTTAGAAACAGGTTCGTGCTATAAAGCCACGCTCCACACCCACCCCATCGAACTTGTAGCGATGAGTCACATCCAACGGTTCCTGAAGGGGGATGAGATGACGCGCGTACTCTGGTCGATGATTCCTGAGACCCTCGCCTTTGCACCTCTGGGCATCGGTATCGTACCCTACGCCATGCCCTCTTCCGTAGAGCTGGCAGAGGCTACACTCGAACAGATTAAGACCCACGACGTGGTGCTTTGGGAGAAACATGGTACTGTGGCCGTAGGAACAGACATCATGGATGCCTTCGACCAGACCGATGTGCTCTGCAAGGCTGCCAACATCTATATGTGTGCCCGCTCGATGGGCTCTGAGCCCGACGGCATGACCTTCGAACAGATGAAGGAAGTGCAAGACGCCTTTAACCTGCCCAAGAAGCGCCCGTGCTAATGCACCCTAAAACAATGAATCCCCGATGCGCTCGCACCGGGGATTATTGTACCAATTAATGGTCTATGTAGCCAGTAGTTTTGTTTTGTGTGCAAAGGTAGTGCATTTTTAGTTGGCAGGCCCCCAATATTTGATTTTTCACCCACGATTTATGATTTTCAGGTTGATTTATGTCAATTCTGAAATGAAATGCAAAAAAAACCTTTTTAATTTGGTTAAATCCCCAAATTAATGTAACTTTGTAGCCTGATATGAACAACAACGAACAGGATATAAAATGGAGTAAAAATGTGATACTTGTTGACGCCGACTATGTTGACAAAGTAGCATTCAACCTCATCGTAAACTTTGAGCGCATGCTGGGGCGGCGCATCCCGCAGGCAGACTTTGCCCGCTGGATTGACTGTGTGGCACTCGATGGAGGAATCAGAAGCGGAGAACAAGAGACACAAGTGGTTCTTCTGCATAGTGCACAAAAGCAGCAGATGGAGAATTTCGTACCAGGAAAGTTCGAAGAGCTCTCCTCAAAAGCTTTCAAGGATCATCTTGGGGAGTTTCTGATCAATGCCTATCCTGTAGAAGACATCGTTGGAGGAGAACAGCAGTTCTGCGATATGCTTCAACTCATGTGCAGCCAGAAAGATGTGAAGCGGGTGATTATCATTCCTGATTCGGAACAGGCTACCATATATAATAAGGTACGCGCGACCCTGAAGCAGGTTGATGATGAAAAGTGGATCACCCTATTAGCCATGCAACCAATGGCAAACTGGAATTTCCGACAGGAGATTCTAGGCTATTCGCTTTTGGCAGCACTCGGTATCAGTTCAGATGAGATTAACAATAAAATGTAATAGTATTATGGCAAAAGTATTAATGATTGGCGCTGGAGGCGTCGCTACGGTAGCAGCGTTCAAGATTGCACAGAATGCTGAAGTGTTTACCGACTTTATGATAGCCAGTCGTCGCAAAGCCAAGTGTGACAAGATTGTGGAAGATATCCATAAGGCTGGCTATAAGATGGACATCAAGACGGCTCAGGTGGATGCTGACGATGTAGAGCAGTTGAAAGCACTCTTCAACAGCTACCAGCCAGAACTTGTCATCAACCTTGCCCTCCCCTATCAGGATTTGACGATCATGGATGCCTGTCTGGCCTGTGGCTGTAACTATCTCGATACAGCCAACTACGAGCCGAAGGACGAGGCACACTTTGAGTATTCCTGGCAGTGGGCTTACAAAGACCGTTTTGAACAGGCAGGTCTCACAGCTATCTTAGGCTGTGGTTTCGACCCTGGTGTTTCTGGGGTCTATACGGCATACGCTGCAAAGCACCATTTCGACGAGATCCACTACCTCGACATCGTGGACTGTAACGCTGGTGATCACCACCATGCCTTCGCAACGAACTTCAATCCAGAAATCAACATCCGTGAGATTACCCAGAAGGGACTTTACTATAAGGATGGTCAATGGATCGAGACAGAACCGTTAGAGATTCATAAGCCACTGACCTATCCAAACATTGGTCCACGAGAGAGCTATCTCCTGCACCATGAGGAACTGGAGTCGCTGGTAAAGAACTACCCCACCATCAAACAAGGCCGTTTCTGGATGACCTTTGGTGAACAGTATCTGAAGCACCTCGACGTGATCCAGAACATTGGCATGAGCCGTATCGACGAGATTGAGTATGAAGCTCCTCTCGCTGACGGCACAGGCACGGCTAAGGTGAAGATCGTACCCCTGCAGTTCCTGAAGGCAGTTCTGCCCAATCCTCAGGATCTGGGCGAGAACTACGAGGGTGAAACCTCTATTGGCTGTCGCATCCGTGGTATCAAGGACGGCAAAGAGCACACCTACTATGTCTACAACAACTGCAAGCACCAGGAGGCCTATAAGGAGACAGGCATGCAGGGGGTAAGCTATACCACTGGTGTTCCTGCCATGATTGGCGCGATGATGTTCGTCAAGGGCATCTGGAAAAAACCTGGTGTATGGAACGTGGAGGATTTCGATCCAGATCCCTTTATGGAACAACTGAACAAACAAGGCCTGCCTTGGCACGAAGTGTTCGACGGCGACCTCGAATTATAATTATTAACTCTTAAATTTCTAAAGCTATGGCGAAGAAAGAAGAATCTACGGAGCAACTGACTCCGCAACAGCAGAAGCTGAAAGCTCTGCAGGCCGCAATGGACAAAATCGAAAAGAGTTTCGGCAAAGGCGCTATCATGCGCATGGGCGAAGAGAAAATTGTGAATGTGGAGGTGATTCCCACAGGTAGTATCGGACTGAATGCGGCTCTTGGTGTGGGAGGCTATCCCAAAGGACGTATCATAGAGATCTTTGGTCCTGAGTCATCAGGAAAGACCACGTTGGCTATCCATGCCATTGCAGAGTGTCAGAAGGCGGGAGGTGTTGCTGCATTCATCGATGCAGAACATGCCTTTGATCGTTTCTATGCAGAAAATTTGGGCGTGGACATCGAAAACCTGTACATTTCACAACCAGACAATGGCGAGCAGGCTCTCGAAATTGCAGACGACCTGATTCGTTCCAGTGCGATTGACATCATTGTCATCGACTCAGTGGCAGCACTGACACCGAAGAAGGAAATCGAGGGCGACATGGGTGACTCTTCTGTAGGATTACAGGCTCGTTTGATGAGCCAGGCACTGCGTAAGTTGACCTCAACCATCTCGAAGACCAACACGACATGTATCTTCATCAACCAGTTGCGCGAAAAGATCGGAGTCATGTTTGGCAGTCCAGAAACCACGACTGGCGGCAATGCCTTGAAGTTCTATGCTTCCGTACGTCTGGATATCCGTCCCAACGGAAAGGTCAAGGATGGCGACAATATCCTCGGCAATCAGGTGAAGGTCAAGGTAGTAAAGAACAAGGTAGCTCCTCCCTTCCGCAAAGCAGAGTTTGAGATTATCTTTGGCGAGGGTATCTCAAAGATTGGTGAGATTGTAGATCTGGGTGTTGAGTTCAACATTATCAAGAAAAGCGGCTCCTGGTTCTCGTACGGAGACTCCAAGTTAGGTCAGGGGCGCGATGCTACCAAGAACTTGTTGAAAGACAATCCGGAACTCTGCGAAGAACTCGAAGCCAAGATTATGCAGGCTATCGCAGACAAGAAGGACTAAATAAAAAAGGGGCGCTCAATCAGTTGAGTGCCCCTTTTTTATTTAATTCTCTTATTTATTTCTCTATGGGTGTTCCATTTTTCGCACGTTGCTTGGCAGCCTTGGCTGAACCTTTACCAGTGGATTTCTTCGTGGTGGTGGCACCAGTGGTATAAGACTCTACACGTCCGTCTCTTCCGAAATGAATGAAAAGTGACTTACCCTTTGAACGATAGTAAACCCAATCCTTCTTGCCGTCACTTGCCAGAACCCTTTCGTTAGGTTCCTCACCCATAGCGAGTGTCACCTCATCCTCAGTCATTCCAAGGATCACACGACCCTGACGGATAGCAGCACGAGCCTCCTGAGTGGTCTGGCGCTCTGCGCCTTCACCCATAGCAAAGATATAACCGAAATAGTCTTCCAACCTGACATCACGCTCTGCCAGATCATCCGGATGGGTAAAGAGGACATCACAATAATAAGGACGACGTGACTCCATCTCTGTAAGTGACAAAGTGACAAACGGAGTTCCTGGACGTCTCTGTGCCTGATCCACACGGAAGGTGGTCATCTTTGGCACGTTCACCGTACGTTCCTTACCATCACCCTTGGTCAGCATCTTCGCAGGCTGCATAGTATGAAGAATCTTGCCAATATAGGTGGTGAAATCTTTGTTGACTGACATAATGGCATCCTGCAACTCAAAGGATGCGTTGAACGTATGCTTCAGACTATCCATAATGAACTCATCGTCGCGCATACCGCTGTTGGTTCTCGACAGGGCTAACGTCTGATAGAACTCATTACCATTCTCGTCTTCCACAATAATTTTCACAGGGAAACTACGGCTACCAACACCTATCTGAGTCACAGTCACCTCCATATCCTTTGGCATTTTTACCTCACGGTAGCCATCACCATCGTATTCTGTATCCACACGATAGATTGTGCCCTTGGTGTAGAGTTTCTTACCCATCAACTTCTCCTTGGCAATATCAACATCGCCAAGGTAAGCCAGTGTTGGAACACCAAGCTTGCCATAACAATAGTCATCAAATGAACCATTGGGAATCTCAAAATAGTACATTTTGTTTTCATCCTGACAGAGGAAGTTCATACGAGAATGACCATCAGCACTGACAGTATGTCCTCTGTAGATCATAATTTTATGACGGAGTGACATACTGCTGACCTCCTTGCCTGTAGCGGCATCACTGAAGGTTCTTACAATCAAATCATACTTCTCAGGCATCACCATGAATTTCATGCCCTCTTTCCAGTCGCAAAGGCTATAGAACTTGAAATTTTCACTGATGAAGTCTGTTGGAGCATTCTCATCTACTCGACTTTCTGCCTCATTGACGGCTGCTTGCTGAGCAGCCACTGCTTTCTGCTGGGCAGTACGAGTCTTCACGATGTAGGTGTTCACCTGTGCTGAAATCGTCATCATCAGCATGGCGAGTCCCATTGTCAAAATCGCTCTTTTCATTACCATGGTTTTATAAATTGTACAATTTCGTGTGCAAAGATAAAAAAAAAATCTGATACTTGTGCCAAAATGACGTGACAAAAAGCATTTTTCTGCAAAAAAAAGCGTTTTGGCACGTGCTTTGCAATGATTTTTGCGGATAAATGTCCAAATTTAATAGAGTATTAATCAAAATAAATAAGAATTATGGGAAAGATTATTGGAATTGACTTAGGAACTACCAACAGCTGTGTTGCCGTATTCGAAGGTAACGAGCCAGTAGTAATTGCCAACAGCGAGGGTAAGCGTACAACTCCTTCTGTCGTTGGTTTTGTTGAGAACGGTG
>Ga0265299_10001644_pt1 | contig 24778 bp, 17 predicted proteins | sample AusTroGonzalo_MG_4_FD_193485 | JGI IMG/M metagenome (GOLD analysis project Ga0265299, IMG submission 193485) | Bovine rumen microbial communities from tropical cattle in Woodstock, Queensland, Australia - Gonzalo_02 | ecosystem: Host-associated > Mammals > Digestive system > Stomach > Rumen ... | reverse complement strand
TGGGGATGGTGATCTCAACGGTCTCACCTACCTTGTGGCCCAGAAGACCCTTGGCGATAGGTGTGCTGCTTGATATCTTGCCGCTCTTAAGGTCTGCCTCGCTCTCAGGAACGATAGAGTAAACCATAGTGGCATTATTCTTGGTGTTGCGCAGCTTTACCTTGGTAAGTATCTGAACGGTTGATGTATCTATCTTGGACTCGTCAATGATCTTTGCATCTGCAATCTGTGCCTTAATCTGGGCAATCTTAGCCTCAAGCATACCCTGAGCCTCCTTTGCGGCATCATACTCTGCATTCTCGCTGAGGTCACCCTTATCACGTGCCTCGGCAATCTGCTGAATTATCTCCGGACGGCGTACACCCTCCAGATACTGTAACTCGGCTACCAGTTTCTTGTAGCCCTCCTCTGACATATAAGCCATAATATCAGTAATTTGTAAGTTCTACATTCTAGTCTTGAAATGAGTAAAAAAGAATTCCAACAAACCGTTCTAGGTGTTGGAACTCATTATTCCCATATTTGTCTCTTTTGCAAAGATAGGTTTATTTTTATACTATCCCAACAAAAAGGAGATTTTTTGGTCCTATTACCTTAAAAGCTCAGCAATCTTACTGTCCAGTTGGTCCGATTCATCCGGACGGTCCACGATATTGCCCTCACGGTCAATCAGGAACGCAGCCGGAATCTGTTCTACATTATATAATTTAAGATATGTGGAGCCCAGACTGGCCTCATCATAGACCGAAATCCACGGAAGGTTGGGAGCGGTATTAAGCCAGAAACTCTCATCACTGTCTACTGACACCTGGTATATGGTGAATCCCTGATCTGCATATTTGTTATACAGGCCCTTGAGCATCAGGTTGTAGTTTGGTGAGTAGTTTGTCTTGTAAGCCGTAAAATCCAGCAGAACCACTTTACCCTTAAGGTCTGTCAGCTTTTGCATATGGCCTTCATAGTCAGGCAGCTCTATCTCAATGATTCCGGTCTCCTCAATAAGGTCGCCGAACTTGCGGACAATCTGCTCAACCACACTCCCGTCATTGTTTGACGGTGCAGTCATGGTCATTCCCTTGAGCGCTACATTATGCAGATGTGCGGTGCGGGTGGCATCAGGATAGAGCATATCCATCTGTGTTGCCACGGCAGCGAAACACTTGGCATCCTGGCGGTCAGCCTGCGGATTGAACAGCATCTGTCCGTTTATACTCAGGAACAACGCATAGTATGCGGCGGCCGATGACGGATCAGGAAGTATGTATCGGGTTGTGATTTCTGACTTGAATACATCTATCCTCTCCTTCATTCTCTGCTGCAAGGGAGCCCTGTCAGGGCTGCGGTATGCCGATGACATGCTCCTGAGATCCCTGAGGAGATTGACCTGGCTGATGACCATATCCTTAATCAGGGCCGAATTCTCTGATCCCTGAACACTATATGCAATCTGCATCACAGGCAGGCTTGCGGTGATGCTGACTGTCTCAGTTGAATCAATTGCCAGATTTATAGCCTTGCCGTCCACGCGAAGACGGTAGAAATCAAAGCAATCCTTTGTGGCCTGATGAGAGAAAGTGAAAGAGCCCACTGAATCCAGCCTGACAGAATCAACGGTCTCAATCCTGTCATGACCCATATGATCCAGATAAAGCATCTGACCATCGGCCTCAGCTATCTGCCCATTTAAAGTAAACCTGTCAACTGTGGGTTGACAGGCTACTGTTAAAAGGGTAAGAATAAGTAATACTAGGTTACTTCTCTTCATTGTTGTTATTCTCTGCCTGGTTGTTCTCATCCTGACGACGGTCATGATGGAAACGCGGGCCACGGTCCTGACGGGGACCACGATCCTGACGCTCACCACGATCCTGACGGGGCTGGCGTGCGGGACGCTCCTCATAACCCTCAGGTTTCTCAATCAGGGCACGACGTGACAGTTTGAACTTACCGGTCTTGGGATCGATGTCAATCAGCTTAACCTGAATCTTGTCACCCTCCTTGATGCCGGTCTCCTCAATGGTCTCGTAACGCTTCCAGTCAATCTCACTGATGTGGAGCAGACCGTCCTTACCAGGCAGGAACTCTACAAACAGTCCGTAAGGCATTACTGAACGAACGGTTCCCTCATAGGTCTCACCTACCTCAGGAATAGCTACGATAGCGCGGATCTTGGCCAGAGCAGCCTCGATGCTGTCGCGGTTTGAAGCGGCAACCTCAATCTTGCCTACGCCGTCAACCTCATCAATGCTGATGCTTGCACCGGTCTCCTCCTGCATGCCCTGGATAATCTTTCCACCCGGGCCAATGACTGCACCGATGAACTCCTTAGGAATGGTAAGGGTCTCGATACGGGGAGCGTGAGGCTTAAGATCTGCACGAGGCTCAGCGATGGTCTCGGTGATCTTGCTCAGGATATATTCACGTCCGGCCTTGGCCTGAGCCAGAGCCTTCTCAAGAATCTCATATGAAAGTCCATCGCACTTGATATCCATCTGCGTTGCGGTCAGACCCTTTACGGTACCGGTGGTCTTAAAGTCCATATCGCCCAAGTGATCCTCATCACCAAGGATATCGGAAAGTACAGCGTACTTGTCCTCGCCCGGGTTCTTGATAAGACCCATTGCGATACCTGATACGGGGTTGTTGATCTTAACACCGGCATCCATAAGAGCAAGTGTACCTGCGCATACGGTAGCCATTGATGATGAACCGTTTGACTCAAGGATATCGGATACTACGCGTACGCAGTAGGGATAATCTGCAGGAATCTGGCCCTTGAGAGCACGCCATGCCAGATGACCGTGACCAATCTCACGACGTCCCAGGCTGCGCTGAGCCTTGGCCTCACCTGTGCAGAAGGGCGGGAAGTTGTAGTGGAGCAGGAAACGCTCATCATGCTGATCCAGCACGTCATCAACCATCTTCTCATCATCCTTGGTACCCAGTGTTACAGAGCACAGAGCCTGTGTCTCACCACGGGTGAATATTGATGATCCGTGAGGTCCGGGCAGATAACCTACCTCGCACCAGATGGGACGGATATCAGTTGTCTTACGACCATCCAGACGCTTGCCCTCGTCGAGCACGCAGCGACGCATTGCATCGCGCTCTACATCGTGGTAGTAACGGTCAATCAGAGCATCCTTCTCGGCCAGTTCATCCTCTGAAAGCTCGGGATGTGCGGCGTGGTACTGCTCCTTGAACTCATCACGTACTGCCTCAAAGTTCTCCTCACGTGAGTGCTTGTCGGCATTGCCCTGGGCAGCCAGGTCATATGACTTCTGGTAGCAGGCATCCTTGACGGCCTGACGCAGATCCTCATCGTTAACCTCGTGGCAGTACTCGCGCTTAACGGTCTTGCCAACCTCCTCGGTCAGTTCCATCTGGATCTTGCAGTGCTTCTTGATCTCATCGTGAGCGGCCTTCATGGCACCCAGCAGGTCAGACTCACTAACTTCCTTCATCTCACCCTCAACCATCATGATGTTGTCATAGGTTGCGGCAACCATCACATCCATATCAGCCTGTTCAAGCTGCTTGAATGTGGGATCTATAACGTACTCGCCGTTGATGCGTGCTACGCGAACCTCGGATATGGGACCCTGGAAAGGTATGTCCGATACAGCCAAAGCGGCCGATGCAGCCAGACCGGCCAGAGCATCGGGCATCTGCTCACCGTCGGCGGAGAACAGTATGATGTTTACAAAAACTTCAGCGTGGTAGTTGTCAGGAAACAAAGGACGCAGTGCGCGGTCAACAAGACGGCATGTCAGAATCTCATAGTCAGAGGGACGGCCCTCACGTTTGGTAAAACCGCCGGGATAACGTCCTATTGACGCATACTTTTCTCTGTACTCTACCTGCAGCGGCATGAAATCAGTTCCGGGAACTGCATCTTTGGCGGCACATACAGTGGCCAGGAGCATTGTTTTGCCACATGTCAGCATCACGGCTCCATCGGCTTGCTTTGCCAGTTTCCCGGTCTCCAGTTTGATGGTTCTTCCATCAGGAAGCTGGAACTCTTTTGTTACAATTTTCATCTTTAAATTATTAAAACATCTAATAAAAATATTCCTCTTATAGAGTAAATTGCGGCAAAGGTAAGAAAAAACTCTCGCAGAAATCGCAGAAACCGCAAATTTTATTTTTAATGGAAATATGTGTATATTTGCGGGTCAATAAGAATCTTCATTGAAACAAAGCAATGATTGAATCAATTAAAGACATCGTTTCAAGGGAGGCCCAGGCAATACTGAACATCCCCATCGGCGATGAATATGAGCAAGCCGTGAACCTGATAGTGCATCACGTCCACGAGCTGAACGGAAAGTTGATTACAAGCGGTATGGGCAAGGCCGGTCAGATTGCCATGAACATGGCTACCACCTTCAGCTCAACCGGTACTCCCTCCATCTTCCTGCATCCCAGTGAGGCACAGCACGGTGATTTGGGCATTCTCCAAAAGAATGACCTTTTCCTGCTTGTGTCAAACTCCGGCAAGACAAGAGAGGTGCTGGAACTCATGGAGCTGAGTCTTACACTTGACCCCACTCTCAAGTTCATAGTCCTGACAGGCAACACGGCAAGCCCGCTTGCACGTCAGGCCGATGTTGTACTGTCAACCGGTCACCCCGATGAAGTGTGCGCCCTTGGACTGGCACCTACCACCAGCACAACCGTGATGAACGTGATAGGCGATGCCCTGGTTGTTGAGACAATGAAAAAGATTGGATTCACTGTCGAGGAATACAACAAACGTCACCACGGAGGTTATCTGGGACTGCGTTCCAAAAAGCTGCTATGAGGAGAATACTTGGAATAGGCGAGACAATCTATGACATACTATTCCGCAACGGCAAGCCTGTCGATGCGGTTCCCGGAGGTTCTGTATTCAACGGGCTCATATCACTGGGAAGGATAGGTCTGGACTGCACATTCATCACTGAGGTAGGATCAGACCAGGTGGGCAAGCTCATACTGGATTTCATGCATGAGAACGGCATAAACAGTGACTACGTATCATGCTATGAAGGAAAGAAAACTGCCATTTCACTGGCACATCTGAATGAGCACAATGATGCTAAATACAGTTTCTACAAGGATTACCCCAACAACCGTCTTGACTTTCAGTTCCCCAAGATAAACTATGATGATGTCGTGGCTTTCGGTGCCTATTTTGCACTGAACCCGGTGTTGAAACCTAAGGTTCATCCGTTCCTTAGATATGCCAAGGAGCAGGGTGCCGTTCTCTATTATGACCTTAATTTCAGGGATAACCACGCACATGAGGTGGATGCCCTTAAGGAGACGTTCAAGGAGAACTTTGCAATTGCCGATATCATACGCGGCAGCCATGAGGATTTCATCAACCTGTACGGGCATGATGATATCCACAAAATATACGATGAAACCTCAAGATATTGCCCCATACTTATCTGCACACGCGGCAAGGACGGTGTGGTGGTGATAGACCACGGACAGGAATATACATTCTGCTCCAAGCCCATAACACCGGTAAGCACGATAGGTGCCGGTGATAACTTCAATGCCGGAATAATATACGGACTGATAAAGGAGGGCATAGGACGTGACAGCTTGGGACAGATAAGCCAGGATAAATGGAGCCGACTGACCGGGTACGGAATAGCGTTCGGAAGTGAGGCTTGCATGAGCACATCCAACTACGTAAGTAAGGAGTTCGCTGAAAGATACAAAATAGCTCGTTGAAATGGAAGGAAAGAATGACAGATCGGTCTTGAGAAGTCCTTTTCTGGTAATGATAAGGAATCTGGCCGTTGTCTATGCCGTGTTCCTTCTGTGTCACCCCGTTTTTATTCTCTATAACTGGAGTTCATTCCAAGGCAGTCTGCAGGGTATGCTGTGGCCCATGCTCAAGGCATCACTGGTTTTTGACACTGCCGGTATTATGTATCTGTGTGGCATTTACATGGTTCTGTTGATGTTCCCGTTCCACTTCAAGGAGAAGATGTGGTTCTACAAGCTATGTAAGGTGATCCTTGTTACGGTGGCATCAGTGGGTGTGATGGCCAACCTGATGGATACGGTCTATTTTCCCTACACCGGATGCCGCAGCACGCTTAAGGTACTGGATGAATTCAGCAATGAAAACGGGCAACAGATTATATCCATCATATTGGAGTCCATGTTGAGCAACTGGTATCTGGTGCTCTTGTTCGTGATTATTGTATGTGTGCTCTGCGTCCTTATCAAGACTCCGTCACTGCTTGAATACCGCAGGCCCATTGCATATTATATTGTAAGAACCATATGTCTTGCTCTGAGCGGACTCTGCATAGTTGCCGGAATACGCGGTGGATTGGCACATAACATAAGGCCTATCACCATGAGCAACGCCTACCGTTATGTGGAGACTCCCGCCCAAGCTGCCGCCGTGCTCAACACTCCGTTCTGCATAATACGTACGCTGGGTAATGAAGATATGAAGGTCACGGCTTATTTCCAGGAGGATGAGCTGGAGAGCATCTACTCACCTGTGATAACACCCCGTTCCACCGCTACATTCAGGTCCAGGAACGTGGTTGTATTCATCTTGGAGAGCTTTGGATCAGAGTATATAGGAGCCATGAACCCGGGAGTAAGTGATATCCATGACTGCACTCCTTTTATGGATTCACTCATAGACAACTCTCTCACGTTTGATGTTTCACTGGCCAACGGCCGCAAGAGCATAGACGCCATGCCCTCCGTGCTGGCCGGCATACCCATGCTCAAGGATCATCTGTTCCTTACACCCACCATCATGGCCAAGGAGATTACGGGATTGGCCAAGGAACTTGGATCCAAGGGTTACTACTCTGCATTCTTTCATGGTGCCGACAACGGTTCAATGGGATTCCAGTCATTCTCAAGAGTGATAGGTTACAATGACTATTACGGGATGGAGGAGTTTGTAAAGAAGCCTGAGTACGGCGGACGTGACGCTTTTGACGGATACTGGGCTATATGGGATGAGGAGTTCCTGCAGTATATGTGTGATGAGATCGGTTCATTCCGTGAGCCTTTTGTAGTATCCGCATTCACCGCATCATCACACCATCCTTATAATGTTCCGGATAAGTATCAGGAGATATATCCACAAGAGGGAAATCTGCCTATCTACCGTGGAATCAGGTACTCTGACCATGCTCTGGAGCGTTTCTTTGAGAGGGCATCAAAGCAGCCCTGGTTTGACAACACTCTGTTTGTGCTTACAGCGGATCATACCAACCTATCCGAGCATCCGGACTACCAGTCTGATTATGGTAAATATCGCGTACCTATAATCTTTTACTGTCCGGCAGACAGCCTGACGGGACAGCGTAACGCTATAGCCCAGCAATCTGACATATATCCCTCCATACTGGGTTATCTGGGATATGACAAGCCGGTAATCAGTTTTGGACAGGATCTCTTTAATACGCCCGATGAGATGACCTGGGCAGCCAACCTCCTGAACGGTCTCTACTCATATTACCAGGGTGATTATGTTGTTCAGTTTGACGGTCAGGAAGAGACTGGTCTGTACAACTACCGTCAGGACCCGGCACTCAAGCAGAACATCAAGGGCACGCTCCCTGACACGGAAGAGGAGATGATAAAAAAACTCAAGGCACTGATCCAACAGTACCTTGAGCATATGACAAGCAAAAGCCTGATTATAGATTAATAGACTTTTACCTTGAGCTTGGCGTAAGCACGCTCCACCTTTTCAAGAGCTTTCTCAACACTCTCTGCGCGGGCCAGGATAACACCCATACGACGGTGTCCCTTGATCCAGGGCTTGCCAAAGAGACGTATCTGTACATCGGGCTCTGAGAGTATCTCATCCAGGTTCTCAAACTCTACCATGGTGGTATCACCCTCAACAACGATGGCCTTTGATGCGCTGGGGCCGTAGAAATTGATCTTGGGGATAGGCAGACCCAGCACGGCACGTGCATGCAGCGCAAACTCTGACAGGTCCTGTGATATCATTGTTACCATACCGGTATCGTGCGGACGGGGTGAAACCTCGCTGAACAGCACGTCATCTCCGCAGATGAACATCTCAACGCCAAAGATACCGTAACCGCCCAGAGCATCGGTAATCTTCTTAGCAATATCCTGAGCCTGGGCAAGAGCCTTGTCGCTCATGGGCTGTGCCTGCCATGACTCGCGGTAATCGCCGTCCACCTGATGGTGACCTATAGGATTAAGGAATGTGGTACCTCCTGAGTGACGTACGGTAAGAAGGGTTATCTCATAGTCAAACTTTACAAAGCCCTCAACGATAACCTCACCGCCTCCGGCACGACCTCCCTCCTGGGCAATCTTCCATGAAGCATCGGCATCGGCCATGGTCTTGCATACACTCTGTCCGTGACCTGATGAACTCATGATGGGCTTGACAACGCAGGGAGTACCAATCTCCTTGAGTGCGGCGTCAAACTCCTGACGGGTAGCAGCAAAGCGATAGTTGGATGTAGGCAAGCCCAGCTTTTCATGAGCAAGCTGGCGTATGCCCTTACGGTTCATAGTAAGGAAGGTGGCATTGGCCGTAGGAATAACGTTGTAGCCCTCTTGCTCAAGCTTGACAAGTTCAGGGGTGGCAATGGCCTCTACCTCCGGAATGATCATATCCGGCTTTTCCTTCTCAATAATCTCACGCAGACGGGCTCCGTCAAGCATAGAGAGTACATAACTGCGGTGAGCCACCTGCATGGCAGGGGCATTCTCATAACGGTCAAGGGCTATAACCTCAACTCCGTAACGCTGCAATTCAATTGCTACCTCTTTTCCAAGCTCGCCCGAACCGCACAGAAGTGCTTTCTTGGCAACCTTAGTAAGAGGGGTTCCGATCTTTACCATTTGCTTTATAAGGTTTTAAAGTTGCTGCATATCATTGAGGCGCTTGTAATAGCCGTTAAGGGCTATCAGCTCCTCGTGTGTTCCGCGCTCCACAATCTTTCCCTCATGGAGAACGCATATCTCATCGGCATTCTTGATGGTTGACAGGCGGTGCGCTATGGCTATGGTGGTGCGATCTTTCATAAGACGCTCCAGAGCCTCCTGTACCATACGCTCCGACTCCGTGTCAAGGGCACTGGTGGCCTCATCAAGAATAAGAATGGCCGGATTCTTAAGTATGGCACGTGCTATGCTTATGCGCTGACGCTGTCCGCCTGAGAGCAGGCAGCCTCGGTCACCTATGTTGGTGTCATAGCCGTTCTCCGATTCCATGATGAAATCATGCGCATTGGCTATCTTGGCGGCAGCGATAACCTCATCACGGGTGGCGTTCTTGACTCCGAACGTGATGTTGTTGTAGAACGTGTCATTAAACAGGATAGCCTCCTGGTTCACGTTACCCATAAGGCTGCGCAGTGACTTGAGTGATATGTCACGTATGTCAGTGCCGTCAATGGTTATGGAACCCTTGGCCACATCATAGAAACGGGGCAGCAGATCAACCATGGTTGATTTGCCTGATCCCGACTGACCCACAAGAGCTATAGTCTTGCCACGGGGAATTGTAAGTTGTATATCATGCAGCACCTCTCGTCCCTCCTCGTATGAGAACGATACGGCGTTATATTTGATCTCTTTGCTGAAACCCTCCATTTCAACGGGGTTCTTTGACTCCATTATGTCATTCTTGGCCAGCAGGATCTTGTCAATACGCTCTACCGATGCCAGGCCCTTGGGGATGGCGTAACCGGCCTTGGACAGGTCCTTGATGGGGTTGATTACCTGATACAGGATACCCAGGTAGTATATGAACGTGGGAGCGTCAATGCTTGAGTTGTTGTTGAGTATCAGACGGCCTCCGTACCAGAGCACCAGCACTATCAGGGCGGTGCCCAGGAACTCGCTTACAGGATGTGCCAGTACCTGACGCAGATGCACGCGGTTCTGTGACTTGCGCAACTGCTCACTGCTGCGGGCAAAACGGGCCGACATCTTATCCTCGGCCAGAAACGCCTTGATTATGCGCAGACCGCCCAGCGTCTCCTCCAGCTCTGACATGGTCTCACTCCAGTATGACTGCACCACCAGTGACTTGGCCTTGAGCTTGCGGCCTATGGCGCTGATAACCCAGATAATGATGGGCCCCACCACAATGGTGAATATGGTCATCTTCCAGCTTATGATTATAAGCGTGCCCATATAGACCAGAATAAGGATGGGGTTCTTTATGAGCATGTCAAGCGACTGGGTGATGGAGTTCTCTATTTCCGATACGTCACCGCTCATGCGGGTAATGATATCACCCTTGCGCTCCTTTGAGAAGAAGCTCATGGGCAGGCTCAGTATCTTGTCATAGATCTGTACTCTTATGTCACGTACAATGCCGTTGCGCAACGGAACCATCACGCCCGATGCCAGGAAGTAACAGGCGGTCTTGAAGAACGTCATGACAATCATGATAAGACCCAGCACAAGTAGCGTGGTTGATGCCGTGTGTGCGTCCATATAGTCCGTAACGGCATAGAAGAAGTTGTTCTTTACGGCTGTTGCCCACTCCTTGAGACCCTCCGTCTGTGAAAGCGGGATATACTCATAAACCTCTGTGCTTGTCTTGAACAGTATTCCCAGTATGGGAACCAGCAGATAGAACGAGAAGACATTAAGAAGTGAGGCAAGTATATTGAATACGGCGCTTCCCACCAGATTGTGGCGGTAAGGCCTTACAAAGCGTCTCAGAAAGGCAAAAAGTTCCTTCATTAAGCGAATGCATTGATTTGTTGCGCGAAGATACAAATTTTATTAGGTAACTTTGCAAAGCTGTTGATAAGTATTGAGATATGAACTCACGCCTCCGACACTGCACGTTTTTGATGCTTATGTTACTGAGCCTGAACGGTTACAGTCAGACCTTCTTTGCCAATCTGCAGTTTGACGGTCTGTTTGACAACCGCGAGTACAAGAACGACATGCTTCCGCAAACAATCTACGGAATGCGCATCATGCCCCAGGTAGGTATCAATTACGATCAGAGCTCTCTGGTGGCCGGTTTTTCCAAGATATGGGAGTTTGGAGCCGATGACAGGATTGACCCCAACATCATTCTGTACGGCAAGTACCGGGGTGACAAATGGAATGCCCTGTTTGGAAGCTTTCCGCGCAGCGAGCTCCGCAGGCAACTGCCCGATGCCCTTTTATATGATTCCATCGCGTTTTCTGAGCCCACCATAAGCGGAACGCTCCTGCAGTATCACAGCTATAGCTTTGATACGGAACTTTACTGCAACTGGTTCAGCCGCCAGACGGATAAACAGCGTGAGGCATTCCGTATAGTATGGGACGGATATGTCCATTACGACGGAGATGCTTGCTTCTACACTTATGACATAATTCACGCCGGATGGTTTGTAACCATGACCCATTGGGCCAAGCCCAAGGAGCCCGGACATTTTATCTATGACCAGTTCCAGTTCAACCCATACATAGGTTTTGACTCCAGAGGCATCATAAGTTTTCCTGACTTCAGAGTGATTGCAAATGCGGGACTGCTCTACTCCATGGTACGTTGCCGCAAGGACGGTGATTGGCACAAGCCGATAGGATTCCTGGGAGACATACAGGTGGGCTGGAAAAGGTTTGACATAAAAACCACCTACTATAAGGGCGGTAACCAGCAGCCTTTCCTTAAGGACAGTGAGGCTGGTATAGCCTTTCACCGCAGTGACCCGTTCTACAAAGAGACCGAATACTTAAAGACAGAGTTTAAGGCCCAGCTCATCAACAAAGGAAGAGTATTGATGTCATTCAGCTGGAACCTGCATATGACATCCGACAAGCAGATACACAACCAGCAGCTGATAACATTCGCTTTCGGAGCAGGCATGTCAAAGAATCTCCAGAACCGGTAATGAAAAGGATCCTTATCATATCTGCCATACTGTTGCTTCCCTTAACGGGAATCAGGGCCGTCATCAATCCTTTCAAACCATACAAGCCGTTGAATGAGATTGACTACACGCTCAACTGGTCACTCGGCAAGGATCCCGCAAGCATCGCCTACCGTCCGGAATCACTTACCACACGCTCGCTGCTGCCCATGGGTATGCTCACCACCAGCATCCTTTACAATGACTACGCTCTCGACATGCGCATAAAGAAGCAGGGGAGCCTTATATCACCGCCCATGCATGCGGCCGATATGCTGCAATACTCACCGGCAGCTCTATTATACGTCATGAAGGTTTCAGGTATGGAGAGCCGCAGTGACTGGTCCCGCATGATTACGGCCCACCTCCTGTCAGTAGCAATGATGACATCCATAACACGTGTTACCAAGAACGCCATACAACGTGAGCGTCCCGACGGAAGCACACGCAACTCATACCCATCGGGGCATACCGCTACTGCGTTCATGTGCGCCCATATGCTGCACAAGGAGTACGGTGAGACGGTGAGTCCCTGGATAAGCGTGGGCGGATACGGCATAGCATCGGCCGCAGGTATTTGCCGCATTATATCAAACCGTCACTTCTGCTCGGATGTGATATGCGGCGGCGCAATAGGAATATTCACCACTGAGCTGTCATATGACCTTACCGACCTTCTTTTTGGTGAGCAGGGCTTAAGGAAACCCATCGTAGCCCCTGACATGTATGAGATGCCGCAGTGGAGGTTCAGCATGCAGTCAAGCTACAGCATGGCATCGGATGTGTTCACCGCCGGCGGATACGGCAATCCCTATGCCAAGCCGGCCTGCTCCATAGGTATTCAGGGCACCCGTCTTTTTGGCTGTGTAGGCCCCACTCTCTATGCCGGGCTCACGCAGATGAAATGGACCGGCACCGATAACCTGTACCTGCCCAGCGGCGGCAGCGTGGCCGATGTCTATACCGTGGCTGGAGGAGTGGATGTGCAGGTTCCCGTGCTGGAGCGCATAAGCCTGAACTGTCAGGCTCTGGCCGGATACTCCCCTCAGGCCAACAGCTACAGCTTTGAGTACCAGAATCAGCCGTTGGAATGGGATATTCCTGCAGGATGGCACTGCTATGCCAACGTTGGCGCCACAGTTAGGACATCGGCTTTCTCAAGCGTGACCGTGCACGGAGGACTTGATTATTACGACAAGGTTTGGCGCTCATATGTGCTGGGAGCCAACTTCAACTTTACATTCTGATTATGAGTAAGATTCTATCATATATTCTTTACGGTCTGGTTTGGGTTATCTCACTGCTGCCGCTCCCGGTGCTCTATCTGCTGTCGGACATCGTGTGGCTAATTATGTTCATATGCCCGCCGCTGAGATACCGTAAGAACATAGTACGCAAGAATCTTGCGCTCTCCTTCCCGGACAAGAACCAGAAATGGATCAACCGTACCGAGCGCCGTTTCTACTATCAGTTTGCATGCCAGATAATGGAGGCTCTCAAAACGGTATCGGCCAGCAAAAGGTGGATACTGCGTCATATGGAGTTTGTTGGGATGGACAATCTGGTGCAGGAGACCAGGAAAGGCCGCTCAGGCATAGGTTACCTGGGGCATGTGGGTAACTGGGAGTGGATACCTGCCATGAACCTTTTCTTTACCCACGTGGATGATTTTGTAGGAGGTCAGGTCTATCACAGGCTGGAGAACCCCGTCATGGAGATTTTCATGTACAAGCTGCGCAATAAGTTCGGTACCGTTAGCATACCCATGGAACAGGTTATGCGCCGCTTCTTTAGCTACAGGAGCGAGGGCAAGCAGTTCTTTATAGGAATGATTGCCGACCAGGTTCCCTTGTGGTGGAACATACACTACTGGACACAGTTCATGAACAGGGAGACGCCGGTCTTTACCGGAGCCGAGCGACTGGCCAGGAAGATGGATCTGGAGGTGTGGTACATGCATATTACCCGCAAGCGCCGCGGATACTACCGCTGTGAGATGCAGCTGGTGTTTGAGCATACCGCAGACCTGCCGGAGTATGCCGTGACGGAAAAATACATGCGTCTGCTTGAGGATAACATACGTGAGTGCCCTGAGTTGTGGCTCTGGACGCACAACCGATGGAAACGCACCCGCAAGGGCTATCAGGAGTGGCTGGCCAAGCACCCGTCGGCCGACAGGCAGAAGAAATCCTGATTCTTAATCAACGCTCCTCCAGATCATCATAAAGAGTCTGGACAATAGCCTTTCCGCGCATCAGACGCTCATTAGATGCGTTAGAATCATTGATGAGACATTTAGAGGCATCGTCATCATACAGGGTTACGCCCGTGCTGTCTATAAAGCAGAACCCGTTGCTGAACGTATAGAACGAGAACGGATAGTCATATGATGCGGACATAACGTTGCGGCTGAACCTGAAATCGGAATGGTCTATTCCAAGCTGGCCCAGAATGGTGGCCGCCATGTCGGATTGTGCGGTGAAACGGTCAATTACTGCAGGTCTGCGTACCGCGCCACCCAGCCAGAGCACCGGGATATGATGCACATGCGGATCAAAGGCAAAGCCCTCCTGCGGATAACGGAACCCATGGTCGGGGGTTATTACAACCAGCAGGTTATTCCATTCAGGAGTCTTCTTAAGACGCGTAATGAAATCACCAAGGCAGCTGTCCGTATAGGCAAATGAGTTGCATATCTTATCCTCCAGACGCTCATAGGGCACGTCAAAAGGCTCGTGACTGCTAAGGCTCAGATATCCGGCAAACCATGGATCACGGTAATCCTTTATGTCCGACAGCAGACGGGCAAAGGTTATCTGGTCCTGAACGCCCCACGGGTTGGTGTGACGCTCACCCACGGTAAAGTCATCGGCCGACACCACATTCTCAAAGCCAGCATCGTAGAGCCAGCCCCGCATATTGGTAAAGTTAATGTCACCGCCGTAGGTAAAGTATGTTGAGTAGCCCTCGTGGGCCATCTTAGCGCCAACGGAAGGCAGCGCGGCACTCTTGTGCGGCATCTTCATGATTGAGGTCATGGGCAGACCGGGATGACCGTTCATGACGCATACCAGACCGCGGTCGGTACGGAAACTGCCGGCATAGCAGTTACTAAAGAACACGCCCTCCTTGATAAGACGGTCCAGGTTAGGCGTAACGCCCTCACGGCCGCTGATGGCCTGCACAAAATCACCGCCAAATCCCTCAAGCACAAGCACCAGAATATTGGGACGGTTGGTCTTGAGCAGGCTGCGTGTATGGTCATCGGATGTAGGATAAAGACCTTCAAAGTACTGCGCACGCATATCCTCATCAAGATAATTGTACCATTGTGAGAAATCGGAGTCCTTGCTTACTGAACTGAGCAGGCTGAATGACGGGTTCACAGCCGAGTGGTTGAGGAACTGGTCTGTACTGAAATAGGCATGTCCCACGTTCATGGTTGACTCACTCACGCCACCGCGTACCGCAATCAGTAGAGGACCATACAGCAGCAGGCAGATAAGCGTAACGGGCACTCTCATCAGCACTTTCCCGTAAGGAGCCTTAAGAGGCTGCAGCGTCCGTCTGAGAGTACAGTAGATGATACGGTGAACTGCCACCACTGCAACAATGCCCAGTACAACCGACAGGGCCGATATGCTGGCAAACGCCTCCTTGGGAGTCCTGAGATAGAAAAAGACAGAAGCGTCAAGCTTGAATCCCCAGAAGGGATAGAGCGCTGCGTCACCCACAAAGATAAGCGCAATGACCCATGACACCAGTAGGTCATATACTCTCATCACTGATTTAAGGCGGAAGGACTGTATCCATACGCTTACAATAACAAAGAGTACCGGGAGCACGGTAAGATATGCGGCTACCGAGAGATCTATTGGCAGTCCGTGCCACATGACAAGGAGCCAATCCTTAATGCCGTAATGCTGGCGGCCTATGCTGGTGTAGAGCATAAACAGAGGTTTCTGGATAACAAAAAGCAACACCAGACTGATGTAATGCTTTATGAGCATCCCAAACCTGCCGGTTTCATGAGCGATGCCTGTCATACGTAAGATTTTTTATTTACGACCAAAGTCTGCGGGTATCTCACCCCACTTCTTTGTATCCCATTTAATAATGACGTTCCTGAAACTGTTCTCTGCCAGCCAGCGCTCGGCGCTTGCAATCCGCTCAAACACAGCCTCCGTAGCAGGAGTACGCTCCAGCTTGGTACGGCACTTGCGGGCCCGCACCCACTCAATGGCGTTACGCGAGTCACTGTAGAGCGGCCAGTCCAGCCCACGACTCTTATAGAGGGCCAGCGCATGTACTATGGCCAGAAACTCGCCAATGTTATTGGTGCCCAGAATGGGACCAAAGTGGAACTTCTCCTCCATATCGCCCAGATAGACGGCGCGATACTCCATCTGACCGGGGTTTCCGCTGCAGGCGGCATCAACTGCCAGGGCCTGACGTATCACCTCCGCAGGCAGAGGCTTGGGCTGTTTCTTTAGGCCACCCTTATGCTCCGGAGTCTTTTTCTCTATGTAGTTCTCGGGGGGCAGGTTTATGGCCTGTTCGGCCTCCTGCCTAGTTTCAAATCCTTTATATACGGCACCTTTCCAGCCTTCAACCTGCTGCTTGCAAGCCTCCCAGGAGTCATACACCCCCGGATTCAACCCTATCCAAACAACATAGAACTTAGCTTGTGCCATTTTTATTACATTCTTTCCGGCATCTCAATGCCAAGCAGGCCGGTGCCAAGCCTAAGGATCTTACCAACGTTCTGAGCCAGAACCAGACGGAACAGCTTAAGGTCTGCGTTAGGTTCACGCATGATGCTAAAGTCATGATAGAACTGGTTGAACTCCTTGGCCAGATCATAGCAGTAGTTGGCAATGACCGACGGGTTGTAATCATCGGCAGCCTGGCTAACCACATCCTGGAAGCCTATGAGCATCTGGATGAGTCCAAGCTCTTTCTCCGATATCTGCATATCCTGGGCGGCACGTAGAGCGGCATTCAGGCTGATGCCCTCATCGGCAGCCTTACGCATGATGGAGCGTATGCGGGCGTATGTATATTGGATGAACGGACCGGTATTGCCGTTGAAATCGATTGATTCCTTGGGGTTGAAGGTCATGTTCTTGCGGGCATCCACCTTGAGGATAAAGTACTTCAAGGCACCCATTCCCACAATGCGCATTATCTCATCGGTCTCCTCTTTTGACAGACCGTCCAGTTTACCCAGTTCGGCCGATGTGGCACGTGCGGTGGCAATCATCTCATCCATCAGGTCATCGGCATCAACCACCGTACCCTCGCGGCTCTTCATCTTGCCCTCGGGCAGCTCAACCATTCCGTAAGAGAAGTGTACCAGATCCTTGCCCCACTTAAAACCAAGGCGGTCAAGCAGTATGGAGAGCACCTGGAAATGGTAGTTCTGCTCATTGCCCACCACGTAAATCATGCGGTCAATGGGGAAATCCTTGAAACGCAGCTGTGCGGTACCTATATCCTGTGTCATATAGACCGATGTGCCGTCACTGCGCAGCAGCAGTTTCTGGTCAAGGCCGTTCTCAGTAAGGTCAGCCCAGACAGAGCCGTCCTCCTTACGGAAGAAAAGTCCCTTTTCAAGACCCTCCATAACGGTTTTCTTACCCTCCAGATAGGTCTGTGACTCGTAGTATATCTTGTCAAAGCTTACGCCCAGACGACGGTATGTCTCATCAAATCCGGCATATACCCAGTTGTTCATGCGCTCCCACAGGGCACGGACCTCAGGATCACCGGCCTCCCACTTGACCAGCATGGCGTGAGCCTCCTGCATCAGGGGTGACTCCTTCTCGGCCTTGGCCTTGGCCTCCTCCTGTGCCTTCTCATCCAGATCAGCGTAGTTGGCGGGCAGCAGGCTCTTTACCTCGGCGCGGAAATGCTTGTCAAACTCAACATAGTAGTCACCTATAAGATGATCACCTTTCTTACCGGTGCTCTCAGGTGTAGCGCCGTTGCCCCACTTGAGCCATGCAAGCATTGATTTGCAAATGTGGATTCCGCGGTCATTGACTATGTTGGTCTTTACCACACGATAGCCGTTGGCACTCATGATGTTGGCCAGGGCGCCACCAAGCAGGTTGTTGCGCACATGACCCAGATGAAGCGGTTTGTTGGTATTGGGAGATGAATACTCAATCATCACCAGCGGTGACTTATCGGTAGCCTTGCGGAAACCAAAGTTTTCATCGGCATTGATCATGCCCAGCATGTCCACCCATACGGAGGCGGAGATTACCAGGTTAAGGAAGCCCTTGATGACATTGAATGAGCTTATCTCATCAACATTCTGCTTGAGCCATTCTCCAAGTTCGGTGGCTGTCTGCTCCGGACCCTTTCGTGATATCTTGAGATACGGGAATACCACTATCGTAAGATGGCCCTCAAACTCGCGTTTGGTCTTTTGAACCTGTACTGTTGCGGCATCAATCTCCTGACCGTAGAGATCCTTGACAGCAAGGACGGTCTTATCTGCTATGAGTGTTTCTATTTTCATATATTTGATTTATCGACCGCAAAGTTACTGAAAAAATGGCTACTTTTGCGGCTCATAACATAGTTTGTGTATATATAATGTATAAACTGCCCCCAATAACTAAAAACCTGCTCATCATCAACGTGCTATGCCTGATGGGCACCATGGCTCTGACCAAATACGGATTGGACCTCCACAGAATATTCGGACTGCATTTTTTCTTGTCACCGGGGTTCCGCATATGGCAGCCTGTAACGTACATGTTCCTTCATGACGGATTCGGCCACATATTCGTTAATATGTTTGCCGTATGGATGTTTGGACGCATAATGGAGGTTGAATGGGGCTCAAAACGTTTCCTCATATTCTACCTGCTGTGCGGAGTAGGCGCAGCTTTCACCCAGGAACTGGTCCAACTCATTCAGTTTGAGGTTGCCACCGCCGGCGTTACCGATAACCTGTACTTAGCACGCATTCTCCGACACATGCCTCTTACCGTGGGTGCATCGGGAGCCGTTTACGGAATACTTCTGGGCTACGGAATGACATACCCTGACAACCAACTGTTCATAATACCCATACCAGTTCCCATCAAGGCCAAATGGCTGGTGATAGGATACGTTGTCATTGAGCTGGGGCTTGGATTAAGGGCTACCGCGGCCGATAACGTAGCCCACTTTGCACATCTGGGCGGCATGCTGGCCGGATTCCTGATTCTGCTCTACTGGAAACACAAGGAACGTAAGGACAACCACATCAAATTTACCTGGTAATGAATCTTTTTCAAGAAATAGGGCAGAAATTCCGCAGCGGGAACATTCTGGTGCGTCTGCTCATAATAAACTGCGCCGTCTTTGTACTGGCGCTCTCGCTTGACATAACATTCACGCTCATAACATTCGGAGCCGACAAGATTGCGTTCACATCACTCAACTACCCGTGGAACCCGCTGCTGCTTGCCTTTAAGCCGTGGTCGCCCGTAACGGCACTCTTTACAAGCTGGGGACTGTGGCATCTGCTGTTCAACATGCTTTGCCTCTACTGGCTAGGCGGAGTGTTCCTGCGCTACTACACATCAAGCCATCTGCGCGGTCTCTATATCCTGGGCGGCATTGCAGGAATGATAGGTTTCACCGGTGTTTTTCTGCTTATTCCGTCACTGCAGACAAGGGACTGGGCGGACAGTATGCCCATGTGCTCGGCATGCATCATAGCCTTCTGTACCGCACTTGCTTTCCGCGCTCCCGATGCCGCCGAGCCCATCCCGCTGATAGGCCCCGTCAAGATCAAATACATTGTGATAGCCCTGGGTCTCATTGACCTGGCCATACTTCCTCACGCCAATCCGGCTACTGACCTGGCCCATCTGCTGGCTGCCGCAGCAGGATGGCTGTTCTATTACCTGCTGCGCAAAGGCAAAGACCTGACCTTGCCCGTCACCGCAATAGCCGTCTGGATATCGTCTTTGACAACCCGCAGGAAATAAGCCTTTTTGAACTTATTTGCTCAGAAAACAAGGGTGCAATGTCTTTCGGACCAAAAAAAATCCTATATTTGCACCCTTGAAATTTCACGCACACGCGCACAAATAATTTAAAAACATAATAAAGTATGCAAAACAAAGGTTTCGTAAAGTTGTTCGCGATAGCACTGACACTGGTGTGCCTGTTCTATCTCTCCTTTACATTCAAGACCCGCAGCATTGAGAACAAAGCTGCCCAGAGTCAGGATGAACAGGCCTATCTTGACTCTGTAATGAACAAAAAGGTCTGGATGGGTATCTATACTTACAGTGACTGCCGCGAGATGCAGATAGGCCTTGGCCTGGACCTCAAGGGCGGTATGAACGTCATACTGGAAGTATCTATCCCCGATGTAATGAAGGCTCTTGCCAACAACAGCCAGGATCCCGTATTCACCGAGACCCTTGCTGCCGCCAAGAAACGCTCTCTGAGCAGCCAGGAAAACTTTGTTGACATCTTTGCCGATGAGTTTGCAAAGACAGCAGGTCCCGATGCCAAGCTGAGCGCCTTCTTTGCAACATCAAACCTCAAGGAGAAGATCAACGGCCAGACACCAAACGCCGAGGTGATAACTGTCCTCAAGGAGGAGGTTGCCGCAGCCGTTGCCAACTCATTCAACGTACTCCGCACACGTATAGACCGCTTTGGTGTGGCACAGCCTAACATTCAGGAACTGGCAGGCAAGCAGGGACGTATCATGGTTGAGCTTCCCGGTGTAAAGGAGCCCGAGCGTGTACGTAACCTCCTTCAGGGTTCAGCCAACCTTGAGTTCTGGGAAACATACAAGGTTTCAGAGATTCAGGATGTACTGAACCGTCTGGACAGCCGTCTGGCTCAGAATTATGCAGATGAAAGCACTGAGGAGACTCAGGAGCAGGAGGCCGCTCCCGCCCAGGAGGCTCAGGATGACTCTGACGAGCTGGAGATTTCAACCGATGACCAGACCGCCAAGTCAACAGCCGCACAGCGTGAGGCTCTGCGCAAGAGCAACCCGCTGTTTGCACGTCTGCAGCCCGCATATGACCCCAACGGTTGGGTAGCAGGTCTGGCTCACTATTCAGATACAGCCGATATCAACCGCATGCTCAATACCCCCGAGGCCAAGGCTATCCTGCCGCGTGACCTCAAGCTCATGTGGGGCGTAAAGGGTTGGGAAGGCAATGACCAGTACTTCCAGCTGTACTGCATCAAGAGTGACAACAAGAACGGACAGCCTGATCTTACCGGTGACGTTGTCGTTGACGCCAAGGCAGACTTTGGCAATGGCAACAACCCCGTTGTAAGCATGTCAATGAACACCGAGGGTGCCCGCAAGTGGGCTACTCTGACCAAGCAGAACGTTGGCCGCGGTATCGCCATCGTACTGGACGGTTATGTTTACAGTGCTCCTAACGTTAAGGATGAGATCCTGGGCGGACGCTCCGAGATTTCAGGTAACTTTACCGTTGAGGATACTCAGGACCTTGCCAATGTTCTCAAGTCAGGTAAGATGCCCGCTCCCGCCAAGATTGTTCAGGAGGACATTGTAGGTCCTTCACTCGGTCAGGAGTCAATCCAAAAGGGATTCACATCATTCATCATTGCATTCATCATCCTGATGATCTATATGTGCTGCATATACGGATTCGTTCCGGGTATGATAGCCAACGGAGCCCTGCTCATGAACTTCTTCTTTACACTGGGTATCCTCACCTCATTCCAGGCTGCTCTTACCATGTCTGGTATTGCAGGTATAGTACTTACCCTGGGTATGGCGGTCGATGCCAACGTGCTTATCTATGAGCGCACCAAGGAGGAACTTAAGGGTGGCAAGAGCGTTCAAGCCGCACTCACAGACGGTTACAAGAACGCATTCTCAGCAATCTTTGACTCAAACTTCACTTCAATCATAACAGGTATCATCCTGTTCAACTTCGGTACAGGTCCTATCCGCGGATTTGCCACCACACTTATCATCGGTATTGTATGCTCATTCTTTACAGCAGTATTCCTGACACGTATCGTTTATGAGCACTTCCTGGGTAAGGGCAAGCTGCAGAACCTGACATTCACCACCGGCCTTTCAAAGAACCTGATGCAGAACACTGCAGTAAAGTTCATGGAGGCTGCCAAGACATCATTCGTAATCTTTGGTGCCGCAGCAATCATCTGCATCGGATTCCTGGCAACACGCGGCCTGAGCAAGAGTATCGACTTTACCGGTGGCCGTAACTTTGTAGTTCAGTTTGAGGATCCCGTTGAACCCGAGGAGGTTCGTGAGATCCTGCAGGGTGTAATAACTGAGGATAACGTTCAGGCTATCGCTCTGGGTACAGACCACAAGACAATCCGTATCTCAACCAACTACCGCATTGATGAGGATTCTGAGACCATTGACTCAGAGATTGAGGAGTTCCTCTTCAACTCACTCAAGCAAGCCGGCAAGCTCAGCTCAGACCTGACGCTGGCTACATTCATTGATCGTGAGAACCGTGACGGAGGCTCAATCATCAGTTCACAGAAGGTTGGTCCTTCAATTGCCGAGGATATTACACGCGGTGCTATCATCTCAGTAATCCTGGCTCTGATTGCCATCTTCCTGTACATCCTTATCCGTTTCCGCAACGTAGCTTACTCAGTAGGTGCCATCTTTGCACTGTGCTTTGATACACTTATTATAATAGGTATATACTCAATCTGCTGGGGATGGATGCCATTCTCACTTGAAATTGACCAGACATTCATCGGTGCCGTACTGACCGCTATCGGTTACTCAATCAACGATAAGGTGGTTATTTTTGACCGTATCCGTGAGTTTACCGGTCTCTATCCCAAGCGTAACCGCAAGCAGCTGTTTGACGATGCTCTGAACACCACACTGGCTCGTACCATCAACACTTCAGTAAGTACACTGATTGTGCTGCTGGCCATCTTCTTCCTGGGTGGCGACAGTATCCGCAGCTTTGCATTCGCAATGATTCTGGGTGTTGTATTCGGCACATGCTCATCACTGTTCGTTGCCGCTCCTACCGCTTATCTGGTTATGAAGAAAACCAAGAAAGAGAAAGAGGAGATTGCAGCTGCCAAGGCATAAGTATCTCCCCCCAGAGACAATAATCATGACCGGAGTTCCTTTTTAGGGATTCCGGTCATTTTTTTATTAAATATTTTTTCACATTTCAACTAAATAACGATATTTGTACCAGTTCTACTAATTACTAATGCAAGATGAGATTAAAGATTTTTTCAATGGTCATGTCGGTCCTTTTAGCCATACCGATGTTTGCCCAGAAGGCTAATACAGACTCCATTCAGGCCCAGATGAACAAGATTGAGGTAACCAATCAGGGAATGAAACAGGCCATAGAGAACTATAAGAAAGGTGTCATTAAAGGTGATCCTGAGTCCATGAACCTTCTTGGAATGGAATGCCTGTCCGGACAGTATGTCAAATCAGATGTTGAGATGGGTCTTTTACTGCTTAATGACGCTGCCACACGTAACTACACCGAAGCACAGTATAACCTTGCCAATTATTTTTACCTTGCATGGTACAGCAAACCGGAGAGCGACGTATTGTTTTCACAAGGAACCAAATGGTTCAAGAAAGCCGTCAGGAACGGTGACAACCGCTCAATAGTAATGCTGGCGCGTTTTTACAGCGACTATGGTAAATACAAGAAAGAACCCTCATACATAAACGGCGGAATCCAGATGCTGGAGAACTACCCCAAAGTATCCGACGTAAACAACAAGGATGAGCAGGTGCTGAACGCACAGGCATGGCTGGGTAACATCTATCTTGCCAAGTGGCGCTTTGACAATGACACCACGGCCCTGCTCAACGCAAAGAAATGGTATCGCATACTGCTCAAGTCAGATTTGCACTTCCCCAATTACGTTCCGTATATTGACTCTCTCCAGACAGTACTCAGCATGGGTGTTCCAATGAGAATTGATCCCCAGCCTACAGAACAGGAGATTGAAAAATCCAAGCAGCAGCCTGCAGGCCGTGGCGGATTCCCCGGAGGCGGTATGCCGGGTATGGGTGGTGGAATGCCCGGTATGGGCGGTGCACCCGGAGCTCAGGGTCCTCAGGCGCAAATCGGTCCCCAAGCTACATTCCTGGGAGGTAATATGCAGCAGTTTATCCGCTCAAACACTTACTATCCGGAGAACCTGCAGGCACAGAAGATGACCGGACGCGCAACAGTTTCATTTACCGTTGACACAGACGGTGCCGTAATCAATCCCGTCATCACCAATCAGGCCGATATCCACATCATGAACAAGGAGGCTCTGCGCACCGTCATGATAATGCCAGACTGGATCCCGGCTGAGCAGGACGGTAAGCCTGTAAAGGCTCAGCATACCGCAAACATTGCATTCGGAAACCCGGGATTCGGCCGATAAGCGGCTTACAGGTTTCACTTTAACACATACAAAACAGGGAGCGCCCATCACGGCGCTCCCTGTTTTTTGCCCTTTTGCTATTCTTTTTTACCCGCAAATGTATATTTTTTGCATATATGCTGGCTTTTTATGGCAATTTGAAAGGAAATATACTAAAATGAATTAAAAAATGAATAATGAGCGGAATATTCTTGTAATTTTGCGCCGTTTTAGTATGCAAAAACAATAAACACTATAAAGAGTTATGACAATTAAAGAATTGGATCAGGTTGTTGTCCGCTTCTCTGGTGACTCCGGCGACGGAATGCAGTTGGCCGGCAACATCTTCTCTACTGTTTCAGCTACAGTCGGAAACAGTATCAGTACCTTCCCTGACTATCCTGCCGATATCCGCGCCCCGCAAGGCTCTCTTACCGGTGTATCAGGTTTCCAGGTACATATCGGCGCAGGTAAGGTTTATACCC